>UMIN01040949.1_pt1 | contig 24915 bp, 16 predicted proteins | sample 1965811 | NCBI WGS metagenome assembly UMIN01 (sample SAMEA4836123, study PRJEB28245) | human gut metagenome | biome: gut microbiome; material: fecal sample | place: Denmark | collected 2008
GGGCATCGCTTACGTGAACCTGCGTTATGCCCCCGAGGAGGCGCGTGCGGAGTCCGGAGCATGGACCTCCGTGACGATACCCTGTCGGATGTCGCCGGGCGAGGCGCTGGAATACGAGGTTTCCGGATTGGCGGATGCGACGACCTATGTGTTTGAGGCCGGTGCGATAGACCGGTTCGGAAACGAGTCCGGCTATGTCGGCGGCGAGGGTCGGACGATAGACCATATCAATCGTCCGCCGGCGATACAGAAGCCGCTGCCTGGCGTGGAACTGCCCGATGCTGCGGGAGAGGAGCCTTTCGTGACTGCCGTGGAGCTGAGCGATTATTTTACGGACCCCGACCTGCCGGCGGACGAACTGTCGTATGCTGCGAGAAGCAACGACGAGAGTGTGGCTACGGTCAGCGTCAGCGGTTCCATGCTGACGGTCGAAGGCCTGAAGCTGGGGGCGACCTATGTTTCGGTGACGGTGACCGACCTGGCCGGAGAGAGTATCGTCAAGAACATGTCGGTCAAGGTACTTGAGGAGCGGTTCCCGGAGGACCCGCCGACGCCCATACCGCCTGAGGAGGGCGTGGAACTGACCGAGGGCGCACTGACGCTCTTCCCGAACCCGGCTCCGGATGCGCTGTTCATCGGCGTCGGCGGCGAAGCGGGCAAACGGGCCGATATCAGGGTGTACGATTCGGCTGCACGGGAGGTTGTCCGCCTGGACGGTGCGGCCTTCGGCAGTGAAGGCGAACTGAAGGATGTCATCCGGTACGACGTTTCCGGTCTCGTTCCGGGCAGCTATACGGTGCGGGTGAAACTGGCCGACGGACGCGAGCTTCGCAGTACGTTCGTGAAAGCATGAGAGCGTGCGGACGGCAGACTTCAGCCTGCCGTCCGCTCTCTTTGTCGTCCGGCTGCGGATACCGGCGTCTGTCCGTTTTCGGAGCCTGCAGCGCGGAACCTGGTAAATGTTGTAAGACATATATGTTATACGTTGTATATCAATACAATATAATTTCATGTGTCTTATCAAAGAAACAAGGCAGGAACAAAATCAATAATTTAAGCGATTCTTCGCTTTTCACATTTCACTTAGTTTCATCCTTTGCACTTGGTTGTACTAAAATGTTTTTTAAGCCATTTTCCCCGACAACCAGTCGCTCTTCTGAGAATATATTGTTGAAGCGCATCGATGAATTGTTGCAGCCAAAAGAGAAAATGAGCAAAAGTATATCTTCAGATTACATTCGCCGGAATTTTTATTATCCGCAAAGGTAAGCATTTCCATCAAGTCATAGGCATATGGAAAGGCAAATATGCCTACCTAAATTTAGTTTACTTTGATTTAGCATATATATAGGCTAATGTACTAAACTAAACCGAATTTTCACCTCTTCTTGCACTTTCTTCACATAACAGCGCAGTTAAAAAGAATACGAAACAACATCGTATTTTTCTCTTTTGGCTGCAATATCAATTTCGACATAAGATTGTGTCATTCAATAAAAAATCGTGAGATCGTTAAAAACAGAGGTTTTTATTATGCACGAATCAAATAAAAGCAGTACATTTGTCAAAGAATGACAAATAACGAAACATAAAATGCTATTTGCTCAAAGAATAAAAGAGGCTCGAATTAAAAATGGATTGCTACAAAAAGAATTAGCAATAGCTCTAAACATAGATATACCTATGTATAGCCGAATCGAACGTGGAGATCGATTCGCTAAAAGAGAACAAGTAATTCATCTTTCCTCTATATTGAATATTGAGCGAGATGAATTACTAAGCCTTTGGATTGCAGATAGAGTAAACGCAGTTATAGGAGAAGATAAAAACATTGCTGATAAAGCTTTGAAAATAATAGTGGATGATAGAATATGGAAATAAAAACAACGCATACGCTTATTAATGGTGATAGTCGGAATCTATCTTTGATACCGGATAAATCCGTTCATTTGATAATTACATCGCCACCGTATTGGCAATTAAAAGATTATGGAACCGATAGTCAAATCGGATTCCATGATAGTTACGAGAGTTATATCAATAATTTGAACACCGTATGGTCGGAATGCAATCGTATATTGCATGACGGTTGCCGTTTGTGTGTAAATATCGGGGATCAATTCGCTCGCTCCGTTTATTACGGACGCTATAAAGTAATACCTATAAGAACAGAAATCATTCGTTTTTGCGAGTCGCTCGGAATGGATTATATGGGAGCGATTATATGGCAAAAGCAGACCACAATGAACACGACCGGTGGAGGAGCGGTTATGGGAAGTTTCCCATATCCTCGGAACGGTATTCTGAAAATCGATTATGAATTCATTCTGATATTCAAAAAGCAAGGCAAAGCACCAGTTCCCACTGCCGAACAAAAAAAATGTTCGGCAATGACGAAAGAGGAGTGGAATACCTTTTTCGCCTCCCATTGGAATTTTGGCGGAGCAAAACAAGATGGGCATATTGCTGTCTTTCCTGAAGAATTGCCGCACCGTTTAATCAAAATGTTCTCTTTTGCTGGAGAAACGGTATTCGATCCATTCATGGGTAGCGGAACTACGGCTTTGGCAGCGCGTAATCTGCAACGTAATTCTATCGGGTATGAAATAAATCCCGATTATAAAAAATACTATGAGGAAAAGGTCGCTTCATCCTTTTCGTTCGGCAATGTAGAATATAGATACAGCAACGATATATCTGTTTTCGACATTGACGAAAAGATGAAAACTTTGCCTTATATATTCAGTGACCCGCACAAAATGGAAAGCAAAATCGAGATTAAGAAATTGCAATTCGGTTCACGGATAGATAAAGACAAGAAAGAACGGGAAGAGTATTTTTCTGTAAAAACGATCTTGTCACCAAATACTATTGTATTGAACAATGGACTTACCATACGACTGCTCGGAATCAAAGAAAAGCCGTCTGTCAATGGTAATGCGACAAAATTTCTTGTGGAAAAGACAAAAGGCAGGAAGGTCTTTTTGCGTTACGATGCCATAAAGTATGATGATAAAGACTTGTTGTTGTGTTACTTATACTTGGATAACAAGACTTTTATAAATGCACATATGCTGAAAAATGGTTTGGCAGACGTGGACTATTCTTTTGATTTCAAATATAAAAACAAATTCGAGAAACTGATAACCCTATAATGTTATGGATAGATATTCAATGAATTTCGGGAAAAAGGAACGAGTTCTGAACTATGCTTGCCAAACTTATCAATTATCCCGTCCTAATAAAGTCGGTGCAGTTATGGCTCTTATACGTGATTGCCAACCATCCTCTTTCGAAGAGTGGCAATCATGGTATTTCGATAACGCCCATACAGCAGGTAAGAACCCGACAAAAATAACGGTAGAAAGTTTGAAAGAATTAGGAGAACGGCTATATGCTAAAATTACAGAAGTCGTTATACCCGAATGGGAATCCGCTTTTCGAGAGTTGACTGAACAAGATTGTATCGATTATATTTATAATCTTACCATAAATCGTACTTACGACGGTTATTTACGAGAAAAGTCCGTTATCAATGATGGTTTAGCCAAAATATTTTCCGACATAACTTTTGAAGAAAGCGATTCTGAATTGGATCATGCCGGAGATATCGACTATATTGCAAAAGTCGGAGATAAAGCGATAGGCATACAAATCAAGCCGATAACTGCAAGTGCCAATTTCGGAAGTTATTCTCTAACGGAACGGATGAAAGCGAGTTTCGAATCATTCAAAGAGCAATATGGCGGAAATGTATTTATAGTATTTAGTTTGGATGGAGAAATAGCCAATAAAGAAGTAATAGAACAAATCAAATTAGAAATAAATCGATTATCATAATAAACTCATGAATCCAATAGGTATAAAAATATCTAATTCGTTATTAGATGTAATGCAAGACGGCAGAGAATTTGAGAGTCTGCTTGGTTATCAATACAATAATTTGGATGTTCTCAGAGAAATCAGACGTAGTATATCTGAAATATATGCTGTTAGAAATAATCCTGTTGTATGTTATGTTGCAAATGTAGTTCAAGGCAATATAAACAATTCAATCGATGGAACAGATGATCTTCCTTTTAATGAGATGATATCGTCGGTTCCTGCTGATGCAAAAGAAATAGATATAGTATTGGTTACTCCTGGAGGGTCTGCAAATCAGGTCAATAGTTTTGTTAACGTACTACGACCTCGCTTTGAAAAAGTGAATTTTATCGTTCTAAATATGGCGATGAGTGCAGGTACAATCTTAATTATGTCAGGAGATGAAATTATCATGTCTGCTCAATCAAAATTTGGTCCTATAGATCCTCAAATTCCGAATAAGGAAGGTCGATTTATTCCTGCACAGTCAATATTGGTAGCATTAGAAGGAATTCGTATTAGAGGAGAAGAAAAACTCAAACAAAATCAGCAACCGGATTGGACGGATATTCAGTTACTGAGAAATATGGATGCGCGAGATATTGGATTAGCGCAAAGTGCAAGCAAGTATTCAATCGATATGGTTAAAGACTTTCTTGTTAAATTCAAGTTCAAAGCATGGAATACTCATTCTTCAACAAATACACCTGTTACAAACGATGAAAAAATAAAAAGAGCTAATGAAATAGCTAATCTTTTATGTAGTCATAGCAACTGGAAAAGCCATGGTCATGCTATTAATAGGGATGTTGCTTGGAATGTCTGTAAACTTAAAATTACCCATTCAGAGTCAATTGATGGGCTGGATAAAGCTATGCGACGAATGTGGGCAATGTTTTATTGGATATTTGAAAATACAGGAATTGTTAAAATATTTGTTTCCAACAACTATTGTGTCATAAGAAATGCAGCTCCCATTAATATTCCATTAACTCCTCAAAGAAGATGAAATCGTTAAATAGTACATTAAAAGAGGCGGGGTTCTCCGAGAAGTTTATAGATGCAATTAATAATGCAGACTTCCCGGCAAACCAATACAAAGAAATTGAAAACACAAGCTTTCAATCACATGAAAATATGTTCCAAAGTTCAACAACATTAGAAATTAAGGAATCAAATAATATGTCTGCTAATTATTTCGCCATAGACATAGCCTCAGAGTAAGCATCTTATATTATACTTAATTATTGATGCTCATTATCAGACTTCTGTATGCGAAAGAGGTCAGTCCCAAGTGTCTTGGGGCTGATTTTATTTTGCCATTATATAATACTACATGAACTTATCCATGTGCCACGAAATTCATTTCGGGGGAGCCTAATACCCCAACCGCCTTACTGCGTCGGGAGGATTGCCATACAATCTGCAAGCAGAAATTGTAAGATTGTCCAATGTAATTCTAAAAAAGATTACAAATAATCTGCCAAAATGACACTATTATGCCATAAATATGGCTATTTTGTGCCAAATACATGATTGGCATTTTTATTGTCCTTATTTTTTAAACTTAAAATTAATAGACATGGGAATTAAGCCAGGACCAAAAAGGATTGCAAAATCCACAGGGAAACCAGACAGACGTCAAAGAGACAACAAGCAGACACCAGGGAATACGCCGTCTCTTAAGCCCCATATTCATAAAAAAGGGGATTAAAAAGAATACCGCTGGCATTGTGCTTCAGCGGTGTTTTTTGTCAATATGAAAGTATATATTTGATTTGGAAGTTTTATAAACTTCGCTATCGTTATACACCTATGCGCTTTCTTTTCAGTTGTTTTTACGAAACGGTTTACTTTAGTTTTCTTGCCCTATATATAGAGAAATACTAAACTAAACAGAATTATATATGCCCGCGCGGGAATAAACTGCACCAGCAAAAAACATCGGGCAACCCTAAAATTCGGCAGCTGCTTTAGTCGAACAATCCGTTTACTAAATTGACCGCATCATCCTTTTTCTGGTTGATGATTTTGGCATACACCTGCGTCATCTTGACATCTGCATGGCCGAGTAATTTCGAGGTCGTGTAGAGGTCTGCACCGAGCGTCAGCATCATCGTCGCAAACGTGTGCCGACTCGTGTGGAACGAAAACCGCTTATCTATTCCAGCCGCTTTCGCCCAAGGTTTGAGAAGCGTGTTTATCATCGTTGGGCTCGGCAAATCGAATACATGATCTTCCGATGTCTTCTCTCCACGTTCCGGCATCCACTTCAACGCTTCAGGGGAAAGAGGTAGATAAATCGGCTCTTTGGTCTTTTGCATGGATACGGCCAAACGGTATTGTCCTCTATCGACAAACACGTCTTTCCACTTCAAACTGATAATATCGCTTATCCGCAGTCCGCAGAAGCAGGAGAACAAATAAGCCTGTTTTACGGCTTCGTTTTTCATCGGAGTACCAATCAATGCCCGAACCTCTTCTATGGTCATATAAGACCGCTTACTTTCCGGCAGACGGATTTTATCCGAATTGTTGATTTTGGTAAAAGGATTGACTTTTATAATTTCCGCTCGTACGGCTGCATTCAAAGCTCCGTTCAAGATACGGTAGTAGGTGTGAAGCGTAAAGTTAGATACCCGTTTCCCTTTGGGGCGATACTCCGTCAGCAAGTAGTCGATATACTCTTGGCAGAACGCCTTGTCAATTTGATCCATTGTCATACGTTCTCCGGCATAATCTTTCAGTATGCGGATAGTAACTTGGATTTGGTTTCCATCTTTTTTTCCTCGCTTTGCCTGATTCTCTTTGTAGGTTTCCATCCAGTCCAGAAGAAAAACCTTTTCACGGGTTTCGATACCCGCTTCTCCGTTGGTCAGTTGGATAATGCGCTTCGACTTGATAGCATTGGCGGCAGCCATTGTCGTTTCGTTCTGTCTACGGGCATTGTGATCCGTTTCTGGAATAAGATACATCTTCAGATATTCATACGTCCGTTTGCCGTCGCGGTATATATCCAGATACAGGCTTTTGTTTCCATTGGCCAACTCTTTCATCCGAAGACGGATAGGTTCTTTGACTTTTGCGGGCTTCTTTACTCGTGGCATAATTCCTCCTTGCTTTACTCGTTATTTCTGCCACAAAGGTAGAAAGAATAATCCGAATTAAGGAACAAATAAGAAACAAAAATGTACCGAAAAAGAGCCAAGCAACAATAATCAAGTAAAACAAGAGAAGATGCAGATATAGCTTAATTACTTATTATATAGCATATTTATTTTCATTTGATTGACTTTTGTTTTCCTCCCTAATTTATACTTTATAAATCTGAAAGGTTCCTGCGGTCGGGAGTCCGCCGCGGAATGCGGTGCTGTGCTTCGGGAGGCGTATCCGGAGACGGGCTGTGAGGAACAACCGTGAATAGGATGCTATTGCCATGAAAAAAGTTCTGATTATCTTTATGGCGGTGTTTCCGTTTCTGTGCTGTGCGGGGCGTTCCCACGGGGCGGCGGAGCCGCCTTTCGTTGCGGATACCCTTTCCGGAGCGGGAGAGGCGGCAGCGACCGACCGGATAAGGATACGGTTCGCCGATACGGTGCCGTTGCCTCGTGAAGCGCGTTTTGCGGCAGGAGCGGCCGATACGGGTATCGGGTGGTTCGACCGGGCTTTGGATACTGTGGGTGCGGTCGAGGTGCGCCGGGTTTTTTCGGATGGCGGCCGTTTTGCCGAGAGGCGCCGCCGGTACGGTCTGCACCTGTGGTACGAGGTGCGTACCGACGGCAGGATGCCTGTCGCGGAGGTCGTGCAGGTGTTCGCGGCGCTGCCGGCGGTTGCGTATGCCGGATTCGTGTACCGGGCCGAACTTGCGGATTAGCGGCAGGGGGAATGTGTTCGGATAGGGGCATCCGTACTATCGGAGGGCAGAATGGCGTTAAATATATATATGAATGGGATAAATACACCAAATAATTGTCAACTCTAATGTTATGAAAAGGATTTCTGTTTTTTTATTGGCTGCTGCGGCTATGTGGTCCTGTACGAAGGAACCGGTGTTGTCCGAAGCTCCCGAACGGGACGTTCCGGATGTATCGGTGCCGGACGATGATAACATAGTCAGCGGATGGGTCAGGATAAAGCTGGCCGACGATGCCGCTCCGCTCCGTGTCGGTGCATTCACGCGCGGGGAGGTGGAGTCGGGCGACCCGCGGCTGGATGAGATAGCGCAGGAGCTGGGTGCGACCGAGATTCGCCGCGTTTTCCGCGACGGGGGCCGTTTTGCCGAGAGGCGCCGCCGGTACGGTCTGCACCTGTGGTACGACATAAAGATAGGCGAGGATGTGCCCGTATCGAGGGCGGAGGCGGGAATCGCCGCCGTGCCTGGCGTGGCGCACGTACAGCCCATCTACAAGGCGAAACTGACGGACCACAGGGTGATTCCCGCCATGGCGTCCGACATGAAGTATAAACCGGCTGCGCTGGACGCTTCTCGGCCGGTGCTGTCGCCGGAGGAGTATCCTTTTAACGACCCCGGTCTGCCCCAGCAGTGGCACTACTATAACGACGGTTCACTGGAGAAGGCGGTCGAAGGGGCCGACATCAACCTGTTCAAAGGATGGGAGATAAATACGGGCCGTCCGGATGTCATCGTGGCCGTGGTGGATATGGGCGTGCAGTACGACCACCCCGACCTGGCTGCCAACATGTGGATAAACGAGGCCGAGATGAACGGCACAGAAGGCGTGGACGATGACGACAACGGATACGTGGACGACCTGTACGGATGGAACTTCGCTCCGAATTACGACAGCGGCGAGATAGTGCCCGGATACCACGGGACGCATATCGCCGGTACGATTGCCGCCGTGAACAACAACGGCGAGGGAGTCTGCGGAATCGCGGGCGGTTCGGGTAACGGCGACGGCGTGCGGATAATGACTATCGGATGGTCGGCGGACAACCGGCAGACGATTCCCAACTGGGACATGTTTGCCTATGCGGCCGACAACGGAGCGGTCATCGCTTCCTGCAGCTGGGAGGTCTCCTCTCCGGACCTCGCTCCCGACCTGCAGGCGGGGCTCGATTACTTCATCGACAACGCCGGCATGGATGAGAACGGAGTGCAGACGGGTCCCATGAAGGGCGGACTCATCATGTTCGCTGCGGGCAACTCCGGTGAGAACAGACTGAAGTTCCCCAGTTATTACGACCGGGTTGTCAGCGTGGCTTCGATGGCGCCGGATTACAACAAGGCCAGCTATTCGAACTGGGCTCCGGAGGTAGACATCCTCGCGCCCGGCGGTGAGAAAAACTTCGGCGAGGCGTATGCCGTTTACAGTACCTATACCGACAGCGGTTACGCCTACATTGAGGGAACGTCGATGGCTACTCCGCATGTGTCCGGTGTCGCCGCACTCATCGTTTCCGAATACGGGAAGGAGGGCTTTACGTCCGACGACCTGCGTAAGCGGCTGTTGGCCAGCTTCCGTCCCATCAGTCCGGTGGTCAGCGGCGAGTATGCCAACCAGATAGGTGTCGGACTCGTGGATGCCTCTCTCATCACGCTCGAAGACCCCGGAGTGAGCCCCGGTGCCCTGGAGAACTACGGTACCGAAGGGCTGCCCGACAGCGTGAGGATATATTGCCGCGTGCCGGCCGACGGCAACGGCATGCCCGTGGTGAAGTACCGTCTCGAATATGCGGAGAAGAGCGGCGGCAGTACGGGCGAATGGCAGACGATGGACCTCGTGAATACCGCGGATGCGGGCGAGGATTACGAATACCGCATGATGCTCGTGCAGCTTACGACCTATGCTTTCCGGATGACGCCCGTAGACCGCTTCGGCAACGAAGGCAGTACGGTGGAGTTCGAGGCGACGACCTTGCAGCATACGAACCGTCCGCCGACGCAGAAAGCCAATTTCCTCGATGTGGAGGCGGCGAAGGCCGGAGAGAAATACTCCAAGAAGTTCAAGCTGGCCTATTACTTCATCGAACCGGACGAAGCTTTCGGCGATGCGCTTACCTTTACCGTGACTTCATCGGATGAGGATGTGGTCAGCGTCGTTATGACCAACGGTTCCGACCTGGAACTCGTTCCCCTGAAACAGGGCGAGAGTACCATCACGGTACGTGCTACGGACAAGGGCGGCCTGTATGTGGAATCTTCGTTCAAGTTCACTGTGCTGGAGAATGCCTTCGAGAATATCAAGCCGAGGGCGACCAAAGAGTTCGGTACGGTTCGTATGGCGGGAACCGGCGCCGAATACAGGCAGTCATTCGTGCTTTCGGAGTATTTCACAGATGCCAACCTGGCGGACGGAGATGTGCTCACGTTCTCGTTCACCAATACGAATGAAGCGGTTGTGGGCGTGACGGTTGAGGAGGGGAGCCTCGTCGTGGAACCGATAGCCGAGGGTACGGCCTCCGTGACCGTGACCGCCACCGACTTGGCCGGCGAATCGGCGCAGTCGGTACTGACGGTACAGGTCGGCAGTGTACCGGCCGGTGATGGCGGTCTGCTGATTGCACCCAATCCCGTAGGGGAGACGCTCTCCATGCACTTCGCTGCTGCGGCAGGCGTCGGTGCCGAAGCCGTGATATACGATGCGGCGACCCGCAGGGTGCTCTCCGAAAATGTGGAATTCGATGGGAACGGAACGGGGACGCTCGACGTGTCGGCACTCGCTCCGGGTATCTATACGTTATCGGTGAAAACGGAGGGCGGAATTGCAGGTAACGGCACTTTCGTCAAGCGGTAGCGGTGCGCCTGCGGCTGGAGGATGCATCTCCGGCGGAAGAATTGAGGAAGGGTATCCGGCATCGTCCGGATACCCTTTCTGGGTATTCGGCGGCACGTATGCCGCCGGTGCCCGAAAGGTTGCCGTGTGGACGGATGCGGAAATATTTTTCCTGGTGTATGTATTGGCTATCATTTTGTTATGTGAAAGTGCGGTGGGCCGGGAGGCGAGAAAATATGGTCTGGATATGACATATTTCCATATTTTGGTTATTTTTGCTTGATATGCTTACCGTATCTTGATGATACCTGTTCCGAAAGGATGCTTTCGGATACAGTATTTAATTCATACTTATATGGATTTCAGATTCCTGGTGGCTATGGCGGCCGTTGCCTTGTCGGTTTTCTCTTCCTGTACGAAGGACCCTCTTATGATGAATGGAGGCGGAAGCAGTGAGGGAGAGGCTGCGGATTTTGACGATTCTGCCGAAATCGTGCCGGGATGGATAAGGATAAAACTGGCGGATGATTCGGAGCCGTTGCGTACCGGGGTTTTTACCCGCGGCGGTTTCGATTCGGGAGATGTGAGGCTCGACGAACTCGCAGCCGGACTGGGGGCGACGGAAATCAGGCGTGTCTTCCGTGACGGAGGCCGTTTCGAAGAACGCCACCGCCGTTACGGGCTCCATTTATGGTACGATATCCGAATCGCCGACGAAGTGCCCGTTTCCCGGGCCCGGGCCGAAATGGTTTCGTTGCCGGGTGTCGATGTCGTCGAGCCCGTGTATCGCGTGAGGCTCGCCGAGGCACATGTGGTGCCGGATATTTCCGACCGGCTGTACCGGCCGTTTTCCGAAGGCGAGGCGAGGCCCGAACCAGCTCCCTTCAATGACCCGGAACTCTCCCGGCAGTGGCATTACAACAACGACGGGTCGATTGAAGGCTCGGTGGCGGGTGCAGACATCAACCTGTTCAAAGCCTGGAGAGAGATAGGGGCGGGGAGACCGGAGGTTGTCGTGGCCGTTATCGACGGCGGCATACAGTACGACCATCCCGACCTGGCGGCCAACATGTGGACAAACGAGGCCGAGATGAACGGTACACCCGGCGTGGACGATGACGGTAACGGTTATGTGGATGACATTTATGGATGGAATTATTATACCGATTCGGGAACGATAACCCAGCATTTCCACGGTACACATGTGGCAGGTACGGTAGCTGCGGTCAATAACAACGGTATCGGTGTCTGCGGCGTGGCCGGCGGTACGGGTGTGGGTGACGGTGTCCGGCTGATGTCGTGTCAGAATTATGATACCGATGCCAACGGTCAGGAGGTGGGCAGCGTTACGGAGGAGTCGTTCATTTATGCTGCCGATAACGGCGCCGTTATCGCTCAGTGCAGTTGGGGATACAATGGTATCGAGACGCCGCTGTCGATGCAGCGGGCCATTCAGTACTTTATCCGGGAGGCCGGTACGGATGAAAATGGGGTTCAGACCGGACCGATGAAGGGCGGTGTGGTCTGCTTTTCGGCTGGTAACAGCAGTTACTCCCATGTAGGCAATCCGGGCGATATGGAAGAGGTGGTCGGTGTGACGGCCATGGGCCCCGATTATAAGAAAGCCGGGTACTCCAATTATGGCTCGGCGGCCGACCTTTTCGCTCCCGGAGGGGCGAGTTCGGCCAATCCGGAGGACCCGAAACAGGTTTACAGCACCTATATCAACGGCGGCTATGCCTATCTGTGGGGAACGTCGATGGCATGTCCCCATGTTTCGGGTGTGGCGGCGCTGATAGTGTCCTATTACGGTGTGGATACGCCCGGTTTTACGGCCGAACGCTGCCGAGAGATTCTGCTGCGCAGCTTCCGGCCCGTGGGAGAGTATGTCGCCGGCGAACCGTATGCCGACGGATTGGGTGCCGGGTTGGTGGATGCTTCGCTGATTCTGCTCGAAAATCCAGGCATAAAACCGGGAAGCGTCGAGGAGCTGACATTGACGCCGCTGCCTGACGGGATGGCGATAGCCGCTGCGATGCCCGCCGATGGCAATGGGGATGCCGTGTCGAAAATCAGGCTCGGGTATGCGCCGGTCAACGGAGATGGTACGACGGGCGAGTGGAGGGAAGAGACCTTTCCGAATATCCAGCCTGCAGGAGGAATCTTCACGACCGAACTTCAATTGGCGGCCGAAGAGACCTATCGGGTGCGGATGAGCGTGGAAGACCGGTACGGAAACGTGTCGGATGAGGTGACGGATGAAGCTACTACGCTTCCGCACGTCAATGTGGCACCTGCGTATCGCGGCATAGAGACGCAGTTGTTCACTTCGACCGGTAAGGGGTTCAGCAAGACGGTGGCGCTGGACAGCTATTTCAGCGACCCCGATATTCCGTATGGCGACGAACTGACATTCGCGTTCGATGACGGAGAGCAGGAGATACTGGAAGTCGTACTCGAGGGGGCGGAGCTTCTCTTGACGCCGATATACAAGGGCCAGACGGAAATTGTGGTGACGGCTACCGATAGGGCGGGGGAAAGCGCCTCGGGCACTTTCAGGGTGCGTATCGTATCGGGTAACGAACCCCCGGCAGAGCCGGAACCTGACCCGGAACCCGACCCCGACCCTGACCTGGTGCCCGGATTCGACGGGGACACGATGGTGGTCGTCCCCAATCCTGTCGGTGAAGCGTTGACCGTGTATGTCCCGCATGTCGCGTCGATGGAGGGAACGGCTACGATATACGATGCGGCGGCCCGTAAGGTATTGGAGACGACGATAACGGTGGATGCGGAAGGAAAGGGTACCCTGCAGGTAGGCGGACTTTCCCCCGGAGCGTACTCGCTTTCGGTAGAGGTCGGGGGTAAAAGTTCCAAGGTATCGTTCATGAAGCGGTAGATAGTGCAGAAGAAAACGGAAAGAACGAATAATGTATGAAATACAGGTATTGGTTGGCAGGGCTTTGTGCGGGATTGCTGATTTCCTGTGCGAAGGAGAGTTTTACAGTCGGTGTGGAGCCGGAAGACGGCGACCGGATATATGCCGACGGCGATGAGGTAATCAGGGGCTGGATACGGATAAAGCTTTCGGAAGAGGGTCCCGAAGCGCTCCGGACTGGGCAGTTTACACGCGGCGAAGCTGCGACGGGCGACGGAGATATCGATGAGGTGGCGGCTGCGCTCGGTGCTACCGAGGTGCGGCGCGTTTTCCGCGACGGAGGCCGTTTTGCCGAGAGGCGCCGCCGGTACGGTCTGCATTTGTGGTACGATATACGTTTCGACGAGGAGATTCCCGTATCGCGGGCCGGGGCTGAATTTGCTGCGCTTCCGGGAGTGGCTTATGCGGAACCGGTGTACCGGATACAGCGCCTCGACGCTGCCGCGATTCCTGCCGAAGCGCTGTACGAGCCGCCCGTGCCGGCGGCAGAGGAGGGACAGTGGCCTTTCGACGACCCGATGCTCTCCCAGCAGTGGCATTATTATAACGACGGTACCATCAGCGGGACGGAAGCCGGTGCCGACATGAATCTGTTTGAAGGGTGGAAAACCACCGCGGGCAGTCCGGCCGTGATAGTCGCCGTGACGGATTCCGGCGTGCAGTTCGACCATGAAGACCTGGCTGCCAACATGTGGGTGAACGAGGCCGAACTGAACGGAACGGAAGGTGTGGATGACGACGGAAACGGCTATGTGGATGACATATACGGATGGAATTTTGTCCGGGACAGCGGAACGATAGTTCCGGAAGACCACGGTACGCATGTAGCCGGTACGGTGGCGGCAGTCAATAACAACGGCATAGGCGTCTGCGGCGTGGCCGGCGGTACGGGCAACGGCGACGGAGCCCGCATCATGTCGATGCAGATATTCGAGGGCGACGAATCCGTAGGCGATACGAATGCGGAGTGTTTCGTGTATGCTGCCGATAACGGGGCCGTGATTTCGCAGAACAGTTGGACGTGGACCCGGCTGTCGTCGCTCCCGAGAGCCTACGACGAAGCTTTCGACTATTTCATCGAAAATGCGGGAATGGACGACAGCGACGGCGACGGGGTGAATGACCGTCAGACCGGCCCCATGAAGGGAGGTATCATCATCTGTGCGGCGGGCAATTCCGGCGGGAGAATAGAGTATCCTGCGGCCGATGCGAGGTGTGTGGCCGTCACGGCAATGGGGGCGACTTTCAAGCTGGAAGCCTATTCCAACCGGGGAGCGGAAGCCGATATCATGGCGCCGGGCGGCGTGAAGGCCGCCAATTCGAAACGCCGGGTGTGGAGTACGGTTGCCGATAACGATTATGCCGCCATGTACGGTACGTCGATGGCGTGTCCGCATGTATCGGGCGTGGCAGCCCTCATAATCGCGGAATACGGACAGGAAGGGTTTACGGCTGAGCAGTGCCGTGAGATACTGCTGCGGGCATACCGTCCTGTCGGCGGTCTTGCCGACGACGATGCGGAACTCGGTGTACTGGGCGTGGGACTGCTCGATGCGGGAGCCGCATTCGTGACGGACCCCCAGTCGCAGCCGGGTGTCGTGGAATTCGGTTCCATGCAGGTGTCGGGCAATACGGTGAGCGTGCCGTGGCGCGTGCCTGCCGACGGCAATGGGAATGCCGTCGCGCAGTTTGTCGTGGAGTATGCCCCGAAAGAAGGGGGCGGCACGCCGGGTGGCGGAACCGTTGCGAACCGTTACGACGTGGGGCAGACCATGGTGTACACCTTCGAAGGGCTGTACAATACCGATTACGAAATAAACGTTCGTTCTATAGACCGGTTCGGAAACAGTTCGGAGGCGGTGTCCGGTTCGGTATCCATAGGCAATTTCGAGAATCGTCCGCCGGAGAGGACTTCCGAAAGGATGGCGGATGTATCCATGCCCGATACGGCGGAGACGAGTATCGTGAGCATAACGCTCACTCCTTATTTTACCGACCCCGACCTTGAATACGGCGACGAGCTCTCCTATTCGGCGACGAGCGTGAACGAGGATATCGTCGCCACAGAGGTGGCAGGGGAGGTGCTGAGGCTGATTCCGCGTGCCAAAGGAACGAGCCTGGTGACAGTGACGGCATCCGACCTTGCCGGGGCGACGGTGAGTTTCTCGATATATGCTACGGTAGCCGGAGGTACGGGCCCCTCGGGCGATGACGGGGCGGTTGCAATAAGTCCCAATCCGGTGGCTGACAGGCTGAATGTCCGGTTGGGTGACACGGAGGGCGAAGCGGCCGTACGCATTTATGACGGTGCTGCCCGGCTGGTGATGGAGGCCAGGGAAGAGATAGTCGGCGGCGGTGTGGAGCTCGATGTCAGCCGTCTTAGTCCGGGAGCCTATTCGCTTGTTGCGGAAGGTGGCGGACGGACGGTGCGCGGTACTTTTGTGAAACGGTAGCGGTCGATGGAACCGAATGGTGCCCGGCGGGTTCGGACACCGGAGCGGAAGGGCGGGATGTCCGCCTGAGGAGACGGAACAAACATTTAATACATAATAACAAGGATGAAAAAAGTACAATATTTATTGATGTCCGTATGTGCCCTTGCGGCGGCTTCCTGTACCAAGGAGGCTTCCTTTACGGAAGAAACCAAACCGGAGGCCAAAACCGAGATGGGGGCAGGCGAAGTGCGCGACGGGTGGATAAGGATAAAAATCAAGGAGGATGTCGCTCCGCTGCGTGCGGGGGTGTTCACCCGCGGTGCCATGGAGTCCGGAAATGAGGATATGGACCGTATCGCGGCCGAACTGGGTGCTACCGAGGTGCGGCGCGTATTCAGCGACGGCGGCCGGTTCGCGGAGCGCCGCCGCCGGTACGGCCTGCATCTGTGGTACGACGTGCGTTTCGATGAAAGTGTACCCGTGTCGCGTGCTGCAGACAGGTTTGCGACCATCGACGGAGTGGAGTATATCGAACCCGTCTATGTCATCAAGAGTACGGATGCCGATGCGGTCTATGTGCCCGACAATGTCATCTATACTCCTTCGGTAGCGGTTACGCGCACTGAGATGCCGTTCAACGACCCGATGCTCTCCCAGCAGTGGCATTACAACAACGAGGGGGAGAACGGATTTACGGCCGGTGCCGACATCAACCTGTTCGAGGCATGGAAGGTCGAGACCGGCAAACCGAACGTCATCGTGTCTGTGCATGACCAGGGAATCGTGCTCGACCACGAAGATTTGGCGGCCCATATCTGGGTGAACGAGGCCGAGATGAACGGTGCGGAAGGTGTCGATGACGACGGCAACGGCTATAAAGACGATATTCACGGGTGGAATTATATAAACAATTCCCCGGATATCATTCCCGAAGGACACGGTACCCATGTAGCGGGTACTATCAGCGCGGTAAACAACAACGGCATCGGTGTCTGCGGCGTGGCCGGCGGAACCGGTGAGGAGGACGGCGTGCGGATAATGAGTCTTCAGATACTGTATCAGCCTGTGGCCGGCGGTTCGTCGCAGTTTTCGGAACGTGCCCCTGAAACGTATGCGTATGCCGCTGATAATGGGGCAGTGATTTCGCAGAACAGTTGGACACTCGGCGTGACGGGCAAACTTCCGTACTCCTACGAACAGGCTTTTACCTATTTCAATGAGAATGCCGGTATGGACGATACGGACGGCGACGGCGTGAACGATGTACAGACCGGCCCGATGGCGGGCGGAATCATCATCTTCGCAGCCGGCAATGCAGGCGGTCCGACGCTTCTGCCCGCTGCGAGCGACAAGGTGATAGCGGTGGCCGCATCGGGTCCGAACTATGAGAAGGGTTCCTATTCGAGCTGCGGTCCGGAGATAGACATCCTTGCCCCGGGCGGTGCCGGTTCGCAGGGCGGAAAGGGGAATGTGCTCAGTACGTACAAGGACTCCTACACCGGAGAGGTCGGCTATTCGCATCTGTGGGGAACCTCGATGGCCTGCCCGCATGTTTCGGGCGTGGCTGCACTGATAGTGTCGCACTTCGGCGGCGAGGGCTTTACGGCGGAGGAGTGCAAGAGACGTCTGCTGAACGGTTACCGACCGATGGGCGGCCTGATTCCCGATGACCAGCTCGGTGACATAGGCGTCGGACTGCTCGATGCCGCAGCCGCTCTGATGGACGACCCCGGTACGGCACCGGCCAATGTGGACGATGCGGAGGTCTCTTCGGAACTCAATAAGATAAACCTGACGTGGACGGTGCCGGCCGACGGTAACGGAGCGGCGGTGGCTACCTATTGGGTAACTTACGGTGCCGAAGGTGAGGAACCCGTCGAGCAGGAGATAAGGAACCTCTACAATGTGGGTACCGAGGTGACCTATGCGTTGGACGGAAAGTACAATACCGCTTACGATATCAGTATCCAGACCGAAGACCGCTGGGGAAACAGGACGACCGAAGCCAAAGAGCTCTCCGTGACGCTCGGTACGTTCGAAAACGTGGCTCCTACGGTCATGGAGAAAATCGGCGACAGCAATATCGCGGCTCCGGGCGAGGAGAATATCAGACAATATACGCTTTCGGATTACTTCACCGACCGCAACCTTTCCGACGGCGACGTGCTGGCCTATACGGCAAGCAGCAGCAATGAAGCCGTGGTTGCCGTGTCCGTAGCCGAGGACATCCTGACTCTGACGCCCAAGGCAAAGGGGTCGGCCAACATCACCGTGACGGCTACCGACCTGGCGGGAGCGTCCGCCGAGCTGAAGTTCCGGGTGTCGGTAACCAGCGGACCTGCACCGGGCCAGGCCGTATCCGCCCTGACCGTAACGGAGAACCCCGTGGGCGACGCACTCGGATTCTCGCTTTCGGAGGCGTCCGGAGCAACGGTGGATGTAACGGTTTATGATGCTGCGGCGAGAAAGATTTACGGCGGCAGCGTGACGTTGGATACGAACGGTGCAGGTAGTGTGGATGCTGCGGCATGGAGTCCCGGCGCCTATACGCTCGCTGTCGTACACGGGAATCAGACGCTCAAGGCATCGTTCGTGAAGAGGTGACGGCAGCCGATATGTATGAATGAGTTATGCGATACAGGTTCCTTGGCGGTGTGCCACGGAACCTGTATTGCGATGGGAATGTCCGGCCGGTATAGCGGCCGGGATTCGAAAGAGCGGATTAAAGTTTTGCATTGCGATGAATTATAAATATTTGTTTTTGGGAGTGGTTTCGTTGGCCGCATTGTCGTGTGTCAGGGAGCCTGCGACGGACTCCGGAATCTGTCCCGGCCGGGAACCGGAAGCGGTGGCCGACGACGGGTCGGTTATCAGCGGCTGGATAAGGATAAAGCTGCAGGAGGATGCGGCACCGCTCAAGGTGGGGGTGTTTACGCGCGGTGAGGCCGATTCGGGCAATCCGGAACTGGACCGGGCCGCCGCTGCGCTCGGTGCCACCGAAATACGGCGCAGTTTCAGCGACGGCGGCCGGTTTGCCGAACGCCGCCGCAGGTATGGGTTTCATTTGTGGTACGACATCCGTTTCGATGAGGATGTGCCCGTGTCTCGTGCCCAGGACGGCATCTCGTCGCTTCCCGGCGTAGCGCATGTCCAGCCCATCTATCGGATAGTGCCGCTGGACAATGGGCGCGGTATTCCGGGGGAGATGGTGTACAGACCTGCGGCAATCGGTGCGGCACGGCCTTCGGACGAGCCGTTCGACGACCCGGGGCTGCCGCAGCAGTGGCATTACAACAACGAAGGTTCCATCAGACGTGCCGTAGAGGGTGCCGATATTGACCTGTTCGAGGCGTGGAAGACCACGGCGGGAGACCCGGCCGTGATTGTGGCTATCATGGACGGCGGCGTGCAGTGGGACCATCCCGACCTGGCGGCCAACATGTGGGTGAACGAGGCGGAACTGAACGGTATGCCGGGTGTGGATGACGACGGCAACGGGTATGTGGACGATATTTACGGATGGAATACCATGCGCGAAAGCGGAGAGATAGCCCCCAACAGCCACGGAACGCATGTGGCGGGAACGGTCGGTGCCGTCAATAACAACGGCATCGGCGTCTGCGGTGTGGCCGGCGGTACGGGCGAGGGAGACGGCGTCCGGCTCATGTCGTGCCAGGTATTCGATACCGTGGAGTCGGGCAAGGGTGCCGAAGCGTATCTTTATGCCGCGGACAACGGTGCGGTCATATCCCAGAACAGTTGGGTGTACAATAATATGGCTGTTTTGCCTCAGGATATGTCCGATGCGTTCGATTACTTTATTGAGAATGCCGGTATGGACGATACGGACGGCGACGGCGTAAACGATGTACAGACCGGTCCGATGGCGGGCGGTATCCTGATATTCGCCGGAGGGAACAACGACTCTTCGGCTATACAGCAGCCCGCTGCCGACCCGCGCACCGTGGCGGTGACGGCTATGGGACCGGATTATACCAAGGCGGGGTACTCTAACTACGGTGTCATGGCGGATATCTATGCTCCGGGCGGAGCCGACGGCAACGACACGAGCTATCCGCGGGAGTGTCAGGTATACAGTACCGATTTCGGCGGCGGCTATGTCTACATGAGCGGTACCTCGATGGCTTGTCCGCACGTTTCGGGCGTGGCTGCGCTGATAGTGTCGCATTATGGGGTAGGACACTCGGATTTTACGGCGGAGCAGCTCAAGGAGCGGCTTTTGCGCAGCTACCGTCCGGTGAGCGAGTACGTAGGGGCTAAATACGACGGTAAACTCGGCGTGGGACTGATAGATGCAGGGCTTATCTTTCTGGAGAATCCCGAAAGCGTCCCCGGCGAAATCACCTCACCCGAGGCGGAGGCCGTACTGAACGGTCTGAGGCTGTCGTGGCTGGTACCTGCCGACGGCAACGGAATGGCCGTGGCCGGATTTACGGTGACCTATACGGGAAGAGGAGTCGGCAAGTTCGCCGACCGCGAGGAGGTCTCCGAGGAGCTCTCCTTCAGCAATTACGCAGAAGCGGGCGACCGGGTGCTGTACACGGTAGAGGGGCACTACAATACGGAATATGAGCTCCTTGTGTCGGCGGTGGACCGGTTCGGAAATGTTTCCGATGCAGTCGCCATCGCTTGTACGACAGGAGACTATGCGAATGAAAAGCCGCGGATAACGGAGCGGTTCGGAAATATCAAGATAGCCGAGGCGGGTGCGGCCTCCTCCGTGCGGTTCGTGTTGTCGAACTATTTTAGCGACCCCAACCTGGCCGACGGCGATGTGCTCGCTTATAGCATTACCAACCGTTACGAGCATATCGTGCGGACGACATTGGAGGAGGGGAACGTATTGGTCCTTGAACCGTTGGCCAGAGGTACCGCCAACGTTACCGTGCTGGCTACTGACCTCGACGGCGAGGTGGCGCAGTCGGCCATGACGGTAATTATCGAGAACGGGCCCGACCCTTCCGATAAACCCGATGAACCCTCCGTCGAGGGATTCGCGCTCTATCCCAATCCGGTGGCCGACCTGCTGCAGGTCCATCTCGGCCAGGCGGCAGGCGACAGCATGGAGTTTGCCGTCTACGATGCGGCGGCCCGCAAGGTTATCGGAGGCCATCTCGATTTCGACGCGCAGGGCGTGGCGGAACTCGATGTCTCCGCTCTGGCGCCCGGCGTCTATACGTTTGTGGGCGACGGCGAACCGGATACGTGGAGAGGGACGTTCCTGAAGAGATGACGCCCCGGAACCGTGGCGGGGTGTCCGCGCATCCTGCGGCACCGGCTCCGGAAGGGAATTGCGGGGTGTCGGAGGAAGGAGAGAACAATGGTCTGCCGAACGGAATGTCTGCCGTATCGGCAGCCGTTCCCCGTACCGGAAATGAACGAAACCAGTGATGAGAACCTAAATAAACGAAAGGATGAACGGATATAAACTGTTGTTGATGCCGCTTTTGGCAGGCATCGTTTTCTCCTGCGTCAGGGAGCCGGAGGCTCCGCTTTCCGACGGACAGATACCGCAGGAGACCTATGCTCCCGATGATGAGGGGGTACTCAAAGGATGGGTGAGGATAAAGCTGCGCGATGACGCACAGGCTCTGCGTGTGGGGACTTTCACGCGCGGTGCCATGGAGTCGGGTGACCCGGAGCTGGACCGGATAGCCGCTTCGCTCGGAGCTACCGAGGTGCGCCGGGTGTTCCATGAAGGCGGACGGTTCGCCGAACGCCGTAGGAAATTCGGCCTTCATCTCTGGTACGACGTGAAGTTCGACGATACGCTGCCCGTGTCGCGTGCCCAGGCCGAGCTGGGCTCCCTATCCGCTGTCGCGCATGTGCAGCCGGTCTATACCATCCGGATGTTCGATGCGGGGAATACGCTGCCCGAAGAGGCCGTGTATGTCCCGGCACAGCGGAGAGCGGAGCGTGCGGGGGCAGGGCCTTTCGACGACCCGGGACTTCCGAAGCAGTGGCACTATAACAACGACGGAAGCGGCACCAAGTGGGTCGAGGGTTCGGATATCAACCTCTTCGAAGCATGGGAAGTCACTGCCGGCGACCCGTCGGTGATAGTGGCCGTCACCGACCACGGGGTGGAATACGACCATCCCGACCTTGCCGGGAACATGTGGGTGAATGAAGCCGAACTGAACGGTACGCCCGGCGTGGACGATGACAATAACGGGTATGTGGACGATATTTACGGATGGAACGTCATCCTCGATTCGGGTACCATCAATCCCGGTACGCACGGTACGCATGTGGCCGGTACGGTGGCGGCTGTCAATAACAACGGCATCGGTGTCTGCGGTGTGGCCGGTGGCACGGGCAACGGCGACGGCGCTCGGATAATGTCTCTGGCGATATTCGACAGCACCAGTGCCAATGCGGGCAGTTATCCCGATGCCTACGCCTATGCGGCGGATAACGGAGCGGTGATAAGTCAGAACAGCTGGGGATACACCAGCGGGGTGGCGATGCCGCAGGATGTCTCCGATGCGCTGGATTACTTCATCGCCAATGCGGGTGTCGATGAGAACGGCAACCAGACGGGGCCCATGAAAGGCGGCCTGCTGGTCTTTGCTGCCGGCAACGAGGGGACACCCAGTGCCCGCATGCCTGCGGCCGACCCTCGGACGCTCTGCGTGACGGCGATGTGTTCCGATTATACCCGACCCAACTATGCGAATTACAGCGACGACGTGGACATCTTCGCTCCGGGAGGGGCTGACGGCAACGACCGCAACTACAGCGATGCGGACCAGGTGTACAGTACCGACCTCGACGGAGGCTACAGTTATAAATGGGGCACTTCGATGGCCTGTCCGCATGTGTCGGGTATCGCTGCGCTGGTCGTCGCTCATTACGGTGTCGGCCACCCCGGTTTTACCGTCGAAGAGTGCCGTGAAATATTGCTGCGGAGTTACAGGAGCGTCAGTGAATATGTGGAGCCGAAATACGACGGCAAACTCGGTGTCGGCCTTGCGGATGCGGGAATGATATTCCTGGAGGATGCCGGTACGGCTCCGGGTACGGTTTCGGCGCCTGCCGCGAGAGCCATGGGAAGGGAGCTCGAACTGGCATGGACGGTTCCGGCCGACGGCAACGGGTTGCCCGTAGCGGAGTTCCGGCTGACCTATACGGGCCGGGGCATCGGCAAGACCGAGGGCAAGGTTCCGGATACCTCCGGCGAAGTCGTGCTGCGGAACTATACGGCCGTAGCAGAGACGGCGACCTATATATGGACGGGACAGTACAATACGGAGTACCGTTTCGAAGTCTCCGGTATCGACCGTTTCGGTCATGAGTCGGAGAAGGTCTCCTTTTCGCACTCCACCGGAGATTACGAGAACGGCAAACCGCGAACGCAGCAGGATTTCGCCCCCGTCGAATTCGAGAATGTCGGTGAGGCCTATGCCCTGAGTTTCGACCTGTCGGAATATTTCACCGACCCGAATTTCGGGGACGGGGATATGTTGTCCTATTCGCTTATCAACCGCAACGAGGATATCGTCGATGCTGCGGTGCAGGAGGGGCGGTTGGTGCTTCTGCCGGTCGGCAAGGGGACGGGCCGTGTGACGGTGACGGCTACCGACCTCGACGGCGAGGGGGTACAGTCCGTTCTGACCGTTACCGTGCTGAACGGTCCGGAACCGGCTGCGCCTGCCGAGGGTTTGCGTCTCTCTCCGAATCCGGCCGGCGACGAACTCGGTATAGCGGCCGGTGTGCGGGATGCGGAAGTGGAGGTAACGGTGTACGACGCGGCGGCCCGCCGGGTGATTGCGGGTACGGTGGCGCTGGATAGTCGGGGGTACGGTACGTTGAATGTCTCCGCTCTGGCGCCGGGTACCTATACGCTGGTGCTGGAGGCTCCGGGATTGTCGGAGAACGGCTCTTTCGTGAAAAGATAACCGGCTCCCCATCCAGGCGATACGGTGAACGGGCGGGACGGCATGGCTGTCCCGTTCCGTTTTCAGGAGGGAGGGGAGCCGTCGACGATAAGGAATCCTTATGGCGGTATAGGAAAAGAGATGGGGGTTTCGTATTCGGATTGTGGCGTTCAGGTATTATCTTTGTTCTGTACAAAAGGGCCGGAAACGGCAATTGCGAATCCATAAAAAATACGAGGAGATGGCAACGATACAGACCTTATACCTGGGCGACCTCCGAACGGAGATAACCCATGTACAGTCGGGCAACAAGGTAATGACCGATGCACCGACCGACAACAACGGCAAGGGCGAATATATTTCGCCGACCGATATGGTGGCTGCGGCTTTGGGCAGCTGTATGCTGACGCTCATGGCCTTGGCGGCCCGCCGGCTGGAGATAGAACTCAAGGGAACGAGGGTGGAGATACAGAAAGTCATGGCGGCCAATCCGCGCCGTATCGCCGAGATAAAGCTCGATTTCTATTTTCCCGGCAGCTATACGGACCGGTGCAGGAGGATAATCGAGGGGGCCGGGGAAACTTGTCCCGTGGGGAAATCCCTGCATCCGGACGTGAAACAGACGGTGACCTATCACTACGCCGAGGTTTCCTCGTGTGAAGTGAAATAGCCGGGTATGCCGCAGTTTCCGGTCGGCCGAATTGCCGCGGGTTATCGGAAGGGGCCGTACCGCTTTGAACAAATGCGGTTCAAAGCGGTACGGCCCCTTCCGGTCTGTAAGAATCAATGCGGTGTCGTCGGTGACCGGGTGCTGATGTCGGAAAGCACGTACCGTTTCGGAATGTACGTACCGGGGTCGAAGGCGGATGCCCTCGTCTCGATATGTCATATCCTCTTCGATTGCCAGTCGGCCCTTTTCAGGTAGAGATAGGAGAGGACCAGCAGTCCGAGGGCATATACGGCGTCGCTCGTCCAGCAGAGGGCAATGTCGGAGCGGAGCCGGACAGCGATGATGCAGATGTAGATGACGTAGAGCGTCG
>UMIN01024299.1_pt1 | contig 24848 bp, 18 predicted proteins | sample 1965811 | NCBI WGS metagenome assembly UMIN01 (sample SAMEA4836123, study PRJEB28245) | human gut metagenome | biome: gut microbiome; material: fecal sample | place: Denmark | collected 2008
AAAACCCCGGACCTACCCAAACTGTGCGTTGTGGATTTCCATGCGGAGGCAACTGGAGAAAAACGGGCCATGGGCTTTTTCGCTGACGGCCGGGTGACCGCCCTGTTTGGCACTCACACCCACGTACAGACCGCCGATGAGACCATCCTGCCCCACGGCACCGGTTACCTCACCGACGCAGGCATGACCGGGGTCATCAACTCGGTGTTGGGAGTGAAGCCGGAGATTATCATCGGAAAGCTCCGCTCCAAAATGCCCGCCCGGTTCGACTGGGCCAAAGGCCCCTGCAAAATGGACTGCGTCCTCTTTTCCGCCGACGAGCGCACCGGTCTGTGCACCGGAGTGGAATGTCTGTCCCTCACCTGACCCCCGCGAACTGTAACACGGTTGTCATAATAAAACCAAGTTTGTCACCTTTCTTGCCCTGTAAGGTTTCTTATGCTAGGATAGAATTAGAAGGTATTGCCCCATCTCTACTTCATTTTGAAAGAGAGGGATCTTTATGAAAAAGAGCAAAAGAGCCTTAAAATGGCTGGCAGTTCTGGGAGCTGTGGCGATTTGCTGTGCCGTGGGAGTCACGGTCTGGCTGGTCAGGAACCCTGCCCACACACTGTTCCAACTGGATCCAGAACAGGTGACTGCCATTACAGTGAAAAACGGCAACAAACTCACCCGCAGGGACATCACTGATCCAGAGGAGTGCCGGGAAATTGTGGAGCTGCTTAACGGTTTCACCTATCGGACCACCCACGAGCTTCCCCCCGCTGGAGGATGGAGTTATCTGTTGGAGGTGGAGACTGTTTCCGGCGGGATGCAGATCGATTTCTCTGCAAGCAGCGTGAAAGGAACCAACCAGGATGGAAGTTCCACCATCTACCGTGGCCCGGAAGGATACTTCCTGAAGTTGGTGGACTTAGCTGAGTCCGCCACCGACCCCATATAAGAAAAAGCCTGTCGTTTAATCGGCAGGCTTTTTTCATGCAGATTCCCACCGATTTACAACCTCTTTCGAAAAGCCATTTGAATGAAAGCTATATTTATTTACTTTCGCTTAACCCCTTGCTACAATGAGAGTACAAAAGGTGTTTTTTGACATGGAAAAAGGAGTGAGAACTATGAAAAAGAACGGTACCCGGAGAAACATAGGATGGAAATCCACTCTCGTCCTCTGCCTGGCGGCGGCGCTGTGGATCTTGGCTGGCTGTGATCAAGGCGCGCCGTCCTCTTCCGATCCCCAATCTACTCCAGTTTCCTCAAACTCCCCTTGCTCCTATGACTCTGCTTTGATCCGGTCCGTGATGTTAGAAGACAACTCCAGTTTGGATTACAGAATCACAGAAAGCCGCAGGGAGATCCAGACCATTACGGACATCCTCAACGGGTTCACTTACACCTCCTCTCAGAAAATGGAAGATACCCCCTATCATCCCCGCTACTCCCTGACCCTCTACACCGACGATTGGACTTATGGCTGTTCCTTCGATCAAGACAGCCTGTACTTCTACCACGGGGACAGCGTGGTCCAATACACCGGGGAAGAGGGCTGCCTTCAGGAGCTGGTAGACCTGACTTGTGAGGAGTGGCACACCCTGTTTTCCATCGACCCGGAGGACGTGAGCTGCATTTCCGTGGCGGGCTTTGATTTCACCCTGGATGACCGTGAAACTATCGAGGGTGTTGTTTCCGCCTTGAACAGTTTCACTTACCGGGAAGTGACCACCAGCGAACCGGCGGACACAGGCTCGTTCTTCACCATGGGGCTGCTGGGACCGGAGGGAGGATCTGCCCAGGCTATGGGTTTTGCCATGGGGAGCTACTACATCCGTATCCAGGAGGAGGATCAATACGTCTACTATCTGGGAGAGGCCAACCATTTCCTGGAAGCTCAGCAGCTGCTGCAAAACGCACCCGCCCCTACAAAAGCCCCCTCTGTGGAAAACAACCTGAACCCCCAACCCACTGCCACCTCGGAACCCACCAAGAAGAATCCTCTCTACCAGTTTGAAACAGACCAAGTGAAGGCGCTGCGTATTGAGAAAGATCATCCCCAGTCTGAAGAAGTGGAAATCACCAGCAAAGAGGAACTGGCACCTTTGCTGGAACTTCTCAACGGGTTCACCTATAAAACCATCCAGGATGACGCCCTCCCTGATGGATACACCTACGCTCTGGAAGTAGAGGAGGCAGACGGCACCCTCACCCAAATTACCCTCACGGAAGACGGAGTAATAGAGGATGTAAACGCCGTCACGTACCTTTACACCGGTAAAGAGGGGTATTTCCGCCCTCTGCTGGAGCTGGCAGACCAGTCTCTTCCCCCGAAAACTGATCCCCTGTTCCAACTGGACAGCAGCAATGTGGAATTCATTGAGTTCAGCCTGGTGAAGGGACGGGGCACCATCACCTTGACTGATCCCCAAGCCATCGATCAGGTGGTCCAATGTCTCAATGAATTTGACTACACCAGCGCTCAATACATTCCCAATTATGTGGACCCAAGCGTTGAGCCCGTCGCGTCCTTGGGGGAGGATCATTTCCTCAATTTGGAATGCAAAGATGGAAATTCCTGCTATCTCACACTGTATTCCGATGGAGTATTGCTCTCCAACCGGGGCTCCGGGCACACCCTCTTTTTAGGGGAATCGGGATGTTTCCAGGAGATCTTAGACTGGGAGGATCTGGTGCCTTCCGCTCCTCCCTTCGACTTTGATCTGGACCAGGTGACCTCTGTCACTTGCTGGGCTTCCACAGAAGACGGGAGCATTTTGGACGTTACAACAGATCTGCCCCAGGAAGTAAAAAAGACCGCCGATCTGCTCAACACCTTCTCTCCCGGGGAGCCTCAGGTGCTGACAGAAGATGAGATCTCCCCCCAAGCTCGGCTGTCCCTATCCTTCACCCTGGACGTGGGCGAAATGACGCTCTCCTTGAGCATTGACCAGGACCGACTCTACCTCCCCACCAAAACCATTGACTATCAAGTGTATCAGGGACAAGAGGGCCACTTCGCTCCCCTGATCGATCTGGTGAAGTATAAAACTCCTCTGTCCTATCCATAACATTCAGAAGGCGCAACGTTCTCTGACCGCCCCGTCATTTCTCACTTGACCCTTTTTCGCAGACTTCAAATTTCCATCGAAAAGGGGTGGAGCATTTTCCTAGTTTTTCAGAAATCCCCAAGGAATGATTGTATTTTTGAATGTTTTGTGTTAAACTAGTTAAAAACTATGACATCGACCTCGTGAAGGATGTGTTACCCGTGATTTTAGGTTCTCAACTGAAAAACGCGATCATCTCCGGTTCAAACAATATTTCTAAGTATAAAAAACAAGTCAACGAGCTGAATATTTTCCCCGTACCCGACGGCGATACTGGCACCAATATGTCCATGACCATCGGCGCTGCGTCGGAGGAAATGAAGCGTCTGGACGATTCGGCGAACGCCGCTCAGGTGGCCAAAAAGGCTGCCTCTTCTATGCTGCGGGGCGCCCGTGGCAACTCTGGCGTAATTCTGTCCCTGCTGTTCCGGGGCATCTCCAAGGGTCTGGAAGGCAAGGAGGAGATCTCCGCCGAGGATCTGGTGACCGCGTTGGAACTGGGTGTGGATGAAGCCTACAAGGCCGTAATGAAACCCACTGAGGGTACCATCCTCACCGTGGCCCGTGTGGGCGCGGAGCGAGGCCGTGAAGCCCTGGAGCTGGGCAGCGATCCTGTACAGGTATGGGACGCTGTCTGCATGGGCGCTGCCGATGCTTTGGAGGACACGCCCAACCTGCTGCCCGTATTGAAGAAGGCTGGCGTAGTAGACGCTGGCGGCCAGGGCCTCTGCCTGATTTTCGAGGGCATGCTCAGCGTATTCCGCAGCGGCATCGTGCTGGAATGTGGTCTCACCGAAGAGGAAAAGGCTGAGGAGACTGCGGAATTCTTCCGGAATGTGGCAGCAGAATTTGACAGCGAGATCAACTTCACCTACTGCACTGAGTTTATCGTGGGCCGGGATCCCGAAGTCCAGAAAGATCCTCTGGAGCTGCGCCTGTTCCTGGAGACCATCGGTGACTGCGTAGTGGTGGTGGACGATGACGAGATCATCAAAACCCACGTGCATACAGAAAACCCCGGCGATGCATTGCAGGCCGCTCTCCAGTACGGCCAGCTGCTCACCGTGAAGATCGAGAACATGAAGGAACAGCATCGCAAGGCCGCCGAGGAAAACGAGGCAGCCAAAGCTGCCCAGCAGCCTGCCAAAGAGGAGCGCAAGCCTCTGGAGCCTCAGGAACCCACCGAGGAAGTTGGCTTCATCTCCGTGGCAGCAGGCAAGGGATTGCAGGAACTGTTCCAGGATCTGGGCTGTGCCAATGTAGTCAGCGGCGGCCAGACCATGAACCCCAGCACCGAAGACCTGCTGGAAGCCGTACTGGCCACTCCGGCGAAGAAGGTGTTCGTGCTGCCCAACAACAAGAACATTCTTATGGCCGCAGAGCAGACCGTGCCTTTGGCTACCGACCGGGAAGTGATTGTCATCCCCACTCGGACGATTCCCCAGGGCCTCTCAGCCATGCTGGCTTTTGATCCCGATTCCGATGCCGACGCCAACAAGGAAGCTATGCTGGAAGCCGCTTCCAACGTGGACACCGGCCTGGTGACCTTCGCTGCCCGTGATTCCGAGTACGATGGCCACACCATCCGCCACGGGGACATTCTGGGCCTGAAGAACGGCAAGCTGGAATACATTGAGAAAGATCCTGTTGCTGCCTGCGTACGCGTGACACGGTCCTTCGCTTCCAAGCATACCTCCTTCGTCACCCTGATCTACGGTGAGGGCGTATCCCAGGAGCAGGCTGAGGAAGCTAAGCGGATCTTGGAGAACAAGCTCCATTCTGACGTGGAGATCACTCTGGTCAACGGCGGCCAGCCCGTGTACTACTTCATCATCTCCGTCGAATAACCAGCGTGACGCTGGATTCATATCGCGCCTTGGGCGTCGGGCTTTTGGCCCGTGCGGTCCTTGAGAAACGAAAGAAACCATAGAATAGAACTACCCAGGAACCTTTCTCTCGGGAAAGGTTCCTTTTCGTAGGGGGATGTATATGAAAGTGTATATTGTGGGGCCTGTGGCAAGTGGGAAATCCACATTGGCCCGGCAGCTTTCCCAGCTTACCGGGACGCCTTGCTTTCACCTGGACGAGATCGTCCACGCCAAAGACCCCACCAACCCACAGGGAAACCGAAAACGTTCGGTTCAGGAGCGGGACGAGCTGTTTCACGCCATCTTGGCAAAAGACAGCTACATCATGGAGGACACAGGCCGCTCCTGTTTTTTGGAGGGTATGGAGCAAGCGGATCAAGTGGTGCTGCTGGACGTCTCCCCTGTCCTGCGGCGAAAACGAGTGATAACCCGATGGCTGCGGCAGCGTTTGGGGATGGAGCCATGCTCCTACCGCCCCAGCTTTTCCATGCTGCGGGACATGTTCCTCTGGAGCAGAAACTATGAGACTGGCGCAGACGGCACCCGGGCACGAGCAGAACAATTCCCCCAAAAGCTGACCATTCTCCGCACCCGCGGAGAAATAGCCGCGTTTCTGCGCACCTGCTCCCAGAGAGGAAAATGATTTTGCTCTGCACGATGGAGTCCTCCCCCTAAAGACCAGCGACATGGGGGAATTTCCTTCCACAGAGCAGATAACACGACGTAAAAGTTTTTTGGTTCTTTCTTTCAAGAAAGAACAGAAAGGAGGCACGCCATGGCATCCCTATTTGAACGGGACATCGAGACCTTAAAGGGCGTCGGCGAAAAACGAAAAAAGCTCTTTGAGAAGCTGGGCGTCCCCACAGTGGGGGATCTGCTGCGGCTGTACCCCCGTACCTATGAGGATTGGAGTCTTCACACTCTCATCCGGGAAACTACGCTCAACGAAGTGGCTGTGGTGAAAGCCCAGGTGCTCTACCGGCCCACGGAAACTCGAATCCGAGGCGGGAAGCTGTTATATAAAACCCTGGTCACCGACGGAGAATCGGATCTGGTCCTCACTTTCTTCAATAACAAATACATCCCCAGTCTGCTGAAGGAGGGAGAGACCTATCTGTTCCGGGGCAAGGTCACCGGCACTCTGCTGAAGCGGGAAATGATATCTCCTGAATTTCTCCCGGAAGCCAAGGAGTTGGCCATCCAACCTGTGTACCCTGCCACGGCGGGGCTTTCCTCCCGGCAGATCGCCGCAGCTGCACAAAATGCCCTGGCCTTGCTGCCAGAGCAGCTTCATGACCCTCTCCCGGACAAATTGCGGGAACAGTATCACCTGTGTACCCTGCGGTACGCCTTGGAGACCATTCATTTTCCCAAGACTCCGGAGGAGCTGGCCACTGCCCGGTTCCGGCTCACCTTTGAGGAATTCCTAGTCTTGCAGTTAGGGCTTTTGCAGATCAAAAGCGGGCGAAAGCAGGAGAACCTCCACCCTATTCCCAACCGGTTCCCGGAGGAATTCGCAGAACTGCTGCCCTTTTCCCTCACCGGGGCCCAGCGGCGGGCCATCACCGAGTCCATCCAGGACATGGCAGGCGAATCCCCCATGAACCGACTGATCCAGGGTGACGTGGGCAGCGGCAAGACTGCCGTAGCTGCCGCCCTGTGCTGGACCGTGATACAAAACGGGATGCAAGCGGCTCTCATGGCTCCCACAGAGATCCTGGCCGCTCAGCATTACCATTCCTTGAATGCCCTGCTGGAGCCGGCTCATATCACCTGCGCCCTGCTCACCGGTTCGGTGAAGCCGGCAGAAAAGAAAAAAATCTACCAAGCTCTCAGCGATGGCCGCATCCAACTGGTCATCGGCACACACGCTCTTATTGGGGATAAAGTGGAATTTCAAAATCTGGGTCTGGTCATTACCGACGAACAGCACCGGTTCGGAGTGGGCCAGCGCTCCGCTCTGGCGAAAAAAGGAGCTTCTCCCCATCTGTTGGTCATGAGCGCCACCCCCATCCCCCGCACCTTGGCCCTGATGGTTTACGGGGACCTGGACATCTCCGTGCTGGACGAGCTGCCCCCCGGCCGGCAGAAAATCGAGACCTACCTGATCGACTCCGCAAAACGGAAACGGGCATTTGGCTACGTGCAGAAGCATCTGGATCAGGGACGGCAGGGGTACCTCATCTGCCCTCTCATTGAGGAGGATGAAAGCGGCATGATGAGCGTCCTCCAATACGGGGAAACCGTGCGGGAAGCCTTCCCCAACGCTACGGTGGGAGTGCTCCACGGAAAGATGAAGCCCGCCGAAAAGGAGCAGGTCATGGAGGACTTCTCCCAGGGCAAGACCCAATTGCTGGTATCCACCACTGTGGTGGAGGTGGGCGTGGACGTACCCAACGCGGTGATCATGGTGATCGAGAACGCGGAACGCTACGGTCTTTCCCAGCTTCACCAGCTGCGGGGACGGATCGGACGAGGAAAGCATCTTTCCACCTGTATTCTCATCACCGACGCAGAAAACGAGGACACTCTCAAGCGGCTGAAGCTGTTCCGGGACACCAGCGACGGATTCAAGATTGCCGAGGCGGACTTGAAACTTCGAGGACCTGGCGACTTTTTCGGCCAGCGGCAGCATGGTCTTCCCCAGCTGAAGATCGCCGACATGACCACCGACATGGAGGTGCTTCGTCAAGCCCAACGCTGCGCTAAGGAATTGTTTTCCACAAAGTCCCTGGAAAATGAGGAATACCGGGGCTTGCGGGGTGAGATCCGCCGTTTGTTCGCTAAAACCGGCGGTGAAGGCGTGGTGCTTTAGTACAGAAAGCTATAATATAGAGAATTACACAGCCGATTTTTATATAGATTGACAAGCTCGGTAAAATGTGCTACTCTTAAGATGTAGAAGTGTCACATTTTTACCGGGCTTTCTTTCAAGATAGCCCTTTTGGTTGCGAAAGAAAGTCCCCTGCTGAGAGGAGGGAGATTTATGCCAGCCCTATGGCCTACCCCGTCTGACTGGACGACCCAATCACGTTTTTTGGACGTGAAACAACTGTTCTCCACCCGGCGCGTGTTTCTTGTGCTGGGGATCCTGGTGCTTATTTTGGCACTGGTATTCGCTGTTATTCTGGTCCCACCCTACCTTCAATCCCTGGGGCAGGGAACCGTGGATAACGCCCAGGTGAATATCCTGGTGGACAATCCGGCACAGCTGGACGCCTCCCAGGAGTACCCCAAAACATGGCAGGCAGAAATGGCCATGGAACAGGTGAAAAACAAATTCCAGGTGGAGTTCCGTCATTGCAACCTGGAATCTCTCACCTACGATAAGGCCTATTCCGACCAACTGCGGCCCCAGCTAGCGGAACTGTACAAGAATCAGCTTTACGGCGAGGACGTGTTTCTCATCACCGCTAGCTTCACCACCGGAGAAAAAGACGTACCTTCCGGATTAGAACCAAACACTACCTACGAGGATTATCAGTGGGTGGTTGGCGACGCCAAAAACGCTCACACCAACATTAGCGTTATGGATCATGGTTTCCTACTGTAACGCTTCCATCCAAAGTGAAAGTCTCCTGTTGAGAGAGGAGGAGCGTTTATGTATAGCCCTGGAATTCCTGCGTTCATTCCCAACCCCAAGTATCTGCGTCCCCTGTTTTCCGCCAAACGGGCACGAATCGTGCTGCCTGCACTGCTGGGAACAGCGCTTTTGGTATGCATGCTGGTGTTTCTGCCCGGATATATCGACTCCATGAGCTACGGGGACACGAAAAACGTTCAGACTCATCTTCTTATTGACGATCCAGAAGCCTTGGACAGCTCAGAGGAATTTCCTAGAACCTGGGAGGTAGAACGGGGCATGACTCTCATTGCTTCCCAGTTCAAAAGGGAGTTTCGCCACTGTGTGCTGGAAGAGCTTACCTATGACAAAGCTCTTTCCGATCAGTACCAGGAAGAGCTGACAGAACGGTACAGCCAGGAAACCCACGATACACCTGTTTATCTCATCACAGGCACGGTCTGCACGGGAGAACAAAACGTTCCCGCCGGACTGAAACCCAACACCACCTACGAAGATTATCAGTGGGTGGTCTCCCATTCCAACGTGGTGGACTGGGGAACCGATCTCATCTAACGCAAAAGGGACTGCCTACAGGCAGTCCCTTTTCTTTCCATGAAAAGAGGCCCCCTAGGGGGCCTCTTTTTTTACAGATCCCTGTGCTTGCGCACTCGCCGCAGCTGTTTCTGCTTCCGGCGGTACAGAAGAATCAAGATCACATAAATCAGCACTAAAGCCAGGATCACGCCCATGATGATGAGGAACCAGGGCGAAGTGAGCACCGAGCTTCCCTGGCTGAGGAAGGAGAGCATCTCACTGCGGGAAACAGATTCCGCGGCCACCAACGGCACCGTGGCAATGGCTTCACCCGCATAACTCATGGTGGCTGTTCCCACCTGTTCCCCACGCTCTATGGGCGCTTGAACACTTTCTGGCACATCCGTCTTCACGATAATGCTGGAAGCGTCCACGTTCTTGGGGAGCATCACAGACACATTCTCCCCGGCTACCAGCTGAAGGGTGTCCTGCTGCCAAGCGTATTCCAAGGGCACATCCGCTAGGATATCTCCCTGAGCCGCTACCGTGCGTATCTCCAGGTTCAGGAACGCCCATCGGAATAGGCTGGCGGCGTCCAGCATCTCTCCGTGAATATCATTGTCGATCATGGGACATCCCAGACACGCCACCACGTAGGTATACCCCTCATAAGTGGCCGATGCTACAATACAATAGCCAGCCTGGTCGTGGGAGCCAGTCTTGATACCAGTGGCGTAACGGTAATAATAGGAATATCCGTCAGCGGCATAGTTGGTCAGCATCTTATTGGTGGTGTTGGCAGTCTTTTCCTTTTCCGGATGGCCAATGGGATAATAGTTGTAAGCCGTCGTGCCGGTAACCTCCGTGAACAGAGGCAGGCTCATAGCGTACTTGGTGATGGTCACCATATCCCTGGCGGTGGAATAGTGATTGTCGTTGTGCAGACCGTGAGGATTGGTGAAGTGGGTGTTAGTGCATCCTAATTCCGCCGCCTTTTCATTCATCAGCTGGACAAAATAGCTCTTACCCGTATAGTCGGTAGGGTCGAATTCATCGCTGGTTTCGGTGGTATCCGTAGAACTATTTTGAGAAGATTCCCCATTGGAACTGCTGGCCTCACTAGAGGAAGTATCCGTGGTGCCGGACACCGCTTCCGGATCGTCATTGGCAGTGCCCTCCCCGGAAGAAGAACTTTCCTCCCCCGAAGAAGCATTTTCCTCTGTGGAGGAAGTCTCTTCCTGGCCGATCTGCCCGGATGCATAAAGCTCGTCCACATATTTGGCCAGGGTCAAGGCGGCGTTGTTGCCGGAAGGAACCATCATCAGGTAGAGCATCTGCTCCCCTGTGAAAGTGTCCCCCACATCGAAATCCGCCATGGAACTGCCCGTACCGGAAAGCTCATCGAACACGCTTTGGGGAATGGTGATCTCCGCGTTTTCAATGTCCGGAATGGTCTCGTAAGCCACAATATAGGTCATGATCTTGGTCAGAGACGCCATGGGCAGCTGCTCGTCGGCGTTCTCCGAATAGACCACCGTGTCGGTGTCAAGATTCAGCATAAGGTAGGCTTTGCAATGGGGCCCGTTGGGATTGTTGTCCTTGTCGTTGTCCCATCCATAGTCAAAGCCCTCCGCGGAGGCGCTCACACTACAGCTTACAGCCAGGCACACTACTGCCAGCAATGACGCGGCAATCCTTTTCAGTCGCTTCATAGATGATCCTTTCCGCCCTTTCCCTGGAAAAGGCCAAACTGATTTTCCCGTTTTTGATCCTCCGGGACCTGAGTCCCTATCCTTTTTCCCCTTTTTGTGTTACAATGTAAAAACAAATAAGGCCTTACCGTATGACTTTCGGCCTCTGCCGCGAAAGGACGCGGCACACCCATGGCAATTGCGCTGCCATGGGGAAACTATTCTTTCGTCGGTTTACCATAACAGTTATCCTGTTTATTTTACCTTATTTCACGGAAAAAGAAAAGCCTGTATTTCTGAATTAATTCTGACAAAGGAGACCATATATGAAGCTGCTGCACACCTCTGACTGGCATTTGGGAAGGATGCTCTATGGCCGCAGTCTGCTGGAAGATCAGCGGTGGTTTCTGGAACGGGTGTTCCTTCCTCAGGTGGAACGGGAACGCCCTGCCTGCGTGATCCTGGCCGGGGACGTGTACGACCGGCAGATCGCTCCCACCGAGGCTATCCGGTTATTTGACACGGTCCTCAACTCCTTGATGGACTTGGGAACCAAGGTGTGCGTCATCGCCGGAAACCATGACGGTGCCGACCGTATGGCCCTGCTCAAAACCGCTCTTCGCCGGGACGGGGTGTACTTCGCCACGGAGCTCTCCGACGCTCTGGACCCGGTAGTCCTGGAAGAGGACGGCCAAACCTTGCAGCTGTTTCTTCTCCCCTATTTTGACACCTCCCAAGCCAGGGATTTTCTGAAAGACGACTCTCTACGTGGAGAGGGCGCCTGTGCTCAGGCCATGATCGAGAAGCTGCTTCCCTTGTTTCTTCCAGGAGCGGGCCATGTGCTAGTATCCCATTGCTTCGCAGCAGGAAGCCAGACCTCCGACTCGGAAAGCGCTCTTTTCGTAGGGGGCAGCGGCCAAGTGTCCACCTCCCTGTTCGATCCCTTTGATTACGCGGCTTTAGGCCATCTCCACGGTCCGCAACGTGCAGGGGAAAAAGGTCGGTATTCCGGTTCCCCCTTAAAGTATTCCGTGGACGAGGAACACCAAAAAAAGGGAATGGTCCAGCTGGAATGGACCGGCACGGAAATGCTTTCGGAGTTCGTCCCCTGCACGCCCCTGCGAGACGTGCGAAGAGTGGAAGGACTCTTCGAGGACCTGCTGCGGGAGGGGCAAAATGCCCCCTGCCAAGATTACGTGGAACTGGTTCTCACAGATGATGCTCCGGTGATGCTGGCAGCAGAACGGCTGCGGCCCTTCTATCCCAACCTGCTTTCGGTGAGCAACCCCTGGATGGCACAGGGAGTCACCGGGGAGCGGGCAGCCCGGCTGAAAGGCCAGGACGAGATGACAGTATTCACCTCCTTTCTCAAGGAGGTGTGCCAGACGGAGGCTGCCCCTGAAGATCTGGAATTGTTCCGGGAAGTGCTGGAAAGCCTTCAGGCCCAGGGATGACCGGATCCCATTACACGGAGAAAGGAGGACGCCGGGATGCGACCCTTGCGTTTGCTGTTACAGGCCTTCGGGCCTTATCTGGAAAAAACGGAACTGGATCTTACCCAATTTGACGAAACGGGGCTGTTTCTCATCACCGGTCCCACGGGAGGAGGAAAGACCTCCCTGTTGGACGCCATGTGTTTCGCCCTGTATTGCAAGGCTACCGGCGGCAAACGGAGCTTCGGGGGCATGCGCTGCATGAGCGCGCCCCAAGAGCTGCCCACCCTGGTGGAATTTGACTTCTCCCTGCAAGGGGATACCTACCGCTTCCGCCGCAGCCAGTTTACCCACATCAACCGGAACACGAAAGCGCCGGAGCTGCGGGAGACCCATGAGTGCTTCCGTTTGGAGGAGGGAGAATTTCAGCTCATAGAGAGCGGCAGTGAAAGCGCTGTCCGCCGCCGGGCAGAGGAACTACTCCATCTCACCTGCGAGCAGTTCTCCCAAGTAATCGTCCTGCCCCAGGGGGAATTTCTCCGACTGCTGCGAGCCAACTCCAACGACAAAGGAGAAATGCTCAAGACCCTGTTTTCTGCCGGAGTTTGGCGGTCCGTGACCGATCGTTTCCACCAGCGAGAACGGGAATTGGAGGACAAGGCAAAGCAGTCCACAGCTCTGCGTGTCTCCCTTCTGCAAAAAGAGGGAGTGGAAACCACCCAAGCCTTGGAGGAAAAGGCAGAGGCACTTTCCCAGCGGGAAAAAGTCCTTCGGAAAGAAAGCGCCTCCGGAGCGGAAACTTTGGAAAAAGAGGAAGCCTTGCTCCAAGCCGCCGAGGAATACTTCCGTCGGGCCAAAATCCGGGAGGAGGCCGCCCAAGCCTTTCAGAAAGCTCAAATCGCCTGGACAGAACTTGAGCGGCTTGCCCCCCAACTGGAGGAGAAGCGGTCACAGGCTCAAGCGCTCCGGGAGCAGGCTGTGACTCTGGCTCAGGAAAGCGCCCAGCTGAAAGAGCGGCGAGAACAGCTGATCCAAGCAAAAAACGCTCAGGACCAAGCCGCCGCTGCCCGGAAACAAGCCTTGGAACAGCAGAGCGTCCTGGAAACACTAAAACAGCAGGAGGCCGTCCTTTCCCAACGAATGGAAAAGGGCAACGCCTTTTTAAAGACCTGCGAGGAAGCCTCAGCCCAGCTGCCTGCCCTGCTGGAACGACGGCAGGCCCTGGAAAAGCTGACTGCCGCCTGGGAGGAACTTTCCCGTCGAGAGAAGCGGCTCCACGAGGGGGAAGCGGCGGTATCTGCCAGCCGGAAAGCCGCCCGACAGAAACAGCTCCTCTTGGAGACCGTAACCCAGCGTCTGGAACGCCAGGAAGCCCTTCTGCGGCAAAACTCCGCCTTGGACTTGGCCCACACTTTGGAGGAGGGAAAACCCTGTCCGGTGTGCGGGTCACTGTCTCACCCCTCCCCAGCTCAGGGCCAGGAAACCCTGCTGGACCCTCAGCAGATCGACGCCCTCCGTGAGGAGGAAAAAGCCGCTCGCAAAGCCCACACAGACGCCGCCGCTCGGGCCGGCGCCCAAGAACGGGAAGCCGCTCAGGCAGCGGAAAGCGTCCGGGAGCAACAGGCTCTCTGCCAGGACACAGCCGCACCCTTAGGCAACCCCACTCGTGAAGAGGCCACCCGCCTCCTCCAAGAAACCGCCGCGGCAACAGACACCGCCAAAAGCGCTGTCGCCCGTCTGGAAGCTGCCAAAGAAAAGCTCCGGGCCCTGGGAGAAGAACGGGAAGCCTGCCAGAAAAAAGAAAGTGCACTGCGGGAACGGCTGTCCGCCATCACCGCCCAGGGAGAGGAATTGGAGCGGCGTGCCAAGGAAGCCCAAGCCGCCTGCGCCGGGCTGGACCTAAACGCTCTGGAAGGGGCCATTCTCCAGAAAAAGAGGGACTACGAGGCCCGCGAAAAAAACGCCACTCAGCTTTTGAGAGAAGCCCAGGAAGGAGATGCCCAGCGGGAACGAGCAAAAACCGCCCTGGCACTGTCCAAAGAAACCCTGGATAAGGCGGAAGCCCAGTGGAAAGCCTGTCCCGCTCCCTGGGAAACGCCCCCGGAGCTGGAACCTTTGCGGCAACGCTGTCAGGACCTCCGTCAGGAGAACCTGACCCGTCGGGAGGAACTGGGAAAAACCGCCAGCGCCCTTCAGACGCTGAAGACCACCCTGGAGGAGATCCGGCGGCTGGATGGAGAGCTGGGCTGTGTAGAAAGTCAGCTTTCCCGCGTAGCCCGACTGTCCAAATCTCTCTCCGGCTCCAACCCCTTGAAGATGCCCATCCTCCAGTACGTGCTCAGCGTTATGCTGGACGAGGTGCTGGTCAGCGCCAACCGGTTTTTCTCCACCCTTAGCCGAGGTCGTTACGCCCTACGCTTAAAAGAGGGCCCCGCCAGCCGAGGCTACGGGGGTCTGGATCTGGAAGTGCTGGATGGCAGTTCTATGCTGCCCCGCTCCATCGAGACCCTTTCCGGCGGAGAACAGTTCTTGGCCTCCCTGTCTTTGGCCTTCGGCCTTTCCGACGTGGTCCAGAACCACTCCGGAGCGGTGCGGCTAGACTCTCTATTCATTGACGAGGGCTTCGGCTCCCTGGATGGGGAGACTCTGGACACCGCTATGAAAGCTCTTGCCATGCTCCAAAACAGCGGCCGGCTCATCGGGATCATCTCCCACGTGTCGGAGCTGAAAAATCGCATTCCCTGCCGGGTGGAGGTCACCCGTGACGCCGCCGGGTTTTCCCACGCGGCCATCCGGCTGTAAATCTTCCATAGAAAGGACGGTTACCCATGAAAGTCACCTTTATTCTCCACAGCTCTTACTTTGTGGAGCTGGACCACTGCTGCCTGCTGTTCGACTATTACCAGGGAGAACTTCCTCCCATTGAAAAGCCTCTGTATGTATTCGCCAGTCACAGCCACGGAGACCACTTCTCCCCGGATATCTTCCAGCTGGCTCAGCCTGGGAAAGAAGTCCACTACCTGCTCTCCGACGACATCTCCCCCCGCCAGGTGCCCCAGGAACTGAAAGATCAGGTCACTTTTGTGGCGCCTCATCTGTTCTACCAGGTAGGTGATGTAAAGGTGGCTACCTTGCGTTCCACCGATATGGGCGTGGCGTTCCTGGTCCAATGCGAAGGCAAACGGATCTACCACGCCGGGGATCTGAACTGCTGGGTGTGGGACGGCGCTCCCCGGTTCCAAAACGACCAAATGACCGCCCAATACAAAAACGAGTTGAGTCTTCTCTCCGGCGGAAAGGCTATCGACGTGGCTTTCGTGCCCCTGGATCCCCGCCAGGAGGCGGATTTTGATCTGGGCATGAAGTACTTCTTCGAGGCCGCTGGGGCTGAGCATGTATTCCCCATGCACATGTGGGGAGATTACAGTGTGGTACCCCTGTTCAAATCCACCCCCACCTACCGGGAATACGCCAAGCACGTGATGGACGTTTCCAAGCCGGGCCAAGTATTTGAGATTTAAAAACAACTTGCTGCAATTTAAAAAGGCCGCTGCACACTGGCAGCGGCCTTTTATTTTTCTCTATCAACGCATATGACGGGGAGTGTATTTGCCTCCTCCACGGCGGCGTTCAACCACAGCGGGTACAGGCGCCTGTTCCTCCTGTTGGACAACAGCAGTAGCCTCTTCCTGGGGGAGTACCTCTTCTTCCACAAAGACGGGTTCCTCCGCCAACTGGGGAGCAGTTTCCCGGGCTTTCCGCGGAGGAGTCATATGGAGAAGCCGGGCCAGAGTCTGACCCTTGGGAAGCATTACCACATCGTCGTAACTCACCCCGTGGAACACCACCACGCACACCGCATACACCAAAATAGCCACAGCGATAGCGGGCAGAACCGCCACCTTGGGACTGATGATCAAGGTCAGGACCCAATACACACCATAGCTCACCCCGCCCATGACAACGGCGGAAAGGAGCAAAGGCAGAGCGGTTTTTACCACACTGTCCATCTGGGGAAGGCTGGTGCGGATGGCAATCAGGTTCAGCACCACCATCACCACGTAGGACACCACCGTGCTGATAGCGGAACCCATCGCAGCCACTTCAGGGATGCCGATCAAGATATAGGAAAGAACGATCTTGATAATACCGCCCACGGCCATATTCACCACCGGACGGGTGGCACGTCCAAAGGACTGCAAAATGGCGTTGGTGGTGAAGAGCATGCCGCTGAAAGCGATGGCAAGGCTCAGCATGGTCAGCAGAGGAGCGGCGCTTTGAGCCACTTCGGGCTGATTGTACAGCAGAAGCTGGCAGATAGGTTCCGCAAAAATGGCCATACCCACTGAGGAAGGGATGCCGATCAGCAGAGTCACCCGCAGAGCGGTAGAGGAGATCCGATCCACCTGATGCTTGTCCTTGGCGGCGATAGCGCCAGACAAAATAGGAAGCAAACTGGTGGAGATGGGCACCACGAAAGCCCCTGGCAGATCGAAGAATTTCCGAGCGTGGCCCAAAGTGCCGTTCCACCAGTCGGCCTGCTCCTGAGTAAACCTGGCGGCTTCCTGCAAACGATTCATCAGAATGGCTCCGTCCACAGTGTCTAACAGACTCAAAAAACAGGAGCCGATAGTGATGGGCACCGCGAAACGCACCAGATTGACGAGCATCTGCTGACGGGACGTGAGAGGCGGTTCGTCAGCCCAACGCTCAATCCGATCCCGGCGGCTCTGAAACAGCTTGAACAGCAGCAGGTAAATGGCTCCCAGCGCAGCACTGACAGACACGCCGATAATGGCTCCCACTGCCGCCCAACGGTCAGCGTCAACCTGGAAATTGCGGATGATATAGAAGGCCAGGCCCACGCCGATGATCACCTTGGTCACAGCCTCGATGGTCTGAGACGTGGCGGTAGGAATCATATTGGAGCGCCCCTGGAAATACCCTCTCAAAGAGGACTCAATTGAGATGAAGAACAGGGTGGGCGCCAGGGCCATGATGGCGAAATTCGCCTCAGGGCTGCCGTACCACTGAGCGATCTGGTCCGCGCCGAAGAACATGACCAGACAGCCGAACAATCCCAGGAAAAAGAACAGCCAGAAAGCCACGGAAAACACCTGATCCGCTTCCCGGCGGTGTCCCTGGGAAAAGGCGGTGCCTACCATGCGGGACACAGCGATAGGTAGTCCCGCCGTGGACAGCATGAGGAACAGCCCGAAGATATTGTAGGCGATGTAGAAGTGCGACATGCCTTCCGGATCGATGAAGTTTGCCAAGGGGATGGAGAAAAGCAACCCCAGCAGCTTGACGATCAAGGTGGAGGCGGAAAGAATGGCCGCCCCTTTCATAAAGCTCTGTTTTTTGTCCTGCGCCATAGATACTCCCTGGAAAGAAATGGCGCGCCTCTGGAAGGAAGCGCCGCCGTATTTTAAAAATTATATTTTTTCTATTTTACCCCAAAGATTGGAAAAGGTCAACGCTTTCCCGGTTTTTTCCCTTTTGCCGCCCACCCTGACGGTCAACCGGTGACAAGCTCCTCCACCAGAGGGAAGTACCCTTTAAAAGCGGAAGGCAGAGTGTAGGTCTCCCGCAGTTCCCTGGTCCCGGCCCAAGTAAACTCCGCCGATTCCTCTACGTCACGGACCACCCAGCAGTTCATGTGCCATTCCACATGGGAAAAGATATGCTTGGTTTTAGGGCCTTGTGTAATGTTTTCTGCCTTTACACCTTTGCTGTCTAAAAACGCCAACGCCTGCTCCTGGTTAAGTTTCCCCTCCACGCCAGGCAGTTCCCAAAGGCCCGCCAAAAGTCCCTGCTCCGGCCTTCTCCAAAGCCCCAGCCTTCCTTTTCTGGAAACCAGCAGAAAGAGGGTACGCTCCTCTTTCTTCCGGGGTTTGGGCTTTGTTTTTACCGGAAGTTCTAAAGCGACTCCTTCCTGATAGCCTCGGCATACCTGGTTCAGAGGACACAGCAAACACTTGGGCGGTCCGCCCGGCAGGCAGATGGTGGCTCCCAGCTCCATGAGGGATTGGTTGAAATCTCCCACCCGTTGAGGAAGGATCGCCCGGATCTCCCCCTCCATCCGGCTTTTCACCTTGGGATCCAGGATGTTGTCCCGGCGGCACAACACCCGGGAGATCACCCGAAGCACGTTGCCATCCACTGCGGGCACAGGCAATCCAAAGGCGATGGAGGCAATGGCACCGGCAGTGTAATCCCCCACACCGGGCAGGGAACGCAATTCCTCAAAAGATGCGGGCACCTGTCCCCCGAAGCGTTCCATCACCATCTGGGCGCCTTTCTGGAGATTCCTGGCCCGGTTGTAGTAGCCCAGGCCTTCCCACATCTTCAGCACCCGATCCGTGGGCGCGTTTGCCAAGGCCTCCACTGTGGGGAAGGCTTCCAGAAAACGCTCATAGTAGGGCTTCACCGCTTCCACCCTGGTCTGCTGGAGCATGATCTCCGACACCCACACCCGGTATGGCGTGGGATCCTCCCGCCAGGGCAGCACTCTTGCGCTGCGATCATACCATTCTAAAAGCAGCTCCGGCAGCAGGGCAAGCACTTCTTGATCTTTCAAAACAGGCCACTCCCCTTTCACTTTCACAAACGGCCCTGATTATAGCATACCCCAAAAAAGGGCGCAAGACCGTGCCCCACGAAAAAAGGGCGTACCCCAGAAGGAGCATGCCCCCGTTTCTTAATAATTACAGCGCCAACCATGCTTTCAGGAAGCGGATCACCAGATCGGTAACTTCCTCCGTCCACAGGAACAGGCCGTGACCAGCGCCTACCACCTTGTAAAATTCCACAGTGTGTTTGGTCTCCTGGAGCTTCTGCACCGTGAGCACACTTTGGTTGAAAGGCACCATAGGATCCTCATCCCCATGGACCACCAAGAAGGGAGGCAAAGGCTTTCCTTCCTGGATGTAGGTCAGGGGATTCCCCGGCTGAGCAATCTCCGGGTGATCGATGACACAACCCCCAAACAGAATGTCCTCCGGGATCTTAGACTTGTCCGCGGTGAAAGCCGGGTCACGGGGACCGTCGTTGATGCGGGTCACGTCGCTGGGGCCGTAGAAATCCACCACCGCCTGAACGCTGTCGGAAACCTCATGGTTATCGGAGGTCTTGAACTCCCCCATATCCCCGGTGACACCCACCATTTGGGCAGTGTGTCCGCCGGAGGAATCTCCCCAAATAGCCACCTGATCCGGGTCGATGAAATACTCCTCCGCGTGGGCCCGCAAAAACCGGATGGCGGATTTCACGTCCTGCAAAAAGGCGGGAAACTTAGCCTGAAACGCGGGCCGGTGCTTCACGCTGGCCACCACGAAGCCTGCTTTCGCCAGGGGGCAAAGCTGAGGAAGGTTCATGAACATATCCTGCTCCATCCAGGCGGCGCCCTGGACAAATACCACCAAGGGATACCGCAGGGTAGAAGTCATTCCCGGACGAAGGCCCGCGGGAAACAACATTTGCAGATGAAGAGCCTCCCCATCCCGCTGGACGTATTCCACGTTGGGCACATAGGTTACCTGGTTCGCCTGACTGCGATCCGCCAGCACAGTGTGCATCCCCGGCAGGATCGTGGGGTCTCCCGGCACCATTTTCTTGTATTGAAACATCACAGATTCCCCCTGATTTAAGTTTAATATTTGTTCAGTATACCACACACCGCCGTGATCCGCAACCCTGGCCCCTTAGGAAGAGTTTTCAACACAAACGATTGCCTAAATTTATGTTTTTGAGATCAGAATCCCAGTTTTAGTTGAATAAAACAAAAAGATATGGTATGATAACGTTGTACTATAAACAGTTTATTGGGAGGGCGCCATATGTCAATAGATGTATTACAAGCCATTACAAACGCTGTCAGCAACTGGCAGCCCCCGCAGGTCCCGGAGGATATTCCTCAAGGCGACATGCCCGGAGACAAGGTCTGGATCGGACCCATGTCCATCGAGAAAGCCAATGTGACTTTCCAGGCCATGCTGCCCATGCTGAAAGAGGCGCTGGAATCCAATCCCGCCCGCAAAGCCGTGATCACCGTCACCGGCGGCAGCGGCGTAGGCAAAACTTGTGTTTCTGCCCTGCTTACCTATTACCTGAACCAACTTGGCGTGGGAGCCTTCACCATGTCAGGCGACAACTATCCCCGGCGCTTTCCGGAACTCAACGACATGGAACGGATGCGCATCTTCCGGCTGGCAGGCGTGCGCGGTATGCTGGCCGAGGGCGTGTACTCTCCCGAACACGCAGCCACTCTCAAAGAGCTCCAGCTGAGCGACCTGGACCCCTCCCCGGAGCAATGTGAGAAACACCCCTGGCTGGCAGCTTACCAGAAAGCCGGCCGTGAAGAGCTTTCCAAGTATCTGGGCACCGAACTTGAGCAGGAATATGACCAGCTGGAAAACGTGCTGACCCAGTTCAAGAATGGCCAGGAGAAGATCCTTCTCAAGCGCATGGGCCGGGACGACACCGCCCTGTGGTACGAGGAAAAGGATTTCAGCAACATCTCCGTGATCGTGCTGGAATGGACCCACGGCAACTCCGGTTACTTCCAGGGAGTGGACATTCCCATTCTGCTGGCCAGCACTCCCGCCGAAACCCGGGAGTATCGTCTCTCCAGAGGACGGGACTCCAACGCGGATACCGCCTTCATCACCATGGTCATTGAGCTGGAGCAGCTGAAGCTGGAGGCCAGAGCAAGCGCCGCCAAGCTGATCGTTTCCAAGTCCTGTGAGCTTTTAAGCTATGACGAATACAAGCAGCGTATGGCTGCGGGCAGGTGAATCTTATGAATACTGTCAATTATGGACCCATGCTCAACGCTTACCCCGACAGCCTGGGCGGCACCCTGGGCGACGCGGTGGACTTTCTGAAAGATGAACGGGTGAAGGGGGCTTTCTCCTCCTTCTATATTCTGCCCAGCATGTTCCACACTGACCTGGACCGGGGTTTCTCCGTTATTGACTACGGCATCAACGGGGAGAACGCCACAAAAGAGGACCTGGAAGCCCTCCAAAAGCTGGGCGTGGACTTAAAGCTGGACTTCATCCTCAACCATCTGTCGGTCCAATCTCCTCAGTTCCAGGATCTGCTGGAAAAAGGCGACGCATCCCAGTACCGTGATTTCTTCATCGACTGGAACAAGTTCTGGGAAGGCTGCGGCGACCTTGACCAGGATGGGGTGCTGGTGCCCCGTCAGGAGTATATCAAAGACATGTTCTTCCGCAAGCCCGGCCTGCCCGTGTTGGTAGTGGAATTCGCCGATGGCACCCGTCGCCCCTACTGGAACACCTTTTACCAGCAGGTGGACGTGGACGAAAACGGCAAAAAGCACTATCTGGGCCAGATGGACCTGAACATCAAGTCCCCCCTGGTGCTGGACTTCTATCGGCAGACCCTGGCGGATCTGGCAGGCTATGGCGCCAGCATCGTTCGGCTGGACGCCTTTGCCTACGCCCCCAAGGAAGTGGGCTCCAAAAACTTCCTGAACGACCCCGGCACCTGGGACTTCCTCCAGCAGATCACCGATATGGCAAAGCCCTACGGGGTGTCCCTGCTGCCAGAGATCCACGCCAGCTATGAGGAAGGCACCTACCGAATCATTGCCGACAAGGGCTACATGGTGTACGACTTCTTCCTACCCGGCCTGTTGCTGGACGCTTTCGAGCAGAAGTCCGGCGAGAAACTGGCCGCTTGGGCCAATGAGATCCTGGACAGCGGCATGGCCACTGTAAACATGCTGGGCTGTCATGACGGCATCCCCCTGCTGGATTTGAAAGGCCTGCTGTCCGAGGAACGGATCCAGGGGCTGATCGATACTCTGGTGAAGCGTGGCGGTTTCGTAAAGGACCTTCACGGCGCCAAGAACGTGTACTACCAGGTGAACGCCACCTATTACAGCGCTCTGGGCGAGGACGACCGGCGTATGCTGCTGGCCAGAGCCATCCAGTTGTTCATGCCCGGAAAGCCCCAGGTGTGGTACCTGGATCTGTTCGCCGGAAAGAACGACTATGCCGCCATGGAGCGGGCAGGCGCCGGCGGGCACAAGGAGATCAACCGCACCAACTTGACCAAGGAAGCCATGGCCGCTGGGCTGGAAAAGCCTGTGGTACAGAAACAGCTGGAGCTTTTGAAAATGCGGGCTTTCTATCCCGTGTTCAGCCAGGACTCTCGTATTTCCGTGAAAACCGAGGGCAGCAAGCTGAGCTTCACCTGGGAAGGCCATGGCCAAAAGGCTGTTCTGGACGCAGACCTGGCCACCGACAGCTTTGTTATCTTCATCACCGACGATTCCGGCAAAGAACTTTACCGGATGGAGCAGTAATTTATCCGCAACAAAAAAAGGACGGCATCCCGCCTGGGAGCCGTCCTCTTTTTTATTGTCAGCCGCCGATGCGGTAAACCTTCGTCTCGTAGCTTCCCAAGACCACCGGTCCTTCCACGGGGCAGCGGTCGTCCAGATCCACCACGGGCCGCTTCAGCAGAATCTCCTGGGGTTCTTTCCCGTAATTCAGCACAATCAGGTATTCCTGCTCTCCCTTCCGCCGCAGGGCGATCTCGCAAGCGGCGGGTACCTGGACCAGATCCCCAAAGGGCTCCAGCACACCCAAGTATTCCAGGAACGCCGTCACATTTTCTCGGGTAAGAGTGCCGCCGAAGTGGAGCACTCGGCCCTTCCCCGCCTGGGTCTCCAAAAGGGCGGGCTCCCCGGCATACCAAGCGTCGCCGCCGTACCGGGCCAGAACCTTGGCGTCCTCTCCCGTAGCGGTCAGAACGTCGTTGAACAGGCCTGTGTCTAAGGTGCGGCCGTCCCAATCCATGGGCACCGGGTCATCCCCCGGGCCGATCCAGGTGAATTCCTTCACCCGGGTCTGGGTGAGGGGAGCCAGCAAGCCAGGCATGGGCTTCATGACGCAATGGCCGTCCACGTCCTTCTGGCCGGTACGGGCAGCCAGGATCAGACAGCCTCCCTGACGGACGTAGGCCTCCAACAGCTGGGCCTGGGCTTCCGTGAGGATCACCTGATGGGGGCAGAACAGCACTCGATACTGTTTCAGGTCCTCCACAGTGACCCCTTCCTGAAGGTAAACAGCGTCCATAGGCGCGTGGGCCAGCTGAGCCCCCACAAACAGCTCCATCTCGCTGGAACGGGTCAGCTTGCCGTGCCAGGCATCCAGGTTGGAATCGAACACGTTGTCATAGTCTTTCACCAGGCCCACAGGCGCCAGGTAATCGGCCCCTGCCAGTTCCTGAATGGCTTCCACGCGGGCGTGAAGTTTTTGCAGCTCCGCCAGTTTCCGGTTGGGGAGATTGTCATAGTCCAGCAGGCCGTGCCAATAGATCTCCGTCCCAAAGGTTGCGGTGCGCCACCGGAAGAAGCTGACATAATCCGCCCCATGAGCGATGCTCTGCATGGCCCACAGCATCATCTGGCCGGGCTTGGGGGCCGGCGCGTCGGAACCGATGCTGCCGCCCGCTCCCGCCTGTTGCTCCATGATTCCGAAATGGGGGCACACAGACCGGACTTCCATCAGGCTCCGGCTCCACTTCCGGTCCAGCAGGGTGTTGTTGTGCCGGGGATCCTCACGCATGGCAAAGGCAAAGTTGGGATAGCTGTCATAGGTGTACACGTCCAGGCAATCCTTGGTCATGCGGTGGTTGTCCAGGGTGCCGAACAGACCGTTGGTAGTGATGAAATCACCGGGCTTCACATACTTCCGGAGGATGTCGCTCTGCATTTTGCAGAAACGGATGGCACTCTCCGACACGAACCGCATGTAATCCAGCTTCTGGTGAGGATTAGTGCCGTCTCCATAAGTGGTGCGGGGCACGTAGATCTGCTCCCATGCGGTGTAGGTCTGGTTCCAGAAGGCATTGCCCCAAGCACGATTCAGCTCGTCCAGGGTGCCGTACTTTTCCCGAAGGAACTCCCGGAATGCCAAGGTATCACTTTCGGAGTAGAACTCCTGGGTCTCGCAGTTGAACTCATTGTCGATCTGCCAGCCCACGATGCAGGGCCGCTTCCCGTAATGCTCCCCCAGCTTCTCCACCACCCGGGCGGAAAGCTCCTGGTATTTTGGGGAATTGTAGTTATAGTGGCGGCGCATGCCGTGACGGTACAGCACTCCGTCCCGGCGGGCGTTGAGCACCTCCGGGTATTTGTCGGTCAGCCAAGCGGGGGGCGTGGCTGTGGGGGTGCCGAAAATAACCTTCATACCCACGCGCTCCGCCAAATCCAGGAATTCATCCCAGAAATCGTAGGTGAACACCCCCTCTTCCGGTTCGGTAAGGCTCCAGGCAAATTCAGCGATGCGAATGGTGGTGACGCCGTGATCCAGCATCCGGCGCAGATCCTGCTCCCACAGGGATTTATCCCAGTGCTCAGGGTAATAGCACGTCCCCAGCTCCAGTTTCTCCCAGGGGGATCTCCGTTTATTTTCCATAATCGTTTCCTCCCTAAAGGGGCTTCCGAAAGGCCCCGTTCTTTGCCTTTATCTTAGCGGACTTTGCTCCCGATTTCAATGACTAATTTATTAATTTCTAAACGTTTCTCTTTTATCTGTTACTGCCTTTCGGAGAAAACTTTTGGGATTTCTTTTTCGCAATACCATCCACATGAAAAAACACCCTCAGCTGGTCTGCTGGGG
>UMIN01001877.1_pt1 | contig 24827 bp, 22 predicted proteins | sample 1965811 | NCBI WGS metagenome assembly UMIN01 (sample SAMEA4836123, study PRJEB28245) | human gut metagenome | biome: gut microbiome; material: fecal sample | place: Denmark | collected 2008
GATTGTCTCCGTTTTCTAAAATTACTTATATGTAGAAACATACAGTTCCAATTATACCTTTTTTAATCGGCGGGCACAAGTGAAAGCTGGATCATTTTTGATAAACTTTTGGATAAATGGATAGAATTTTTGTTTGTAAAAATGTTTCACAAAAATCAGCGAGAATACTCTTGACAAATGGCGGGGATATTGTTATTATTTACAAAACAGAACGCACTCTGTTTTTTTGTAATCGAGTGGGGAAGAGGTGTGATATGCAGAGAGTTTATTCATTGATCGTAGATAATAATCCCGGTGTATTGAGCCGGATATCAGGATTGTTCAGTAGACGCGGGTACAGTATTGACAGCATTACCGCCGGGCTGACAGCAGATCCGAGATTTACGAGAATTACAATTGTGGCAAGTGGAGACGAGCTGATCTTATCACAGATTGAAAAGCAGGTTCGAAAGCTTGAAGATATTGTAGAGATTAAAGTATTAGATCCATCGGAATCTGTATACAGAGAACTTATCATGGTGAAGATCCGTGCCAACGCTTCAGAGAGAGCGGAGATCATCTCCGTTGCAGATATTTTCCGCGCCAAGATTGTAGACGTAGAAAAAGAATCTTTGATGGTGGAGCTTACAGGAACACAGTCAAAACTGGACGGTTTCCTTAATCTGTTGGATGGATATGAGATTCTGGAACTTGCAAGAACGGGTATTACCGGTCTTAAGAGAGGAATCAAAGACGTAACATATATTGATGAGAGTGGAAACATCAGTGACAATTAAACTATGATTTTAAATAAGACCGGTTAATTGCCAGCCTTGTTTAATAAATAGAATAAGAATTTATTATTTTAGGAGGAATGCAAAATGGCAGCAAGAATTTTTTATCAGGAAGATTGTAATTTATCTGTATTAGAGGGACAGAAAATTGCGATTATCGGTTACGGAAGTCAGGGACATGCGCACGCCCTTAACTTAAAAGAATCTGGTTGTGATGTTATCGTAGGACTTTATGAGGGAAGTAAATCATGGGCAAAGGCTGAAGCACAGGGATTAGAAGTGTTCACAGCAGCAGAGGCGGCAAAACAGGCAGACATCATTATGATCCTGATCAATGATGAGCTTCAGGCAGATATGTATAAGAAAGACATCGAGCCAAACCTTGAGGAAGGCAACATGCTTATGTTTGCACATGGTTTCAATATTCATTTCGGATGTATCAAACCGCCGAAGAACGTAGACGTTACGATGATCGCTCCAAAAGCTCCTGGTCATACAGTAAGAAGTGAATACCAGGCAGGAAAAGGAACACCTTGCTTAGTTGCAGTTGAACAGGATTACACAGGAAAAGCATGGGATCGCGCACTTGCTTACGGTCTTGCAATCGGTGGAGCAAGAGCAGGTCTTCTTGAGACTACATACAGAACAGAGACAGAGACAGACCTCTTTGGTGAGCAGGCAGTACTTTGCGGTGGTGTATGCGCACTTATGCAGGCAGGTTTTGAGACACTTTGCGAAGCAGGCTATGATCCAAGAAATGCTTACTTCGAATGTATCCACGAAATGAAACTGATCGTTGATCTTATTTACCAGAGCGGCTTTGCAGGAATGAGATATTCTATTTCTAACACAGCAGAGTATGGTGATTACATTACAGGACCAAAGATCATTACAGAAGATACAAAGAAAGCAATGAAACAGATCTTATCCGATATTCAGGACGGTACATTTGCAAAAGACTTCCTTGTTGATATGTCTAATGCAGGACGTCAGGTACACTTCAAAGCAATGAGAAAACTTGCTGCTGAACATCCATCAGAGAAAGTAGGAGAAGAGATTAGAAAACTTTACAGCTGGAACGGCGAAGATAAACTGATCAATAACTAAAAAAGGACAGGTCAAAATGCAATTTGGGACGTAGCTTTTTGTAAAAATGCTACGTCCCAAATTAATAAATCAATCAAAAAAACAGCCACATGACGGTATGGCTGTTTTTTTATGTTCGTTTATAATTAAGCAATTCCGTTTACAGCTTTTGCGAGACGGGAAATCTTTCTGGAACATGTGTTTTTGTGATATACACCTTTGCTTCCAGCTTTGTTGATTTCTACAGTAGCCTCTTTTAATGCTGCTTTAGCAGCCTCTGCATCTTTGTTAGCAACAGCTGTCTCAACTTTTTTTACATAAGTTTTTACTTTAGATTTGATAGCTTTGTTTCTAGCTGCTTTTGTTTCGTTTACTAAGATTCTCTTCTTAGCTGATTTGATGTTAGCCAATTTGTCCACCTCCGATTTAAATATTTCGACTTTATCGATTCCAGTTCGTTAGAGCCGGACACGGACGTTCTAACGAAACATACGAATCTATTTTAGACTGCAAAAATGTTTCTGTCAATACATATTTCTCAAAATAATGTAAAAACTAAAGAATATATTGAAGTTACTATGAAAAAAGCGGAGGATAGGCGGATGATCGAGAAGTATAATGTGCGGACAGACTTGGCATTGGAGCAAAAGGAGCGTTTTGATTCGGATCATGTAGAGGTACAGGGTGTTGTGTTGGAAGAAGAGTATGATGAGGAGTCAGAAATATGTGTCACGACTGTAAAAATTGAGACGGAAAACGGAGCCAGAACAATGAAGCGTCCGGTCGGAACGTATATCACTGTTGAAGCGCCGGAAATGGCTGTTCCGGATGAAGGCTATCATCGGGAAATTTCGGAAAAACTGAAGTCACTTCTCACACGCTTTATTCAAGTGGATAAAGAAGATTATTCTGTCCTCGTAGTCGGACTTGGAAATCGACAGGTGACGCCGGATGCTTTAGGTCCCTTTGTGGCTGATCATTTAAATATTACCCGTCATGTCGTAAAAGAATATGGAAAATATGCGATGGGTGAAGAAGCCATCCATTTGGTCAGCGCGATCGTACCTGGGGTTATGGGGCAGACCGGGATGGAGACGGTGGAAATCATCCGCGGTGTAGTGCAAGAGACGAAGCCGGATCTCATCATTGCGGTAGATGCCTTGGCGGCAAGAAGTTCCAGACGTTTAAATCGGACGATACAAATTGCAGATACGGGGATTCATCCGGGTTCGGGAGTTGGTAACCACAGAAATGGGATTACGGAAGAAACAGTAGGCGTTCCGGTGATCGCCATTGGTGTTCCGACCGTGGTAGATGCGGCTACGATTGTCAATGATACGATGGAGAATCTGATCAAGGCATTAGAGTCATCGGAGACGTTAAAAGGTGTAGGTGTAGTGTTACAAGGATATAATGCGGCAGAGAAATATGAACTTGTCAAGGAATTGATTTCACCCCATTTAAATGGACTCTATGTGACGCCCAAAGATATTGATGAGACAGTAAAAAGAATTAGCTATACGATTTCTGAAGCGCTGAATTTATTATTTGAACAGGGACATGCACATAATGACGAATCTATCATCATATAGTATAGACGTAAGTTTCCCCAACAGGCAGAGCGTGAAAAAGGTAAGATGGAGATAGTAGGTTGAAGCAGAAAAAAAGAGTCAGTCAAATATTAATGGTTGCTGTTTTGTGTGTATTGATTGTATATATAGGATTTCATATGAATAAAAAGAAAGAATGGATGACACAGGAAAACCGGATGGAGCTTAGCAGTTTTTTGCTGAGGCAGGCAGAAATGACATATCTTCCGGCTTTTGCAAAAGTGTCTTCCGGCGATAGAGGTCTTTCTCCAGCAAATTGGCTTGCAAGAAATGCAGCGGAACTGATTCCGCTTGGAACGTATATGGAAGAGCTGGACCCTGCTGCCACAGATGTAGAGGACAAGGAAACGTATGAAATGATTCTTGCAAAACAGGCGGCAGATGAAAATGCGGTAGATGCAGACGGAAAATTAATCGGAGAAGAGGAAAGCAAAGAAGTGCTGGAAGCTTCAGCGGGACAATCGGAGATTGTCATGGAAGATTTAAAGGACCCGGAGTATTTGATCAGTCATTTTTATACCATTGACAGCAGCACGTCGTTAAAAGACGGGCAGTTAAATGCAGAAAAGCTTCTTGGGAAAGATATGAAGCTAAATAAAGAAAAAGAAGGACCGAAGGTGCTCATTTACCACACACACTCGCAGGAGGCATTTCAGGACTCCAGATCCGGGGAAGTCAGTGACACGATTATGGGCATGGGAGCATATTTAACAAAAATCCTTAATGATACATATGGAATCCCTACGCTGCATCACGAGGGGGTCTATGATCTCATTGACGGAAATATGGACAGAAGTAAAGCCTATCAGTTAGCGGAACCTCAAGTTCAGAAGATATTAAAAGAGAATCCCAGTATAGAAGTCGTCATTGATCTTCACAGAGACGGGGTGGGAGAATCTACACATTTAGTTACAGACATTGGGGGAAAAAAGACCGCACAGATTATGTTCTTTAATGGACTTAGCAGATCCAAAGCAAATGGGGATATCGGTTATCTTAAAAATCCTTATATCGAAGATAATCTGGCATTTTCGCTGCAGATGCAGTTGGCAGCAGCTAAGATGTATCCGGGGTTTACGAGAAGAATCTACCTTAAAAGTTATCGCTATAACATGCATTTAAAACCAAAAAGTTTATTGATTGAAGCGGGCGCTCAGACGAATACGGTGGAAGAAATGAAAAATGCGATGGTCGTGTTGGCAAAAACACTAGATAGTGTGCTGGATCCGTAAAATATATTTGATTCAGTCTAGATTTCGTGCTAAGATAAATGCAATATGGAAAAGTATGCGAAAGGATATCTGTGTAATGACAAAGAAAAATACATATGATGCAGAAAGTATTTCAGTTTTAGAAGGGTTAGAAGCGGTCAGAAAAAGACCGGGAATGTATATAGGAAGTGTGTCTACCAAGGGCTTGAATCATTTGATCTATGAGATCGTTGACAATGCGGTGGATGAGCATCTGGCAGGGTATTGCAGTGAAGTCAGAGTAACACTTGAAAAAGACGGTTCGGCTACGGTTGCCGATAATGGACGTGGAGTTCCGGTTGGAATGCATGCCAAGGGAGTACCGGCAGCCCGCCTTGTATATACGACACTTCATGCCGGAGGAAAATTCGATGATTCTGCCTATAAGACAAGCGGAGGTCTTCACGGAGTGGGATCTTCTGTTGTAAATGCATTGTCTGTATATATGGATGTGGAGATCAGCCGGGAGGGATATATACATCACGACCGCTATGAGAAGGGGCTTCCGGTTGTAGAATTGGAAGACGGACTGCTTCCAAAGATCGGGAAGACGAAGAAGACAGGAACAAAAGTAAACTTCCTTCCTGATGATACGATTTTTGAAAAGACAAAATTTAAAGCAGATGATGTAAAGAGCCGAATGCATGAGACCGCATATTTGAACCCGTCACTTACGATTATCTTTGAAGATCTGCGCGGAGCAGAGAAAGAAAAGATCGTGTATCACGAGCCGGATGGGATTCTTGGCTTTATCAAAGATCTGAATTCGAAAAAAGAAGCCATTCATGAGCCGGTATATTTCAAAGGGGAGTCAGACGGTATTGAGGTTGAAGCAGCCTTTCAGTATGTGAATGAATTCCACGAAAATATTCTCGGATTCTGTAATAATATTTATAACAGTGAAGGCGGAACCCACTTGACCGGATTTAAGACCACCTTTACAACTGTGATCAACCAGTACGCAAGAGAACTTGGTATTCTGAAGGAAAAAGATTCGAATTTTACCGGGGCTGATGTGAGAAATGGAATGACTGCAATTATTTCCATCAAGCATCCGGACCCAAGATTTGAAGGGCAGACGAAGACAAAGCTGGACAACCCGGATGCTTCGAAAGCAACCAGTAAGGTGACCGGTGAAGAGATTGTGCGGTATTTTGACCGAAATCTTGAAACTCTTAAGAAAGTGATCGGATGTGCGGAGAAATCAGCAAAGATTCGAAAGACAGAGGAGAAAGCGAAAACAAATTTGTTGACAAAGCAGAAATATTCTTTCGACAGCAACGGAAAGCTTGCCAACTGTGAGAGCAGAGATGCTTCCAAGTGTGAAATCTTTATTGTAGAGGGAGATTCTGCGGGCGGCTCTGCCAAGACAGCGCGAGACCGTATGTATCAGGCGATCCTTCCGATCCGCGGTAAGATTTTAAATGTGGAGAAAGCAAGTATAGACAAGGTGCTTGCCAATGCGGAGATCAAGACAATGATCAATGCGTTTGGATGCGGTTTTTCAGAAGGATATGGTAATGATTTTGATATCAGTAAACTTCGCTATGACAAAATTATTATTATGGCGGATGCGGATGTGGACGGCGCGCATATTTCTACACTCCTTTTGACGTTATTTTATCGTTTTATGAGAGAGCTGATCGACGAGGGGCACATCTACATTGCCATGCCGCCTCTTTATAAAGCAATGCCGAAAAAGGGAGAAGAGGAATATCTCTACGATGATAAAGCATTAGAGAGATACCGGAAAACTCACGATGGTCCATTTACGCTGCAGAGATACAAAGGTCTTGGCGAGATGGACGCGGAGCAGTTGTGGGAGACAACCCTGAATCCGGAGACGAGGATTTTGAAGCGTGTGGAGATCGAAGACGCAAGAATGGCATCGGATGTGACAGAAATGCTGATGGGTACAGAGGTGCCGCCGAGAAGAACATTTATCTATGAAAACGCTGCGGAAGCAGAGTTGGATGTATAAAAGGGAGACAAAGAAATGCAGGATTCACAGATCATAAGAACTGAGTATTCAGAGCTGATGAAGAAATCATATATTGACTATGCCATGAGCGTAATTGTGGCAAGAGCGCTGCCGGATGTGCGAGACGGACTAAAGCCTGTACAGAGGAGAACGCTCTATGACATGCACGAGCTTGGTATCCGTTATGACAGACCGTACAGAAAGTGCGCCCGTATTGTGGGAGATACAATGGGTAAATACCACCCGCACGGTGACAGCTCCATCTATGAGGCGTTGGTTGTCATGGCACAGGAATTTAAGAAGGGAATGACATTGGTAGACGGTCACGGCAACTTCGGATCAATCGAAGGAGACGGAGCGGCTGCAATGCGTTATACAGAGGCAAGACTTGCCAAGATTACGCAGGAAGCTTATTTATCGGACCTTGATAAAGATGTCATCGACTTTGTGCCGAACTTTGATGAGACAGAGAAAGAGCCGGAAGTTCTGCCGGTAAGGGTGCCAAATCTTCTGGTTAATGGTGCGGAAGGTATTGCGGTCGGTATGGCTACCAGCATTCCAACTCACAATCTGGGAGAAGTGATCGATGCTGTAAAGGCTTACATGAAAAATGATGATATCAGCACAAGACAGCTGATGAAATATATCAAAGGACCGGACTTTCCAACCGGCGGTATTGTAGTAAATAAAGACGATCTCGTTGATATTTATGAAAGCGGAACCGGAAAGATTCGGATTCGCGGAAAAGTGGATGTAGAAGAGATGAAAGGCGGTAAAAAACGCCTTGTGATCTCAGAGATTCCTTATACGATGATCGGAGTGGGAATCGGAAAATTCTTAAATGATGTCTGTGCATTGGTAGAGTCTAAGAAGACCAGCGATATCGTGGATATTTCCAACCAGTCTTCCAAGGAAGGAATCCGCATCGTCATTGAATTAAAAAAAGGTGCGGACATAGAGAATCTGACGAATATGCTCTATAAGAAGACTCGCTTGGAAGATACTTTCGGGGTAAATATGCTTGCGGTTGCAAATGGAAGACCGGAGACGATGGGGCTTAAGAAGATCATTGAGCATCACGTAGACTTTCGATTTGAACTTGCAACGAGAAAGTATAAGAATCTTCTTGCGAAAGAATTAGATAAAAAAGAGATACAAGAAGGTCTTATTAAGGCATGTGATGTGATCGATCTCATTATTGAGATTTTAAGAGGAAGTCAGTCAGTGAAAGACGCTAAGGCGTGTCTGACCAAAGGCGTAACAGAAAATATTAAGTTCAAATCCGGCATTTCCAAGAAGATGGCGGCTATGCTTCGATTTACGGAGCGGCAGGCGACAGCGATTTTGGAGATGCGTCTATACAAGCTCATTGGTCTTGAGATTGAAGCTCTGATGAAAGAGCACGAGACCACACTTGCCAATATTGCAAGATATGAAGATATTTTAAATAATTATAGTTCTATGTCGGATGTTATTATCGAGGATCTTGATAGATTCAAGAAAGAATTTGCGAGAAAACGCCGCACGGTAGTGGAAAATGCAGAAGAGGCAGTATACGAAGAGAAGAAGATTGAAGAGCAGGAAGTTGTGTTCCTGATGGATCGCTTTGGGTATGCCAAGACAGTAGATGTGGCGACCTACGAGAGAAATAAAGAGGCGGCAGATAACGAGAATAAATATATTGTACACTGTCTGAATACAGGAAAACTATGTATTTTTACTGCGGAGGGCAAGATGCATCAGATTAAAGTGCTGGATCTTCCGTTTGGAAAATTCCGTGATAAGGGACTTCCGATTGACAATGTAAGTAATTATGACAGTACAAAAGAAGAATTGATCTACATCTGTGACGGGGAACAGCTTCGCTATGCAAAATTACTGTTTGCCACAAAGCAGGGTATGGTGAAGAAAGTGGAAGGTACTGAATTTCAAGTGGCGAAGCGTACGGTTGCAGCTACAAAGCTTCAAGCGGAGGATCAAGTGGCAAGCGTACAGGTGATTAACGATAATCAGCAGATCGTATTGCAGACCAAGGACGGATATTTCTTAAGATTTTCGGCAGAAGAAGTGTCGGAGAAGAAAAAAGGAGCAGTCGGTGTCCGTGGAATCAAGTTAAAGAAAGATGATGAGCTGGAGACGGTATATCTATTTGAGGAAGGAACAGAAACAAAAGTAAGCTATCGAGACCGTGAAGTGACGCTGAACCGATTGAAGCTTGGAAAACGAGATGCCAATGGAACGAAAGCGAGAGGATAGAAATGATACAGGATATTGCACCACATCAATATAGAAATGAATATCAGCCCATGAAACCTGCGGCGAACAGTATTCTTCTATGCTACAAAGGAAGAAATCTGTTGCTTCGTCGGGAGGGGGAAGAAGTGGTATATCCCACGTTCAAAGAAGCGGTGAATGCGGGCGTGGATGAAGGTGATTTATATCATACATATACTTATTTATTTACCATAGATGACAGGAGATTTTATCTTGGAGGTGCTAAGAGTGGAGAGGCTCTCTGTGAACACAGCACATACGAGTGGGAAGATGTCAGCTTCTTTCGTGCTTCAAAACCAAAATATTTATCATTTGCCGGCATTACAGGATGGCAGCTTTCCCGCTGGTATGAAACAAGACGTTTCTGCGGAAGGTGCGGGAAGCCCATGGTTCATGATGAAAAGGAACGAATGATGCGCTGCCCTTCCTGCGGGTTGATGGAATTCCCGAAGATCTGTCCGGCGGTTATCATTGGCGTTACGCACGAAAATAAAATTCTCATGTCAAAATATGCAGGCAGAGAATTTAAAAAATATGCGCTTCTTGCAGGTTTTAATGAAGTGGGAGAAACCATTGAAGAAACGGTGCACCGCGAAGTGATGGAAGAAGTCGGCTTGAAGGTAAAAAACATCCGTTATTACAAAAGTCAGCCATGGTCTATGTCAGATACATTGCTGATGGGCTTCTTCTGTGAGCTGGACGGTGAGGAGGAAATTAAGCTGGATCAGGAAGAACTTGCTCTTGCAGAATGGTTTGAAAGAGATGAGATGCCTGTGAAAGATGAGGACTGCAGTCTTACCAATGAGATGATGATGGCATTTAAGCGGGGCGAGTGGCGTTGAATACATATAAGATATTGATTGTAGAAGACGATAGAGGATTAAATCGGGGGATTGCACTGGCGTTAAAGGAGGAAGCCGTTGAGTTTTTAAGTGCATTAACGCTGGCACAGGCACAGGAGATCTGGAAAAACAATGCAGTTGATATGGTACTTCTGGACGTCAATCTCCCTGATGGAAGTGGATATGAGTTGTTAAAAGAGATTCGTCGGGCTTCCCAGATCCCGGTGTTGATGCTGACCGCCAACGATTTGGAAATTGACGAAGTGACAGGGTTTAGGCTGGGGGCAGATGATTATATTACCAAGCCCTTTAGCTTGATGGTACTTCGGGCAAGAGTGGAGCGAATGCGCTTTCGCATCCGGCAGACAGAATCGTATGGGTATGAGGATGAACGATTTCAGTTTTTCTATGATGAAATGAGATATCTGGCAGATGGACAGGAGATTGTTTTAAGTAAGACAGAACAGAAGTTGTTGAAACTTTTTACGGAACACATCGGTCAGACCCTTACGAGAGAACAGCTGATAGATACGTTGTGGACAGGAGACCGAAAATATGTGGATGAGAATGCCTTGTCTGTGACGGTGAACCGGCTGAGAAGAAAGCTGGAAGGAAAAGGCAGGGAATGTCCGATCCAGACGGTGTATGGACTTGGTTATGTATGGGAGAAAAGAGAATGATTCGGATTGGAACAGGCAAGACGCTAAGAAGACTGGACGAGATGCTGACAGATGCCATGAATGGCACGTTTGAAGAAAGCCGGTATGATGAAAGCGAATTATCCAGATTAGAGTCTCGCTGGAAGCAGTATTTTACCACATCCAAAATGTCTATGGAACAGACAAAAAAAGAAAGAGAGAGCATGAAAAAGCTGGTGTCTGATATTTCACATCAGACAAGAACTCCGCTTTCTAATATTCTCCTGTATTCGGAATTACTGTCAGAGCAGGCAGAAAAGAAAGAGGAAAAAGAACTTGCCGGACAGATTTTAATGCAGACGGAGAAATTAGAATTTCTCATTCAGTCGCTGATAAAAATGTCGAGGCTTGAGACGGATGTGTTGGAAGTTATCCCCAAGGTTCAGAATATTGCGCCTCTTCTTTCTGAAACCGTGAGAGAAATGTCCGCGAAAGCAAAGAAGAAAGAGATTATCATTTCCTGTGAGAATGCAAAAGAAATAGAAGCAGCCTTTGATTTAAAATGGACGAAAGAAGCATTAGGAAATATTTTGGATAATGCGATAAAATACTCCCCGAAGGAGAGCGCGGTTAAGATAGAAGTGCGAAAGTATGAATTCTATGTGTGTATCAATGTCAAAGATCAGGGAATGGGAGTCTGTGAAGAAGAAAAAGCACAAATTTTCCGGCGGTTTTATCGAGGCGGGCGCGTGCAGCAGGAAGAAGGAGCCGGAATCGGGCTTTATCTTGCGAGAGAGATTCTTCAGAAGGAAAAAGGATATATCAAACTCACGTCAAAAGTGGGAGAAGGCAGTTGTTTTAGTCTTTATCTTCCGAGGAGAATACAAGGAGAAATTACTTCGCGATAACAGAAATAAGAAAATCTTGCAAAACTGTTCGTTTTTGGAAAGAATGTAGAAAGAATGTTGTTATATAGTAGCCTTATAGAAATAAAATGATAATTTCTATGAGGCTGTTTTATTACGAAAATACATCAAAGGAGGGCTTGTAATGAAAATTTTAGAGATAAAACAATTAAAAAAATATTACGGTTCCGGTGATACACTTGTAAAGGCGTTGGACGGAATCAATCTATCTGTGGAGCAGGGCGAATTTGTATCCATTGTGGGAACATCCGGCAGCGGGAAATCAACGCTTCTGCATATGCTTGGAGGGTTGGATCGTCCTACATCCGGTGTGGTAAGAGTAGAAGGACGTGATATTTCAAAATTGAAGGATGAAGAACTGACTATTTTCAGAAGAAGAAAGATTGGCTTCGTGTTCCAAAGCTACAATCTCGTTCCGGTGCTGAATGTCTATGAGAACATTGTGCTTCCGATTGAATTGGATGGGAATCAGATGGATACCGCTTATGTGAAGGATATTATCGAGGTACTTGGACTGGAAAAGAAGAAATACAATCTTCCAAGCCAGCTCTCCGGCGGGCAGCAGCAGAGAGTGGCGATTGCAAGAGCGATTGCCTCAAAGCCTGCGATTCTTCTGGCAGATGAACCGACCGGCAACTTAGATTCTGTTACCAGTCAGGATGTGTTAAGTCTTCTTAAGGTGACAAGCGACAGATTCGGACAGACGGTTGTTATGATTACACATAATGAAGAGATTGCCCAGCTTGCAGACCGGATCGTGCGGATTGAAGACGGACGGATCAAAGGTGGTGAGCTTCATGCGTAAGGTGAAAAATAAAAAGGTGATTCAGAATCTGGCGAAAAAAAGCTTTGGGGCGAACCGGACAAGAAACCGGATTGCTATTTTAGCTGTTGCACTTACAACACTGCTTTTTACAACAATTTTCACACTGGGAATCGGGACGATGGAGATTTTTCAGCGACAGACTATGAGACAGTCCGGAGGCGATAGTCATGGAGTCATGAAAAACCTTACGAGGGAACAATACGAAAAGCTGAAAGATCATCCGCTCATCAAGGAAGAGGCAGCCTGCATTTATGTGGCAGATGAGGTTAAGAATCCAGAGTTTTTAAAGAGACACGTAGAGGCATGGTATTATCCCGAATATCATTACAAACATTGTTTTGTTGAAATTATAGATGGAAAGGCGCCAAAGAAGGCGGATGAAATTCTATTGGATGATATGTCTATGCAATTATTGGGCATGGAGCCTAAGGCAGGTCAAAAAGTGACGCTGGATATGCAGATTCGAAATACGGACGAAAAGTCTGTGCAGAGAACATTTACCGTGTCGGGTGTTATGAAAGCAGATCCGGCTATGAATGTAGGGTTTGCGCTTGTGTCAAAAGCTTATTTAAAAGAACACGCAGAAGAGCTTACTTATCAATACGATGTTACCGGTTCTATGACCGGAGCAATCCGTATGGATGTGAATTTTGCAAATAGCAGAGGTATTCAGAAGAAATTGAATCAGGTCGTTACGGACAGCGGATATTCTGTGGAAGACGGACATAAGGACACTATATCTACGAATGCCAACTGGGCGTATCTCTCCGAGGGGACAGAAAATGATCCCATGACGATGGGGGCGGTGGCAGCAGGACTTTTGCTGATTTTGTTAACTGGATATTTAATCATTTATAATATTTTCAGAATCTCGGTGATTCGTGATATCCGGTATTATGGACTCCTTAAAACGGTGGGGACAACAGGGCGTCAAGTAAAACGTATTTTGAGACGTCAGGCTCTGTGGATGGCGTGTATGGGAATTCCGTCAGGTATGATTTTGGGGTTCTTTGTGGGAAAGGCTCTGGTGCCAAAACTTATAGAACAGACAACTTATGAAGATGGGGCGGTAGCGGTTTCGGCAAATCCATTGATCTTTATAGGAGCAGCACTTTTTAGTTTCGTTACGGTATTGATTTCCATTCGAAAACCGGCGAAGATTGCGGCGAGAGTTTCACCGGTGGAGGCAGTCCGTTATACGGAAGGTGCGGAAATTGGTGCACTTCGAAAAGGGAAAAATAAAAGTGGGCAAGACAAGCAGAAGAAATCTACAGATGGAGGAAAAATCTGGAAGATGGCATGGTCCAATCTGGCGAGGAGCAAAGGGCGGACAGTGGTTGTAATTTTGTCGCTGTCTCTTGCGATTATTTTATTAAACAGCGTATTTACAGTAACCAGTTCTTTTGATATGGATACTTACTTGAAACATTTTGTTACGACAGATTATCAAATAGCCAATGCGAAGTGCTTTGGTCTTGACCACTATTATGGTGCGGATGAAGGGGAGGTACAGACGGAGAAATTGTCTGAATCTTTTATTTCAGAGTGTGAAGCACAGGATGGTTTTGAGGCGGGAGGAAGAATTTACTCTTCTACAAGGTTTGGTCTGGAAGCATCCTCATGGAAGGCGCCAAAAGATATCCTTCATGACGAGAAAGGGTATTACTGGACATTCGGAAGCATGAAACAGTATTACGATGTTGATGAAAAAGGGGCGTATTCTTCAGATACTGTAGTCTACGGACTGGAAGATTTTCCGCTGGAACAGATAGAAGTCTATGAGGGAGAAAAGGATCTGAAAGTGATCAAAGAGAAACTGGCTTCTGGGAAATATCTGCTTTACAGCGCCACTACCGATGATAATGGTGTAGTGAATGAAAAGGAAATGGCGCATCATGCGGGAGATAAGGTGACACTGGTTCTTCCTGACGGAAGTAAGAGAGAGTTTGAAATCTTATCGGTGATAAAAGAAAATTATTATGCGCTTACAAACCGATACAGTATTATGTTCTGTTATTATACAACAGCAGATATATTTAAAGAGATGGAATCAGCAGATTTCCTTATGAGCTATCTTATGAACGTGGAAGATCAGAAAGAGAAATCTTACGGACAATTTGTCGAAAATTATACGACAACAACGGAACCTTTGATGGATTATGAATCGAAACAGAAGTATATTGATGAGTTCGCAGGAATGAAGAATCTTTTTATTTTAGTAGGCGGAACACTTAGTATTGTCATCGGTCTGATCGGTATTTTGAATTTTATTAATTCGGTATTGACCAATGTTGTGACGAGACGAAAAGAATTTGCCATGATGGAAGCAATCGGTATGACGAAGAAGCAGCTTCTTCGTATGCTGATTCTGGAGGGGCTCTATTATGCGGGAATTACAATACTGGCAGTGCTTGTCTTTGGAAGTTTGTTTTCATTTACAGTAGTCCGTGTTCTGTCGGGAGGCATATGGTTTATGAAATATAAGTTTGTCATCTGGCCAATGCTGGTGGCATGTCCGTTCTTAATTCTTTTCGGTATCGTGGTGCCGTATCTTGCATATGCTCCGCAGAGAAAGAACAGTCTTGTGGAGGAAATACGGAAAAATGAATAGAATAGAAATCTATTTATATGAATAGAATAGAAATCCATTTATACCCCTTGCATTTCAAAGAAGAGAGTGTTATACTTAATGACAGTAACATAGAGGAATCGGCAGAAGAGTGAACGAAAGTTCACTCTTCTTTGTTGATGAGCAGATAACTGAAAGTCCTATGGACAAAATTTGCGGCAAGGAGGAATTATACGTTGTCAAAAAGAGAAGTTTATGAACAGAAGACAGAGGAAATATTACTTCCCATCGTAGAGGAATATGGATTTGAACTGGTGGATGTGGAATATGTAAAAGAAGGAGGCACATGGTATCTTCGCACATATATTGACAAAGAAGGTGGTATCAGTATTGATGACTGCGAGAAGGTAAGCCGCAGATTGTCAGATATTCTGGATGAAAAAGATTATATTGATGATACTTATATTATGGAAGTAAGCTCTCCGGGGCTTGGAAGACCGCTTAAAAAAGAAAAGGATTTCAAACGGAGTCTTGGTAAAGAAGTAGATATCAGGACTTACCGTATGATAGATAAACAAAAAGAGTTTACGGGTATTTTGAAAGACTATGACAAAGATACCGTGACAATTGAACTGGATGATGAAACTTTAAAAACATTTGAGAAAGGCGATATTGCGCTTATACGCCTTGCGTTCGATTTTTAATTTAGGAGGAGAAGTAGAATGAACACAGAATTATTAGAAGCGTTGAATATTTTAGAAAAAGAAAAAGACATCAGCAAAGAGACTTTGTTGGAGGCGATTGAGAACTCCCTTCTCAATGCATGCAAAAATCATTTTGGAAAAGCAGACAATGTGAAAGTGATCATGGATAAAGAAACATGTGACTATCAGTTATTTGCAGAAAAAGAAGTGGTAGAAGAAGTAGAAGATACATTAGAGCAGATCAGTCTTGAAGATGCAAGAAATATTGATGGAAAATATGATATTGGTGATATTGTCCAGATTCCGATTGAATCAAAATCTTTTGGACGTATTGCAACACAGAATGCAAAGAACCTGATCTTACAGAAGATCCGCGAAGAAGAGCGTAAAGTAGTCTATGATCAGTATTTTGAAAAAGAAAAAGATATCGTTACAGGTATCGTACAGCGTTATGTGGGCAAAAATGTGAGCATTAATCTTGGAAAAGCAGACGCTATGCTTACAGAAAACGAGCAGGTGAAAGGCGAAGTATTTAAGCCGACAGAGAGAATTAAACTGTACGTAGTAGAAGTTAAGAATACAACGAAAGGACCTAAGATTTTAGTGTCCCGTACACATCCGGAACTTGTGAAGCGTTTGTTTGAGTCAGAAGTGACGGAAGTTAAAGATGGAATTGTTGAGATCAAAAGTATTGCAAGAGAAGCAGGAAGCAGAAGCAAGATTGCAGTATGGTCCAACGATCCAGACGTTGATCCGGTAGGAGCATGCGTAGGAATGAACGGTGCAAGAGTGAACGCCATCGTACAAGAGCTGCGTGGTGAGAAGATCGATATCATTAACTGGAGTGATAATCCGGCGATCTTAATTGAGAATTCATTAAGTCCGGCAAAAGTTATTTCCGTTATGGCAGATCCGGATGAGAAAGTGGCAAGTGTAATCGTGCCGGATTATCAGTTATCTCTTGCGATTGGTAAAGAAGGTCAGAACGCAAGACTGGCGGCAAGACTTACCGGATTTAAGATTGATATTAAGAGTGAGTCACAGGCAATTGAGTCCGGCGAACTTCCGGAAAACTATATGGAGTTGATGGAAGGCGTTTATGAGCAGGAGTACGAAGAGGACTACGACGAAAATTACGAAGAAAATGGTGAGGAATTCAGTGAAGAATAAGAAAGTTCCTATGCGTAAATGTGTGGGATGTCAGGAAATGAAAAGTAAAAAAGAGATGATCCGTATTGTTCGTACAGAAGAAGGAGACTTCTCTTTGGATGCCACAGGAAAGAAAAACGGAAGAGGCGCGTATATTTGTCCTTGCAGAGAGTGTTTGCTCAAAGCAGTAAAGAATAAAGGACTTGAGCGTTCGTTCAAACAGGCGATTCCAACAGAAGTTTATGAGGTTCTGGAAAAGGGGATGAATGAGATTGAGTCAGAGTAAAGTCTTATCACTGGTCAGTCTTGCAACAAGAGCAGGTAAGACGGCAAGCGGAGAATTTTGTACCGAAAAAGAAGTGAAGTCGGGGAGAGCATTTCTAGTGCTTGTTGCGGATGATGCTTCTGATAATACAAAGAAAAAATTCCAAAACATGTGTGAATTTTATGAAGTTCCAATCTATTTTTATAAAGATAAAGATACTCTTGGGCATGCGATGGGAAAAGAGATGCGGGCATCTCTTGCAGTCCTTGATGAGGGGTTTGCAAAAGGGATCTTAAAGCATATAAAAGCAGAAGAGAGTCAGACTGTGTAAAGGAGGTCGTGTAGATGGCAAAAATTAAAGTATATGAATTAGCAAAAGAATTAAATGTGTCAAGTAAAGAAGTAGTTGAATTTCTTGGCGAGAAGAATATAGAAGTAAAAAGTCATATGAGTTCACTGGAGGAGGCAGATGCCGAGATCGTAAGAAACTCCTTTGGTAAATCAGAGAAGACAGAAGAAAAAGCGGCAGAGGTACCGAAGAAAAAAAGTATTGTGCAGGTGTTCCGTCCTCAGAATACAAAGAATGGTAACAAATCAGGAAAACGTCCGGCAGGAAAACCGGCAGCTTCACAGGGAAGACCAATGCAGGTGAATAACGGTCGTCCTGCGAAGGGTCATGCAGTTCCGAAACAGGAAGCCGAGAAAGTACAGCCTGTACAGGAGAAACCAGTAAAGAAACCGGTAGAAAAACCAGTAGAGAAACCAGTGGAGAAACCGGTAGAAAAACCGGTGGAGAAACCAGCGGAGAAGGCAGTAGAAAAAGCACAGCCGGAGCGTCGGATGAACGATACACGTTCAGAGAGACAGGACCGCGGCGGCAGAAACGGCGACAGAAGACAGGAGCGCTCTGACAGAGGAAATGACCGTGGCGATCGTCGTCAAGGCGGACAGTTTGGTGATAGAAATAACGATAGAAGACAGGACCGCGGCGATAGAAATAATGATAGAAGAAACGACCGCGGCGACAGAAACAATGACAGAAGAAACGACCGTGGTGATCGTCGCCAAGGCGGACAGTTCGGTGACAGAAGACAGGATAGAAAAAATAATGCATCTTCCATTCCGGCGCCGGAAGCTCCGACACAGAAACCTCAGAGAAGTAATAAAGGCAAAGGAAAAGACGACCATAAGAAGAGAGACTACCGTCATGAAGATGATGAGCGTATGTTAAAGGGACAGAAACAGATGCAGAAGCCGCAGCCAAAGGAGCAGAAACAGGAAGAAGAGATTAAATCCATTGTGATCCCGGAAGTTTTGACAATCAAAGAGTTGGCTGATAAGATGAAAATCGTACCATCTGTGATTGTGAAAAAGCTCTTTATGCAGGGAAAAATTGTAACAGTCAATCAAGAAATCGATTATGAGACAGCAGAAGAAATCGCATTAGAATTTGATGTGCTTTGCGAAAAAGAAGAAGTAGTCGATGTGATTGAAGAACTTCTCAAGGAAGAAGAAGAGGACGAAAAGAAAATGAAGAAACGTCCGCCGGTTGTCTGTGTTATGGGACACGTTGACCACGGTAAAACATCTCTTTTGGATGCAATCCGCCATACGAATGTAATCGGAGGAGAGGCAGGAGGAATCACACAGCATATCGGAGCTTCTGTTGTCGAGGCAAATGGCGAGAAGATTACATTCCTTGACACACCGGGACATGAAGCGTTTACAGCTATGAGACTTAGAGGTGCTCAGTCTACAGATATTGCAATTCTTGTAGTAGCTGCCGATGACGGTGTAATGCCACAGACAGTAGAAGCAATCAACCATGCGAAAGCAGCCGGTGTAGAGATTATTGTCGCTGTGAATAAGATTGATAAGCCAAGTGCAAATATCGAACGTGTAAAACAGGAGCTTACAGAGTATGAACTCATTCCGGAAGACTGGGGCGGAAGCACAATCTTTGTTCCGGTTTCTGCAAAGACCGGAGAAGGTATCGAAGATTTAATGGAAATGATTCTTCTTACTGCGGAAGTGTTGGAATTAAAAGCAAATCCAAATAGAAGAGCAAGAGGTCTTGTATTAGAAGCACAGCTTGATAAAGGACGCGGTTCTGTGGCAACTGTCCTTGTACAGAAAGGTACACTCCGTGTTGGAGACGCCATTGCAGCAGGATCTGCTCACGGTAAAGTCCGCGCTATGATGGATGATAAAAGAAGACGTGTGAAAGAAGCAGGTCCGTCTGTTCCGGTAGAGATCCTCGGACTGAATGACGTTCCGAATGCCGGAGAGGTATTTGTAGGATGTGCAAATGATAAAGATGCAAGAAGCTTTGCAGAGACATTTATTTCTCAGAGCAAAGTAAAATTGTTAGAGGAAACCAAGTCTAAATTATCATTGGATGATCTGTTTACCCAGATTCAGGAAGGTAACTTAAAAGAACTTGGAATTGTAGTAAAAGCTGATGTACAGGGATCTGTAGAGGCAATGAAACAGAGCCTTTTGAAACTTTCCAATGACGAAGTTGTTGTCAAGATCATTCATGGCGGTGTCGGCGCGATCAATGAGTCAGATGTAAGTCTTGCTTCAGCATCGAATGCGATCATTATCGGATTTAATGTCCGTCCGGATGCAACTGCCAAAGAGACAGCAGAGAGAGAAGGCGTAGATATTCGTCTGTACCGTGTCATTTACAGCGCGATTGAAGATGTGGAGGCGGCAATGAAAGGTATGCTTGATCCGATCTTTGAAGAGAAAGTGCTCGGACACGCAGAGGTTCGTCAGACATTTAAGGCTTCCGGTGTGGGAACGATCGCCGGTTCTTATGTGCTGGACGGAACATTTGAAAGAGATTGTTCTGTTCGCATCACAAGAGATGGCATTGTAATCTTCGAAGGCGCCCTTGCATCACTGAAACGTTTCAAAGACGATGTAAAAGAAGTAAGAGCAGGTTATGAATGTGGTTTTGTATTTGCAAACTTTAACGATGTCAAAGAGGGAGATCAGGTAGAAGCATTTAAGATGGTTGAGATTCCAAGATAATAGTTTGTGAAAAGACCATATCCCTGCCGTGGAAGGAAGGGAATAGAATATGAGAAAACGAAGTATTAAAAATACAAGAGTGAATACAGAAGTGCAGAGAGAACTCAGCGATATTATCCGGGGCGGGATCAAAGATCCCCGCGTTGCCCCGTGGACATCTGTAGTTGCAGCGGAGGTTGCTCCGGATCTTAAGACCTGTAAGGCATATATCAGCGTGTTAGGTGATGAAAAAGCGCAGGCTGATACATTGGAAGGTCTTCAGAGCGCAGAAGGTTATATCCGCAGAGAACTTGCACGCACATTGAACATGCGTAATACACCGGAGATCCGTTTTATTCTGGATCAGTCCATCGAATATGGCGTGAACATGTCAAGAAAGATTGATGAAGTGACGAAAGAATCAGTAGGTGATCAAGATGTTCAGTAAAAGGATTGAAGAGGCACGTACCATTGCGATCGGAGGCCATGTCCGCCCGGATGGTGATTGTACAGGTTCCTGTATGGGAATGTACAATTACCTTCGGGAGAATTACCCGGAGAAAACCGTAGATGTCTATTTAGAGGAGATACCGGAGGCTTATAAGTTCCTTCAGGGAACAAAAAAGATTCGACACGAGATTCCAAGAAATATGAGCTACGACCTGTTTTTGTGTCTGGATTGTGGAGATCAGGGACGATTGGGCTTTTCAGCGCCTCTCTTTGAACAGGCAGCGCATACATTTTGTATCGATCATCATATCAGCAACCAGATCTTTGCCGAGGAAAACCACATTAAACCAGAGGCGAGTTCGACTTCTGAACTGGTGTATCATCTGCTGGACGAAGAGAAGATGAGTGTTTCTACAGCAGAAGCTTTATATCTTGGAATTGTCCATGATACCGGCGTATTTCAATATTCATGTACTGCGCCGTCTACAATGCGGGCAGCAGCCAGATTAATGGAAAAAGGGATTGATGCTCCTGCAATCATCCAGAACACCTACTATGAAAAAACATACGCACAGAATCAGATTCTCGGGCGTGCAATGTTGGAAAGTATTTTGTTCATGGATGGAAAATGTATTGCATCTTATTTTCGCCAGAAGACGCTGGAATTCTATGGTGTGACACCGAAGGATTTAGAAGGGATCGTCAGTCAGCTTCGAAACACAAAGGGTGTGGAAGTTGCAATATTTTTGTACGAGATATCGCCAAATGAATATAAAGTGAGTCTTCGTTCCTCCAAGGACGTAGATGTCAGTGTGATCGCGCAATATTTTGGAGGCGGCGGACATAAAAAAGCCGCAGGTTTTACGATGACAGGCAGTGTCCATGATGTTCTTAACAATTTGTCTGCACAGATTGCACTACAGTTGGGAGAAAATGTATGATACATGGAATCATCAATGTATATAAAGAAAAGGGATTTACTTCCCATGATGTAGTTGCTAAATTAAGAGGCATTGTGGGACAGAAGAAAATCGGTCATACAGGAACGCTTGATCCGGATGCGGAAGGAGTGCTTCCGGTGTGTCTTGGAAGGGCAACAAAATTATGTGACCTCTTAACAGACAAAGACAAAGTGTATGAAACGGTGCTGCTTCTTGGCACTGTTACCGATACGCAGGATGTGTCGGGGAAAATATTGGAGAGAAGAGACACCTCTTCCGTTACCGAAGCAATACTTCGAGAGAAAATCTCCACTTTTGAAGGAGGCTATGCGCAGATTCCGCCCATGTATTCTGCGTTGAAAGTGGGTGGAAAAAAACTCTATGAGCTTGCCAGAGAAGGGAAAAACGTAGAGCGTAAGCCGAGGAATATCAAGATCTATAACATTGATATTCTCAAGGTGGAGCTTCCGAGAGTGAAAATGAGAGTACACTGTTCAAAGGGAACATATATCCGTACACTTTGCCATGATATTGGTGAAAGTCTTGGGTGCGGAGGCTGTATGGAAGAGCTTTTACGTACGCAGGTCAGCCGCTTTCAGCTAGAGAACGCATATACGCTGTCTCAGATTGAAGAGAGTAAGGAAAAAGGTAAATTGGAAGAATTGATCCTTCCGATTGATGAGATGTTTTCAGAATATCCAAAAGCTGTTGTCATGGATCGATGGAAGAAATTAATCTATAATGGGAATCCATTTCCGGACAGAGCTGTTTTAGATAAGCTGGATGTTCGTGATGAAGAACCGGTTCGGGTATATGACCAAGAGGAGCATTTCATAGGTCTGTACCGATATCGGGCAGCAAAGAAAGACTATACGATCATGAAAATGTTTTTTGATCAGGAAAGCTTATAACGAGAGGGATAAAAATGCAGTATATAGAAGGTCTGAAAGAATATACAGACACCGGAAAGTCAGCAGTGACCTTTGGAAAATTTGATGGCTTACACAGAGGACACCAGAAATTGGTGGAGAATGTAAAGACATTTCAGGAGCAGCAGGGGGTAAAGAGCGCTCTGTGTGCATTTGATATGAGTGGACGCCAGGTTCTGATGACAAAGGAAGAACGTAAAGAACGTCTGGAAAATGTTGATTATTTGATTAACTGTCCGTTTTCGGATGAGTTCCGCCACATGGAGGCAGAGGAGTTTATCTCGAAAATTATTAAAGGCGTCTTTCATGCGGATTATGTCGTCGTAGGGACAGATTTTCACTTTGGATACGGTCAGAAAGGTGACGCTGATCTGTTGAAAGCATATACGGATAAATACGATTATCATGCAGTCGTAGTAGAAAAAGAACGCTATCATGGCCGCGAGATCAGCAGTACGTATATTAAAGAAGTGGTGCAGGATGGTGATATGAAACTGGCAGAGACACTTCTCGGTTATCGTTATGGAGTAAATGGTATAGTAGAACATGGAAGACAGCTGGGAAGGACACTTGGTTTCCCGACAATGAATGTTGTGTGGCCAAAAGAAAAGCTTTTGCCGCCGTGCGGCGTGTATGTGAGTCGAATAAATGTGGATGGCATCTGGTATAATGGAGTCTCCAATATTGGAAGAAAGCCAACGGTATCCAATGGAGAACAGGTGCTGGTAGAATGTTATTTGTTTGGGTATACAGCAGACGCTTACGGAAAAAAAGTTCGCATAGAATTTCTGGAGTTCCATCGTCCGGAAAAGAAATTTCAGAATGTGGAAGCGCTGAAAAACTATGTGGAAAAAGATATTCATTACGGAGAAAATTATTTCCAAAGATAAAGGAGAATACAAATGGATATGGTGACATTTTTCTCTCTGCTTGGCGGGCTTGGATTATTTCTGCTGGGTATGAAAGATATGAGTGAAGGGCTGGAGAAAGCAGCCGGAGCCAGAATGAGAGGAATCTTAGAATTCTTCACGAAAAATCGATTTATCGGAATGGTGGTCGGTATTTTATTTACAGCGGTAGTTCAGTCATCAAGCGCTACGACGGTTATGGTAGTCAGCTTTGTAAATTCAGGTCTTATGACTCTTTTGCAGGCGACTGGAGTAATCTTAGGAGCCAATATCGGTACTACAGTAACCGGTCAGTTGATCGCATTTAATTTATCGGATATTGCACCTTTATTTGTAATCATCGGTGTTGTTATGGTGATGTTCTGTAAAAAGGTAAAGGTGAAAAATGTCGGAGAAGTGATTCTTGGATTTGGTATCCTGTTTTTAGGACTCAGTATTATGGGAGACGCAATGACAACAATCAAAGAATCCCCACATATTGTTGAATTATTAAAATCACTGAGAAACCCGTTTGCCGCTATGATGGTAGGTTTTGTGATCACTGCAATCCTACAGAGCTCATCTGCTACGGTTGGTATTGTTATTTTGATGGCGTCACAGGGACTTCTGGCATTTACAATCTGTCCGTTTTTAGTGTTGGGCTGTAATATGGGTTCTTGTGTTTCCGCACTGATCGCAAGTCTTGGCGGAAATAAAGATGCAAAACGTGCGGCAATGATCCATTTCCTGTTCAATGTAGTCGGATCGGCAGTTTCTTTTGTTATCCTGCTGTTCGCACTTACACCGATCACAGATGCAATTATGCATATGTCAGGCAATGATCCGGCAAGAGCGGTTGCTAATGTCCACACAATTATGAAAGTGTTCGAAGTTGCTATTTTATTCCCGTTCATGGGTTGGATTGTTAAAGCAACTTATAAGGTGGTTCCCGGGCAGGATGAAAAACCGGGTGATGAATTTAAGCTTCACTATATCGGAGGGAAAAACATTATTTCCCCAACAACAGTTGTTCATGATGGTATCAAAGAAATAGAGCATATGGGAAATGTGGCGATCGCCAATCTGAAAAGAGGTATGGATGTTCTCTGTAATCCGCGTGCGGAACTTGTGGAGGAAATCTATCGCACAGAAAGTTATATTAACTTTATGAACCACAAGATCACCGATTATCTTGTAAAAGCAGGGGAGATGGATCTGCCGACAGCAGATGCGGATCTTCTTGGAGGCTTGTTCCATGTGGTAAATGATATTGAGCGAATCGGAGATCATGCAGAGAACTTTGCAGATGCGGCAAAGCGCAGAATGGACGATAAGATCGAACTGAGTGAAAAGGCGCAGAAACAGTTGAATGATATGATGGAAAAAGTAGTACGCCTCCTTCATTATTCGTTGGATATGTTTATAAATAAGAACTCGGAACATATGCGGGAAATCTTGAGTCTGGAAGATGAGATTGACCAGGATGAAAAGAAGCTGCAGCGCGCCCATGTGAAGCGTTTGACGAAAAATAAATGTACGCCGGAAGCGGGAATGATCTTCTCGGATACTGTATCCGGTCTTGAGCGTGTAGCTGACCATGCCACCAATATTGCATTTGCGATTATGGAACCTCCGGTTGAAGAGGAAGATGACGAAGAAGAACTGTAGACAGCGTTGAGGAATAAAAACTTTTCGCAATAAAATGTCCG
>UMIN01012493.1_pt1 | contig 24490 bp, 25 predicted proteins | sample 1965811 | NCBI WGS metagenome assembly UMIN01 (sample SAMEA4836123, study PRJEB28245) | human gut metagenome | biome: gut microbiome; material: fecal sample | place: Denmark | collected 2008
CATGCTGGCCGGCACCAAGGGCGGTCTGGACACCCTGTCCGATCAGGTTCGCCTGAACCATGTTGTGGGCCATCAGCCCGCTATCACCATGGTGGGCAACAAGGTTGCTTCCTACATCCCCGGCTTCAGCCAGGGCCCCGCTCCTGTTTCCAAGGAGCATGAGATCTGGGTCAAGGCTCTGCGCGGCGAGGGCGAACTGTTCGTCACCGCTGACCAGGCTTTCGTGGTCACCAAGATCCTGGACGCTATCTATCAGTCCTCCAAGACCGGCAAGCCCGTTTACTTCTAAGAAACGGCTTTCACGGCAACATAACGTAACAAAAGAGCTCTCCGTGGAAACGCGGAGAGCTTTCTTGTTTGTATAAAGAAAAGAGAGATGGGAAACCATCTCTCTTTTTTGCGCGAATTTATTTCAGCTTCAGTGCCATGGCTACCCAGCCCTTTTCTTCCCTGCGCTCCAGCACCTGGAAGGTGGGCTCCAGGGCGTTCAGCACGTCCTGTTCCCGGGTGTCGATAATACCGCTGACAATATAAGTGCTGTCCTTGTCCAGGAATCGGGGAGCATCCTGGCTGAGAAGGATCACGATATCTGCCACGATATTGGCCGCAACCACCTGGAACTTTCCGGTCACCTTCTCCGCCAGGTTGCCGCAGATGCCGGTGAAACGATCCTCCACCCCGTTGGTCTGAGCGTTCTCCACAGCGGTCTTTACGGCCAGGGGATCGATGTCCACACCCACAGCAGACTTAGCTCCCAGCAGCAGAGCAGCCACGGACAGAATACCGCTACCACAGCCCATATCCAGGAAATCCACGCCAGGCGTGACATACTTTTCCAGCAGCTCCAGACAGAGACGAGTGGTCTCATGGGTGCCGGTACCGAAGGCCAGACCCGGCTCCAGGTGGAGCACCGTACGGCCCTGGGCGTCGTACTCGTCCTCCCACAAGGGGCGGATCAACAGCTTCTCTCCCACAGGGATGGGCTTGAAGTATTTCTTCCAGTTGTTGATCCAGTCTTCTTCCACGCAGGAATCCTGAGAAATGGTAAAGGGAATGTTCTCCGCCCGAAAGCGTTCCTCCAGGAAAGACACCGCCTCAGCGGGGTTAGCCTCCGGGCTGATGTAGATGTGAATGATGGCCTTGGTCCGGTCTTTTTGGAGCAGCTCCTCATCGATCAGGTCGATGTGAGCGATCTCCATGGCCTCCTCTTCTAAATGGGAATAGTCCTCCATATAGATGCCATAGGGCACCACCATATTGGCGATGGCTCCGGCCAGGTCCCCCTGTTCCGCGGGGACTTTGATCTGCAATTCGGTCCAATTTTCCGTCATGGGATGTTCCTCATTTCCGGCAGCGCACCTCTTGGCCCCCTTGGGCTGGCGCCGCTTATTTCTTGTTGTATTATACCCTATCCCCCATTCCATTGCAACCGCGGAGGCGCTATGACCAAGCGAAAATTCCTGCTCCAGGGTGCCATTCTTACAGCGGTATCCCTGTTTTTACGCATCACCAATATGGGCTACCGGTCCTTTCTCTCCCAGGAGATGGGTTCTGCTGGCATGGGACTTTACCAGTTGATTTTCGCCATTTTCATGCTGACTGTTACCCTCTCCACCTCAGGTATCAGTCTGGCGGTGACCCGGATGGTCTCCGCCGCCATTGCCACAGGCAAGCGCCAGGTGATCCGTTCCACGGTGGCAAGATGCTTTGGATTCTGTCTGTCCATCAGTCTGTCCATTGCCGCGCTGCTGTTCTTCCTGGCAAAACCTGCGGCGGAACTCTTCTTGGGCGACCTTATGGCTGCCCCCTGCCTGCGGATCCTGGGGATAGGGCTGCCCTTTATGTCTCTTTGCACCTGCATGAAAGGGTACTTTCTTGCCGTGGACGAATCCCTTTGCACTGCCTTTTCCGACACTATTGAACAGATCCTCACCATCGGGGCAACAGTGTTCCTGTTCTGGCAGTTCGCACCTCAAAGCCTGGAAGCAGCGTGCCTCGCCGCTATGGTCTCCTCCACCTTGGGCGAGGCGGTTTCTTTCCTGTGCAGCTGGGCATTTTACAGGCACAGCTTGAAGCGCAACACTCCCCAAAAACGAGAAAAAGCCCAAGGAGTGCTCCGGGGGCTCTCCCATATCGCTCTGCCCTGCACCCTGAGCTCTGCCGCTCGCAGCGCTTTAAATACAGGAGAAAACTTGCTGATCCCCAAAGAGCTCCAACGGTTCGGGCTAGGGTATTCCGCGGCGCTGTCCCAATACGGACTTCTCCAAGGCATGGCAATGCCCATGCTCTACTTTCCCTCCTCCCTGCTCTCCTCCTTTGCCTCCCTGTTGATCCCCAAGATCGCCAAGGAACGAGAACTGGATCACCGCCGGGCAGTGGCTCACATCACGGGAAAGGCAGTGCGACTGGCTCTGGCCTTTGGGATGTTTTTCGCCGGGGTGTTCTTCCTGTTTGGCGACGGCTGGGGCATGGCTTTTTACAACAGTCAAAGCGCGGGAGCCTATCTGCGGGTATTGGCTCCCTTAGCGCCCCTAATCTACTTGGACGTGGTGGTGGACTGTCTGCTGAAAGGCTTGGATGAGCAGTTCAACTCCATGAAATACAACTTTGCTGACTCCCTGATCCGGGTTGTCCTGGTACTGTGCCTCCTGCGTTTCTTCGGCATGGAAAGCTACGTGTGCATCCTGTTTTTCAGCACCATTTTCAATGCCGCCCTGAGCCTCCATCGCCTACTGAAAGTGGCACAGGTACGCCTTTCCTTAGTTTGGCATGTGGCTTTGCCCCTATTGTGCGCTGTTCTGTCGGTGGGGTGTGGAAAACTGCTGCTTCAGGGGGTTGCATTCCAAACATCTTTGTGGGAATCCGTGGCCCAGACTTTGGTTTCCGGAGCTGTTTTCGGCCTGCTCTACGGAAGCCTATGCCGGTTAGATGGTCGCCGGCAGGAAAACTTACAAAACAAAAAGCCGGTCCTCAACAGGACCGGCCGTGTTCACGATTTATAAGACTTCGCCAGGGATTTTGCCCGTTCTCGAAGCTGTTCCGTCAGCTTTTTGGGCCCAACCAATCGGACTTCACCACCCATTTGGAACAACCACGCGAAAAGAGACGGTTCCACCCCAGTTTTCACCGAGGCCCGCAGCTTTCCTTTCCCTTGCTGCTCCACAAGAAGGTGTCCCTCAAACTGAGCTGCCACCTGAGGCAGGATCTCCTGGGGGAATTCCAACGTGATCTTCTCGGGGTCAGGCAAAGCCTTTTCACCCTCCCGAGACTGGGACAAAAGCTGCACCTGGCTCATCTCTTCCAGAGGAAACCACCGAAGCCGTTTTTCTTCTCCGTCGTAAGCCAGCAGTCGCGCCACGCCTTCACGCCGGGAGATCTGCCAGGGACTCACCGTCACCGTTTTGGAAACCCGCTTCAATGTGCCACTGGGGGATAGTTTCCAGCCAGGCGTTTGGAAAATCACCTGAACGTCTCGCTCCATGGCCCACCGGAGCAATTCTTCCGTAGTATGGTTATCCTCTTTCCCGGGAACAGTGGGGGCAGGTTCTACCGCTTCCCGTTCCACCTCTTCAGAAGACGCTGCGTGCCGCAACTCTTCCGCCTGATATTGACTTCCTAGACCAGCCAGCTTATCCACTAACTGAGCAGCTTTTTTCTGGGAGAGAAAGGGCGCCTGACGCACGGCGTCCGCCAAAAGCGCCAGATCAACAGAAGAAAACCGGCGCTCCGAAAGGTAATACTCAAAAGTCCGGGTCTTGCGGGTCTGGATTGGAAATCCGAAATGCCGCAAAGTCTCCAGGTCGTCATAGAGGCTTTTCCGTTCTGCATGAAGCCCATGGGCTTCCAGTTCTTCCAACATTTGAGGAAGCGTTACAGCATGTCCCTCGTCGGTCTTTTCCAACAGCATTCGAGCAATATACAGAAGCTTTAATTTCTTTTCCGACACATTGGGCATGAACGCTCTCCCCTCCCTTTTTACTCCCCGGTCGCACCAGGCCCGGAACTGACTACCACTGTGACTGTGGAGCCGTAATCCAAAGAATCACCGGCCTGATGATCCTGATAACGGAGCACGTAACCAGCTTCCACATCCTCGCTGGCTTCGTCCACCCGCGTGGGAACAAATCCATTGTCACTGAGCACCTGCTGAAGGCTCTCATAGCTGACTCCATCATACTCCGGCAGAGTGCGTTTGGCACTGCCACGGCTAACGGTAATCGTTACGGTGCCGTCCTCAGGGAGCGGCTCTCCCGCGAAGGGATTTTGACTGCTGATACAGCCCTCCGCCACAGTATCATTGAACTCCTGGGCGGAAACCTCTACCTTGAAGGGATACTCCCCGCTCTCCACTTTCTTGAGGACTTCCTCGTAATTCTCATTGACTAGATTAGGCACTTCTTCTGCAACCTGAGAAACGCCGCTTTCCGGCAAAAGCTGGGTCAAGTCTCCAAAGGACATGCCCCGCTCTCCCAGCCACAGGGAAGCTACAATAATCAGCGCCACAAAGGTGACGATTCCCGAACCGATGAGCCATACAAAGGGCGGCAGACCCCGTCCCTGTGGGATACTCAGATCCAGAGGGGGAATGCGGCGAATGGCCTCGGTTTGGTCTACCTCATTGACCAAAGTGGGGGCTGCGGCCAGCTCTGTTTTGAACCGTTCAAAGCTGGTGGTTCGTTTATCCGGGCGCACCTGCAAAGCGTTGGCAATAGCGGTGACCACAAAAGGCGGAAGCGCGTGCAGAACCTCTTTGGAAATCATCAGCCGCTGATCCTTCAGCCGCCGGGGCGCCTCTAGGGCTACCTGACCTGTAAGCATGAACAGGAGGGTAGCGGCAAAGCTGTACACGTCGCTGATTTCACCGCAGGGTGCCTTAGAGCTGTACTGCTCCAACGCGGCGAATCCAGGCGCAAGATCGGGTTCCAAAGCGGTGCCCGCTCTTCTGGCAGCCTTGATGCAGAAATCCGTAATCAAAAGGCCCTCGTCCTGAGTCACCCGGAGGGAATCCGGGGAAATGCCCAGATGAGAGATCCCCAGAGAGTTCATCAGGCCCAAAGCAGACATCACCGGCTGAAGCAATCGGTTTGCTGTATTCCAAGGAACGGAACCTCCCACCTTCTCCACATACCTCCGCAGCGTGATGGAAGGAACATATTCATACACAGCATAAGCGGTGTAATTCTCCTCGAATAAATCCAGCACAGAGTGAACCACCGTCACTTCACGCAGACGGCTCACATTCTTCACCAGGGTAATGAATTCATCCAGATATTCATCAAAAGTCGATTCCTGCCCGGAAACAGGGGTGACGGTACCGTCATCTTTATTGCGGTTCGCCAAAGAAAAGGGGAAAAATTCCCGCAGCTCCACCAGTTTTCTTGTGGTAAGGTCTAAAGCAGCGTAGGTGATCCCCTCGCCGTTCATGGCCTTGACCCGCCCAACCTGGTAACGGGAAGCCACAACCGTATAGCAATCAAGCGCCTCCTCGGGTTGGGGTTTGTCATTGTCCCAGCCACAATCAGGGCACTGACCGCTGCCGGCTTCCAAGTCGGCAAAACAATTCGCGCACAGCTTGCTGTCCATTTCTTCCTCCACGTTCCGCTCAAGTTCCGAACGGCTTTTCCCGCCAAGCCCCACTTTCTGGGGCAGGGCACAAAATGATAGTTGGATTATACCACAAGTCTGTGGAAAATACAAGAAAATCACCTAAAAACAGGAAAGGACGGTACGAAAAACCGTACCGTCCCAGAAATAATCCTATTTTTTGATGGCCGGAAACCCTTAGGCCTTGCCAACGGAACCGAACAGCTCCATCTTTTCCTTCACGGTCTCCTTGATAGCCTCTACGCCGGGAGCCAGCAGCTTGCGGGGGTCGAAGCCCTTGCCCTGCAGGTCCTTGCCTTCCTCGATGTACTTCCGAACAGCAGCGGAGAAAGCCAGCTGGCATTCGGTGTTCACGTTCACCTTGGACACGCCCAGGGAGATAGCCTTCTTCACCATCTCAGCGGGGATGCCGGTGCCGCCATGGAGAACCAGAGGCATGGTGCCGGTCTTCTCCTGGATCTTAGCCAGCACGTCGAAGTTCAGGCCCTGCCAGTTTTCGGGATACACGCCATGGATGTTGCCGATGCCAGCAGCCAGCATGTCCACGCCCAGATCAGCGATCATCTTGCACTCTTCGGGATCGGCCACTTCGCCGCCGCCGATAACGCCGTCTTCTTCGCCGCCGATAGCGCCAACCTCAGCTTCCACGGAAACACCCTTCTCAGAAGCGATGCGGATGATTTCCTTGGTCTTCTCAATGTTTTCCTCGATCCCATAGTGGGAGCCGTCAAACATGACGGAGGAGAAACCGTCGTCCATGGCCTTCAGAGCGGCGTCATAGGAGCCGTGATCCAGATGCAGAGCCACGGGAACAGTGATGTTCAGGGTCTCGATCATGCCCTTCACCATACCAGTGATGGTGTTGAAGCCGCACATATACTTGCCGGCGCCCTCAGATACACCCAGGATAACAGGAGAATTCAGCTCCTGAGCGGTCTGCAGGATAGCCTTGGTCCACTCCAGGTTGTTGATGTTGAACTGGCCAACAGCGTACTTGCCGGCCTTAGCCTTGTCGAGCATTTCTTTTGCGGAAACTAACATATAGCGTGCCTCCCAAAATGGTAGAATTTTGACTAGATTCATTATACTGGACAAAGCAAGAAAAATCAACTCCCACAGGGGAGAATGTTGTCCTTCTTTTTTATTAGGCCGCTTTTTGCAGGTTTTCCTGCCTCTTGACGGCGCACTTCTTTAGTGATAGATTTAGAAAAACACGCTTTTTCCTACACCGTTAAAGCCGCGTTCAATTTAGGAGGTCAAAAGGATGGAAAAGACATTTCCTCAACGGATCTATCATCTTGTAAGCCTGATTCCTTCCGGGAAGGTCTCCACCTACGGGCAGCTTGCACTGCTGGCAGGAAGCCCACGGTCAGCTCGGATTGTAGGGGCTGCTTTAGCCAAAGCACCGGCGGGTCTTCCCTGCCACCGGGTGCTGTATCGGGACGGCACCCTATGCTGCGACCAGGCTTTCGGCGGAAAAGACGTGCAGAGAAAACTCCTGGAGCAGGAAGGTGTTCCATTTCTCCCAGACGGACGGGTGGATCTGAAGCACTGCCTATGGCAGCCTGACGGGAATCTCTGGGATTCTTTGTAGACTTTTTCTCTTGTTCGGCCTTGGTTTCTCCTCTACAATAAAGAAGGAGGATAGACTTTTCGATGGGAGGCGGCGTTATGAATGGGTTACTTCGTGTGCTTGGTTGGGTTGTCATGGTAGGCGGTGCAGTTTTGTATTTGGCCGTCTCAGTGGTCACCATGAACTTTCTCTCTTCCATTCCCTTGCTGATTTCTGCGGCCATTCTGGCGGTGATCCTTTTCGGGCTGAGCGAAGCCTTGGAGCTTCTCTGGGACCAGCAGGAACGGCTGGAGCGCCTTGAGAACAAACTAAATGCTCTTGGACGAGAGGAACCAGAGCAAAATGGTCCCGCTGTCTGCAAAAAATGTGGAACTCAGCTTCCTCCCGGCGGAACTTTCTGCCCCACCTGTCATCATCATAATGTATAATAAAAGAGCGGGAGCATTTACAGCTTCCGCTCTTCTTCATTCCGGTTGTTTCCCTGTCAGGCGGATCACCACCACTTCCGGGCGGTTGTTTACCCGCAGAGGCATGCTGTTTCCCAAGCCCCGACTCACCATCATAAGGGTGTCCCCTTCTCCGTCAGAACCATGGTACAGTCCGCTGTCATATTTTGGAAAATACCCTTGGCCGTCCGCGTACAAACCGCCTATAAACGGCAGACGCACCTGTCCCCCGTGGGCGTGGCCACTGAGCACCAAGTCGATGTCGAACTGCTCATAAATCTTGATATATTCAGGCCGGTGGGCCAAAAGAATGCGGACTTTATCATCACTGCCCTCGCCTTTTACGGGCACCAGCTGCTCCAAATGATCCGTCAAGATCGTTTCCGGCGAAGCGTCCGGGTAGTCACGCAAGTCAACTGCCGGATCATCCAAGCCGATCAGCTCTATGGGAACACTTTCCAGATCCACCGCCTCATTTTGCAGCATCGTGATTCCACGTTCTTTCAGTTTGACGTCAAGGTCCGGGTAAGCATCATAGATCCAGGCCTCATGGTTTCCGGTCACAAAATAGACCGGTGCGATCTGGGGAGCCTGCCTCATAAAATCCAGCGCAGCCGAGTCGCGAGTAGGACGGTCAATAAGATCCCCTGTCACAACAATGGCGTCGGGAGAGATCTCCTCCAGCAAAGAGAGAAGCCGGCGATTCCCTTCCCCAAATTCACTGTTGTGAAAATCCGAAACCTGGGCGATTACGTATTCTCCTTCTTCTGGGAGAAGATCCAGCTGGACCTCTGTGACCATCAACGCGGTATTCCCCCACAACAGCCATGCAGTAGTAACAAAAAACAGGAGAGCTAAACCTCCCCATAGGAGACGAACTTTTCTTTTATGGGTTAATGACACAGTGGTTACTCCTTATCTCAAAATAATATCCCCATAGTCATCCTAACATAGAGACCGTTTTCCGTCAACAATGGGGGAAATTTGCCTTGCGAAAAAAAATTTAAAAAATTTGAAAAAAGGGGTTGCATTTTTCAAATTTATCGCTTATAATAGACCACGTTGTCCGGGTGTGGCGCAGTTGGTAGCGCGCTTGACTGGGGGTCAAGAGGCCGTGAGTTCAAGTCTCGCCACTCGGACCATGAAACGCACTTCGTTTGTACGAAGTGCGTTTTTTCTTTTCTCATTTTGCATTTTTCAACTTTTTTAAAAAATTTTTCTCACACTTGAATGGATCTGCCTCCCTGGATCGTATTGTAGGTGAAAGCGCTCAAAAAGAGTCAGCAACTCACAGGAGGTATTCATGATGAAAAAAATCGTAGCAACTATGATTGCAGCAGCTTTGGTGCTTACAGTGGGCACGGTCGGTGCTTTTGCGGCAGGTCCTCGCTTTGTGGACAGCAACTCTGACGGCATCTGTGACAACTGGACCGAGACCGGCAAAGGCCAAGGCAATGGTAATGGTCAGAGCTTCGTAGACGAGGACGGCGACGGTGTCTGCGACAACTGGACCGGCACCGGCAAGGGTCAGGGTAATGGCAACGGCCAGGGCTTCGTAGACGAGGACGGCGACGGTGTTTGCGACAACTGGACCGGCACTGGCAAAGGTCAAGGTAATGGCAACGGCCAGGGCTTCGTAGACGAGGACGGCGACGGTGTTTGCGACAACTGGACTGGCACCGGCGAGGGCCAGGGTAATGGCAACGGCCAGGGCTTTGTGGACGAGGACGGCGATGGTGTCTGCGACAACTGGACCGGCACTGGCAAGGGCCAGGGCAATGGCAACGGCCAAGGAAATGGCAATGGTCAAGGTAACGGAAACGGCCGCCACATGGGCCGGAATTGGTAATATCAAGATATTTAAAAGATAGGATTTATTTTCATGCGGAGCGAAGAAGAGGTAACCAGAGCGATCCAGCGGTATTCCGATACAGTAAAACGGATCTGCTTGGTGCATTTGAAAAACAGCGCGGATACCGAGGACATATTTCAAAACGTGTTTTTGAAGTATGCCCTGAGCTCCGCTGTGTTTGAAAATCCAGAACATGAAAAAGCCTGGTTCATCCGGGTCACCATGAACGCCTGCAAGGACCTGCTAAAAAGCTTTTTCAGAAGCCGCACGGTTCCTTTGGATCAGGTGATAGAACAGGCCATTGACCCGGAGGACCAACGGAGTGAGGTGCTTCAAGCAGTCTTAAAACTGCCGGAAAAATACCGACGAGTGGTCTACCTTCACTACTATGAAGGCTATACGGCACCTCAGATCGGGAAATTGCTGAACAAGAACGTAAACACGATCTACACCTTGATGACACGAGCACGGCAGCTGCTGAAAAACGAACTGGGAGGTGAGTACGATGCGTCCTGACATTCGAGAGGCTTTTGATTCCATTCACGCGGAAGAAACGCTGAAAGATAACACCCGGCGATTCGTGATGGAAGAGCTGGAAAAACGGCAGAAAAAACAGCGCTCCATAGGATGGAAAATGGCCTACGCTGTGGCTGCTTGTCTGGTAGTATGCCTGGCACTGGTGGGCGGATATCATCTGTACTTCTCCCCCACCACCATCATCAGCATCGACGTGAATCCTTCCATTGAGCTGAGCGTCAACCGCTTTGACAAAGTAGTGGCTGTAGACGGCTGGAACGAAGACGGTACAGCTTTCGCGGAAACTCTGGACGTGATGTATCAGGATTATCAAGATGCCGTGGAAGAGATTTTGGAAAGCGATACCATCACCCAATGTCTTGCCAGGGATGAACTCCTCTCCGTCGCTGTAGTGGAGATCGACGAAACACAGGGCGAAGCTGTTTTGGAGTACGTGAGCCAGCGCACCGCCCAGCAGGAAAACACCTACTGTTACGGCGTTACCTCTGACGAAGTGGAAGAAGCCCACTCTCTTGGACTGTCCTACGGGAAATACAAGGTGTACGAGGAGATCGCCCAATACACCACCCATCTCTCCCCTGAGGAGGCAAACGACATGACAATGCGACAGCTGCGGGATTACCTCGCCCAGCTGCAAGGCCAAGAAGAAAGCTCTTCCGGACCTGAGGGAAGCTCTTCCCATCCGGGGAACGGAACCGGTCAAGGCGCCGGCAATGGACAAGGAAATGGCGCTGGAAATGGTCAAGGCTCAGGGATGGGTCAAGGCATACAAACGGGAAGCGGTTCCGGAAATGGACAGGGGTCCGTCGGCAAAGGAAAAGGGCAAGGCGGAGGACACCAGTACGGCAAACAAGACAATTCATAAAGCTTCACAGGGCTGTCGCCAATAGGTGGCGGCCCTTTTTCTTTTTGTGAAAGAATCGTCGGAGAACCGTTTCTTTTCCTGGAATCATTGTGGTATAATATCCGCAAGCACCGATGTGACGGCGTGGATGTGTGCTGATGTTTAGAGCGGCGCGGGCGCAGCCCGCCGCCCGAGGCGCGATATGCCCACCGCAGGTGTGGTATAATTTCCGCAAGTATCGATGTGACGGCGTGGACGTGCGTTGGTGTTTCGAGCAGCGCGGGCGCAGCCCGCCGCCCAAGGCGCGATATGCCCACCGCAGGTGTGGTATAATTTCCGCAAAAAATGGAAACGCGGACGATGAGGAAGAATCCCTAGACAACCAGAAAGACGTCTGGGGGGACTTCCCCACCCCAAGCGTGGATCAATATCCAAAACCACAAAAAGGAGCGTTCGGTCATGGCCAGCGAATTTAGGGAGCTGTACCAGCTCTATCTGGAATGTTTTCCCCAATACCCCATTAAAGAAGAATGGTTTTACGACCTGCTAAAACCGGAAAAAGCCACCCTGTTTCAGGAGCGTAAAGACGGCCAACTGGCAGGTTATTCCCTGATCCATGGAAATGCCATCGCCTTGCTGTGTGTAAAGGAACCTTTCCGTCGGCAGGGAATCGGCAGCAGCCTGCTTGCCAGATCCGAGGAACATATCCGAGAGAACGGTGGCAAAAACGTGGTCCTGGGCCAAGCTCGGTGGTACCTGCTCCAGGGAGTACCTCTGGAAAACCCGGAAGCCGTACCCTTCTTCGAACATCGAGGCTATTCCGCAGAGTGGACCAGCGTCAACATGCTTTTGTCCCTCCATGGGTATGACCCCAAAGCGTTTCCCATCCCCCCTGCTCCCCAAGGCCTTACCTTCCGGCTGCTGGAGGAACATGACACGCCTCAGCTTCTGGAGGCGGTGGAAAACGCCCAGCATTACTGGCTGGACTGCTTCTACGACTACCATGGCCTTGTGTTGGCGGCCGAACTAAATGGAAAGATTGTGGGCTTCGAAATGGTGGATCCGGAAGGCGGACGGTTTATCCCCTCTTCGGAAAAAGTGGGATCCATCGGCTGCGTGGGCGTGGTCAAAGAAGCCCGGGAAAAAGGCATCGGCATGCAGATGGTCCTGGAAGGGATCAAGTGGCTACAAAGTCAGGGCAGCGGCTCCGTGGAGCTGCTATACGTGGCCTTGGTGGACTGGTATCAGAAACTGGGATTCCAGGTCAACCAGAGCCAATGGATGGGCCAAAAAACTCTTTGAGGAAACTATCCTCCCCGAAACAGGACGAGCGCCCCTGGGATAATCCCGGGGACGCTCTCTTTTTACCGCCGAAGCATTAATTCCTCCGCCATGCGGCGCAGGTCCTCCTCGCTGTGGATCTCGTCCCTGTGCTCTTCAATGGCAGCTCGCACCTCTTCAGGAAGGCCGGGCTCGATATCCCTGGCAAACAAAACAAAGTTCAAACCGGACGCGCCGCTGTACGGCGTACCGCCCCAAAAATACGGAAACATACAAAAATCACCCCCGGATTTAGCTTGCGCGATCCGGGGGCGATTACTCACCACGCTGCTTTTCAATTCCTGGCAAGTAGTTGCCAGAATTTGATCAGCAGCATTTTTTATTGATCCTCAAAGAATTTCTCGTGGATAGCTTCCACAGCGCGATCGCCGTCAGCCTTGTTCAGCAGCACGGAGATCTTGATCTCGCTGGTGGAGATCATCTGGATGTTTACGCTGCGAGAAAACAGAGCCTCGAACATCTCTGCAGCCACACCGGGATGGGATTCCATGCCAGCGCCCACAATGGAGACCTTGGTCACGTTGTCGTCGGACACGATGTTGGAAGCGCCCCACTTCTCAGCGTTCTGATGGAGCAGATCCATGGTGTCGTCCATCTTATTCTTCTCCACGGTGAAGCTGATATCCTTGGTGCCATTGCGGCCGATGGACTGAAGAATGATGTCCACGTTGATCCCCTTGGCAGCCAGATGAGAGAAGATCTTAAAGGCCAGGCCCGGCTTATCCGGCACCCCGATGATGGAGATGCGGGCAATATTATCGTCTTTCGCCACCCCGCTGATGAGCATTTTTTCCACGTTGCTTTCCTCCTTCACGATGGTACCTTTCCGCCGGGTCAGGCTGGAAAGGACTTCCAATTCAATGTTGTATTTCTTGGCCATTTCCACAGAACGGTTATGGAGCACCTGAGCGCCCAGAGTCGCCAGTTCCAGCATCTCGTCGTAAGAGATGGAGCTGAGCTTCACAGCGCCGGGAATCTTCCGGGGATCAGCAGTATACACGCCGTCCACGTCGGTGAAGATCTGGCACAGGTCTGCGTGCATGGTGGCGGCAATCGCCCGGCGCTGGTGTCAGAACCGCCACGTCCCAGCGTGGTCATGTCGCCGTACTTGTTCACGCCCTGAAAACCGGTGACCACCACGATCCGCCGCTTATCCAGTTCCTTCTTGATCCGGGAGGCGTCCACCTTCTTGATGCGGGCGTTGCCGTAATCAGAGGTGGTGTCAAAGCCGGCCTGCCAACCCAACAGGGAAACCACAGGATATCCCATACGCTCGATGGCCATGGCCAGCAGAGCAGCAGAGATCTGCTCACCTGCGGAGAGGAGCATATCCATTTCCCGCTTAGAAGGCCGGTCATTGATCTCAGCAGCCTTTTCGATGAAATCGTCGGTAGTGTCGCCCTGAGCGGAGACCACTACCACCACATCGTTGCCCTCCTGGTAGGTGGAGGTGACGATGTCCGCCACATTGTTAATGCGCTCGGCGTCCCGGACGGAGGAGCCGCCAAACTTCTGTACGATCAGTGCCATACACATTCTTCCCTTCATCCCGCCCAAAACAGGCGGGTCATCTCTGACAAATTCATATCCCACAGCCATTGTATGCTGTTCCTGGGTCGGACGGACCGTTCCTTACTCGATGACGATCTGGGCGCCCTGAGATGCGGCGGAGAGGATCTCTACACGCCAACCAGTAATGCCCTTATCCTCCAAATGAGTGACGCAGTTCCTGCCGAAAGCGTCGGCGTTGTCCGCGTCGATCATAGCAATGATGGTGGGGCCGGCGCCGCTGACATAGGTTCCCAGGGACCCCAGCTCGTAGCTCATGCGGAACACATCGTCGTAGTGACCAATGAGTCCGGAACGGTAGGGCTGATGGATCCTATCCTGCACTGCCACACGCAGGTTCTGAAGCTCTCCGGAAAACAGAGAAGCAGTCATCAAACCAGAGCGGGACAGGTTGTAAACCGCGTCCTCCCGAGAGTAGGTCTTGGGCAGAGCCGCACGGGCTTCCTCTGTTTTCAGCTCAAAGGGAGGGATCATCAGGGCGAAACGGATCTTATCCGACACAGGCACGCTGACGCTGTACACCCGTTTTCCCTCCATTGCAGAGGCCACCAAACCGCCGGACAGGGCCGGGCTGGTGTTGTCCGGGTGGCCTTCGATCTGGGCTGCCAAGTTAATCAGGTCGGTGTGGGACAAGGGGTTGCCCATGAACCGGTTGGCCCCCAGGATTCCCGCCACGATACAGGCGGAGCTGCTCCCCAGACCCCGAGCCATGGGGATATTGTTCTCCTGAATGATCTTCAGGCCAGGCAGCTTTTTGCCGCAGATCTCATAGAGATGGCTTGCCGCCCAAAAGATCAGGTTGCTTTCGTCGGTGGGGACCTTTACCCCATCGGTGCAGCGGATCTCCAAAGTATCGGATTCCTCCATCCACACACGGTTTTGCATGGTGAGGGCGATACCCAGAGAGTCAAAGCCGGAACCCAGGTTGGCGCTGGTGGCCGGCACGTCGATTCGGATCATTTCCTATCTCTCCCCTCTCAAAAATCCGCGATGGTGATCCGGTTCTCCAGCTTCAAGCCCCGTTCCTCCAAAGCGGGGATCTTGGCTTTCAGCTGGTTTTCTGTCACTTCCGACAAGGTGAAACCGGTCTCACCCTGCTCCTCGTCCCGGCGGATTAGCCGCACGGCTTCGGGGAACACCTGCTGGACAAGGTCGAACAGGCTGTCGCTGTCCCCTTCCCCGCTGACCCGGACAAACAGGTCCTGAGGAGTGTCCTCCCAAGGCTGGACGTAGTCGGGCTTGGAATCTTCCCAGAAGAGGATCTTTCGGTCAGAACGGAGATGGCGGACACAGTCGATCACGTCAGCCACCACGGCGCTGGCGGTAGGCAGTTTGCCTGCACCCTTGCCGTAGAACACCACGTCACCGGTAGCGTCGCCCCGGACCAGGATACCGTTGAACACGTCGTCCACGTTGGCCAGCTGGCTTTCCCGGGAAATAAACATGGGAGCCACCTGAATATGTACCCGACCGTTCTCCAGTTTCTTCACCTCTCCGATCAGCTTGATCACACCGCCCCAGGCGTCGGCGTAGCCCACGTCCTCTTTAGTGATGGAGGTGATGCCCTCGGTGTGGACACTGTCAGGGTACACATGAGTGCCATAGGCCAAAGAGGCCAGGATGCAGATCTTTCGGCAGGCGTCGATGCCTTCCACGTCAGCGGAGGGATCACGCTCGGCGTAGCCCAATTTCTGAGCCAAAGCCAAAGCGTCGTCAAAGGCCATATGCTCTCGGATCATTTTTGTCAAAATAAAGTTTGTGGTGCCGTTGAGGATGCCGGCAATCTCCGTCATCTCATTGGCTGCCAAACACTGGCTGATGGGCCGGATGATGGGGATTCCGCCGCCCACGCTGGCCTCGAACAGGAAGTTCAGGTTGTTTTTCTGGGCCAAAGCCAAAAGCTCCGCGCCCTTCTGGGCCACTAATTCCTTATTGGAGGTAACCACACTTTTGCCGTTTTCCAGGCAAGCCTTCACGTAGGAGTACGCAGGCTCCAAACCGCCCATGACCTCCACCACGATCCGGATCTCCGGGTCGTTCAGGATGTCGTTAAAATCCTTGGTGAAGCAGCCGCTGTAAGGCAGATCGGGAAACTCCCGCAGATCCAGAATCCGTTTGACGTGGATCTCTTCTTTGGCCCGCTTTGAAATGCTGTCTGTATGGGACAAGAGCACCTCCAGCACACCGGAGCCAACTACGCCGTGACCCATCACCGCGATTTCAGCCATCGATACCATTCCTTTCTATTCACAATGGGACGCTTAGTCCACAATGCTGTCGATCTTGATCACGCCCTCCACCTGCTTCAGGTTTTCCAAAAGCTCGCCGGGAGTTTGCTCCATTTTGTCGATGCGGGCGGACACCGAAACGAATGCCCTACCCTTCACGGGGATATTCTGGTTCACCGTGAGGATATTGGCCCCAGCCCGGTAAAACACGGTGAGCAGGCTCACCAATACACCGGGACGGTCCGTCAGGTTGACCTGCACCGTCAAGATTCCCGAGGACGCTTTTTGGGTGTAAGGAAACACTGCGTCTCGGTATTTGTAATATACGCTGCGGGAGATTCCCGCTATGCGCACCGCCTCAGAGGCAGTGGCTGCCTCCCCGCTTTCCAACAGGGCATTGGCCTTGACCACCTTTTGATATACTTCCGGCAGTGCCTTTTCGTCAACAACAAGATAAGAATCGCTTTTCATTGTTCACCTACAAAATACGATTGTATTGTCACAGCGAACAGTTTACCACAGGTTAAGAAAAAAATCAAGCCCCCTCGATAAAACAAAAACCGCCGAAAAGAATTCACATCTTACGGCAGTTTTTGCTGTCTTATCTAGTTGTGGCCAACACTGTTCCCTTAACCTTCCACTGAGCTGCTACTGCTTTCCGGTGGAAGCGGTTCAGGAGTAGGCTCCGGTTCCGTGGAACTCTCCGGTCCGGGAGGCGGCTCAGGAGTGGGTTCCTCAGAAGGCGCAGGCGTGGGAGTATTCTCAATATCGGAAACATCCGAAGAAGGATCGGAAGAGGGATCGGAAGAAGGATCTTCCGAAGGTCCAGGAGAAACAGTTGGCTCCATAGACGGCGAGGGCGACACGCTGGGCTCCGCAGAAGGACTCACCGAAGGAGACGGTGAGGGCGACGCGGCAGGTCCCGCGATATGGTCAGAACCACCGTTACAGGTTCCAGGCAGATTGCTGGAAGAATACCAGCCAACCGCTGTGTCATAGCAGTTGGGACCCGCCAGCTTGCCGCTGCTGCGGCAGAAGGTGGACTGAAACACGTTGTCGCTGAGCACCCAGTTTTTCCCGCTCCAATCGTACTGCATCAGATACTGAATCACAGCTTTCCAAGTCACCTTGGCAGTGTTGGGATCCCACAATTCCGAAGGCGTGGGATAACCATTCCAAATACCCGCCACGCAGAAGGGCGTGCCTCCCACGAAGGTCAAGTCCTTAGTATCGTTGGTGGTACCGGTCTTGGCGTAAAGATCCACGCCCAGATCCGACATCATGGTTGCGGTGCCGTTATATCCCTCCACAGGACGGTGGAGGAGTTTGTTCATGATGGTGGCGTTCTCGGTGGACATCACCTGTTCGCCCACGTTGTCCCGGTTGTCCAGGATCACGTTGCCGTCATGGTCTTTCACATAGGTGTAAGTGTACGGCTCGTAGTAATAGCCGCCATTGGCAAACATGCAGTAAGCCGCCGTCATTTCCCGCACCGTGACACCTTCGGTCATGCCGCCCAGAGCCATGGCGGAATAACTGTGGGCATCCGCTTCGGTCAAGGTGGTAAAATGGAGCTTCTCCGTAAGCCACTGGAAGCAGGACTCGGGAGTGAGCTCTTTCACAAGCCATGCCACAGGGGCGTTCTGAGACACCTCAATAGCCTCGTCCACATTCATATACCCAGTATATTCCAGGGAGAAGTTGGAGGGACCTTCCTCCGTGGTACCAGGGCCATAATATTCTGGCACAGGCTGGTCCTTCAGCACGGAACCGTAAGTGATAGTCCCCGTCTCCAATCCCAAAGAATAGGCACTGACAGGCTTGAAAGACGAACCAGGCTGCCGCTTGGAGTCTGTGGCGTTGTTCCAAAGACGAACACCATCACGTTCATGCCGGCTGCCGATGACCGCGATAACCCGGCCAGTATAGGGATCCATGATGAACATGCCCGCTTCGATATCCTCGTCCTCAGGCATGCAGTCACCATTGATAAAAAGATTTTCCAGGTCAGACTGGATCTGGGGATCCATAGCGCAATGGATCTCAAGGCCGGAGTTGTAGATCATGTTCACGGCCACTTCGTAGGAATACCCATAGGTCTCCTGCAAATCAGACACGATGTCCTCAAACATGGTGTCGATATACCAGTTCCAATCGTCCAGATCCTGCTGTTCTTCCACGCTTTCGGTTTCTTCCACTTCCACGTCGCCGAAAGTCATGGTCTCAAACTCAGCCAGGGCCTGATTGTATTCCTCTTCCGTGATGGGAACCAGCTGGCCTTCCAGCTCACCGGTCACTACCAGCTCGTCGTTGCTTTCATCTCCGTCGGACAGTTTCCACAGACGGTCCAGCACCACCTCGCCCCTGTTTATGGCCTCGTCAGGGAAAATCAGCGGATTGTACTGGGAAGGGTTCTGGGTGATACCAGCGATCAAGCAGCATTCAGCCAGGGAGCACTCCGAAATACTCTTCCCAAAATACGCCTTAGCAGCTGCTTCCACGCCTTCGTTCTGGCCACCGTAGTTGACCACGTTCAAGTAGGCTTCCAGAATCTGCTGCTTGGAATACTTTTTCTCCATGTTCAAAGCAGTGAAGATCTCCCGCACTTTTCGCAGGATACTCACTTGCTTCTCGCCAGTGATGTTTTTAATGAGCTGCTGAGTCAGAGTGGAACCGCCGCCTCCGCCGCTGTTGGTGAACAACTTGAACACAGCGCCTGAGGTGTTCCACCAGTCCACACCATTGTGTTCGCTGAAACGGTGGTCTTCGATGGCCACCTGAGCAGTTTTCATATAGGCGGGAATGTCATTGAGGGAAACCCATTCACGGTTGGCATCCTTATAGATGGTCATGTATTCCGTGGAGTTGCCTTCCTCATCGTCCACATACACAAAGCTGGAATAGCTCAGCGACATGGCACTCAGATCCGGGGGCTCAGTGTCCCGGAAGCTGAGCAGGAACGCCGCCACCGACAGAAAAACCAAAAGTCCGGTGACGCACATGATACAAAACACCGTTTTAAAGGCTTTCCAAACCATGCCGCCCACCGCTTTCGCAGTGGCTCCGGCAGATTGGGAAAGTTCCCCTTCCGTCCGCTGGGAAGGTGTCCCAATGGAAGTGGTGTTATATTTGTTTAAATCCTTTTTATCTAACACGGTTTCCTCCTTGGGGCGCAGGGCGCCTTAGCGGTGGCATAAGTTGGGAAAAAACTGCCCATACTTCTGCCGAGGTGATTTCTTTGGATGATAAAAAGCTGAAAGATTACAAAAAGCCCACAATTCTGGCTTTGGTTGTTACGGCGGCAGCCTTGCTTGTTTCCCTTTTATCTTTTACCCTGCGGGGTGGAACAGCAGTGCCTGTCCAGGGCGAGCCGGCCGCAAACGATACGGTATATTATACCCCAAAGCCTTCCGCAAGTCAAGGAAACGGAAATTCCCCCACTCCCCAGGAGGAAGGCCCTTATCGGGTAACCATTTATCAGGGAAAAATCGGAGTATTCCGTCAAGGGGAGACGGAGCCCTGTCTGGTGTCGGACGTAGACGTCTATTTACTGCCCCAAGAGGATATCGCCCTGCTGCGGGAAGGATTTACTGCCGATACCTTAAAAGAGGTCCGCGCCATCCTGGAGGACTATGAGTAAAAAGCGAACGCCCTGCCGATAACGGCAGGGCGCTTGCGTGAAGAAAGAATTTACTTCATATTCTTCTCATAGGACTCGATCATCTTTTTGACCATCTGGCCCCCGATGGAGCCGGCCTGACGGGAGGTCAGGTCGCCGTTGTAGCCCTGCTTCAGGTTCACGCCCACCTCAGAGGCGGACTCCATCTTAAAGCGGTTCATTGCTTCCTTAGCTTCGGGTACCATGCTGGAATTGCTCTTCATTTTTGTTTTCTCCTTCGCAAAAGTTTTCTTGCGTTTGCATTACCTAGTGTGACTCGCATGCTCCCACTTATGAATGACAATTCTTGCTAGTTTCGGAGAAAATGCCCTTTTTGAAAAAACGCCGGTTCAACCCCGCTTTTCATAATAGATGTTGACGCACAGAAGCAAAAGGAACAAAAACAACTCCACTCCGCAGAGAGTAACCGCCATGGGGAGCAGGAACTCCACGTCAAACCTGGAATACACCCAAAAGGAAACAATGGACACCAGCAAAAGCACCTTATTAAAAATACTCATTGCTGTGCGGCTGGATTTCATAGCCAGATATATGTCCCGTTCATCTGCTTGGCCTGAGACACGCTCCTCAATAGGGCCCTTGTGAAAAGCCTCATAAAACTCCGTCACGGCCCAAACAAGCACAATAAACCCGGCAGCCAACAAACGAATGTCCTGGTCCTTAACGAAATATGCCACAAGGCACACCGAACACATTACCGCCATAAAGATCCCCATCACCAGGTTCATCGGACTTCTCACTTTGAGTTTCATAAATCTCTTTCTCCCTTCATTTCGACTGTTCCTCTTTCTCGGCTTCTTCCCTTTTCAAATTCTCCTCCAGACAACACAGCTCCTCCACAGTAACGCCAAACACCCGAGCCATACGGTATGCCAGCATCAACGAGGGGCTGTACTGTCCCTTCTCAATGGAAATGATGGTCCGGGAAGAGACACGAACCATCTCTGCCAGCTCCTGTTGGGTCATGCCCCGCTGGAGCCGCAGCTCTTTGACTTTTGTTTCCACCCGCTCCCTCCTTAATATGAAGTTCGCTTCACGTGAAGCTAGCTTCAGTTTACATCTTTTCCTCTCTGTTGTCAAGAGAAAAAAGCCACCCTTCTCTTAAAAAGAAAAGGATGGCTTTTAAATTCTAAAAAGGTTCAATTCAAAGCTAACAGCCGGGCGATGTTTTCCATGGCAAGGGAAAGATTCTCCTCCGCATGGAAACGGGACTCCGAGAAAGGCTGCGCTGCTCGATTGATGCTAAACACTGCTGTCAGACCCTGCTGATACATGAGCTCGAAGCCATCACCGATCTGACCCACCACCGCGATGACAGGAACCCCCGCCTTTTTACAATGGCCGGACACACCGGAGACCACCTTGCCTCGAACGCTCTGGGAGTCGATCTTCCCTTCGCCGGTGAATACCAGATCAGCGGTTTGAAGGAGCTGGTCGAACCCTACTGTGTCCAACACAACGTCGATGCCCATCTGCAACTTTCCTCCACAGAAAGCCGCCATGCCAAACCCGAGACCACCAGCAGCGCCAGCACCGGGAAGCTGGGAAAGATCCTTTCCCAGACATTTCGCGCTCACTTCGCCCAAATGACGCAACCCCTGATCCAGTCGCTCTACCATGGGAGCGTCCGCGCCCTTCTGGGGTGCAAATACGTAGGCGGCGCCGGTCTCCCCGAACAATGGGTTATCGATGTCGCACATGACAGTGAGCTCCACTCCATCTAAGGCTTGCTGGATAGGCGTGGCGTCCAAGGAAGCGATCTCCCCTAACGTGCCGCCGGTGGGAACAAATTCCGAACCGTCTGCTCGGAAGAATCTTCCGCCCAAAGCCGCCGCGGCTCCCGTGCCGCCGTCATTGGTGCAGCTCCCCCCAAGACCCAGGATCACTTTCCGACAGCCAGCTTTTTTCGCCGCCAGGATCAGTTCACCCACGCCATAGGTAGTGGCTTTTTCCGGGTCCAGCCGCCCTTCAACCATAGGCAGCCCAGCACAGGCTGCCATTTCGATGACTGCGGTTTCACCGTCCTGCAAAATACCATAGAAACTCTCCACAGGCTCCCCGAAAGGTCCTGTGACCGTAACGTTCACCCGGCGGCCTCCCACAGCCTCCAGGAACGCCTCTACACTGCCCTCTCCCCCATCGGCAACCGGCAGGGAACGAAGCTGCGCGTCCGGGAAAAACCGCTTCAGCTGTTCCGCCATCAGCTGGCAGACCTGGCGGGACGAAAGGGTGCCTTTAAAGGAATCAGGGACAAGAAGGATCTGTTTCATGATGTGATATCCTTTCCAATACAACTCCAAAATAATAGAAACTACCTTACAGCTTCAGCTTCATCCAGCTGCCCTTGCGGAACCGGAGGAAGGTGAGGAAGAACCGGACAAACTGATCCGCCGCAGTGCCAAGCCAAGCGCCCATCAGGCCCAAGCCCACGGGATAGCACAACAACCAGCTGACGCCGGGACGAATCAAAGTCACGCTGAACAGAGACACCAGAGCGGTAAACTTGGTATCGCCAGCGCCACGCAGACAGCCAAACAAAGTCACCTGCTCAATCTGCATGAACAAAATGATACTCAAGATCCGCATGATCATGGCGCCGTAATCCAAAATGACCGGGTCCGTGGTATACAGCAGGAAGATATCCCCTCCAAAGAAGAAGTAAACCACACCCATCACACAGGCGCAAATCAGGCCAATCTTCTGGCACACGTTGCCGTAGACCTTGGCCATATCCGGACGCTGGCGGCCCAGGCTTTGGCCGATCAAAGTCACAGAAGCCACCGAGAGACCGTCTCCGAAGGAGAAGGACATACTCATCATGTTCATGCCGATCTGATGAGCTGCCAGTTCGATGGTGCCCAAATGAGCCACCGTCATGGAGAACAGCAGGAAGCCGATACGCAGGCAGACCTGCTCCACCAAGGAACTGGACCACACATTGCCCATAGACTTCAAACTGACCTTGTCAGCAATCCATCCTTTTACACTGCGCAGATTCACAAAGCTGTCTCTGCGCAGAACAGACATGATACTCAGCACACAGGCACACACCGTACCCAGAACTGTAGCGATAGCGGCGCCCCGCACACCCAAGGCAGGGAATCCGAAGTTGCCGCCGATCAGTAAGTAGTTGAACACCACATTGACGCCGTTGGAGATCAAGTTGGTGATCATGGCGATGCGGGTATTACCCGCGCCTCGCTGGGCGGCGTTGAGCACCAACGAGATAGTGGAAAAGCCCTGACAGCCCATGATGATCTGGAAATACTCCACCGCGTACTCATGGGTGTCAGCTTGGGAGCCCACCAGCTGAATGATGGGGCTGGCAAAGGCCACAAAGAACACACTGGTCAAGGCTGTCAGCACCACGGTGAGCAACAGCGCCATGCGCACCACTCGGTTGGCGCTTTCCCGATCTCCAGCGCCTTTGCGGCGGGCCACAATGGCGGAAACGGCCACGTTCAAAGACAAGAAAATGGCCAGTCCCAGCATTTTGGGCTGGGTGGTCAAACCCACTGCGGCAATGGCGTAGGACCCCAGCGTACCCACCATGATGGTGTCCACCACGCCGGCCAGGTTGACGAAAAAGGACTCCAGCACCGAGGGCCACGCCACGGTGAGAGTGTCGCGAATGATCTCACGGTCTGAGGGAAACTCCCCCAGTTCCATGCCTTTGCAGACCTTCGCGGGGTTGATAAATCGCAAAACTGTTCCACTCCTCCAAATGGTTGATCGTGCAACAATTGTAGCATGCCCTGTATCACTTTGCAAGAGCTGGTCCTGTTTATTTCAAAAATGTAAAAAAAAGAGCCCGGCAAACCGCCGGACTCCTTATAAAAACGATCACTCGCCAAACAAGTCTTTCAATTTTCCGAAAAAGCTCTTGCGCTTTTGGTAGTTCTTTTCATCGGAAGCCTTATCAAGTTCTGTCAAAAGTTCCTTCTGCCGCTTGGACAAATTCTTGGGCACCTCCACGGTGACCTGAACATACTGGTCGCCCCGCAGTCGGGAACTGAGCCCCTGAATGCCCTTGCCTTTCAGCCGGAACACATCCCCGGGCTGGGTACCCTCGTGGACATGGTAGCTCACTTTGCCGTCCAAGGTGGGCACTTCCACATCCGCGCCCAAAGCGGCCTGGGTAAAGGTGATGGGCATCTCGCACCAAACATCGTTGCCCCGGCGCTCAAAGATGGGATGAGGCCGCACAGAAACATACACGTGCAGGTCTCCGGCCGGGCCGCCGTTAACACCGGCGTTGCCCTTGCCTCCCACGTTGAGGATCTGCTCGTCGTCGATGCCAGCGGGCACGGTGATCTCCAGGCTTTTGTGGCGGCGGACACGTCCTTTGCCATCGCAAGTCTTACAGGGAGTCTCCACAATCTTGCCGGTGCCTCCGCAACGGTCGCAGGTCTGGGAGGACTGGACTACGCCAAAGGGAGTGCGCTGGTTGATCCGCACCTGGCCCGTGCCGTGACAATGTTCACAGGTCTTGGGAGAGGTTCCAGCCGCCGCGCCGGTGCCGTGACAGTCCGCGCAGGTCTCGATCTGGGAATAGGTGACGGTCTTTTTGCAACCCTTGGCCGCCTCCTCGAAAGAGATGGCGATATTGGCCTGCACGTCGCTGCCCCGCCGGGGCGCGTTGGGATTGGCCCTGCGGGAACCGCCTCCAAAGCCGCCAAAGAAGCTGTCGAAAATGTCGGAGAAGTCGAAACCGGCTCCCTGGAAGGGGTTCCCCCCTGCCGCGCCGCCCCCGAAGTTGGGGTCCACTCCCGCGTGACCAAATTGGTCGTAGCGGGCCCGCTTGTCGCTGTCGGACA
>UMIN01046834.1_pt1 | contig 24239 bp, 20 predicted proteins | sample 1965811 | NCBI WGS metagenome assembly UMIN01 (sample SAMEA4836123, study PRJEB28245) | human gut metagenome | biome: gut microbiome; material: fecal sample | place: Denmark | collected 2008
CGCCCAGATCCGGATCGGGGAGAAAAACGGAGAGATCGTCAACGGACAGCTGCGAGCGGTGATCAGCACCAGCGGCTGGCTCCAATTCTTCAACGCTCAGGGGAAAGAGCTTCTCCGGGAGTACAGCCGGAACCGCCGGGATCTGTTCTCGGAAAATTGCAGCGCTTTGGAGGTGGAGGCTCGGGAATTCCGTCCCATCCTCAGCGGGGATTACCAGCTCACCGCCCGCTTTGAGTCCCTGGATCCGGAGGAGCGGATCTACGGCATGGGGCAGTACCAGCAGCCCTACCTGAACTTGAAGGGTGTGGACCTGGAGCTGGCCCAGCGTAATTCCCAGGCCAGCGTGCCCTTCTTCCTGTCCTCTCGGGGCTACGGCTTTTTGTGGAACAACCCCGCCGTGGGACGTGCTGTATTTGGAAAGAATATTCTGTCCTTTGAAGCGGTGTCCACCGACATCCTGGACTACTGGGTCACCGCTGGGGACACCCCTGCTCAGATCGAGGAGCAGTACGCTTCCGTCACCGGCAAGGTGCCCATGATGCCCGACTACGCCATGGGCTTCTGGCAGTGCAAGCTGCGTTACCAGACCCAGGAGGAGCTGCTGTCCATCGCTCGGGAGTACAAGCGCCGGGGCCTGCCCATTTCCGTCATCGTGGTGGACTTTTTCCACTGGCCCCTGCAGGGCGATTGGAAATTCGACCCCACCTACTGGCCCGATCCCGATGCCATGATCCAGGAGCTGAAGGACATGGGCATCGAACTGATGGTTTCCATTTGGCCCACAGTGGACAAGCGCTGTGAGCGCTATCAAGACATGGTGGAAAAAGGCTACCTGATCCGGGTGGACCGGGGCGTCCGTACCGCCATGGAATTCCAGGGAAGCACCACCCACTACGACGCCACCAATCCTGGCGCCCGGGAGTATGTGTGGAGCATCGCCAAGCAGAACTATTACGATAAAGGCGTGCGGATCTTCTGGCTGGACGAGGCCGAGCCGGAGTACACCGCCTACGACTTTGACAATTACCGCTACTACCTGGGGCCCAACACTCAGGTGGGCAACAGCTATCCCATGTTCTATGCCAAAACTTTCTTCGACGGCATGAAGGCTGCCGGTCAGGAGAACATCATCAACCTGCTGCGGTGCGCCTGGGCCGGTTCCCAAAAGTATGGCGCTTTGGTGTGGTCTGGAGATATCCATTCCAGCTTCTCCAGCTTCCGCAACCAGTTTGCCGCTGGCCTGAACATGGGCATCGCGGGAATCCCCTGGTTCACCACAGACATCGGCGGCTTCCACGGGGGAGACCCCACTGATCCTGGTTTCCAGGAGCTGCTGGCCCGCTGGTTCGAGTACGGCGCTTTCTGCCCGGTGATGCGCCTCCACGGCGACCGGTATCCCACCCAGCCCCAGCAGGGTACTACTGGTGGCGCCACCTGTTGTTCCGGTGCCCCCAACGAGGTGTGGTGCTTTGGGGATGAGGATTATGAGATCTGCAAAAAGTATCTGTTCCTCCGGGAGCGGATGCGTCCCTACGTGGCCCAGCAGATGGAAGCGGCCCACGAGAAGGGCACCCCGGTGATGCGGCCCCTGTTCTATGATTTCCCCGAGGACAAGAACGCCTGGGCTTGCGAGGACGCCTACATGTTCGGGCCTTCTCTGCTGGTGGCTCCTGTGATGTACGCCGGGGAGCGTCAGCGTCAGGTCTACCTGCCCCAGGGCCAGACCTGGACCAACGTATGGAACGGCCAGACCTATGAGGGCGGCCAGACTGTCACCGTGGACGCGCCTCTGGATCAGATCCCTGTGTTCACCAGAGACGAAAGCCTGCTTGATATGTTCCAGGAAGGCTGAGAAAAATAGTTTGAAAAAAGCCCGGCGGGACCTTGACAACCCGCCGGGTTTTGCGTAGTATATATATGAACGATTGCTCATATGAAAGGATGATGAAATGTGCCGGAACAGAAAAACGCCCCTCAGTGCGAGTTCATGTTTGTTCACCAGGAGATCGTGGACCGGGTGAACCAGATCCTGCCCCCGGAGGAGACACTCTTCGACCTGGCGGAGCTGTTCAAGATCTTCGGGGATTCCACCCGAGTAAAGATCCTCTACGTGCTCTTTGAAGCGGAGATGTGCGTCTGCGATATCGCCCAGCTGCTGGGTATGACTCAGTCGGCCATTTCCCATCAGCTCCAGGTGCTGAAGAAAAGCAAGCTGGTGAAATATCGTCGGGAAGGCAAGACCGTATTCTATTCCTTGGCCGATGACCATGTGCGGGCCATCCTGGGCCAGGGCATGGACCATGTGACCGAGTAAGCTCAAATAAATTTACTGATAAAGGAGTCCTCAGCCATGAAAAAGACCTACAAGCTCACCGACCTGGACTGTGCCAACTGTGCCGCCAAAATGGAGACCGCCATCAAGAAGATCGACGGGGTCAACGATGCCACCGTCAGCTTTCTCACCCAGAAACTCACCGTGGACGCGGACGACAGCCGTTTTGACGACATTTTGAAGCAGATCGTCAAGGCCTGCAAAAAAGTGGAGCCGGACTGCATCATCAACCTGTAAGGGATTTTCCGCGGCCTTTTGGGCCGCCCAATCTTGACCATGTAAGGATCTGAGAGCTATGACCAGAAAACAGAAAAAGATGGCTGTCCGCATCGGCATAAGCGCCCTGCTCCTGGTGGCGGCCGTGCTCGTTCCCTACGAAGGGGTCTGGAGGTTCGTTCTGTTCCTGCCCGCCTATTTCGTCATCGGCTGGGATGTGCTGTGGAAAGCTATTCGGAACATCGCTCACGGCCAGGTGTTCGATGAGAATTTCCTTATGGCCCTGGCTACGGTGGGAGCCTTTTGCACCGGCTTTTTCGGAGAAGGGGAATATCCCGAAGCAGTGTTCGTCATGCTGTTCTATCAGGTGGGAGAGCTGTTCCAAAGCTATGCTGTGGGGAAATCCCGCAAGTCCATCTCTGCCCTGATGGATATCCGCCCTGACTACGCCAATGTGGAGCGGGAAGGCAAGCTGGTCCAGGTGGACCCGGAGGAAGTTGCTGTTGGTGACACCATCACGGTGAAAGCAGGTGAAAAAGTGCCGCTGGACGGTGTGGTTCTGGAGGGCACCTCCCTGGTGAATACCTCCGCTCTTACCGGGGAAAGTGTTCCCCGCCAGGTGAGGCCCGGCGACGACGTGATCAGCGGGTGTGTTAACCAGAACGGCCTGCTGCGCGTGCGGGTGACAAAAGCCTTCGAGGAATCCACTGTGGCCAAGATCCTGGATCTGGTGGAGAACGCCAGCGCCAAGAAAGCCCGGGCGGAGAATTTCATCACCCGGTTCGCTCGGTATTACACCCCAGTGGTAGTGATTTGCGCTGCAGTGTTGGCAATCGTGCCGCCTCTGTTTGTTGGAGGCTGGGCCGGGTGGATCGAAAAGGCGTTGATCTTCCTGGTGGTGTCCTGTCCTTGTGCTTTGGTGATCTCCGTGCCTCTCAGCTTTTTTGGGGGGATCGGTGGAGCTTCTCGGCAGGGCATCCTGGTAAAGGGCGGCAACTACCTGGAGATTTTGGCAAACACGGAACTGGTAGTGTTTGACAAGACCGGCACCCTGACAAAAGGCGTGTTCAATGTCACCGCCATCCATCCGGAGGAGTACTCCGAAAGCGGCTTGCTGGAAATGGCGGCTTTGGCAGAGAGCTATTCAGATCACCCCATTTCCAAGTCCTTGAAGGAGGCCTACGGCAAGGAACTTGACACCTCCCGGGTGGGACAGGTAGAGGAGCTTTCCGGACGGGGCGTCCGCGCTCAGGTGGACGGCAGGACTGTCTGTGCCGGAAACGACACCTTTATGGAAGAAATCGGCGTGAAGTGGCATCCATGCCATCACGTGGGAACTACGGTCCACGTGGCGGTAGATGGACAGTATATCGGCCATTTGGTAATCTCCGACGAAGTGAAACCGGACGCTAAGGAAGCCATCGCTGCCCTGAAAGCCCAGGGCGTGACAAAGACCGTGATGCTTACCGGCGATGCCAAAGCTGTGGGTGAGCAAGTGGCCCGGCAGCTGGGTCTGGACGAAGTACACACCCAGCTTTTGCCGGGGGATAAAGTGGCCAAGGTGGAAGCTCTCCTCCAGGAGAAGAGTCGGAAAGGCAAACTGGCTTTTGTGGGGGACGGCATCAACGACGCGCCGGTGTTGTCCCGAGCGGATATCGGTATCGCCATGGGAGCCTTGGGCAGTGACGCCGCCATCGAGGCCGCGGACATCGTCCTCATGGACGACAAGCCCTCCAAGATTGCCAAGGCCATGGAGATCTCCAAGCGGACCCTGCGGATCGTCCGACAGAACATTGTGTTTGCCTTGGGTGTGAAACTGCTGGTGCTGGCATTGACTCCCTTCGGTCTATCAAACATGTGGGAAGCGGTGTTCGCGGACGTAGGTGTGACGGTGATCGCTATCTTAAATGCGTCCAGGGCCTTGCAAGCTGGAAGAAAATAATTTACAATACTTTGGGAACCCTGAATAAGGGAAAGGCAAGCCCGGCGGTTTTTCCATGGGAAGATCCGCCGGGCTGTTGCCGGAATTGACAGAGAGGAGAAGGCATAATGCTGGAACTGCAACATATTTCCTGGACCGCTCCTGGCGGCAACCAGGTGCTGCGGGACGTGAGCCTCACCATCCCAGAGGGAAAGCTGACAGTGATCACCGGACCCAATGGGGGCGGCAAGACCACTTTAGCTAAGATCATCGCGGGGCTGGAGACTCCCGACAGCGGCAAGATTATCCTGGATGGACAGGATATCACTCAGTTGAACGTGACGGAACGGGCTCGCCAGGGAGTGAGCTTCGCCTTTCAGCAGCCGGTGCGTTTCAAGGGCTTTACGGTTCGGCGGCTGCTGGAGCTTTCCGCAGGACAAAAGCTGCCCACGGACAAGCTGTGCGAGATGCTCAGCCGGGTAGGGCTGTGCGGCAGAGAGTATATCAACCGAGAGGTGGACGCTACCCTGTCCGGCGGTGAGATCAAGCGGATCGAGATTGCCACGGTGTTGGCCCGCCATACCAAGCTGTCCCTGTTTGACGAGCCGGAAGCTGGCATCGACTTGTGGAGCTTTTCCAATTTGATCGATGTGTTCCAGAGTCTCCGGGGCAAGCTCCAGGGGACGCTGATCATCATCTCCCATCAGGAGCGGATCCTTCAGATCGCCGATGAGATCGTGGTGATCTCCGGCGGAACGCTGAAGGAAATGGGACCGGGAGCGGAGATCTTCCCCCGGCTGATGGAGGACAATATCCAATGCGGCGCCTGCGCCAAGAGAGAGGCGGTGTTCGCGTGAAAAGCGTAACGGAAGAATTGCTTAAGCTGGTTTCCGACTGGACCGGCGGTTTCAAAGGAGCCTTCAACATCCGTGAGGACGGAGGCTGCGCCGGCCGGCAGTCCACGGAGCATATCAAGATCGACACCAAGAAGGACCTGCCCGGCCTGGACATCCACATCCTGCCCGGCACCAAGGGGGAGACTGTGTCCATCCCCGCCTGTGTCACCCATGGTGACGTGGACGACCTAGTGTACAACGACTTTTATGTGGGAGAGTACGCCGACGTGACCATCGTGGCAGGCTGCGGTGTTCACACGGAAAACGGGGAGCCTGCCCGGCACAACGGTATCCACCGTTTCTTCCTGGAGAAGGGCGCCCGGGTAAAATACATCGAGAAGCACGTGGGCACCGGCCGTGGAGAGGGTATCCGCTCCATTGATCCTGTGACCCAGATTGACCTGAAAGAAGGGGCTGTCCTGGAGATGGACACCTCTCAGATCGGCGGGGTGGACCATACCACCCGCAAGACCAAGGCCACTTTAGGTCCCAAGGCCAAACTGCTGATCCGGGAGCGGCTGCTCACCGAGTACAAGCAGGAAGCCTACACCGACTTTGAGGTGGTCATGAACGGGGAGGGTTCCTCCACGGACCTGGTGTCCCGTTCCGTGGCCAAGGGGGATTCTTACCAGGCCTACCGCTCCAAGATCGTGGGCAACGCGCCCTGTGCCGGTCATTCGGAGTGTGACGCCATCATCGCCGATCACGGCCGGGTGGACGCTTCTCCGGAGCTGTCCGCCAACCACGGGGACGCAGCCCTCATTCACGAAGCTGCCATCGGCAAGATCGCCGGGGAGCAGATCATGAAGCTGCGGACCCTGGGCCTCACGGAAGAGGAAGCAGAGGAAAAGATCGTAGAGGGCTTCCTCTCCTAAAATATCGAGCATGTAAAAGCCGCCGGTTTTCCAGTGTGGAAGCCGACGGCTTTTTTTAGTTTGTTTTTTGCAAGGTTTCTCTCAAAAGTTCCTGAACTTCTCCCAAAGTCGCAAAGGGTTTTCGCCCCAAGCGTTGAGCCCACTGCACTAGGAAATCTGGTCCGAAATCGTGAAGACACAGGCAGTCCAGCAGCCGTTCCACAAAGCCTTCCGGGTCTTCTCCAGCGAAAAGACGCCAAAGCCGGCCATTTCCCCGAAGCAGCTCAAAGGCGATAGGCCCAAGTTCGTACCAGGCTGGGGCTAGGTGGGCGTCGGCCCAGTCGATTACTGTCAGGCTACCATCTTCTCCTACTAACAAGTTTTCTCCGGTAAGATCTCCATGGACCAGCTCCGGTTTTTCCAGATCCAGCGTCTCCAGACGGGCCAGCAGATCCTCCCGCAGCCTAGGAGAAAGTTTTTCCAGCCGAGGATTATTCCGGGCCTCCCGCTTCAAGTCCCGGTCAGGCAGCAACCCCAATGCCGGACGGTTTAGCCGGGTAAGCAGCTCCTTTAGCTGTTCCACCAGCTGTTCCTTCTGGGCAGCGGAAGCGGTAGCCAACCAGTCTCCCGCTTCTATTCCAGGAGAATAGGCGGTGGCCAGGTAGTAAAAATCATATTTGTCGGAGATCATCCCCTGGGCCACAGGTTGAGGGGTGGGAACGCCCCAAGCGGCGGCCTGACAACAGGCTGCGGTCTCGGTGTGAAAATCCGGTTCCGGGTCCAGACCGGACTCTTTTGGGAAAAAGATCTTCAACACCAGGTCCCCACACCGGAACACTCCGTTGGTGCCGGGAGTCAGAGGGGAGAGGGGATGCCAGGGCAGCCCCTCCCGGCGGCAGATCTCTTGAGCCAGGGGAGTGAAGGCGGGGATGGATTGAAACACCCGTCCCCAGTCCTGCCAGTTCGTGATGGTTTCCAGAAAAAGGTGGTCGCTCATTTTTCAAAATCCTTGTACAACAGGCTAGGTTGGATGCCTGTGTTGTTCTGGTATTTTCCGCTGGAGTAAGGCTCGTACTCCCCTTGAATATCGTGGTAGTAGATCTGACAGATCTCTACGTTGGGATAGATCCGGATGGGCTGGACGCAAAAGATTTCCAGGGTCCAGTACCCGGAGAAGCCCACGTCGCCGAACCCGGCGGTAACATGGATGAACAATCCCAGCCGCCCAATAGAGGAGCGCCCCTCCAGCATGGGGACAAAGCGGTCGGTCTTGGTGAATTCGTTGGTGCGTCCCAAGTAGAGCTTGTTGGGTTCCAGTACCAGACCTGTTTCCGGGATGGTCAGAGTCTTTACAGGGTTGGGGGTTTTCATATCCAGCTGATGGTTTTCGTAGACCAGCAGCTGATTGTGCAGGGAAAGGTTATAACTGTTGGGATTGAGCCGTTTTGGGTCGTAAGGCTCGATGATGATTTCCTTTCCCATGTGCTGGGCGATGGCTTTTCCCGATAAGATCATGGGGTGTCAGCTCCTTTCTTCGCCGGAGTAGGTGGCTGTTGGACCGGCTTTTTTCATGATACCATGCCTGCTATAAACAAACAAGGGGATCTCCTAAGTGAGAGGGATTTACCCCTTTCCTTTTTGTGGGAAATCCTGTACAATAAAAGTTGCAGTTAAAACTTTTAAGAAAGGTGGACATGGAGTGGGATTAGTTGAGGGAATACGTCCTTATTTGGGAGACAAGGAATTTTACAAACGAGTGGCAGCCATCGCCCTGCCTATTTCAGCCCAGAGCTTGATTACTATTGGCGTGAACATGACCGACACCATCATGCTGGGCAAGCTGGGGGAGACAGCTCTGTCGGCTTCGTCTTTGGCCAACCAGTTCATCAGTATTTTTCAGATCTGCTGTATGGGCATCGGTATGGGGGCTTCGGTGCTCACTTCTCGGTTTTGGGGCATGCAGGACAAGCACTCTTTGCGGAAAGCCATCACGATTATGCTGCGGCTGTGCTTTGTATTCGGGCTGGTGTTCACTGCGGCTACCATTATCACCCCCGATGGTCTTATGCGTATCTACACCAGTGAACCGGACATCATCCAGGCCGGAGCCAGCTATTTCCGGTGGTCCATTCCTTGCTACTGGCTTTTGGGATTTTCCCTCACCTGCACCATCGTGCTGCGCAGCGTGGGTCAGGTGCGGCTGCCGTTGATCTGCTCCATCTGCGCCTTTTTCGTCAATGTGTTTTTCAACTACCTGTTTATTTTCGGCGCCTTCGGCGCGCCGCGCATGGAGGTGGCAGGCGCCGCTCTTGGGACGGTTATTGCCCGTGTGTTTGAGTTCTGTTTTATCTGCGGCTATTTCCTGTTTGTAGACAAAAAAATCGCCTACCGCCTCAAGCACATTACCATGAAGTGCCGTGACCTGGTTGGAGATTATCTCCGCATCAGCATCCCGGTGCTGGTCAGCGACACTTTGTTGGGCTTGGGCAACAATGCTGTTGCCATGGTTATGGGACGCATTGGAGCCACCTTCGTTTCCGCCAACGCTATCACCACCGTTACCCAGCAGCTGTCCACCGTGTTTATCCAGGGGATTTCCAACGCCAGTTCCATCATCACCGGCCACACCTTGGGCCAGGGGGATTATGATCGTGCCCAGCGGCAGGGCTTTACCTTCCTGGGTTTAGGCACCGTCATCGGTGTGCTGGCAGGTGTGTTTATCATGGCTATCAGCGGCCCGGTCATCTCTTTCTACGACATCACGGAGGAGACCAAAGGTATTGCCGAGCAGCTGATGCTGGCCGTGGGCTTCATTGTTATTTTCCAGTCCATGAACTCCATCCTCACAAAAGGCGTGCTCCGGGGAGGCGGGGACACCAAGTTCCTTATGGTGGCGGATATCCTGTTCCTGTGGGCTGCCTCTGTACCTTTGGGAGCTTTGGCGGGCCTGGTGTGGGGCTTGCCTGCCTTCTGGATCTACACTTTCCTGAAGATCGACCAGATTATCAAAGCGGTGTGGTGCGTGTTCCGACTTTCCAGCAAAAAGTGGATCAAGCGCATCTGATTTCATGACGCATTAAGACAACAAAAAAAGGGACGTCTCACCTCTTGGGAGACGTCCCTTTTCAGCATGTTTTTATCAGTGTTCCAGGCGGTCCAGTGCCGTTTTGACCGCGGCGAAATTTTCCTCCAGATCTCCGCCGCCGTCCAGCACCAGAAGGGGGCAGAGGAGGAGCTGCTGCCAGGCGTCGTGCTTTGCCTTGCTGCGCATGTCCATGCCACCTGCGTCATATCCCTGGGCATATTCCAGAAACGCCAGATGATCCTGGTACATATCCCCGCCGGGGTCAATGCGGCTGCCGAATTCCTGCCGCTCCCGCTGCTTCAGCCTTTGGATCCGCAGCTGGGTATCCGCTTGGAGCCGGACCGCCAGGGTGAACAGGGGAATCAGCGGATCTCCCCAGTCTACCAGGGACCCGGACACCACCGCACTGCCCGGTTTTAGGATCTCTTCCCGCATCAGTTCCACCCGTTGTTCCGGAGGTCGCTTTTGGGTGAATTTGGGATCGGTGGGCATCCAGTAAAAGTCATCCGTATCCAGAAAGCGGAACCCTAGTTTACGGCAGATTTCCCGGCCCAATGTGGAGGTTCCCGACCCTGATGCCCCAAAAATGTGAACGACCTGCTTTTTCATGGACTTATCCTCAGCTATTCAGGTAGGCTTCCAACTCATCCAGCCGTTCCAAGCAGGTCTGTCGGCCTTGAGCGTACAGCGCCCGAAGCTTTGTTACGTCCTTTTCTGTGCGGGACACAGTGACCGGTTCCGGTGGCCGGATGACGAACACTTTCCCCTGAGCCTCCAGTCGGTCCAGCTGGTCCAGTTCCCGGGCATAGCGCCGGGGAGTGTCCAGCAAGGAGCGCACCAGGCGGGGATACTCTTTGTAATGCTTGGCATAAAGTCTCGCCAGAGCCCGGGGCGTTTGGGGCTTGCGGTAGCCGTGCTCCCGGGTGGTGATGACTACCACTTTGTCGTATCCCTCTTCCAAAGGCCGCATGTAGGGGATAGACAATGAAACACCGCCGTCCACACAGGGAGCGCCCTCAACTGTGACGATGGGGGCCAGCAAAGGCATGCTGGCGCTGGCGCGAATTGCCGCGTAAATGTCCTGACAGGAGCTCTTTTCCGCGAACACTGGCCGGCCCGTGCGGCAGTTGGTAGCAATGGCGGTGAATTGGCAGGGAGAATGAAGAAATGTTTCCCTGTCCAGGGGAATCAGCTTGTCGGATATTTCACCGAAGAGGAAATCAAAGTTGAAAATACTTTTGCGGAAGATCAGGTTCCCCAAACCAAGATACCGTTTGTCGTTGACATAATCCAGGTTGACTTGAGCAGTTCGGCCCACCTGACGGGAGACATAGTTCACTCCCGTCAAGGCACCGGCAGAAACGCCAAACACGCCTTGGGCCCAGAGCTGGTGCTCCATCATCACGTCCACCACGCCGGCGGAAAACATGCACCGCAGAGAGCCGCCTTCCAGGGCTAAAGCCCACTTTTCCATGGTATCACCCTCTCCTTTTCGTTGTCATTATTGTACACCAACTTTTCCCCAGATTCAACGTCTCTGCTTGATTTCCTTTCCGGGGCCAGGTATAATAAGCCCTGGTAAAAAGAACGGAGGAAAGAAACTATGAGAATCCGCAAAAAAGCATGGGCTAGGCCGGAACTTGCCGCCTGCTCTTACTATATTCCAGAACCGGAAAAGCAGAAGGGACATTGGGAAGAGGTGTTCGGAAAACGCCGTCCGCTCCATTTGGACTTGGGCTGCGGAAAATGCGTGTTTTTGGCGGAAGCGGCTCACCGGCATCGGGACGTGAATTTGATCGGCATCGACATCAGTCTGGACATTCTGGGCGTGGCCCGGCGTAACATCGCTGAGACTTTTGGCGAGGAGCAGCCGGACAACGTGGCCCTGTGCGCCTACAATATCGAAAGACTGGCACAGCTCTTTTCCCCGGAGGAAAAGGTGGAGCGGATCTACATCAATTTCTGTAATCCTTGGCCCACAGCCCGGCACCACAAGCGCCGGCTGACCCATACCCGGCAGCTTCTCAATTATAAACCTTTGCTGGCACCCGGCGGGGAGATCTGGTTCAAGACAGACAACGATGATCTGTACTTGGCCACTCGGCGGTATTTGACGGAGGCCGGGTTTGAGATCTTCTTCGACACCAAGGACTTGCACAGTGAAAACGATCCGGAAAACATTCTCACGGAGCACGAGGTGCGCTTTACTCAAGAGGGCATCCCCACGAAAGCCCTGCGCGCCAGACTACCCCAGGTTTCTGAGTGATAGGGGATTCAAAAGGCGGCATGCCGAAACAGGCGCCGCCTTTTTTGTGTCCATCTTCGCTTTATTTCTCCCTGTTTGCGCCGCTCGCTTTTGATAAAAGCGCTGAAAAAAAGGAAATCGCTGCTTGACATCTTAGCGGAAATGCGCTATTCTCAGAGAAGAAAAGTTTAACGTTTGCCTAAAATTCCCCTGGGTAATAAACCGGGTGTGGAAAAACGCGTTGGCAATGAGAGACGAGAGAGGGAGGAAAACAGCATGAAACGAAAGGAATTTCCCCGGGTTACCCCGGAAAGCGTGGGCATTTCCAGTGGTGCGATTCAGCGGTTGCTGGACAAATTGGAAGCAAGCACCACGGAGATGCATGGCCTGATGATCCTGCGTCACGGCAAGGTTTGCGCTGAGGGCTGGTGGGCGCCTTACGCCCCTGGTCTGCGCCATGGCCTTCAGTCCCTGTCAAAGACTTACGCTGCAACTGGTGTGGGCCTGCTGTATACTGAGGGACTCATCCGTTTAGACGAGCGGGTCATCGACATTTTCCCCGAGGATGCCCCGGAAGAGCCCAGTGAGTACCTCCAGCAACTGACGGTGCGGGATGTGCTTTGCATGGGTTGCGGAATGGACACCATGCCCCAGCCCTCCCAGCATTGGATCCGGGATTTCCTCCACACTCCGGTGAATCACAAGCCCGGTACCACCTATATGTACAACAGCGTGGGGTCCTCTCTGTTGGCGGCCATGGTGGTGAAAAAGACCGGTCTGAGCCTTCAGGAGTACCTGACTCCCCGGCTGTATGAGAAGATCGGCATCGACCCTGCCAGCACCAGCTGGTTCCTCATGCCTGATGGGGTGGAGTGCGGAGGAGGCGGCATGTTCTCCACCACAGAGAACAACCTTCGCTTGATGAAACTCTATGCCGACGGCGGCGTGTGGGAAGGAGAGCGCATCCTGGCGGCGGATTATGTGGAGAAAGCCACCAGCCTGCAAAACGAGTCCGCTACCGAGTCCATAGGCAACCCTGAAGCTCTGGATAACTTTGTGGGCTACGGCTTCCAGATCTGGATGTGCCGTCCCAAGGGTGTGTACCGGGCTGACGGTGCCATGGGACAGTTCTCCGTGGTGGTGCCGGACAAGGATATGGTCATCTCCCTCAACGAGACCGCTACTGGCGCACATTGGGCCCAGAACACATTGAATATTTTGTGGGAGTTTTTGGAGGAAGTCTCTCAGGAGGAGTCTCTGCCGGAAGCCCCCCAGGAGAGCGCTGCGCTGAAAAAACGCATGGCTGCCCTGGCACTGCCCCAGCCTCCCTTTGTTCCGGATAGCCCTATGGCGAAAGAGATCTCCGGAGAGTGGTTCCAGGTGGAGGAAGGGGAATTCACCCTGCGGAAAAATCCCATGGGGAGGCTCAGCGGCACTGTTGCGGGTGGAAGTATCTCCCGGTTTAAGCTGGACATGAATTACGGCCTGGTTACTCTCACCGCCTTGGAGGATGGAAAGGAAACCGTTTACCGCATCGCTACCGACGGCACTCGGTTCATCAATTCGGTAGAAGGTACTGGTTTGCCCATCACGCGCCTCAGTCTCCACGGTTGGTGGAGTGAGGAGGACACCTTCTCCATCGGGGTGCGCTGGGTGGAGACCTGCTTCGAGGATCGTCTGGATCTGCGCTTTACCCAGGAGGGTGTCCTGATCCAGCGGGAGGCAGTCATTGGCGGCTTCGGTCCTGTGACTAGCGGGGACGACGCAGTGAAAGCCAAGCGCTGTTAACAGCTGCCTGAATAAAGGAGCACACTGTATCTATGAGAAGTAAAATAATCCGCGCGGATAAGCGCTATTTGTTGTTGCCCATTGGGGATTCAGGTGGGTGGTTCCTGCCTGTGGAGAAGACCCAGTACCTGGGGATCTACCGCAACGGGGAGCTTTTGGAAGAACACGAGCTGATCCTGGATCCGGCGCCCCGGACCTGGAGCTGTCTCTTTTTGGACCGTTACCAGGGGGAGGAGCTGGAGCTTCGTCTGGAAGGGGGAGACGAGAGCTGCATTGATCTGCTGGAAGTCTCCGACACCTTGAAAGACCAGGAGACCCTGTACCAGGAACCCACTCGGCCCTTGGCTCATATCACCCCCATGCACGGCTTTATGAACGACCCTAACGGTCTGTTTTACTACAAGGGAGAATACCACTTTTTCGCTCAGCTCAATCCTTACGGTTTCGGCGTGGGCAACACTCACTGGATGCATGCCGTCAGCCGGGACCTGGTTCACTGGAAGGAGCTGCCCTACGCTCTCATTCCTGATCAGGACGGCCGGATGTACTCCGGTGGAGGTATCGTAGACTGGGAAAACCGTTCCGGTTTGGGGAACGGGGAAGAGCCTCCCATTTTCCTGTTTTACACCCCGGCGGGGAGTAAGACCCGTTGGAGCCGAGGCCGCTATTTTGAGATCGCGGCGGCGTACAGTCTGGATGGGGGAAGAACCTTCGTAAAATATGAAGGGAACCCGGTGGTGCCCCACATTTCCTTTATGAACCGGGATCCCAAGGTGGTGTGGGAGCCGGAAGGGGAAAACTGGGTGATGGCCATTTTCCTGGACAATTCCCGGTACATGCTGCTGTATTCCAAGGATTTGCTCCACTGGGAGGAAGGCCAGGTGTTTTCCATCCAGGGAGCGGCGGAGTGTCCCGACCTGTTTTGCCTGCCCTTAGATGGGGACCCGGACAAGAAAAAGTGGATCCTTTGGGGTTCTACCGACAATTACCTGGTGGGCCGGTTTGAAGGGCGACGCTTTATCCCTGAAACGGAAGCGGTCCCCGGGCCCATCCATTCCATCTATTCCGCTTACAGCGAGTTTGCCCGTTCTCCGGGTGGTTACGCGGCTCAAACTTTCACCGGGCTGCTGGAAGATCGGGTGATCCAGTTCTCCTGGATGCGCACCCGTGTGGAGAGTGGTCCTTTTTCCAGCTGTATGAGCGTGCCCAACGAAATGCGTCTTGTGACCACAAAACAGGGACCCCGGTTGGCGCTGTGGCCCGCGGAGGAGGTAAGTGCTTTGTGGGAAAACAGTTTTTCCTTTGAAAACAGAGGCTTGGAAGAGATAGAACGAATCCCCTCCACCAGCATGGGGGAAGCCATGGACATGACCTTCCGGCTGGGCATCACTCCAGGAAAGGTGATGGCTTTGTCCGTACGAGGAGTGCTCATGGTTTACGATCCCACCTCCGGCCATCTCCTTCTGCCTACTGGTGCCTATGATCTGGGCCTGGATAAAGAGGAGAAGATCTTGGAGCTGCGGGTCATCACCGACCGATGCTCTATGGAGATTTACGCCAATGGTGGGCTGTTCAACGCCTCCATTGCCACAGTGCTGGACCCTGCCAAGACTCAGGTCTTTCCTGTGTACCTGGATCCCAGCATTGCCGTGGATTTTGAGATCCACAAGCTGAAAAGCATGTGGGAAGAGCCTATTCCGAACCAGACTCTGTAAGAGGTCTGGTCAGTTGAAAATATTTAGAACAGGAGTTGAATGAAAATGATCGACCGTTATCAGCATCCGTCCGCTCAGTTTAACGAAGCGTTTTGGGACACTCCCGTTGGCTTTGAGCCCCAGATGCCCATGGGACGTCCTGTGGGGACCAATCCTTTCACCGACAGCGAAGAAGTGGTCCCTCCTGGAATTGTTCTGCTGGGCGATGGTAAGATCCGCCTGAACTTCCTGGCTCCCACTGCGGAGAAGGTGACTGCTCGCCTGCGCTATCGTGACGAAGTGGCCTTGGAAAAGCAGGACAACGGCATTTGGACCGCGGAAGTGGACGGCGGAGATGGTGGCTTTGTGCCCATCATGTTCCAGGTGGATGGGGTAGAAGTGCTCAATCCTTTGGCGCCCATCGGCTACGGTTCCTCTCATCCCTTGAACTATGTGGATATCCCCCAGGAGGGTGTGGATTTCTACCTGTGCAAAGATGTGCCTCATGGTACTGTGACTCAGGATTACTACTATTCCAAGAGCACCGGCGTGATGAAATCCTGCTTGGTGTACACTCCTGCCGGTTACATGAAGAACCCGGATCAGGAATATCCTGTGCTGTATTTGCAGCATGGCCACGGAGAAAATGAGAAGTGCTGGATCCATCAGGGCCGGGCCAACTTTATTTTTGACAACCTGATCGCCGAAGGCAAAGTAGTTCCCTGCATCGTGGTGATGAACAACGGCATGGTACAGAAGGAGCAGGACGGTTCCAGAGTGCTGGATACCACTGCCATTGAGAAGCTGCTGCTGGAGGACTGCATTCCTTACATCGAGTCTCACTATCGTGTGCGCACCGACAAATGGAGCCGTGCCATGGCAGGTCTTTCCATGGGTTCCATGCAGACCAGCCAGGTGACTTTGAAGAACCCTGACCTGTTTGGTTATGCCGGTGTGTTCAGCGGGTTTGTGGCAGCTTTCAAGATTGGCCAGACCGCCCCTGACACCACCTATTTGAAAGAGCTGGACGACAAAGAAAAGTTCCAGAAGGATTTCAAGGTGTTCTTCCGTGCCTGCGGCGAAACCGATTACGTGGCGCTGGAACGCTTTGAGAAAGACCGGGAGCTGTTCCGGGAAAAGGGCCTGGCTCCCGAAGAGTGCCCCACCCACGTGGAGAAGATGTACCACGGGGAGCATGAGTGGAATGTGTGGCGGATGTGCCTGCGGGACTTCGCCCAGTACCTGTTTCGCTGACAATAAAAAATAAAGTCTGGAAAGGAAGCGTTCCGCCCGGAGAGGCTCAAAATCTCTCTTGGGCGCGCTTCTGTTTCCAAAAGAAAAAAGGACGCGGGGGATTTTGCTGGAAAATGGCGGTCCTTACGCGGCTAGGAGGGAAACGTTTATGGCAACGCTGAAAGATATTGCGGAACGTTTGGGGGTGTCCATCACCACCGTGTCACGAGTCTTGAATGGGAAAGGCTCCATTAGTCAGGAGACCAAGGACAAGGTGTTCCAGGTGATGAAAGAGCTGGATTATCACCCCAACGAGATGGCCAGGTCTCTGGTGAGCAAAAACAGCCATCTGATCGGGCTGATCGTTCCCTACATCGACCATGCCTTTTTCAGCACTTTGACCGCTGCCGTGGAGGCGGCATGTTATAAGGAAGGGTACAAGCTGTTCCTTTGCACATCCGGAGGCCATCGTGATCGAGAACGGGAACAGTTTGCTGCGCTGCGCTCCAACAACGTGGCGGGTGTGCTGGTGTGCAGCCGTGACCTGGGTGCTGTCACCAACGGCTGGGATATTCCTCAGGTGAGCATTGAACGCACTGTGGACGGTATGCCTTCTGTGGCATGCGACAACTACCAGGGAGGCGTGCTGGCGGCCCAGGAACTTTTGGCCAATGGATGCAGAGCGCCTCTGCTCTTTGGTAACAGGATCGTTTCCATGTATTTGCCCGCTTACCTGCGTTACCAGGGCTTTTTCGAGACCTGCCGGAAAGCGGGTGTCACCTGCGGGGAATATTATATCGACGCAGAAGACTTGTTTGCCAAGGACCTGTGCAATGACCTTCGCCGGGCCAAGGAGCAATTCCCTGAGACAGACGGTGTGTTTGCTACCAGTGACGTGCTGGCAGCCCGGATTCAAAGCGCATCTCGGAATATGTCTCTTGGTTGGGGAGATGACCTTCCCTTAGTGGGCTTTGACGGCGTGGACATCTCCGAGTATTGCCGTATCAGCACTGTGGCTCAGCCTATTCGCGAAATGGGTGAGCTGGCGGTGAAGATCCTCATCGATTGGCTCAATGGGAAAGAGGTGCCGGAGAGTTCCATCCTGCCTGTCTCCTTTATTCGACGGGAGAGCTCCGAACCTACGCAAAAAGGGTAAAATCGAAGAGAAACGGCCCGAAAAGGCAAGTCTGAAAAGAAGTAAAAAACCATATTTCGACAAAATAAGCAATCGTTTGCTTTTTGCTGACAGGAAAATTCAGGGGAAATTTGCCTTCTTTTAGGATATTTGTTCGATTCGCTAGGAAACATTGCACAACGACTTCATAATTTTTTCATTTTTTTGTTGACAATTCGACTTGGGTGGTGTATTCTAGGATTCGTAAAAGTTAACGTTTGCTCTCGCAGGCGTTACAAATCCATGAAAGGATGGTAAACATAATGAAAAAGTTCCTTGCGATCCTGTTGGCGCTTGCTCTGGTTGTGACCTGTTTCGCAGCCTGCGGGTCCGACACGGGCTCCTCTTCCGCCGCTGGGGAATCTTCTACCGGCACTTCCTCCGCTGCTGAAGACGGATCTTCCGCCACCGAAGAGGAAACCTCCACTGACAATGGGGACCTGCCCACGATCACTTTGATGATCGTTTGCGGTACCACTCCTCCCGACGCAGATGCCGTGGCATCTGCTCTCAGCGAGATCACCGCTGAGAAGATCGGCTGCAACGTTGAGTTCATCACCATGGAAGTTGGTAACGCCAAGCAGCAGATGAACCTGCTCCTCTCCGGCGGCGACAACACTCTGGATGTGTTCTGGGCTGACAACGGCGGCACTTCCGTGAGCTTCGTTACCGCAGCTGCCAACGGCCAGGCTTTGGTTCTGGACGAGCTGCTGGAGCCCTACGCTGACGAGATGAAGGAAGCTCTGGGTGAGAACGTTTACACTTCCGGCACCGTGAACGGTGAAATGTACGGCGTTGGCCGTCTGCTGGACCAGGCTTCCACCACCATGTTCAACCTGCGCGCTGACATCGCAGAGGAATTTGGTTACGCCAACGGCGATAAGCTGTCCGGTCTGGACGAGCTGACCGAGCTCTTCACCAAGATCCACGAGAAATATCCTGACACTCCCATCATCGGGCCTATGAACGGTTCCATCAACTGGGGCGACACCCGTGTGGACAACCTGGGCGACTCCAACATGCTGGGTGTTCTGGGCAACTTCGGCCAGGACGACACTGTGAGCAACTACTATGAGAGCGACGAGTACGCCGAGCGTATCGAGTGCGTCAAGACTTGGATGGAAATGGGCATCTACATGCCTGACCTGATGAACACCACCGAGGCTCCCTCCGACTACATGCCCGCTGGCAAGGCTTTCGGCTGCTTCGCTGGTCACTTCAGCGCTGAGATGAACGGCATTTGGTCCTCTCAGAACTTCGGCGTTGAGACCGCTACCCTGCAGGTCTATGATGACGCTGTTGCTGTTACCCCCGGTGCTTACTACTGCATCAACCCCAACACCAAGAACCCCGAGGAGTGCGCTGGCCTGCTGTACCTGATGGCTACCGATCCCGACGTGGTGAACCTGCTGGTCAACGGTGTTGAGGGCCTGGATTATCAGGTTCTGGAAGACGAGGACAACGGTGGTTCCTACGCTGCTTACCTGGAGGGCAAGGACGTTTCCTCCACTGGCTGGTGCATGGGTTACAGCTGGACCGCTCTGAACTCTTCCATCTCTCTGCCCTTCGAGTATCCCTCCAACTACTTCGATCTGATGCTGGAAGCCAACTCTTCCGCTCAGCAGTCTAAGGCCTTTGGCTGCCAGTTCGATTCCACTGAGTACGCTGACGCTCTGACCGCTTGCACCAACGTGGTCAGCCAGTACAGCAACCCCATCCTTTCCGGCACCGTGCAGGATGTTGACGCCACCGTGGCTCAGTTCCAGCAGGCTCTGAAGGATGCTGGCATCGACGAGATCATCGCTGGCAAGCAGGCTCAGCTGGACGCTTTTCTGGGCAAGTAAAGATCCCAAGATAAGGCGACTTATCTTCAACGAATAGCTTGTTTGTGTGTAGGCCGATAAGTTGTTTATCGGCCTATACGCAAATTATGAGCTAAAGTCTTAATTTGCGACGAACTTTTTCATCTAAATCATGAATGTATCTTCCCAAAAGAGGCCAAAGGACAAACCTTTGCCTTGTGAGAAGTGCTTGCGGTTTGGGAGAATTGCTTCCCATCGCGCGATATAGTTCCGTCCCGAATGTTATGAAAGAGAGGAAAGTGATCAACAAATGTCTAGCATGGTACCCGCCGATAAAGGGAAAAAGATCAAAAAGAGCAGTTACTTACGGAGAACTTTTCCCCTTTACCTGATGATGCTGCCGGGTCTTGCCTACCTGGTGATCAACAACTATCTGCCCATGTTTGGTTTGAGCTTTGCCTTTAAGGATATCAACTACACGGTTGGTATTTGGCAGAGCCCCTGGGTTGGATTTGAAAACTTCGCCTATCTGTTCCGCACCAATGACGCCTATGTCATTTTCCGCAACACTGTGCTGTATAACCTGGTGTTCATCGTGCTGGGCACAGTGCTGGCCATCGTGGTGGCCATCCTGCTGTCTCAGGTCAAGGGCAAGATGATGCGGGTGTATCAGACCTCCATTCTGATCCCTTATCTGCTGTCCATCACCGTGGTCAGCTACCTGGCATTTGCCTTCCTGAGCGTGGACAGTGGCTTTATCAACAACTCCATCCTTGCCCCTCTGGGCATCGATCCCATCAGCTGGTATTCCAGCCCCAGCTACTGGCCCTTTATCCTGACCTTCATCTATCTGTGGAAGAACTTCGGTTATAACACCATTCTCTACTATGCCACCCTGATCGGTATCGACGACTCCTACTACGAGGCCGCTGTGATCGACGGCGCCAACACCTGGGAACAGATCCGTCACATCACGCTGCCCTGCCTGAAGACCACCATCATCACCCTGGTGATTATGGCTATCGGCCGCATGTTCTACTCTGACTTCGGCCTGTTCTATCAGGTGCCCATGAACAACGGCCTGCTTTACAGTGCCACCAACACCATCGATACTTACGTGTTCCGCGGTCTGCTCCAGCTCAACGACGTTGGCCGTTCCTCCGCTGCCGGTTTCCTCCAGTCCATTCTGGGCTTCGTGCTGGTGCTGGGCGCTAACTTCATCGTGAAAAAGGTTGACGCTGAGAGCGCACTGTTCTAATGTCTTTACAGGAAAAGGGTGAATTGAAAATTGATTACAACAAGTAAGGCTTCTAAAATAATCCCTCACATTGTTCTGGTGATCCTGACACTGTTGTGCGTGCTTCCCATGCTGTTGTTGCTCATGGCTTCCTTCACCGACGAAGCGACCCTGACCGCAAACGGCTACTCCTTCTTCCCGGAGAAGTTCAGCACCGCTTCTTACGAGTACATTTTCAAGGCCAGTAACACTGTGTTCCGTGCCTATGGCGTCACCTTCTTCGTGACCATCGTAGGTACCATTTGCAACATCGTCTTCACCATCGGGCTGTCTTATCCTCTCTCTCGTCCCGAGCTGAAGGGCCGTAACATTATCGCGTTCCTGGTGTTCTTCACCATGCTGTTCAACGGCGGCTTGGTGCCCACCTACATCATCTATTCTCAGGTGTTCCACATTCGTGACACCATCTTCGCTCTGCTGATCCCCACCTTCCTGATGAGCGCCTTCAATGTCATCTTGATGCGCAACTACTTCAAGACCAACATCCCCGACGCCATCGTCGAGGCGGCTCATCTGGACGGCGCCAGCGAGCTGCGCACCCTGATCAACGTGGTGCTGCCCATCTCCACTCCCATCATCGGTACCATTGGTCTGATGGCTGGTCTGGCCTACTGGAACGACTGGACCAACGGTCTGTACTACATCGTGCAGCATCAGGAGTATTACAGCATTCAGAACGTGCTGACCAACATGCTGAACAACGTGCAGTTCCTCAAGTCCTCCGCTCAGCTCCAGGGCATCAACATTGAGCTTGGTACCCTGCCCAGCGTAGGCATCCGTATGGCCATCGCCGTTGTGGCGGTTGTGCCCATCATGATCGTCTATCCCTTCATCCAGAAGTCCTTTGTCAAGGGCATCGTTATCGGCGGTGTGAAGGGCTAAGTCAAGTCTCACGATACGACCATACTGTTCCGCCCCAAGCGTGGCTTTTCGGATACTCCCGGGAAGCATGTTTGGGGCGGTGGTGTTACGGAAGGTTTTTCCCGGGAGTTTGCGGGAAAAAATCGATTACAGAAAGGAAGGGTTTTTTATGAAGATCTCAGAGATCATTGCCAAGGTAGAGGCCTATCACGGTCCCTTGGAAGAAGGTCGCCGCACCTGTGATATCGTCCAGTACGGCGATCCTGACAAGGAATGCACTGGCATCGTCACCACCTGCTGCCCCACGGCTGCAGTGATCCGCAAGGCCGCGGAGATGGGGTACAACTTCGTGCTGGGTCACGAACCCCTGTTCTACGATGGCTGGGACGAGACCGACTGGCTGAAAGAGAACGGTGTATATCAGGCCAAAAAGCAGCTGCTGGACGAAACCGGTATCGTGGTCTATCGGGACCACGACCACATGCACAACCAGCGGCCTGACGGTATCTTCTCCGGCTTGACCAAGCTGCTGGGCTGGGAGCCCTATGTGACCAGTGATGGCTTCATGCCCGGCTGTGTCTATGATCTTCCCGCCACCACGGTGGGGGAGATGGCCAAGCATCTGGCTAAGGTAATGGGCATTTCCGGCATGCGTATTGTTGGTGACCCCAGTATGGAAGTCACCCGAGCGGCTGTGGTGTTCCACTTTCTGGGAACAGAGATGGACCATGTGGGCATCGACTTTATTGACAAGAACGACGTCCAGGTGATCATCCCCGGAGAAACGGTGGACTGGACTGTGGTGGAGTACGTCCAGGATGCCTTGACGCTGGGCAAAAAGCGGGCCTTGCTCACTCCTGGTCACTTCAACTGGGAAGAGCCCGGCATGGCGTATATGGCTCAGTGGCTGCCTCAGGTGATCGGCAATGAAGTGCCGGTGACCTATGTTCAGTCCGGTAACCAGTATACTTGGGTGGATGCTTCCAAGAATTGATTTGTGCTATTGAATAAAAAGTCCAGGCAACCCCTGTGGGAGAGCCTGGACTTTTTTGTTTTATAGTTTTACCCGGAAGCGGATGGTACGGCTGTCCGGTTTTTGGGCAGTGATCTCACCACGGTGCTTTTCCACGATCCCTTTGGCAATAGACAACCCCACCCCAAACCCGCTGCCGTAGGTGCGAGCCTGATCCGCCCGGTAAAAGCGGTCGAACAGCCGGGATAGTGGCAGCTCCTCCACCTGAGCGCAGGAGTTGTCCACTGTGAGGATGGGATGGCGTCCCGGTGTCAGTTCCACTTGGATGTTCCCGCCGGGATCGCAGTATTTTACCGCGTTGTCCAGCAGAATGGACACCAGCTGCCGGATAGCTCCTTCATTTCCCTTGTATTCCAATGCGGTTGGTCCCCGATACTCCAAGGCTTTTCCGGCCTGTTCCGCAGCCGGAGCGAAAACAGATATAGTGTCGCCCACAGCTTCCGCCAGGTCGAAGGGGTGCGCCTCCAGAGGAGTAGATTCCTCATCCATCCGTGCCAGAGTGACCAGTTTTCCTACCAGCTGGGACATCAGCTCTGTTTCCTCCCGGACGTCGGTCAGCCATTCGCTGGGGCCGGATTCCGCCTCCAAAATATCCAGATTGGCCCGGATCAAGGTCAGCGGTGTTTTCAGTTCGTGATTGGCGTCTGTGACAAACTGTTTCTGCCGTTCGTAACTTTCCGCCACAGGCTTCACCGCTCGTTTGGAGAATAGGGTCACCAGCAGCAGAACGACCAGACTTCCTCCCACAAACACTAGCGAGGAGGTGGTGAGGAAATTCCGGTTCATGCCCATGACAGAGGATCCGCTGACGCATACCACCACGGTTCCTTCCTCAGAAACAGCCGCTTTGTAGCGATAACTGCCCACCCAGCCCCGTTCCCAGCCTTTCTTCAGAGCTTGTTCTCCGTAGGCCGCTGCCTCCTCCTTAGTGACGCTGGCGATGGATTGAATGTCTACGGAGAGAAATTTTCCCTCTTCGTCGAAACGGACGGTGAAAAACCGAGTGGTAAAAGGCGTCTCGGGATTTTGTTCCGCCGGGCGCAGACCGTCGCTGTGGGGACCAAACCCTTGGTAGGCAGGAAAACTGCCGTCATTCTCCGTGAGGATATCCGCCAGCTCATCCAGAGAGCGAGTGGTTTGGAGATAAGTGATAAGGTAGATACAGCAGAACAATACCAGGAACACCGCTAGAAAGGATAGAGTGCAGATCTTGATGAATTTTTTGCGCAGCCGGTAGATCATTTCCCGACCTCCAGCACATAGCCTGCGCCCCGGATGAACTTGATCTCCGCGGGGGCGTGAAGTTGGTGGAGCTTTTTCCGGATATTGGAAATGTGGACCCACACTACGCTGATATCCACTTCGCTGTTCCATCCCCACACGTGTGAGAGGAATACGTCTGTGGTGACCACAAAACCAGGCCGCTGCATGAGGATCTCCATGATCTGAAATTCCCGGCCGCTGAGGGATCGTGCCTCGTTATGGTACAGCAGCTCATAGGTGGAGCGGTTCAGAGAAAGGTCTCCCACAGTGAGGAGATCCGGCACGAAATTCTCCTTCCGGCGCAGCATGGCGCGGACTCGAGCCAGCAGCTCCGAAGTGGCGAAGGGTTTGGGAAGATAGTCATCGGCCCCAGCGTCCAGTCCTTCCACCCTTTGATAGACTTCTGTTTTGGCGGTGAGAAACAGTGCCGGCGTGGAAATCCCCTGACTGCGCAGCCGTTTGAGCACTTCCACACCGTCCATACCGGGCATCATGATGTCCAGCACTAAACCGTCGTATTCCTCAGTCTCTGCGTAGAGCAGCGC
>UMIN01051039.1_pt1 | contig 24171 bp, 25 predicted proteins | sample 1965811 | NCBI WGS metagenome assembly UMIN01 (sample SAMEA4836123, study PRJEB28245) | human gut metagenome | biome: gut microbiome; material: fecal sample | place: Denmark | collected 2008
AATTAAGGATATTAAGGGGCTGCGGCTGTAGGAAAACCTTCATGCGGATGGACAGATTTAATAGGACTGTATAGATAAAGCGCTGACTGTATGCTTCGAACTCCCTGCTTTTTCAAAAGTTCCCCTACGTTTTGCCTCCAGTAAAAGGAGCCGCAGAAAACTTTCAGTCGTCATGGCACTTTTTTCTTCCTCTTGAATTTTGATAGCATTTATGCTATCATACAATTAAAGAATAATGATACTCAGGAGAGCATACACTAATGTACACAGTCGAGTTTTATGAAACAGCCGACGGTGTTTCTGAACTTTGGGATTTCCTTGAAGAATTGCGACTGAAAAGTAAAAAAAGCAAAGATGCGCGGATTCAGTTGAAACAGATCTTCCTTTATATCCAGCTGCTTCAGGAAAATGGCACGCGGATTTCAGATAACATTACCAAACATCTGGAAGACGGTATCTGGGAACTGCGCCCAGGGAACAACCGGGTTTTCTACTTTTACTTCAAAGATGATACATTTGTTCTTCTGCACCAATTCAGAAAAAAATCCCAAAAAACACCGCGCCGTGAAATCGAAAAAGCAAAAGCCGAACGCAATGACTGGCTTTCAAGAAAGGAGTGACCGTCATGAAAACTTGGAATGATTACAAAGCGCATGTCCGTTCTGTTGACCCAGAGGTTGCGAGAGACATTGACGAAGCAGAAAATATTTCATCCATTGTCACTGCAATGGTAAAACAGCGGAACGCCATGGGACTTAGCCAGCGTGAACTCGCAGATATGTGCGGCATTCCTCAGTCTTCTGTGGCAAGGATTGAGTCCTTAAAAACAACCCCTAACCTTGACACACTGCTGAAAATTTTTTGTCAGCTTGGATTAAAACTTACTGTCACACAGTCAAAGCCAATGGTATAACAGCTTCCCTTATATTTATTTCTCGGGAAGCATATAGAGCTATAAAACGCAGAATATTGCGCATTGATCAGAGAACCCATTTCAAGATGGGTTCTTTTTTCTGGAAAATTCGGATGACACAGTCAGAAAATCAGCGGCGCTGTTTCCTGTTATTTCGAGATGGAATTTTCTCCGGACGGCTTTTCAGAAGGCTGCAGAAAACTTAAGGACTGCGATATTATCACCCAGATATACCAGGTTTCCGGCCGCTGCCGTCTCCACGTCCACGCCGTCGCCGCCAGCCAGGAGGAGCTGGAATCGTTTTTGAATGAAACGGTTCTCACACTGCCGGGGCTTTCAGATTTATCCTGCAATATTATTCTGTCGAGGATTAAGGATATTAAGGGGCTGCGGCTGTAAGAAAAAGGACCCGGGCCTCCCGCCTGAGTCCTTCTTTAAATCGCAGATGCGTTCTCCTTCTCTTCCTTTCTTCCCTGAAGCCTTACTCCAGATTCAGCCTCCGCTCCAGCACATAGCCGGTTCCTCCCATGAGAAGCGCAAGGCTCACCGCCTGCATGGCCAGAAGGCCGAGGCCCAATACATGGAGAAATGCCACTCCGTTTTCCATTCCGTCTAAAAACCGGACAAATAAAGATGCATTCCCCATGAGCACCATGGAGATAAAGTTAAATACTGTGCTCACTGCCACGAACCACAGGACAGACCATATAATCTTGTGATTTCTCGACATCTGTCCAAGAGCCATGGAAAAATACAGCTCATAGATGGAGGACAGTGTTCCCACTGCCAGAGCTAGCAGAAGCTCCACACCGAAGACCATGCAGTGAAGAAACAGCGTCCTGTCGGCGGCCATTCCCTCCTGTATAAATTCCACTATCAGTCCCGGTATCTGGAACAGTGCCCCAAAAAAGTCAATTCCGCCAAACATTCCCAGCGACAGGATTCCAACTGCCAGAGAGCAGAACGTGGCTGCCAGGGAAACGCAGGCCTTGGAAAATACAAGCTGCCAGGTTTTGACAGGAAGGGTAAACATCAGATATCCCTCCTGCCTTAAAAGGCCTTTGTAAAACCGCTGGATCACCATAACTGCCGTGAATACTCCCATTGCCGCCATCACAAAGATATAAAGCGTCATCGTCGCTATCCTGGTATATTCCAGAAGCGCCGGCGTCTCTGAACCAGTCCCAAATACGTTCTGGAACAAAAAGCCATTGATCAGGGCAACTGCCAGTGTGGCTCCGTAAATGGGCAGCATGGTCCGCATCATTGCCCTCCACTCATATTTTAACAGTTTTCTGAACATACTAGCTCTCCTCCTTCTGATCCTCGTGTACGGTTTTCTCTGTCTTTTCTTCCTCCTGATCATGCAGCCCAGGCTTCACCGCCGGCTCAAAAAGGGGATTTCTGCCCATCTGCGGCCCCCGTACGGCAAAGATTTCCCGGAACAGCCGGTCTACCGATTTCCCTTCCTTCTCCCGTATATCATCGACACTGCTGTGGCGCACCAGCCGTCCTTCCTTTAAAAATATAGCCTCATCTAAGACCTTTTCCACATCTGCAATCAGGTGGGTGGAGATCATCACCGACGCATCCTCTGAATAATTGGTAAGAATGGTTTTCAGAATATAATCCCGTGCCGCTGGATCAACGCCTCCGATTGGCTCATCGAGGAGGTAAAGCTTTGCCTGCCGGCTCATGACCAGGACAAGCTGTACCTTTTCCTTGCTGCCCTTGGATAAGGTCTTCATCCTCTCCTTTTCGGAGATATCCAGAGCCCTCAGCATGGAACCGGCCTTCCCTCTGTCAAAATCTCTGTAAAAATCAGAAAACATGGCCAAAAGATCAGAAACTCTCATCCAGTCTGCAAAATACATCTGATCCGGCAGATAGGATACCACCGACTTCGTGTGCAGTCCGGGCCTGCTCCCGTCTATCTCGATCCATCCCTCCTCAGGCTTCAGAAGCCCGTTAGCCAGCTTCATAAGCGTGGTCTTTCCGGAGCCGTTTGGCCCCAGGAGCCCGATAATTTTCCCGCTCTCCACCCTGAGCTCCACATCCCTCAGCGCGTACCTGGTGCCAAACCGTTTTCCCAGGCCGCTGCAGATAAGTATTTCCTTACTCATAGTTCCCCCTCCTCTGTCATGCTCTCCAGTGCTTCCTCCAGTACCTGGCGTATCTCTTCCTTTGTATATCCCAGCGTTCCCATCTGCTCTAAAAACCGGACAGCCTGTTCTCTGGCCTGCCCCGAGCGCAGTTTTTTAATTCTTTCCATATCCTGTGTCACACACCTTCCCGCTGTTCTGTTCGTTATCACAAGCCCCTGGCTTTCCAGGTCTGCCATGGCTCTCTGCATCGTATTCGGATTCACCCCCGCCTGGGCCGCGCACTCCCTGACGGAAGGCAGCCTCTCCCCGGGCCTGTAAGCCCCGGCTGCAATCTGGGCTGCCAGCTGTTCAGAAAGCTGCATCCAGATAGGTCTGTCATCCGTAATCTTCCACTCCATCGCCTCACCTCCGCTTTTCTCTGAGTATTTTTCTGACATGATGGCAGCTGCAGTGCGCTTTTTCTCCTGCTTATCACGCCATTGTATTTTTGTATTAGTTCCTTAATACAGTTATACAATAAACAGAACCGATTGTCAACCCATTTATCATGAAACTTATCAGCCGTCTGCCTCACGCCCTGCATCCCTTTTCCCTTTCCCTGGACTTCCCCATCTTCCTCTGCTATAATGCTTCTGCAGAAGCTCTCCCAGGTGCACTTTCCCTGTACAGGCAGGTACAATTCCTGCCAGGCCTTCCAGGGAGCAGGAAGCACCCAGGGAACCTGTGGACGGTGAAGCCGCCTGAAAGCAGCTAAAAAAAGGTAAAAATAATCGGGAGCAGCAGGATGAATACGCCAACGACAGAAACAGAGAGACTTATTTTAAGAAAATTTACGGAGGATGATCTGGAAGCCCTGTATCAGATTTACTGTGATGAAGAGGTCAATGCCTTCCTGCCATGGTTTCCTCTGAAAACAATGGAAGAAGCCAGAATATTCTATGAAGAGCATTACGCAAAGAAATACCGCCAGAACTGTGCATACAGCTACGCAGTCTGCCTAAAAAAAGATAATTTCCCTGTGGGCTATGTAAACGTCAGTACAGAGGACAGTTATGATTTCGGCTATGGACTGAAAAAAGAATTCTGGCATCAGGGGATTATCACAGAGGCCGGCAGGGCGATTATCGGTCAGTTAAAAAAAGACGGCATTCCATATATAACAGCCACACACGATATCCATAATCCCCGAAGCGGCGAGGTCATGAAACGGCTGGGGATGAAGTATCAATATTCCTACAAGGAGAAATGGCAGCCCAAAAATTTTTTCGTTATATTCAGAATGTATCAGTTAAATCTCGACGGAAATGAGGACAGGGTCTACCGGAAATACTGGGATATCTCTCCTGTTCATTTTAAAGAAACAGACATCTAGCCTTACCCTCTGCAGAAACCCAGCCAGAACAGAATCCGGAAAAAGCATATACCATTAAGATTTAGGAGGACAGAAATTGATCGTACTCATTACGGGGGCCTCCCATACGGGAAAGACCTTATTATCCCAGAAACTGCTTGAAACATATCATTATCCCTATTTATCCCTTGATCTCCTGAAAATGGGGTTAATACGGAGCAGAAACACCCGTCTGACCCCTGAGGATGACAGAGAACTCACCAGTTATTTATGGCCAATTGTGCGGGAAATGATAAAGACCGCTGTGGAAAACAGGCAGAATCTGATTGTCGAGGGATGCTATATCCCCGGTAACTGGAAAGAAGACTTTTCTGAAGAATATCTGAAGGAAATCCGCTACTGCTGCCTTGTCATGAGCAAAGCCTATATTGAGCGGCATTTTTCAGATATAAAAGAACACGCCAGTGACATTGAGAAGCGCATCGATGACACTTGGTGTACGAAGGAATCTGTGCTGGAAGACAATGCAGAATATCTTGCTATGTGCAGAAAGCATGGTTATCCTTACCTGCTGATCGACAGCGAATACAAGGTGGAACTTGATTTACAGCAGCCTGACCGGCAGACGTCAGATTTGATGGAAATTTGATGGAAAATTCAATTCCATTTCCATTCACAGCGTTGATGCAGGGAATAATAAAAATCGGAATTTTAAAACAGGAGAGGTAACTGTATGATAGAAGATTTTATCAGTGCTCTAAAAGCGTTTTCTGAAAACAACTCTATTATAGAGAGTGTTATTCTTGTAGGCTCTTATGCGAGAGGTACGAATAAAGAAGATTCTGATTTGGATATTGTGGTTATTACACCGAATAAAGCAGAAATGGTTGCCAATCAGGATTTTGTTCAAAATTTCGGAAAAGTTTTATCAAAACAGACAGAGTATTATGGCGCGTGTACCTCTGTCCGTGTGTGGTATGAGAACGGACCGGAGGTCGAGTTTGGAATTGCAGAACCCTCGTGGATAGAAAGACCTTTAGATAGGGGGACATACAAAGTTTTAAGCGATGGCTATCAAATTATTCTGGATAAAAAACACTATTTTGAAAATCTGACGCCTGAACCATCTCCGTCCTGCAGATAAACGCAGCCTTTCTCAGACTGACGGAGTGATCCGCCCCCGGCGGTGAAGGAGAAGTCCTTCTTCAGAAGCCTTTTTTAGAAGTCCTTTTTCAGAAGCCCTTTAAGAGGCACTTTCCAGTTTTTTCATCCGGAACAGCCAGGCCGGTTTGGCATTCTCCGGAATCTGAACCTCTGCCGGGAATATGCTGGGAATACAGAGAAACCATAGAGAGCGAAGGCTGAATTTAATTCTGCAATGGAAAAAGGCGAGGCAGAATCACCCGTCAGGCTGATTCTGCCCCGCCTCTTCCTTCTGACTGTCAGATTGGCAGCTTTAATTTCCCTCTTCTGCTTCCAGAAGCCGGATCAGCCGGCTGGTTCCCAGGCGGTCTGCGCCAAGTCCGATGAACTTCTCTGCATCCTCCACGCTTGCGATCCCGCCAGCAGCCTTTACCTTCACATCCTCTCCCACATACTTTCTCATCAGCGCCACATCGTCAAAGGTTGCGCCTCCCGTGGAAAATCCGGTGGATGTCTTAATGTACTCTGCGCCGGACTCTGTCACCACGCGGCACATCTCAATTTTCTCGTCTTCTGTGAGAAGGCAGGCTTCTATAATCACCTTCAGGAGTTTTCCTTTGCAGGCAGCCTTCACGGCACGGATCTCGTTTAGAACTCCTTCATAGTCCCCTTCCTTCACCATACCGATATTGATCACCATATCGATCTCATCGGCTCCGTTTTTCACCGCGTCCTCTGTCTCAAACACTTTTGCCGCCGTTGTCATATATCCGTTGGGGAACCCGATGACCGTGCAGATGGGGAGCCTTTCCCCCACATACTCCTTGGCCCTCTTTACAAAAAAAGGCGGAATACAAACGGAAGCCGTGCGGTACTTCATTCCCTCATCGCAGAGTTTCCGAATCTGCTCCCAGGTGGCAGTCTGGGTGAGCAGTGTGTGATCCAGGCGTCCTAAAATTTCCTGTCTGTCCATTTTTTTCTCTCTCCATTTCACTGTCTGTTTAACAAGCTGCTTTTTGCAGTTTATGTTTACAATTTACTTTTTACAGTTTACTTTGCAATCTCATCAAGCCTGGAGCGTCCGATTGTCCCCTCCGGCATCTGTACGCCAAAATTGTCTGCTATGGTTGCTCCTATCACCGCGAAGGTATCGCTCTCTTCCATGGCTCCTGCGCAGGTCATCGAAGGGGACCAGGCGATAAAAGGAACCTTTTCTCTGGTGTGATCAGTTCCCGTGTAGGTGGGATCGTTTCCGTGATCAGCCGTCAGAATCAGAAGGTCATCTTCCTTTAACAGGGGCAGCAGCTCTCCCAGCTTCCTGTCAAACCGCTCAATCTCCTTTGCGTATCCTTTCACGTCTCTTCTGTGTCCCCACAGGGCGTCGAAATCCACCAGGTTTACAAAGCAAAGGCCTGTAAAATCACGCTTTGCAATCTCGATGGTCTGCTCCATTCCGTGGACGGAGCTCTGGGATTTGTTGGACTCTGTCAGACCTTCTCCGTCGAAGATATCAAAAATCTTTCCCACTGAGATCACGTCGCAGCCGGCATCCTTTAAGGCATTCAAGGCTGTCTGCCCATAAGGCTTTAACGCGTAGTCGTGGCGGTTGGCAGTGCGCTTAAACTCACCCTTCTTCTTTCCCACATAGGGTCTTGCGATCACACGTCCCACCTTCCACTCGTCCCTGAGAGTCAGCTCCCTGGCGATCTCGCAGTAGCGGTACAGGTTGTCAAGCCCCATGGTTTCCTCATTTCCGCAGATCTGGAGAACGGAGTCAGCGGAGGTGTAGACGATCAGATGGCCTGTGGCGATCTCCTCCTCTGCCAGCTCGTCTAAGATCTCCGTTCCGCTGGCGCTCTTGTTGCCGATGATTTTCCGTCCGGTTCTCTTCTCCAGCTCGTCGATCAGCTCCTTCGGAAATCCTGTCTCCGTAAAGGTCTTAAAAGGCGTCGTAATATAGAGCCCCATCATCTCCCAGTGGCCTGTCATCGTATCCTTGCCGCAGCTTTTCTCCCTCATCTTCATGTATTTTCCGAGAGGGTTCTCTGCCTTCTCCACCTGCTTTAAGGGATGGAGGTTGGCCATTCCCAGTTTCCTCAGGTTTGGAATCTCAAAGGTGTCCACAGACTCTGAAATATGTCCCAGAGTGTCTACGCCGATGTCTCCGTACTGGGGAGAGTCCTCCATGGCTCCTACTCCCAGGGAATCCAAAACAATTGTGAAAATTCTCTTATACTTTTTATACTGTCCCATCGCAAGTTCTGCCTCCTTCTGACTGCAATTGATTCTTCTCCTGCTTCCGGCCTTCCGGCTTTCGTTTTTCATGGTCTTTTCTTTCTGCGCTTTCGTTTTTATAGCTTTTTGGGCTGTTTTGTTTCAGCGCCTTCTCTTTCTGCCTTTCCAGCCGTGCAGGTTTTACGGATTTTCCTATGAAGTACAGCATATTTTACCACAGCCTGAAACAGAGTGACAAGCCATTTCCTTCCGGTCTCCTATTTCCTCTTCTCTTCCAGACGATCTGCCTGAATCAGACGGCGGATAGCCTCCACCGCCACCCGGATAGGCGCCTCTGTGTCGTGCTTAATGGGGTTTTCCATTCCCAGCTTCTCCCTCTCCTGGTTTCCCACCACCAGGAAATCAGAGCCGCAGCGCACGCCCAGGTGGGCAGCTACAATAAACAGAGCCGCCGATTCCATCTCGGAGGCCTTGCAGCCCAGACGCTTCCATGCCTCCCACTTGTTTAAAAGCTCATAGCTCACCGGCATGCGCTCCGGATCGTGCTGGCCGTAGAAGGCGTCCTTGCACTGCACCACACCTGTGTGATACTTCATGCCAAGCTCCCTGGCCGCCCCCACCAGGGCGTTTGTCACATCCAGATTCGCCACTGCCGGAAATTCAATGGGCGCGTACTCCCTGCTGGTTCCCTCCATGCGGACGGCACCTGTGGCAATGACAATATCTCCGCCCACCACTTCTAAATCCATGCCCCCGCAGGTTCCCACACGGATGAAGGTATCAGCCCCGCACTGAACCAGCTCCTCTATGGCAATGGAAGCCGAGGGACCGCCGATTCCGGTTGAGGTGACACTCACCTTCTCCCCGTCAATCGTTCCTGTGTAGGTCACATACTCCCTGCTGTCCGCCACCAGAGCAGGGCTGTCGAAAAACTCCGCGATCTTTTTGCACCTCTTTGGATCTCCCGGAAGGATCACATACCGTCCCACATCGCCTTTCCTGATCTGCAAGTGATACATTAATCCGATTTCTCCTGAATAGTTCTGCATACCTTCTCTCCTTTCCTCCAGAAGCTGTGAGCTCACAGCTGCCCTCTGAGCCCTCCCCCGCTGTTTTCCCGCTGCGTTTCTCGTCCCGCTGATAGTTGTATCATATCATCAGCCCTGCCTATTTTCAATCCTCAATTCCTCTCTGCTCCCACCCCCAGGCAGAACCCAGACAGAACCGCCTGATGGCCAAAAAAGGCAGCCCATGGCCTTTCCCGCTTCCCGGCCGGCTATCCGCCGCAGCCTGACTCATGGCAAATCTCTTTGTCCCACTGCAACAAGGGCGCTGTAAAACTTCTCCCTCACAGGATACAGTTTTCCGACTTCTGAAGTCTTTCTGTATTCTCTGAGAGATGATTTTACAGCGCCCCCGGCTTTCTGTATTCAGACACGTTTCTCTGCTGTAAGCGCGTCTTTCCCGGCCGCTTTTCCACAGCTTTTTTACGTCTTCTTTTCCAGGTTTTTGTGTCTGTTTGTTCTGTTTTTTTATGTATGTTTTCTGAAGCCTCTCTCTACATCTGTTCTCCGGCTAACACCGGCTTTGCGCCGTCCGGAATGGGACAGTAGTAGCCGCCTTTTGTCTTCTTCTCAAACTCCTCTCTGGCAGCAGCGAGAATTTCCTGGTTTTCCAGCAGGTCAATGGCTGTTCCCGCGATAACCTTTCCGGCTGTCAGAGTACCCTTGTGTCCGATGGAGGTGGCGCCGCAGGAAACATTCTGCCAGCTGTGTCCCGGCGCAGCCGACGGGAAGCAGGCCACCCGGATCTGGGCTGTCGGTGTATTCCAGCTCACATCTCCCACATCTGTGGAGCCGGCCTTCATTTTCTCGCTGTAGAAGTAGGGGATCAGGAAATCATTCATGGCCTTTGTGCCGTGGTTGCTGGCTTTGTCCACAAATTCCTGAAGCTCAAAGCTCTCGTCTGTGAAGGAACCGGGCAGAGCAGTCTTTCCCAGCTCGCAGGAAGCATTGAGCTTTTCGGCGAAGGCAAGCTCCTCTTCTGTGTAGGACGGCACGCCGATCTCCTCAAAATTTTTATAGAACAGCTTTTCAAGCGGGCGGTTTGTCACTGTGTTGGAGCAGCCGTCAATGAATTTTTTCTTCACCGTAGTTTCCGTCATCATGGCAGCTGCCTCAGCAATCTTATCGACCCGGGCCTGGAGCTCCATGGCCTCCTTCATGAGCTTGGCGCGAACCATGTAGAGTACCTGTGCCTTCGGCTGCACCACGTTGGGAGACTGTCCGCCTGCGTCGGTGATAGAGTAATGGATCCGGCACTCGCTTCCCATGTGCTCCCTCAAAAACTGCACGCCGATATTCATCAGCTCCACTGCGTCCAGGGCAGAGCGTCCAAGCTCCGGCGCCCCGGCTGCATGGGAGGCCAGTCCTGTGAACTTATATTCCGTCTGGATGCAGGAATTGCAGGTTCCGCTTGTCACCTCATTCTCCGTTCCCGGATGCCAGGTGAGGGCGGCATCCAGCTCATTGAATCTTCCCGCCTTGGCCATAAACGCCTTGGAAGCGGCTCCCTCCTCTCCGGGGCAGCCGTAGAATTTGACGGTTCCGCTTCCCTCTCCCTTTTCCTCCAGGTAATGCTTTACCGCCAGGGCCGCAGCCATGGCTCCTGCGCCCAGCATGTTGTGTCCGCAGCCGTGGCCGCAGCCGCCTGGTATCCTCTCTTTCCGCTCCACAGCTCCCGCCTCCTGAGAAAGGCCGGAGAGAGCGTCATACTCTGCAAGGATCCCGATCACAGGCTTCCCGCTCCCATAAGTGGCAATAAAGGCTGTGTCAATTCCGCAGACAGGAGTTTCCACGGAAAATCCCTCTTCCCCTAAAACCTTCACGTAGAGCTCCGATGACTGATGCTCCATCAGGGACAGCTCTGCATAGCCCCAGATTTTATCTGATACCTCTGTGATCAGCTCTGCCTTGCTGTCAATATATAAAAGTGCTTCCTTTTTTCCCATTATTTTCTCCCTTCCGGCCGGAGTGCTTTCTCCGGCTCCGGCGCAGCATTCTAGTACAGCACCTTGCCCAGGAACTCCCTTGTTCTCACATTCTGCGGATTTTCAAAAATTTCCTTCGGAGTTCCCTTCTCGGCAATCACGCCTCCATCCATAAAAAATACCCGGTCTGAGACCTCTTTGGCAAAGCCCATCTCATGGGTTACAATCACCGTTGTCATTCCCGTGTCCACAAGCCCCTTGATAACATCCAGAACCTCTCCTACCATCTCCGGGTCAAGAGCGCTGGTGGGCTCGTCAAACAACATGACCTCCGGCTCCATGGCAAGGGCCCGGACAATAGCCAGCCTCTGCTTCTGGCCGCCGGACAGTTTTCCCGGATACTCGTCAGACTTCTCCAGAAGCCCTACCCTGTTTAACAGCTCCCTGGCTATCTCGTCTGCTTCCTTCTGTGTCTTTTTCCTGATGAGAACAGGCGCCATGGTGACATTTTTTCCCACACTCATGTTGGGGAATACGTTAAAATGCTGGAACACCATTCCCATCTTCTGGCGATGGATGTTGATATCCACGTGCTTATCGGTAATGTCGGTTCCCTCGAAGAGAATCCTTCCCTCCTCCGGCGTTTCCAGAAGATTCAGGCACCGCAGAAAGGTGGACTTTCCGCCGCCGGAAGGCCCGATGACAGAGACTACCTCTCCTCTTGCGATATGCTCCGTCACGCCCTTTAATACATGGAGGGAGCCGAATTTCTTATGTAAATTTTCCACTGTGATAATGTTATCGCTCATTTGCCCTCATTCTCCTCTCCATGAAATTAATTCCCTTGCTCAGGCTGAAGGTCACAATAAAGTAGATGCAGCCTACGATAATCAGCGGCTCCAGGGAAAGGTAGAGTACGCCTCTCACGGTCTGCCATACTGTCATCAGTTCTCCCACAAAGAAGGTGGAAGCCAGGGATGTGTCCTTGATCATCATGACGAACTCATTTCCCAGAGCCGGCATGATATTTTTAATCGCCTGCGGCAGAATTACTTTCACCATAGCCTGGCGGTGGTTCAGCCCCAGAGAGCGGGCCGCCTCCATCTGCCCCTTGTCAACCGCCTGGATGCCAGAGCGGATAACCTCAGAAACGTATGCTGCAGAGTTCAGGCACAGGGCCACTGCGCAGCAGACGATGGGGCTTAAATTCATACTCGGAAATGCCATGGGCAGCATAAAGTAAAAGAAATACAGCTGAAGCAGCATGGGCGTGCCTCTGACAATCTCCACATAGATTCCGGCCAGTGTATTTAACGGCCTGATTTTTACAATTTTCCAGTTGCTGAGCCTGAGCATCGCCAGCAGGAACCCGAGAAGGGTTCCCACAATCACGATCACAAGGCTTAACAGGAGGGTAACTCCCAGTCCCTGCATAAACAGCATCCAGTACCTATCCCAAATCTGAACTATTTTCTCAATCAAAACTATCTCTCCCCGCCTGTTTCCTTCCGGCGCTTATTTCTGTTTTTTCCTGTTTCCGCTTTCAGCTGACGCCTAGTTCATATCGATTCCGAGAGCTTCGGCCTTCTCCACAGCTTCTTTATGCCACTCTGTGTAGAGATCCTGCTCCATCACCTCATCGACTGCCTCGTTGATGACTTCCAGAAGAGCCTCCTCGCCCTTGGGAACTGCGATTACATTTCCGTCGTCATCTGTCTCAAACCAGAAATCAGAGAACTGAAGCTCCGGGTAATTGGCAATCATGGTCTCTCCCACAGAGGTTGCCACAGCTACCGCGTCCACCTTGTCTGTCTGAAGCATCATCACTCCGTCATTGACATTTGTGATTGTCTCCATCTGCGCATCCGGAAGCTGTTCCTGCACCAGTGACTGCTGAAGCGCTCCGTTCTGGGCCGCCACCTTCTTCCCGGCAAAGCTCTCTGCCGTGTTGAGTGTATCGGCGTCCTCTGCCAGAATCAAAATTCCCTGTGTGCTGGGCTGCTCTCCTCTGTCGTAATCGTACTTATTGGAAAGGCCCATGCTCTGCGCCCTGTCCTCTGTGTAAGAGAAGCCGGAAATCGCCATATCCACGGAACCGGAGGTGACGGCTGCCTGAACTGCTGCGAAATCCATCGCCTGAATTTCCAGCTCAACGCCCAGCTTTTCTGCAATATATTTTCCAAGCTCGATGTCGCATCCCACATACTCCATCTTTCCGGAGCTGATATCCTTAAACTCGAACGGTGCAAAATCCGGGCTCGTGGCCATTACGATCTTTCCTGATTCTTTAATCTTCGCAAGACGTCCCTCGGAAGCTGCATCCGCTTTCTCTGTCTCACCTGCTGCTGCAGTGCCGGCCGTCTCCCCGGCTGCCTGTGTATCTGCCTTTGACGCCTCTGTAGCTGCCGTCTGTGAACCGCCGGAGCATGCTGTCAGAGATGCTGCTGCCACCAGACCTGCGATTGTAAGAACTGCCGTATGTTTCATTTTCATAATCATATCCTCCTCATTTACAAAACTAATTTTTATACATTTAATTTGCATATATATGTAAGATGATATGTATGATACCGCTTAAAATACGATTTGTCAATAATAATTTTAATATTTTTATGTATTTTTATTCATTCATTTTTGCCATTATTCTTCCTTTTCCTCCCTTTTCGCCCTCTTTTTGCTGTCTCAGAAGCAAAGCAGGCAGGCCGCATCAGTTCCCCGCCCTCTCATGGGTGAAGGCCTTTTTCTTCGCTTCGCGCCGGCTGGGGCTGCGAAGCGGCAGCCTTTATGCGGGCGAGTGCGCATCCAAAGTAAAGTGTGTCTTTCTCTGCAGGAGACGGCAGCTTATGCTGCAATGCAGCAAGTCCTCTCCTATAGAGCGAAAAAAGAGGCTTTACTGCTCCTCCCCGGATCAATAAAACCTCTTTTTTAATTTTACACTTTTTAATTTTACACCGTAATTTCAATCTGGTTGTCCTCAAAGCCCAGCACACAGCTCTCATAATAGCCGTCTCCGGTTACTCTGGGGCCGCTCAGCACCTCATAGCCTGCCCCGGCCAGCTCTTCTGTCAGACGATCCACCGCCTCCCTGCTCCCGGCGCTGAAGGCCAGGTGGATATAGCCGGTGCGCATGAGCCCCTTCTCCCTATCTTCCATCTCCGGGCGGCTCATAATCTCTACCCTTGCCCCGTCTCCGAAGGAGAGAAAGTACGTCTTAAGACCCGTCCTGGGATTGTGGTACGCCTCGCCTGCCTCAGCCCCAAAGAAACGGGTAAAAAACTCTCTGGCCCCTTCCAGATCCCTCACGTATAATGCAATATGCTCCACTTTCATACTTATTCCTCCTGATAAACCATTTCCTTATTTACTCAGCTGTCCTGCTGTGTATTTTTCCTCATTCTCCTCAAAGTTCTTTTTCATCCTCCTCAGGCAGTGGGAGAAGGCGGGAATCAGGAAAATATCCGCAAACACCCAGGCAAGGGGACTTCCAAAGCAGGCTGCTATATAGCCGAATACAGGGACCAGGAAAAGTCCCACAAGACCTCTGGCAGCCATCTCAAACACACCTGCCAGAATGGCGAAGGTACTGTAGCCCATCCCCTGAATGGCAAAGCGCACTACATTGACAAAGACGAGAGGTATGTAAAAAGCACTGTTGGCAGTCAGAAACAGGGAGACGCGGCTGATCGTCTCCGTTTCCCCTGCGTCCATAAACAGAAGCGCTATCTTTCCGCTGAACAGAAGCAGCACAAGAAAGGCAGCCGCAGAATAGATACAGCCGATGACAGACGCACTCTTTACTCCCTGTCTGATCCGCTCCAGCTTCTTTGCCCCCACATTCTGTCCCGCATAGGTGGCCATGGTACCGCCCAGGGCATCGAACGGACAGCAGAAAAACAGGCTGACCTTGCTTCCTGCAGCCACCGCCGCCACTGCCATGGAGCCTAAGGTATTCACAGAGGCCTGAAGGATCACGCTTCCAATGGCAGTGATGGAATATTGAAGCCCCATGGGGATTCCCATTTTGCAGAGAATTTTCATAATCTGGCCATCTATCTTCCGCTCGTCCTTCTGAAGCCTCAGAATCTCGAAATGCTTCTTCATATAGAGGAGGCACAGGACACCGGAGACTCCCTGGGAGATCACCGTCGCCCAGGCAGCCCCGGCAGGACCCATTTTAAGGACAATGATCGTAAACAGATCAAGGACTATATTAATCACGGAGGACAGCAGGAGGAAATAGACCGGTGTGCGGCTGTCCCCCAGAGAGCGGATAATGCCGGCTGTCATATTGTAAAGATAGGTCACCGGAATTCCCGCAAATATAATAAAGATGTAGCTGTGCGCCTGGTCAATAATGTCCTCCGGCGTCTGCATCCAGAGAAGGATCCTGCGGCAGAGCACGCAGACCGTGACAGCCATTGCTGCAGAAAAAAACAGGGACAGCCAGGCCGCGTTTGCCGCAAACTTTCTAAGCCCTCGATAATCTCCTGCCCCGAATCTCTGGGCCACCGGAATGGCAAATCCGCTGCACACTCCGGTACAGAAGCCGATAATCATAAAATTAATAGAGCCGGTGGAACCGACGGCGGCTAAGGCCTTCACGCCCAGATACTTTCCCACGATAATTGTATCTACCATGCTGTAGAACTGCTGGAACAAAAGTCCCAGAAGCATAGGAACCGCAAATCCCAGAATGAGTTTAAAGGGCGAACCTGCCGTCATATCCCTTATTTCGCTTTTTGCCATGTTCTTCATTTCCTTCCTGTCCGTTTTTCTTCCATAGCGATTTATCCCCCGCATTTTGTCCGCCGGCCCGACGCCTGCCGCGGTCTTTCATTCACACTTCCCATTTTAAAGGCTTATTTCAAAGGCTTATCTTAAAGGTTTATCTCATAAAGCGCAGAAGCAGCCGCCCCATGGGCATGCTCCTCAGCTCCTTCTCACTGACTGCCCTGGTGACCACAAGCAGCCAGCCGTAGAGAAGGGCCCCGACTCCTGCAGCAGCCAGAACTCCCAGAGTATTGGAGGGCACAAAATGGCAGATTCCCTCATAGACCAGGCGGGCTGCAGCCCCCATAACTGCAGAGCAGGCGAGAGGCAGAAGGAAGGTAGTTTTCACCTCCTGCCTGTACCGGAGCGTCCGGCCGATAGAAACCCAGTTTAAAATGCAGACCGCCAGGGCAAAGGTCACATTTCCTATCACAAGCCCGTATACTCCCCAGTTCAGACGCTCTAACATCACATAGACAAAAACCACATGGATCGCCAGGGAGACAGCCGAGTGGGTCACTGATTTTCTCATCTGGTCAATGCCCTGAAGCACCGCGTTTGTCACCGTGGAAAGGGAGAAGAAAATTACGGCACAGGAACCTAACATCAAAAGATCCGAAGTCATTTTTCTGCCGTCTGCGAATACCAGACGCATGATCGGGGAGGAGAGGGCAAACATGCCAGCCGCGCAGGGGATGGCCAAAAGCATATTGAATTTGATGGTCATGTAGATTTTTTCCTTTACCTCCCCGGGCCGCTTCATGACACGGGACGCCACAATGCTCGGGATCATGGACGCTCCCAGAGAGGATGCGATAGCCACAGGCACATTGGTGAGAAGCCTGTATTTTCCGCCGTAGATTCCCAGCAGGGAAAGCCGTTCTGCTTCGCTAAGGCCCTTCCCTCCCATAATAATGCCAAACATGGAATTGTCCACCGAACCGCTCAGCTGGTAGACAAACTGGCTCATAATGATGGGGACAAAGGTCAGAAGCAGAAGCTTCATAATCTCTCCGTATCCGGAAACGTCCTCCCGATCTCCCCTCTCCTTCTGTGCTCCCGATCCCTTGGCCGCTCTCCAGTAGCCTCCGGCATTTCCGTGAGATTTCGCCATCCAGAATGCCAGAATAACGAAAGCAGCCAGCGCTCCCACCAGAGTTCCCAGGGTTCCCCCTGCGGCTCCGCAGGAGGCTGGATTCTCAGTTCCTGCATAGCGGTTCATAAAATCCCAGGAGGCCCAGATACTCACAGCCGCATGCACCACCTGCTCTGCCACCTGGGATACGGAGGTGGGGATCATATTGCCGTGGCCCTGGAAGAATCCCCGAAACACTCCCATCACTGCAAAGACGAGAATGGTAGGAGCCATCACGCGCAGCGGCAGGGCGCTTCCCGGACTGTTAAAAATGCCCGAGGCGATCCAGTCTGCACAGAGAATCAGAAATGCGCTCATCACTCCGCCTGCAAACACCCCCACAAAGATGCCGCAGCAGAACACACGTCCTGCATCCCGTCTTCTTCCCTCCTGCTCCTTCTTCGCAATCAGCTTTGATACCGCCAAAGGAAGACTGTAGGAGGAAAGGATCAGACCAATATTATAAATTTCGTAGGCGGTATTATAGTATCCAATCCCTTCATCTCCCAGAATCCGTGTCATGGGGATTTTGTAGAGCAGACCAATCAGCCGCACCAGAATCCCTGCGGCTGCCAGAATGCTGCCCTGGAGCAGAAAGTTTCCGACAGCCTGTCCCTTTTTTTCATTCATATGTTTATTCTCCTCTGTTCATTGCCAACTTTTAAAGCACAAAAAGCGCAAAAACCGCCCTTATTTTACTACATCTTACGCAAAATTCCTAGACCATGTTTTAAAATTGAGTTCATTCCCGTAACTTGGGACTGTCTCTATCCGGCGGGAGGCTGTACGGCATCGTCTCTCTCTATGGAACATTCCCTGTACTCTGCCGGGCAATTATCAGTTAATTTATATCCAGCGGGTTTAAAATTAATACTTCTATATTTTTAAAAATTCTTCTTGTCTTTTGGGCCGCTTTTTCATATGATTAAGTGGGTGTATTTCGACATTTTTCCACCTTTTCGCAGCGGATATTCTGCATGTTTCTGCATCTGAAAACAGCAGGCAGGCTGCAGGGCGGACAAGCGGAAATTCACCTGGTTTTTCACTTTAAATGAATATTTCAGGAGGAAAACAGTTATTATGAATGTAACAGACCTACTTGGCCTTCTCGGAGGCCTGGCTCTCTTTCTCTACGGAATGCAGATGATGAGCGCCGGACTGGAAGACGCGGCCGGCAACCGGATGAAACAGATTCTGGAACGCCTTACTGCCAACCGCTTTCTCGGCGTGGCGGTAGGTGCCGGAATCACCGCTGTCATTCAGTCGTCCTCAGCCACTACCGTCATGGTTGTCGGATTTGTAAATTCCGGCATGATGACGCTGAAGCAGGCAGTATGGATTATCATGGGAGCAAACATTGGAACTACCATCACGGGCCAGCTCATTGCCCTCGACGTGGGAGCGCTGGCACCGCTCTTCGCCTTTGTGGGAGTTGTGTTCATTGTATTTGTAAAAAAGGTCATCTTCCACCATTACGGTCAAATCATTGCCGGACTGGGTATCCTGTTCATAGGAATGGAGATGATGAGCTCAGCCATGATGCCTCTTCGCGATTCAGCGGCTTTCGTGGATCTGGTGTCCAACTTCAGCAACCCGTTTATCGGCATACTGGCCGGAGCCGTCTTCACTGCTCTGATCCAGTCCTCCTCCGCTTCCGTAGGTATCCTTCAGGCCTTGGCTGTCAGCGGAGTTATCGGACTTCCAACTGCAGTGTACGTTCTCTTTGGCCAGAACATCGGAACCTGTATTACAGCCGTCCTGGCCTCCATCGGAACCAGCCGGAATGCAAAGCGTACTACTGTGATCCATCTGATGTTTAATATCATCGGCACTGTCCTCTTCACTGCTGTCTGTATGGCCACGCCCCTTACAGCCTTTATGGTGTCGCTGACTCCCGATAAACCGGCGGCTCAGATTGCCAATATGCACACGCTGTTCAACATTGTCACAACGCTGCTGCTTCTCCCCTTTGGAACTTACCTGGCAGAGCTGGCCACAAAAATCCTTCCGGATCGCGGAGCAGAGGATACAGACATGATGCATCTTGCCTACATACATCCAATGGAGTCCTCAAAGGATCATCAGATCGGTTCCTCCGCTATCGTAATCGGAAGTGTCCGCCGGGAACTTGGCCGTATGGCTTCCAGGGCTGCCGATAACGTAAGCCGCAGCTTCCAGGCTGTGATCGACGGAACTCCTGACTCACTGCCCCAGGTGGAGGAGACAGAGGAGTACATTGATTTCCTGAACAAGGAGATTTCCAAATACATCTCCCATTCCATTGCCTTTGAGGCCAATGAAAAGGACTCCGCTCTCATCAGCGCTTTCTTCAAGATTTCAGGAAACCTGGAGCGAATCGGCGATCACGCAGTCAATATCTGCGAATACACAAAGCGGATGCAGGAAAAGAGGATTGCCTTCTCCGAACAGGCAAAGAGCGAGATCTCCCAGATGCAGTCTGTCTGCGCCTCTTCCATGAAGCTGCTTCTTTCCATGGAGGAGTTAACCGTATCATCCCTCTCAGAGGTGGCTGCCCTGGAGCAGAAGATTGATGATATGACGGATCTGTTCCGCCAGAACCAGTTTAAGCGTATGCAGAAGGGAACCTGTTCAGACGAGGCATGTATTCTCTATTCCGAAATGCTCACCGACTTTGAGCGAATCGGAGATCACATGCTGAATATCGGACAGGAGCTGGCCCTCTCCTCACCAGAATAGAGGGACGAGGCTGCAGCTCTTTATTATCTCAGAAAGGACTTACATGGAAATACAGAAACGCAAGAATTTCATTATCAATTTTTTATATTTCACTATCATACTTCTGGCCGCCTTCATTCTCATCAAATACGGCCTTCCCATGGTTGCTCCGTTTGCAGCAGGGTTTGTCATCGCCTATCTTCTCCGCACTCCGGTCTGCTTTCTGTCTGAGCGTCTGCGGATGAAAAAGAAGGCTGCGGCAGTCTTCACTGTGCTGGTTTTTTACTGCACGGTCGGCCTTTTGATCTTTCTCATGAGCGTCAAGGCATTTTCGGCTGTAAAGGGTTTTCTGTTTAATCTTCCTGCCCTTTATGCCGCCCATGTGGAGCCGATTTTAAGCGATATCTACAGCGGAATTGAACAGTCCTTTCTCCACATGGATCCTGCGCTCCTGACGGCCCTCGAGGAGTTGATGACTCAGTTTTCCCAGTCTCTCGGACAGATGGTTTCAAGCCTTTCCGGACTTGCCATGGGCTATGTGTCCGGTGTGGCCTCCTCCCTGCCGGGACTTTTTATCAGCCTTTTGCTGTTAATTATTTCCACCTTTTTTATTTCTGCAGACTACGATCGGCTGACCGGTTTCTGTCTGCTTCAGCTGGATGAAAAAAGGCGGGAGATATTTTTGCTCATTAAGGAATATGTGGTGGGAACGCTGTTTGTCTGTATCCGCTCCTATGCTCTGATTATGAGCATTACCTTTCTGGAGCTCTCTATCGGGCTGACTGTGGTGGGAGTGGAAAATTCCATTTTCATCGCCTTCCTGATCGCTATTTTTGATATTCTTCCAGTTCTGGGAACCGGAGGCGTTATGATCCCCTGGATCGTTCTGGAGGCGCTCAAAATGAATTTTTCCATGGCTCTGGCGCTGCTTCTTGTCTACCTCTTCGTCACGGTAGTCAGAAATATCATCGAGCCAAAAATCGTCGGCGCCCAGATTGGGCTTCACCCGGTTGTCACCCTGTCCAGCATGTTTGTAGGCGCGCAGCTTTTCGGTGTTCTGGGCCTGTTCGGCTTCCCTATCTGTCTGTCCCTGCTGCGCTATCTCAATGAAAACGGAGTAATCCGGCTGTTTCGGATGGAGGAAAACACGAACGGCCGCCAGGACAGGGGAAACGTATCTGATAAAAAAATCTGACAGGATCTGATCCACTGCCGGCTGGAGCTGCAGCGCTCCGCCCGGCGGTTTTTTCTGCTTTCTCCCCCCAGCCTGTTCCCCTGTTTAAACGTTTCCTTACTGTTTTTCTTTTTTTGCCCCCTCCCGTCACCTTTCGGTCTTCCGGTGAATATTCTGTTACATAAGAAATCATCGGAGGATTCTGTCCATGAAAGAAGTTCCCTATTCTTTATCCTTAAAAGTTCAGGAAATGGAAGAAGTCGATCCCGACTTCTCTATGCCAGGCGGCTCGTCCATTCCGCCGTTTGACGAAGAGATCGATCCTGGCTTCTCCGTCACACCGGAAGAGCCCACCACACCCTCGACTCCATCTACGCCTTCTACGCCCACTACACCTTCTACGCCCACTACACCTTCTACGCCCAGCATACCCTCGACACCAGTGTATCCTTCTACACCATCCATTCCCTCTACCCCTACTGTTCCCAGCATCCCGTCCACAGGTCAGATTCCCATCTATCCCTGTCTGTTCTGTGGGGGGGATCCCTGGATAGCTGGAGCCATCCGCCTTCTGAATACTGCTGTGGGCTACAACTCTCTGCGCATTTACATCGATGGGATGCTTGCCGCTACTGCTCTGGATTTTGCTCAGCTGACGGGCTACAGACGCATATCCCGCGGCTACCACACCTTCCTGGCTGTCGATGAAGCCCAGAACATAAGCACTTCAAAGTCTATCTATATTGACAGCGGAATGGCCACGATTGCGTTCACAAACGGACCGGCCGGCCTTAACATCCTCTCAATTCCGGATCCGTCCTGCCCGGCTTCATTCCCCGGCGGATGCCTGCGAGTCTGCAATCTGGCCTGGTACAGCGGAAATCTCAACGTATCCGTGGGCAATCTTACCTTCCAGTCCGTCTCCTTCGGTCAGCCCACTTCCTTCAGCAGCCTGAATTCCGGCAGCTATCCGCTTCGGATTTCCCGCTCTGAACGCCCGGGAAATACCCTTATCTCTTCCACCCTGCGCATAACCTCCGGGCGCATTCACACTCTCTATGTCTTTAACTGGAATCCTTCACCAGATACCATCCAGACCCTTCTCACTTCGGACAGGAGAGGATAAGGACCGTCTGCCGTCATAGGGCTGTTCCAAATCATCAGAATTCTGACAAAATGGGGGAGGCAGGGAAGAAAGCTTCTTACCCGGCCTCCCCGGCCGGTCCCTGATTTTCTCTCTGCAGGCTGTCAGCTTCTCTTTTTTTCAGGCGTTCCAGCAGGGCGCAGACTGCCCGGACTGCCTTCTCATACACCTTGAAAAACAGCAGGCCAAAGGCAATCCCCAACAAATTGTTTACAATGCGGACAGATACCGCCGCTGAAAGGCCATAGGTACCGGCTGCCATAAGCAAAGCTCCAAAGCAATTTAAGACAGTCTTGGCAAAATAGCTGGAACAAATCCCCAGGCACAGTCCGGCTGCAGGGCCTACCATGAACAAAAAAGACTCCGGAATGTGCCGGTAAACAGCAGCAAACAGCAGGGAGCCCAGAACAATTCCTCCTGCTCTTTCCGCCAGTCTCCCCCTCAGATTGACCGGATAAGAAGAAAGGAGGGAGGAGCAGGCAAAGCCTGCCCACATAAATCTGTTCAAATTCAGGGCTCTGTTCAACAGAAACAAAAGACTTAATCCAAGAGCCAGCCGAAGCTGCCACTGACATTTTGGATCGTAAATGCTCATGCGGCCGACGACATGCAGAAATGATACATTTTTATGCTTCTTACGGTGCCTGAAGAACAAGAGCGCCCCGCATAATCCAAAACCGACAAGTGCCATCATGGCACGGCCGGCAAGAGCAGAGCCCTCGACTGGATTTCCGGCCAGAAAGATATATCCAAACAGATAAAGTCCTCCGTTCCCCATCTCAGGGTATTCACACGTAATCACAAGAATCAGGGAAAGGGATATAAAATGAACTGCAAAGCCTGCCAGAGGACCTAGGTGCTGGGCATACACCGGAGAGACCGTCAAAATTCCAAAGACTGCTGCCAGATTGATCACGGAATGCTTTGCCTTGTATCCGAAACTGACAAAGCGAATGCTGAGCAGGATGCAGAAAATTATGACAGCCATGGAGCTGTTTTCCTGTCCAAACACTGATGTGAGAAACAAAATAAAGACAATAGCAAAGGCAACAAGCAGCACGTCCCGCACGAGAAGAGCGGTCATAAACCAGAGCCGTTCCCTGCCGTCAGGCGCTTTTTTAATCCTGTCTTTCAGTACTGCCGGATCCAGCTGAAGTGCATCATAAAACCTCATTTTCCTCCCCCTTCTCACTGCTTTCTGCCTGTTTTTTCTCCCTTTCCTGTTCTGCCTTCGAAAGAAGCCAGTTGGCTTGTTCAATCAGGGCCAGCAGCTCTCTGGTTTTCTCCCCCATCTCTCTTTCAAGTCGTACAAAGGTCCCAAAAACAAACCGCAGTCCTTCTTCAGAAGCTCTTCCCCCCTCTCTGTGAGAGTAATCAGGACACTTCTGGCATCAGACAGAAGTTTTTTTCTCCTGATACACCCCTTCGCCTCCAGAGAGCGAAGCGTTCGGCTGACTGCTTCAAGCTTCATACCAGTTGCCCTGCTGAGTCTCATAGGTGTTGTCTCACTCTCCAGACTCACCACTGCAAGTACTTCCATCTCCCCCATCGTTAACTCCCTGTTCTGCTGCTGTTTTGTCATATTTCTGGAAAAGCAGTGAATCTGCTGCATCCATTTCCACATCACCCGCCAATCCGGTGAAGCGCTGCGGCCATCCGGACTTTCCACATTGCGTTCTCCTGCGTCCTTCATAATCTTCCCTCCTGGAATCTGTTTTTCTAATTAACGGGATAAATCCCTTTTCTGTCTGCCGACTGCCGACTGATTTATCTGAAGATGCAAACTGCTGTCTCTGCTCTTCACGAAAGGCAATTTCCGCCAGGCCATTTAATTAACATTGTTAATTATATTTTTCTTCTCTTGCCCTGTCAACTACATTTTCCTCTGACTTTGGACTGCTCTGACCTTTCTCTTGTGTTGTGTTTTTCTGTCTTTCCAGGCCTTTACCCACTCTTCTCTGCTTTTCCCGGCTTTTCAGAAGCCTCGGGAGCAGAATCAAGTTTCCACCGCAGCTTTTTCAGAACCTGCAGTGTCTGACAGGCTGAAATATTGATATTTATTCCGATTTCCTGTATACTTACAGTCAGCACAGGCTGCCTTTAGCTGTGCCCGATAACGAAAATTCATAATTATAACTCTATTAATTTATGGCTTTATGAGAGAAAGAGGAAAATTAAATGAAAAGCAGAAGATTTCTTCATTATTTAACTACGGACAACTCCAGTGGAGGCAACAGGGCTGCCAGACGTTTCGTCTCCGTCTCTGCGGCTCTGGCCATGACGGCGGCTCTGGCCGGCTGCTCTGCATCAGGCTCCCGGAATGTCTCAGAGACCACAGGCCAGACAGAGGCTGAGAGTGTAAGTGAGGCTTCCTCTGAACAGAGTCAGGAAACGGAAGTCTCACAGAGCCGCGACCTGATCCGTGTCGGTTCCCTGAAAGGCCCGACCTCCATGGGACTTGTCCACATGATGAATGATGAGAGCCTTTCGGAAACCTATGACTTTACTATGGCAG
>UMIN01020330.1_pt1 | contig 23995 bp, 19 predicted proteins | sample 1965811 | NCBI WGS metagenome assembly UMIN01 (sample SAMEA4836123, study PRJEB28245) | human gut metagenome | biome: gut microbiome; material: fecal sample | place: Denmark | collected 2008
ATTTGGTTGGAAATTCGATTCCAATACAATTTGTCGTAACAAGCAAACTTTCTTCCGAAAAAAATCTGTGGTTAAAAGGGCTTACGAATCATTTAAAAGATATGAAGCTCACAGAAGCCTTGGCGGAAGATTACCAAAAACACAAATCAAATACGCTTTATCAATCCGCTATGGATATTATCATGCGGGCAAATAAAGAACACTTTAACGAGGAGGTGAACACTGTGTGTGAAGCATTGGGAGAATTAGTTAGAGAAAGATATGCAGATGAAATAGCGGAGGCTGCATTAAAAGCAAGCCAAAAAGTAAATTCATTAATCCTTCAACTATCCGAACTCGGACGAACTGACGATATCTTGAAATCCGCTGCTGATCCCGAATACCAGCAAAAGCTTTTTGAGGAATTTAACTTGTAAGGAAACAATCCTGTATTAGGAACTATAAGATATGCTTTCCAAAAAAAGAAGACTTAGGCTCCATCGCCCCAGTCTTCCTTTTTTATATTCTTCTCCTTATTTCTTACTCCACTACGCGAATTCTTTCTACCACTGACTTTTTCCTTCCGATCAACCGTTCAACAATAAGAGGCACTGCCACACATACGACTACTACAATAACCGCCATGATAAAGACAGGAAAGACCGGAATCATAAAAGGTACTCCCCGATAATTCATAGACTGGTACAGATAATAAGTTACCGCGGTTCCTATCGTTGCTGTCAAAAACAAAGAGATTCCCGCAAATAACAAACCTTCTATTATTAGCATCCGGCGCATCTGTTTCTCCGTCATTCCCACACTTTCCAAAATTGCCAATTCTGTCTGGCGGCTCTGTATATTTCCGGTCATTGTATTGACGTAATTCAAAATTCCAATCAACGCCAAAATCAACACAACTCCTATGCCTACACCCATCATATTTCCCTGCGCCTTCTCCACGTCTTCTGCTTCCTCTATCTTGGAATCAAAGGAGAAATCTTTGTAATACGAACTGTCATTCATTAATTTCATAAGCGCATTTTCCGTTTCTTTTTGGTATTCTTCTTCGTACTTGATTCCCACTTTGGATACATAAGTATTGTCTGCAAACTCTTCTATCGCCCGATCACTGACGATCAAAGTTGGCGGCATACCAAGGAGAGCCCCCGTATAATAGTTCTCATCTGTCAAACCTGCAATTTTAAATGTTCTTGTATGCTCTCCATTTCCATATTCTGCACAAGTAATCTCTTTTCCTGTAAGATCACTATTTTTAAATTCCAGACTGTTCCGATAGATTAAGCAAGTCTCTCCGGAAAGGAAACTCTCTTTGTCTATCGGATGTTCCAGTAATTGATTCAGATAATCAAAGTCCGTTTCATCAATGCCAATCATAAATGAGCCAAAATTCTCCGGATGTTCCTGATGTTCTTTCCGGTCTTCTTCATATGGATAATACATCCACATATCATAACTTTCTTCCATCCATTTATCGATCACTTCCGGTTCCCATGGAAACATAATTTCTGCACTCTTAATAGGATGAACGCCTTTGACCCCTTCTGTTTCTTTCATTTGCCCTAGCATGGTTTCATCGATAATCTGAGTCCAATCGTTATGGTTTTCCTCCTTGAGCGTATCATTTTTTACGACCAGATCAAGATTCATATAATTTCCTACGATTGTCCGTGGTCCTTCGCTTTTCAGAAGTGTAACCAGACACAAAAATACACACAGGCTAACCGTCAAGGACAACACCACCACAACCGTTTTTTTCTTATCTTTTGCAAGTTGTTCCTTCGCCATTCGTAAGATCAGATTTCCATTTCCGGTTTTCCGCATACTCTTCTTTCCTGTCTGTGCGCGGTAGCCAAGGGCTTCCACCGGAGATATAGAAACTGCCAGCTTCGCCGGCTTCCTGCTTCCCATATAAATGGTAATGCCTGCAAGTAAAATAGTAAGCAAAAACACAAGTGGATGAAAGCGTACTTCAATGACTGCCTCCCGTATTCCCAATGCCTTCACCACTTCCGGAATCAGGAAAAATGCCACAAGACTTCCGACTGCAAGTCCGGCTGTCATCCCAATCGATGCAATCCACAGCATTTGCCTGTGCATAAAGCGGTGAATTTGTCTTCCGGTCATTCCCACCGTCTGCAAAAGTCCATAATAGCGGACGTTCCCAGATACCGAGAGATATAAAATATTGTAAATCAACAAATATGCACTGAAACAGGTAATCAGTACCAAACCGATCAATCCCATAAGAATCTCTAAAGCATTGCTGTAATCAGACAGGAAAAATAAATTCTGCTGTTTTTCCAGCTCCATACTTGCAAGAAACGCATCCTGTTCTTTCTTGGGCATATATTTCTTCTCAAAGTCAAGATAATACCTCGTACTCCTCACATCATAAAGTTCATAACCGGACTGTTCAAAATACGCTTTTGACATATAAAAAGTATCTGTATCACCATAGCCTTCCCACATACCGGAAATGCGAAATTCTTTTGTATAGCTTCCGTTTTTATCCGCGTATTTCATCCGAAAGGAATCTCCGATTTCAAGATTTTCCAAACCGCATTCCTTCAGCGCGTCCACCGGCGCCATCACTTCATTTTCCTTGGTTGGATATTTCCCTTTCACCCATCTGACCGCAGGTCTCTTAATCTGATTCCAATAAGAATCATCTGCCCACACCAAGCCGACATTCGGTGTTTTATCTTTTTCTGTCTCCTCCACATAACCACAGACTACCACCGCTCCGGTTTCTTTTATGTCCGGATTCTTTTCACACACCGCCTCCTGCTCTTTGGTAAGCCCATATAAAATGGCATCATATTCCCCTCCATTGAGGCGGATATTCTGGGTTTTCTGCATTTTAAAATATGTAATGCCCACCGTAAATACACTGAACAGCATAAAGGTCGCAAGCGCCACCGCCATAATCATGATCATGCTTCGTCTCCGGTTGTTGTTAAGAGAACGCCCCGCCATACGACTGATCACCTTCTGATTATTATTCTTAATCATCAAGCTCACCCGCCTTTACTACATGACCGTCCTCAATTCTCACAATACGGTCCGCCATCTGGGCAATATCCTGATCGTGGGTGATTAAAATCACCGTCTGCTTAAACTGGCGCGCCACCATTTTCAGAAGCCCCATAACGTCATGGCTGGTTGCTGTATCAAGATTTCCAGTGGGTTCATCGGCTAAAATGATGCTCGGCTTTGATGCAATTGCCCTTGCGATTGCTACCCTCTGCTGCTGTCCGCCGGATAAGGTATTCGGAAGCGCTTCCCGCTTTTCATCCAATTGAAGAAGCTCTAAGATTTCGTCTACAAATTCTCTGTCAATGTGTTTTCCATCTAATTCAATAGGAAGAACTATATTTTCATATACATTAAGATCCGGCACCAGATTATAACTCTGGAATACGAAGCCCACCTTCCTTCTGCGGAAGATGGCAAGCTGTTCTCTGCTAAGTTTCCCAAGCGCCTTATCCCCTACATATACTTCTCCTGAAGTCGGTGTATCCAATCCGCCGATCATATGTAAAAGCGTACTTTTCCCGCTTCCCGATTTCCCAATAATTGCTACAAACTCCTGCTCTCTCACTGCAAAATTCACATCATCCAATGCTTTCACCGTATGAGTTCCCAAACGATAATATTTTTTTAGATTTTTCGTCTTCACAATCCATGATTCCATATTTTAGTCTCCTTTTCTCGTAATCTAGAAAGATTTTTCTTTCTAAGGAAATCATACGAATGAAAAATCACAAACCAGTTACGATTTGTGATTTTTTCTATCTTTTTTCTGTCTTTTTATCCTTCATTCGGAAAATACAGCCTGAATTCTGCCCCGCGCCCTACCTCTGAGCGCACTTCAATATATCCTTTCTGCAATTCCATAATCTGTCTTGCTAGGTAAAGCCCGATTCCGATGCCCTCCTGTTCATGTACCTCCGGTTCCCGATAGAAGCGAGTGAAAATCTGTGCCTGCCGCTCTGTGGCAATCCCTTTTCCTGTATCTTGAATGCTAAGCCTTGTAAAAATCTCCTGAGGCTTGATCTCAATATGAATCTTTCCTCCTGCCTCTGTATATTTTACTGCATTATCCAAAAGATTGAAAATCGCTTCTTCCGTCCACTTTCTGTCATGGCAGATTGGGAATTTTCCTTCTGCATCCACCGATATTTCAATCTGTTTCTTTGCTGCCAGCGGTACAATCTGAGCTACCGCATGTGAAAGTGTCTGTACCAGATCCTCCTTTTCTTTCTTAATGAGAATAATTCCAGTCTCAAGTCTCGACATCTTCACCATATTCTCAAACAAAAAATCAAGCTTATCAATCTGTTTCTCCATTTTCACAAGATATTCCTGCCCTCGCTTGGAAGTCAGTTTCTTAGACAAAATTTCAAGATAAAGTTTCTGATTGGCAATCGGTGTCTTCGTCTGATGGGAAATATCAGAAATCAACTCTTTGATGGTCTCCTTTTGCTTTCGGTTGGCATCCTGTCTTACTTTCCATACCTTCGAAAGTCTGCCCAACCTCTCATTGATTTTTCCATATAAGGTGTCTTCCATATCTTCTGCGTCTTCCATATCTTTGTCAGAAAGCAGATCATCCAGATGTCTTTCAAGACGGTCAGCAAAATCATAGACATCCTTCTTTTGCTTATAAAGTTTATATAGCAATAAAATAATTAATAACAATAAACATGTAATTACTATGATAAATCCAGCCATTGATATCCCATCCCATATACATTTGAAATATATTTGTGCTGCGTATCTTCAATCTTTCCCCGCAGACGGTTCACATTTACAACCAGCGTATGTTTCTCTACAAACTGTCCGTCACAATCCCACAGACGCTCCAACAAAATATTGTAAGTGAGAAGCTGGCGCCTGTTCTCTAGAAAGACTTGCAAAAGCTTAAATTCTATAGGCGTCAGCGCACAGGGCTTCCCATTTACTTCCACCTTAGCTTTCGACAGATCTGCCTTGAGATATCCGTCATCAAACACGCTGTCTATCTCCTCGGACACAAGCTTTAACATGACACGGATCTTCTTCAACAGAATTTTCATGGAAAATGGTTTGGTCACATAATCTTCTGCGCCAAGCTCATATCCTCTAAGGGCGTCTTCCTCCAAATCTCTGGCTGTCAAAAACAAGACCGGAACGTCTTTCCTTTCCTTCACCCATTTGCAAAACGTGAAGCCTTCTCCATCGGGAAGATTTACATCCAACAAGATAAGATCCGGCTCCTGCTCTTGATATCTTTCCCTCGCCTCTTTGATGGAATATGCGCAAGACACTTCATATTGTTCCTGCCGGAGCATATACGTAATACTTTCATTTAATTCATAATCATCTTCTACTAGTAATATGGTCTGCATGAAAATCTACCTCTTGACGTTCGGATATGTTTCTTATTTTTCTTTCTCCACTTTACAACTTTCTCACGGTATTTTCAATTCAAAAAACGAGAGCTACAAGAAATTCTTTTCTTGCCACTCTCGTTTACTATATTTTTATATGTTATAAAATTTACTGCACTTATTTTGTAAGCATCATCATAATCTCATTGCTTCTCTTTACAAAAGCAGTCATCTCATCCGGATTCAGCGGTTTGTGCGCAAGCATTGCCAGATCGTAGAGCTGTTTACAGATAATATTTGTATTTTCACCATCTTTATGCTCCACAACGTAAGTTACAAGCGGATGATTTGCATTAAGGATCAAGGTGCTCTCGCCTCCCATATCCATGCCCATACCTGCCATGCCATACATCTTCATCATTTCCTGCATACGACGACTCTGCTCAGATAAGGTAATCATAGAAGCAACATTGTCATCTTTTAATTTCTCGATCTTCACATCCAGCTTGTCATTGCCGAGCTCTTTTCGGAAAATCTCGATCAAGCTATCTGATACTTTCTTAAATGCTTCCTTATCTTCCTCTGCCACTTCCTCTTTCACATGTTCGGTCACATCTGCATCAATTCTCTGGAAGCGAATCGTTGGATTGCGCTGCTCTAACTGTGTGATAAACGCAGAATCGATGTTGTGGCTTAAGATCACTGCATCCTGTCCCTGACTCTTGAAGAGATTAATATACTGGCTCTGCTGGATCTCGTCTGTGATATAGTAGATTGTTGTCTTGATCTCTTCTACTTTATTTTCATCCTGATTCTCGTCTTTCTTATCGTTTGGCTCGATCACTTCTCCGCCATTTTCCTCGATGCAGTCTTTCAATGTAAGATATTTATGCTCAATATTCTTAAAGAGAATTGCATCTTTCATCTTGTCGCAGAATTTCTCGTCCTTTAAGCAGCCGAATTTGATAAACGGACTGATGCTGTCCCAATATTTTTCATAATCTTCTCTCTTTGTCTTGCACATTCCAGCCAGTTTATCTGCAACTTTTTTAGAAATGTAATCTGCAATTTTATTTACAAATCCGTCATTCTGCAATGCACTTCTTGAAACGTTCAGCGGAAGATCCGGACAATCGATCACACCTTTTAATACCATCAGGAACTCAGGAATCACTTCTTTGATATTGTCTGCGATAAATACCTGATTGTTATATAATTTGATGGTTCCCTCAATGGAATCATATTCTGTGTTGATTCTTGGGAAGTACAGGATTCCCTTCAGGTTAAATGGATAATCCATGTTCAAATGAATCCAGAACAATGGCTCCTTATAGTCTAAGAATACTTTGCGGTAAAATTCCTGATAATCTTCGTCTGAACACTCATTTGGATGCTTTGTCCACAGCGGATGGATATCACTCAAAGAAACCGGACGTTTCTCAATCTTCACCTTCTCTTTGGCAGGCTCTACTTCTACCATTTCTTTCTCGCCATTTTCATTTTCCTGCTCTTCCATTTTCGCATCTTCATGAATATGTTCTACAACCACATCGTCTTCTTTTAGATCTGCTTCATCAATGGTCTCATATTCTTTTTCTGCATTTTCTTTGGACAAGAAGATTTCTACCGGCATGAAAGAACAATATTTTTCAATCACTTCACGCACGCGGTATTCGTTGGAAAACTCCACGCTATCGTCATTGAGATATAATGTCATGGTGGAACCAACTTCTGTCTTTGTTCCTTCTTCCATCTCATATTCTGTACCGCCACCACTTACCCAATGTACCGGTGTTGCTCCGTCTTTATAAGAAAGCGTATCGATATGCACTTCATCAGCTACCATGAATGCAGAGTAGAATCCCAGTCCAAAATGACCGATCATATCGTCCTCTGTTGTTTTATCCTTATATTTCTCAAGGAACTGTGTAGCGCCGGAAAATGCGATCTGTGTAATATACTCTTCCACCTCGTCAGCGGTCATACCGATTCCGTTATCTGTAAACTTTAATGTTTTCTCTTCTGGGTTTACTTCCACCTTAATACATGGTTTGTAATTATCCGGAAGCTGATATTCTCCCATCATATCTAATTTCTTTAATTTTGTAATCGCGTCACAGCCATTGGAAACCATTTCTCTCACAAAAATATCATGGTCTGAATACACCCATTTTTTAATAATCGGGAATATGTTTTCACTGCTGATTGATAAACTTCCTTTTTTTGTTGCCATTTTTATCACTCCTATTTTTTATTATCACAAGCGAATCTCACGCTTTTTTTATCTACAAGATATGATAATACTGCCAAAAATAAAAGTCAACATGAAATTAGCACTCTTTCAAAAAGAGTGCTAATAATTCCGTGAAAAATATAAATTTTTTCTAAATTAGTTCTATTTTATAATCTTGAAAGGCACTGCTTATTCTATGCTCTTTAGTGATTCTACCATATCGATTTTACGCAGTTTGAAATACATCACTCCATTTACGATCATGGAGAATAAAATCGTAAATAAAAAGCTATATATATAACTTGGCAGATTGATGATTCTTCCGAACATGGCCGCCGGAACCTCCACCGTTTCAATAATAAATAAATGAAGGATCTTACCAAGTCCTGCCCCAACAATCGTACCTATCAGTGTCAGCAGAATATTTTCCCTGTAAACATACGCTGCCACTTCAGGGTTATAAAAGCCTAACACTCTCAAAGTCGCAAGTTCTCTTTTTCGCTCCGCTATGTTAATGGTATTCAAATTGTAAAGCACCACAAATGCCAACATTCCGGCGGAAACGATCAATACAATAATGACCAGATTCAAACTCTTAAGCATATCATTGAGTCGCTTCTCAATATCTTTCAAATAGCTTAAGCTTAATACTTCATCCCTTGCAAGAATCTTTTCCCCTGCTTCCTCCATCTGCTCTCGTGTATAGCTATCCTGCACAGAAAACAGCACTGTATTATATTCCGGCTTTTCCCCATACACCTTTTCATAATACTTAGGAGTCATATAGAGGTAATGCCCCATATAGTTTTCGCAGATATTTTGGATAACAATCTCCTTATTTCCCTCATTTTCATCTTTGATGGAAATGGTGTCGCCCACCTTCGCGTTTAGAAGCTTTGCAGTTTTTTCGCTGATAATCGCACCGTCATCAGACAATTCATAAGCTTCTTTTGTTTTGCGGTCATGAAAATGTACGTAGTTCTCACTGGCCTTGGGCTGCCCCAGCACCATTACATAGGTCTCACGCTCATGCCCATCCTTTGTCAAAACAAGATTCTTCATATAAGCGTCCATAAATCTGGCAATGTCTTGATTCTGCTCTAAAGAATCCGTTAATTCTTGGTGCTCGTCTTCACTTAGATTTTCTTTCAAAATCAAATTTCCATCATAACTCTGGATCTCCGTGTATTGTATATCTGCGATCTCAAATACGGAGTCCCGAATTCCATAACCGACAAGCATCAGCGCCATACAGCCTCCGATTCCGAATATGGTCATGAAAAACCGCTTCTTGTAACGCATCAGATTGCGGATCGTAGACTTCCACGTGAAATTAAGACGTTTCCAGATAAATCCTACATACTCCAGAAGTACTCTCTTTCCAATCTTCGGCGCCGGAGGTCTCATCAGAGACGCCGGCTGTTCTCCCAGTTCCCGATAACAGGAAAATACCGTTGCAAACATCGTACAAGCCACCGCGGCAATGGAAGCCTCAATTGCGTAAGCCCAGTCATACGGTACTAGTATCTCAGGAATGTGCTGATACATAATTCCGTAAGCATATATGATAATGAACGGAAGTACCTTCTCCCCAATGAGTACGCCGATGATACTTCCACCTGCTGTTGCAAGAAGTGCATAACCCAGATATTTGGAAACGATCGCCCATTTACTGTAGCCAAGCGCCTTCATTGTACCAATCTGGGTACGCTGTTCTTCTACCATTCGCGTCATACTTGTCAAGCTGATCAGTGCAGCCACAAGGAAAAAGATTACCGGAAATACCTTTCCGATGGCGCGCATTCGATCTGCATTTTCCCCATATCCGTCATGCTCCGGAAGATTACTCCTGTCATAGACATACCACTTGGGATCTGCAATCTCCGCCAGCTCTTCCTCTGCATCCGCTATCTTTGCTTCTCCATCAGCAATCTCGTCCTCTGCCTCTTTCTTGCCCTCTTCGTATTCTGCCTTGGCATCTTCAAGCGTCGTCTCGTTTTCTGCAATTTCCGCTTCTCCGGATGCTAGCTCCTGTTCCTTCTCATCAATCTGCGCCCATCCGGATGCAAGTTGTCCTTTGCCCGACTCAATCTGAGAATAAGCATCGGAAAGCTGCTGCTTACTGGAATCAAGCGCTGCCTTCGTATCCGCAAGCTGCTGCTCTTTTGCCGCCAGTTCTGCCTTGGAATTATTTAACGCGGTAAGCTTAGACTGATAGTCTTGTTCCTGCGTTTCTAAGGCTTTTAATCCCTCATTTACCTCTGAGATACCAGTCTCCAGTTTCTCAATAGAAGCGCCATACTGTTCTTCCCATGTTTGATGAAGTTCTTCATAATTCTCATCCTCCGGCTTAGGCTCCAGACTCATAATATAGGCAAACCGTCCTTCTAATTCCTTAAGTTTCCCCTGTGCTTCTTTCTTTGCCTTGTCTAATTGCTTGCGATATGCTTCAAGTCCCGCCTCTCCTTTCGCAATTTCTTCCAATGCTTCCGGTTTTGCTGCCTTAAACTGAGCAAGCCCTGCCTCGTAAGCTTCCGTTCCCTCCTGCCATTTTTTCAGTCCGCTGCTATATTGAGTTTTCGCTTCTGTAAGCTCATCTTCTTTGGAATTTAACGTTGTCTTAGCTGACGATATCTGACTTTTCCCGTCTGCAATCTGCTGTTTTGCTTCTGTAAGTTTAGCTTCACCATCATCAATCTGTGCTTTCGCATCATCCAGCTCTTCCTGAGCTTTCAGCTTCCCTTCTTCTAACTCTGCTTTTGCATCATCAATTTCAGACTGCGCATCATCCACAATCTCCTGTTTGCGGATTTGTCCCCGCTCTCCGGTAATCTCCTCAATGCGATCCAGAACGGTTTCGATTTTCTTATCATATTCCTCGGTATAAGCGATTAAGTTTTCCGCCCCTTCTACCTGTACGTATGCCTCCGTAAATACATCCAGTGCGAAAGTCTTCGCCGGAACAAACAGAAATCCGCTGACACTTCCGCTTCCAATGGTGGTCGAACCTCGTCCAAAGGAAATGTAGCATGGGCTGTTTCCAATTCCTACAACCTTATATTTCTCCTGTTTTAAGGTATCTGATATTGGATCATCTGTCCCGCTTTTTAGGGTGATCATATCGCCCACTTTATAGCCCATATCATCATCTACCAGACACTCTCCTATTTTCTTCGGCAGACGTCCTTCCGATACAGTCACATGATTCATATTTTCCGGAAGAGACATCACATGAAATACATATTGCTTCTTCTTCGTTTCACAGAGCATGTCCGCACTATATGCTCCTTCCACCCTTTCAACACCTTCTACTGCTTCTATGGCATCTATATCATCGTCTGTGATTCCGAAGGTACTAATCGCCTGTATATCCATCAATTCTTCTTGGTCAAAATAATGGTCTCCCGTAATGCGCATGGATGGTTCGGAAGCGCGAATTCCGGAGAAAAAAGCAACTCCCAGCGCAACAATAAAAAGAATCGACAGAAATCTGCCCAGACTCTTTCGAATTTCCATATAAAAATCTTTTCTTGTTGCTTTTGTACCCATGTGTCACCTCTAATTTATTACCACTCTATTGTCTCTACCGGAACCGGCGATGGATTTTCAACAATTTTTGACACCCGTCCGTTTTTAATCTTGATCACACGATCAGCCATCGGTGCAATTGCCGAATTATGCGTGATTAAAACTACCGTCATTCCGCGCTTCCGGCATGTGTCTTGAAGAAGCTTTAAAATAGCTTTTCCAGTGTTATAATCAAGCGCTCCCGTAGGCTCATCACATAAGAGAAGCTTCGGGTTCTTGGCGAGCGCTCTTGCAATAGACACTCTCTGCTGTTCTCCGCCGGATAACTGCGCCGGAAAATTTCCCAAGCGGTCTCCAAGCCCTACATCCTCCAGCACCTCTTTGGCATCCATAGGATCTTTACAAATCTGAAGTGCAAGTTCTACATTTTCAAGCGCAGTAAGGTTTGGAATCAGATTGTAAAACTGAAATACAAAACCAATATCGTCTCTTCGATATGCGGTAAGCTGCTTCTGAGAATATTTTGCAATATCTGTTCCGTCAACGAGAACTTGTCCTTCTGTTGCAGTATCCATACCTCCGAGAATATTAAGTACCGTTGTCTTTCCCGCTCCGCTTGGTCCGACTACAACAGCAAATTCTCCCTTTTGAATCTCAAAATCAATTCCATCTGCCGCCATAATCTTTACTTCACCCATTTGATATATTTTTTTCACATCTTTTAATGCAACAAATCCGCTCATAGCCTTCCTCCGAACGATTCATTATAATTGTTCATTGTATGATATAATTATATCATTTATAATAGCAGAAGAGAATTCACATTTTCTAAAAGTATTATAAATTCACCATACAATAAACCAGTTATACGAAAATAAATAGAGGGATACCTATGAGTCAGACATTTTCTATTCAACCAGCAAAAACCGATAAACAGATAAAAGACATTGCCGATCTGGCAGAAATTATCTGGAACCAACATTTCACACCGATCATTGGTAAAGAACAAGTGGACTATATGGTTGAAAAATTTCAGTCTTTCCCTGCAATAAAAAATCAGATTACGAAAGACGGTTATGAATATTTTGAGATTTTCTGTGATGACACATTGGCTGGATATACTGGAATACACGCAGAAACAGGAAAACTTTTCCTTAGCAAGCTATATATTCACCCCGATTTCAGAGGACGACATCTTGCTACGAAAGCATTTCAATATTTGATTGATATTTGCAAAGAACGGGGACTTAAGAAAATCTGGCTTACTTGCAATAAGCACAATGACAACACTTTGAAGATTTATGGCCATCTTGGTTTGCAGATTACAGATTCACAGGTGGCGGATATTGGAAATGGATTTGTGATGGACGATTACATTTTGACATATGAGATTTAGCGCAAACCGCCTTGCTTCACACCAAATCACTTCGTGCTTTGGTGCGCGGGCTTTCGCCACGCTTCTCTCTTTTCGCCTTGCTTCACACCAAATCACTTCGTGCTTTGGTGCGCGGGCTTTCGCCCTATAATAACTCAAAAACCAGCAGATGAACACAAGTGCTCTCCTGCTGGTTTTTTCCTTATTGCAAGGCTCAATGCTTTCGCGACTATTCTTTTCCGTTGAAGCAGTATGTGCATACTTTGCATGGATCGATGCCGATGGATTCGATCAGATCGTCCAATCTGTGGTAGCGGAGTGTGGTAAAGTTCTGTCTTTTACGGATTTCTTCTACCATGCGCTCATACCGCTCTGTTGTCGGATCTGCATACTCGTCCAATGCTTCTTTGGAACATTCTCCGCCTTCCAAATCTCTGATTACTCGTCTTGTGATCAGATCCATCTCTGATTTTGAACGGGAGAAGTTCAAATATTTACAACCATATAACAGTGGTGGACATGCCGGACGTACGTGTACTTCTTTGGCGCCACTTCTGTACAGAAATTCTGTTGTTTCACGAAGCTGTGTTCCTCTGACAATGGAATCGTCAATCAGAAGAAGTTTTTTATCTTCAATCAATGCCTGTACCGGAATTAATTTCATACGGGCAATCAAATTTCTCTGACTCTGTGTACTAGGCATAAAAGAACGCGGCCATGTCGGCGTATATTTAATAAACGGTCTTGCGTAAGGAATACCCGAAGCATTCGCATAACCGATCGCATGGGCAATCCCCGAATCCGGAACCCCTGCCACAATGTCCGGTTTCACAGAATCTCCATCCCTCTTTGCAAGCATACTTCCACATTTATAACGCATCTCTTCTACATTCACACCTTCATAAGAAGAAGTCGGATATCCATAATATACCCATAAGAAAGAACAGATTTTCATCTCTTCTCTGGCTTCGCTTAAAACTTCTACTTTCTCCGGTGTTACATATACAATCTCGGAAGGACCAAGCTCTTTATAATCTCGGAAGCCAAGATTAATATATGCATGACTTTCAAAAGACACACAATAAGCTCCCTCTTTCTGACCGATCACAAGCGGAGTTCTTCCGTAACGGTCTCTCGCAGCATAGATTCCTTCTCCCGTCATAACAAGAAGCGTCATCGAACCATCTACACGCTCCTGAACATACTTAATACCTTCCAGAATACTATCTTTTTCACAGATCATGGCAGCAATCATTTCCGTCATATTGATCTGTCCATTAGACATTTCCTGAAAATGAGAATGCGCTCCTTCGTAAAGGCTTTGTAACAGCTCTTCAGAGTTATTCACCTTTCCGACAGTTGTAATGGCAAAGCTTCCAAGCTTTGAGCTGATGATGAGTGGCTGCGGCTCATAATCGGAAATACATCCAATGCCGATATTTCCTTTCATCTCTCCCACATCTTTGTCGAATTTGGTACGAAATGGTGAATTTTCAATATTGTGAATAGCACGGTTAAATCCGTCTTCTCCGTGCGTTGTCATTCCTGCACGCCTTGTTCCAAGATGCGAATGATAATCCACACCATAAAAAAGTTCCAATACACAGTCCTGTTTTGATGCTACACCAAAAAATCCTCCCATAGCTGTTCTCCTTTTTTATTCCATTAAGTGATATTTATTTTTTACACTAGAGATTGTAGCACACTGTTTTCCATTTCTCAAGAATTTCCTATAGGATTCCAATGCCCTCGTATCTATCTTTTAAAACATTTCACTGCAAAGCTGCTGCATTTTCTCATGTATGATCGGCATATCGCGCTCATCTGTCATCGTTACAAGCACATCACCTGCAAGAAGCCTTGTCTGTCCCCGCGGGATCAGTTCTTCTGCCCCTCGCTGAATTGCCACCAACAGGCAATTATCCGGCCATTCTGTGTCACAGATCCGTGTTTCTTCTACTCTTGAGCCTTGATGAATCACATAATTTGTCAAGATTTTCTGTCCATGTCCCTCCGGCACCTGCACTCCCTGTTTTGCAAGAAGACGATCAAGAAGGCTCTCATAGATCGGCTTTGATCTTAAAAGTGTCGCCACAACATACGCCACAATAGATACAATCGCCAGCGATAACATCTGACTCAGTGATCCGGTCATTTCGAAAATTAAGATAATCCCCGTTAAAGGCGCTCTCACAATGGCAGAAAAATAGCCTGCCATAGCAAGCAGAACAAAATTATTGATATACATGCTATCTAAGCCAAAAAACTGTACACCGACTGCCGCGAATGCTCCTCCGATAAATCCTCCGATCACCAACAGTGGGAAGAAAATACCGCCCGGGGCTCCTGAGCCAAAGCTGATTGCCGAAAATAAAAATCGTCCGAGCAACAATAATAAAATCGTTCCCAGCATCATCTCTGTATGTGTCAGCTCTTCAATCAACGCATGTCCGCTTCCAAGAAGCTGCGGCGCTGTAAATCCAATGAGTCCTGCGCACAAAAAAGGCACAACTATTTTCATTGTCGGATTTAGAAACGTTGCTTTCTGATAACACTCCTGCGCCTTCAACGTAAACCAATTATAAAAAGCACCTGTAATACCAAGCACCACGCCAAGGAGCAATATCATCCAATAATACTCCATGGGAAGTGCCTTTAGGATATCAAATTGAAAAACAGAATCCATCCCCAATATCGTAGAGCTTAAAAAATCCGCTGTCAAAGAAGCTGACATCACCGACACAAGCACAGATACTGAAAAATTCTTATGCACTTCCTCCAATGAAAACATTACTCCGGCAAGCGGTGCATGAAAAGCGGCTGCCAGACCCGCGCTTGCGCCACAGGTCAGAAGAAATTTTTCTTCTGTTTTTCCTCTGTCTAATCCACGAGATATTCCTTTTCCCACCATGGCGCCCAACTGAATTGACGGACCTTCTCTTCCAAGTGCCAGACCACCCAGCATACACAAGAAACCGCCCAGAAATTTCGACGGAAGCACCTTCCACCACACTTGATCAAGCTTTCCGGCCATTTCACCTTCCAGCTGCGGAATTCCACTTCCTGATATCATAGATTCATATTTCAAAAGTCTTGCCACGACACATGCCAACAGGACAAGCACTATCAGCCATCCTGCCATCCGCAGCGGATTCCCCTTTGTAAATGTTAAAATCTTCTGAGTCCACTGTCCGGCATACCCTAAGACAATTCGGTAAAGGAGCACCACAAAACCTGCGATTGCTCCCACCAGAATCCCCTCTCCTATTAAAATAACCTGAAATCGCTCTGCACGTTTGATCGTGCCTTTCGCATCATGATTCACAGTTCTCTACTCCTCATCGTTACATTTCTTATGATCCTGACGGCATATAAGGTCTCAACACTCCTGCCACATTGCTGATCGGCATAGTCTGAAGCCATACATGTCCCGGTCCGGTAATGACAGTGTTAAATACACCCTCTCCGCCAAACAGCATGTTCTTCACTCCCGGAACACTGCGGATCTCCATATTACAGCTCGGTGTCATTGCTGCTAAATGTCCGGTATCTACAACAATCTGCTGTCCCGGCTGAAGATCGTATTCGACCACATGTCCATCAAATTCTGCAAAGACAATTCCCTGTCCGCTCACTCTCTGCATAATAAAGCCTTCACCGCCAAACAGACCTGCACCAAGCTTTTTATTAAAGAAAATAGAGAGATTTACGCTTGCTTCTCCTGCTAAAAACGCACTCTTTTGAAATACCATCTCCTGCCCCGGGGCAATTTGAAATGCTTTGATCGATCCCGGAAAGCTGGATGCAAATGCAATCAATCCATTTCCTCCCTGTGCAGTGTACACATTCTGGAACATTTTCTCTCCTGCAAACATTCTGCCGAATGCTTTCCCGATTCCGCCATTGGTCGTTGTCTCCATCAACATATTAGGCGACATCCATGACATGCTTCCGCCCTCATTGATCATTTTCTCTCCGCCTTCCAATTCACAGATTACAACCGGAAGTGTCTCTCCTACTATTTGATATCTCATACAAAAATACCTCCTCACACATTTATGTTTTCATCATAATGTGGAGGAGGATGTTCTGTCAATTATTATCTGATATTACTCAGATTTTTTCTTTTTGGAGCTCGTCAATGCACAGAAAAGCACAAATCCGAGGAACAGGACTGCAATCATCATCCATGTTACGAATGCAGCAGTACTCATTCCGCTGAATTTATCATAATAACCTTTCAGATAAATAATCATAATAATCACCGGAATTCCGTATCCTACATAAGCTTTCAGCATTGCTGGGAATTTCAAACCTTTTCCTGTATTTACTTCTGCAAGGAAATTCTCCCAGCCCCAGCCATTCTTTCTTGTAATAAAGAGCAGATAGCCAAGACTACCAAGTGGAAGAAGATTATTTGATACGATAAAATCTTCCAGATCCATGATCGTACTTCCTTCCCCTACCGGCTGAAAATCTGCAAGCACATTAAACCCAAGTACACAAGGCATGCTCAGTACGATAATCGCGATCATACTGACAATCACACTTTTTCTTCTGGACCATTTTAACAGATCCATGTCAAAAGAAATAATATTTTCAAATACAGCCACTAATGTAGAGAACGCTGCAAATGTCAGGAACAGGAAGAATAATGCCCCCCACCAGCGTCCGCCCGGCATCTGTGCAAATAGATTCGGAATCGTAATGAATATAAGGTTCGGTCCGGCATCCGGCTGAATATTAAATGCAAAACATGCCGGAATGATAATGAATCCTGCCATCAATGCAACAAAAGTATCTAAAATTGTAATGTTGATTGCTTCTCCGGTAAGACTTCTGTCTTTTCCCATGTAGCTTCCGAAGATCATCATAGCACCAATACCGATAGACAACGTAAAGAACGCCTGACTCATCGCTCCAAAAATCACATTTCCTATACCGATTTCCGCCATTTTTTTGAAATTCGGGATCAAATAAAATTCAATTCCTTTTTCCGCTCCTTCCAAGAAGAATGAATGCGCTGCTAAAACAATCATAATAAGAAGCAAGGCAATCATCATAACTTTCGTCACACGCTCTACACCTTTTTGAATCCCAAACCAGCAGATCACGAATCCTACCACTGTAATAAGAATTGTCCAAAATGCCATGGTTGAAGGACTTCCGATCATTTGACCGAAACCATTTTGTATATCCTCAGAAGACGCACCCACGAACTCTCCTGTCACACAGCGATAACAGTAATAAAGCATCCAACCTCCAACGGTCGTATAGAACATCATCAGAAGATAGCTTCCGATAATACCGATCCATTTTGTGTGATGCCAGCGGCTTCCTTCCGGTTCCAGTTTCTCATAAGCTGCCGCTACACTGTATCTACTTGCACGTCCTACAGCAAATTCCGTAACAAGCACCGGAATTCCCATAACAAGCAGGAAGATCAAGTAAATCAAAATAAAAGCGGCTCCTCCCATCTCTCCGCAAAGGTAAGGGAATTTCCATACATTTCCAATTCCAATCGCACATCCGGCTGATACTAAAATAAAGCCAAGACGCGATCCAAATGTTTCTCTCTTCATAGTATTTCTCACTCCTTTATAACCTGTAACCGTTATATTATAAAACATAAGTGTATAAAAATGCAAGCATTTGAATGCGATAATGCAAAAAGAGAGCCGGGCAACTGACTCTCTTCCTGCGCTACATTATTCAAAATTAGAGGTCTAATATTCCTCTGCAAATAAGGTACTTGCTCCTGCCTGGTTTCCACCGATGTACAGGTGCGTTGTCTGTTCAAACTTAAGTGCCTTATCAGATGGCGGGAAAAATCCGCCAGATTCTTTATTAAGGCGAAGTACATCTCCGCCTACTACGCGGTCAACATCTGGAATTGTAAATGGCTTCTCAATCGAACCGCCGCTGATGATCGCATCTGCTTCCGGCACATCGTCTACAAGAAGGATTCCTTCTGTTCCGTCTACACCGCCGAATTCAAATGTGATCGTAGAAGCTTTTATTCCATGTTTCTCTGCACACTGTATTGTGAGCATTCCGTCAACCGCTGCGTTTCCGCCGCCTTCCCATGCCATGATAAGTCCATCTGCATCCAGATACTGCGCAATCTTTACTGCCACCTGTGCACATCTGGTCTTATGCCAGTTGGATGGATTATGACTTCTTCCGAATATCACACCGCGGAAGTTGATCGTCTTTCCGTGCTCCTTATACAATTCTAATAAAATAGGACTATTTACATATAAATAGGTAGGAACTTTGAATGCCGGCCATACATAGTTACCACTCACCACACATCCGTCCATCAGCTCATTTGGATGGAACAGTGTCGGAACCATATTATCGATCGGATGTCCATAGATAAAGGTATTGGAGTACGGACCCTGATTCTGGGAGTTCCATACAAATACTACATTCGGAAGATCCGGATTTACTTCATCAATGGAAAAATCCTCCGTGCTGTCCGGCTCCATCTCTTTTGTCACTGCCGCAAGATAGGTTGATACTTTGATCCCGATATTACGGATATCTGTATCATATTCGATAGAAGATTTTCCCTCTTCCAGCTCGTATACAATCACAAGGTTAATTGTTTTAGAAAATGGGGTTACATCTGCAATTGGTCCTGTCATATCCATAATCGCATCACGTGGATAGAGAAGTCCTGAACTTGCACTGGAATCATCCCACGGAAGGGCTGCACTTTCCATAACTGCAAATCCATTTAATAAATTCGTTTTCCCTTCACCCACCATATGTGGGTCACTGAAATAACCGGAATATTGCTGTCCTTCACCTTCTACCTTGATCATTGGCTGAATCGTATCTAACAAATGAATAATACGTGTATTTTCACCTGGTTTTACGATTTCAAAATCCACTGATTTTACTGCTTTCATCAATGGTTTTGCTTCCGCCAGCAATTCTTCTTTGGAGATGGATAACACGCCATTTTCTAAAGAGGTATGCTCAGCAAATTTTGCATCTTTAATGTCAAAATACTGACGAGTTAATGTTTTACTCATTTTCTTCATGTTATTCACCCTCCTTCTCTTCATCTACTGTAAATAATGTAGGTCCATCCACATCCTGTGTTAAAACTTCCAGACACTTATCAATGATTTTTCTTCTGTATGCTTTCTCACGATCCAACGGAAGATCCGGATTACCACTTGGTGATGTGAAGTCTCCGCCGAACACAATTCGGTTAGAGCCTACACTGAGAGCGATTGACGTAAATGCTGTAATATGAGCAACCGGAATTCCGGCTCTGTCAAGCTCTTTTGCCATCGTTGCACAGCAACGAGTACAGGTTCCTCAAGTAGAGGTGAAGATTGCCGCAGTAACTCCTGAAGCTTTTAAGTCTGCTGCTAACTTCTGTCCCATCTCTTTACTTGTCTCTACGTTCGTACCTACTCCACAAGTTGTATAGAAATATTCAAATACAGAACCTATTTTTCCTTCTCTTTCCAAATCTCTCATAGCATCCAATGGGATCAAACGATGCGGATCATTACTTGCATCTGTTGTATCATATCCACCATGAATCGATTCATACACACCTTTTTTCAGTTCATCCAAGCCTTCAATACTATATTTTCCATAATCAACTGAGAAAGCTTGTTTCAATTTGTCTGGATTTCCTACTGGTACAAGACCACCTGTCGTAAATAACGCAATCTTGGTATCCTTCAAATTATCAATTTTAGCTGCAGGTGGAACCTGTTCAAAACCACGAAGTGGAACCTCTGTCTTATACGGACGGTTATATAACTTATCCAATAAGATATCTGTTACACGTCTTGCGCCTGTCTTTTCATGATATTCATTGTAGCGATGTCCGGTCGGCAGATATCCTTCAAATCTTGCCGCTTTAATCTCTTCTTTCTTAGCAAGCTTTAAAGCAAGCGCTGCAAGTTTCGGAAGAGATTTTCTCATTCCACTTGCTGTCTCTGTTGTTGAAATAATATAGTTATCTTTTACATACATTCCAACAGCAGGGTTCTCCCACCACATTCCTGTCACACTTGGAATACCAAGTTCCTTTTTAACATAGTCACACATTTTCGCACAAGCTACTCCGTAACGTCCTGCATTGAACGCTGGACCAGCGATAAATACATCTGGATTGCTCTCTTCGATTTCTTTTTTGATCGTTGGAAGTATTTCTTCAAATTTTGCATCTGTATTAATGAAGTTATCACCGCATACTAATACTTTTACAACTTCCATCTCACCCTTCCACATTGGTTCAACACCAAGCGCCGGACCTTTTTTCTCATTCAGGATGTGTAATCCTGTATCAGCCATTTCTTCGCCGCCCATGCCGGCATAGAACTGGTTGATATAATAAACTGCTCTTAATTTAGCCATGATGCGCCTCCTTCTTCTGACTTATTATCTTTTAATATGGTACACTTCCATCCTCTGTGTCCACAAAGATTGTCTTAGAGATCATATATTTTTGAATACCAGCAACGCCTAATCCACTTTCTCTCCATCCTGTTCCCGGTGATTCGATCATACCTTTACTAAAGTAAGAATTTACATAAATCTGTCCGCTGTCGATAGCCTGTGCTACTCTTAAGCCTCTCTTGATGTCTTTTGTAAATACTCCTCCTGCAAGTCCGTATTTTGTAGAATTAGCAATCGCAATCGCCTCTTCTTCTGTATCAAACGGAGTCACACATACTACCGGTCCAAAGATTTCTTCTTGGAAAATTGTCATATCCGGTGTTACATCAGCAAATACTGTTACCGGCACAAAGTTACCCTTTTTCAGATTTTCATCTTCATAAGGTACACCGCCGCAGATCAGTCTTGCTCCCTCTTTCTTAGCTTTTTCAATGTAGTCCCAGACAGTTGCCGCATGTTCTTTATGTATCAAAGTGCTGAGTGTTGTATTTGGATCAAATCCATCTCCTGGTACCATCTTTTCAGCTTCTGCTTTCAATTTCTCAAGGAACTCTTCATAAATGCTTCTGTGTACAATCAAACGGGTACCGGATACACATACCTGACCGGAATTTAATGTAAATCCCCATCTTCCCCATTTTGCTGCATCGTCCACATCCACATCATCAAACATGATGTTCGGGCTCTTTCCACCAAGTTCAAGCGCGATTTCTTTCACTGTATTTTGAGACGCTCCGATAATACGTCTTCCTGTCTCTGTTCCACCTGTCATCGCAACCATATCTACATCTGGATTCTGTACTAAAGCATTTCCGATCACTGCTCCTGATCCGGACAATACGTTGATGACACCTTTCGGGAATCCTGCTTCATCAAACACTTCTGCTAAAAGAAGCATGCTTAATGATGCCCAAGAGGACGGTTTAATGATTGCTGTATTTCCTGCTGCAAGGATCGCACATATTTTCTGACATCCCATCATAAATGGTCCGTTCCACGGAAGAATTTCTCCTACCACACCATGCGGATACCACTGTACCATATTAATCGTATTGTGATCGATCGGAACAATCTTACCCTCGATGCAGCGAGCCTTCCCCGCGAAATACTCAAAAGCATCCACGCACATTGCACCTTCATAATACATCACGCTGCCAAACAGTTTTCCACATTCTAATGTCTCGATACAGGCAAATTCCTCCAGTCTTCTTTCAAGAATCTTTCCGGCTTTCAACAATAATTTACTTCTGTCTTTTGCAGACATTTTTCCCCAAGGGCCATTGTCAAATGCCTCTCTTGCAGCTTTTACTGCTTTTTCCACTTCTCCTTCACCTGCTCGGTAGGCTTTTGCAAATGGTTCATTATTTGCCGGATTGATAATATCGAAAGTTTCTCCCCTTCTGGAATTACAAATTCACCATTAATATAACATTTATAAGGCTCGTTTTTTACATATTCATATGGATTCATATACAAGCCAGATCCGCAGCCTTTGCTAGCATGCGCCAAACTCTTTGAAACGGAGCTTCCGCTTGTCCTCTACATAGGCGATACGATTTCAGACAGTATTTGCGCAAAAAATGCCGGTATTGATTTTGCTCTCGCTGGTTGGGGGTGTCCGGATCACGAAGCTGTTCCTTCGGATATTCTCCTTCATAATCCAAGTGAATTGTTGTCTCTTTAATACTTCCTCAATGTATCATGGCTGTCATCCGTTGTGTTTTCTATCTTTCTGATCACTACATAATAACCACTGTCTCCGGCTTTAACAAAGACACGGTCACCAACTTTATGTCCTTTTAAGGCTTTGCCAAGCGGGGACTCAATACTGATAAGCCCTTGTAGTGAATTACCGCGCACACTTGTCACAAGACGGTAACTCTCTATCTCGTCATCATCTTCAAAATACACATCAACTGTATTATTAATTCCTACTTCATCTTCTCTCGACTCATCCGACACAATCTGCGCATATTTCAACATTTTCTCTAAATAGCGAATGCGGCTCTCATTGCGATTCTTATCTTGCTTCGCTGCTTTATACTCAAAATTCTCACTCAAGTCACCTTGCGCTCTTGCTTCTTTTACTGCTTCAAGTTCTTTCTTACGAACAACAAGCTTGCGGTACTCAATCTCTTCTTTAATCTTCTCTACATCACTTCTGGTCAATTTTTCTCCCATGCTAAACTCCCTATGATTCCACTAAATTATTTCCAGTATTTATTCAGCCATTCCTGCACAGTCTCCTCAGATGCTGAAAACTTATCGTCCTTATGCTGCTTTCTCAAATATGTTGGCAACAATTTTGTCCAAAGAATCATATCCGGCGCCACGCCTAGAATAGCTGAAAGAAACCCTCTTCTCACATACTCATCACTCAACAATTCTTTGAAACAAAAATCCACTTTAGGTTTCATAATAAAAAAATCTTTCGTACCCATACTATACTCCTTCCCGCGGGAAAGAAATATTAATATTAAATACAAAGAACAAGTATACTATTATTATAAATATAAGCTTAAAAATATACAACTGCTTTCCCACCATATGTTATTTTGATTTGTATTTCTTGGAATTCTATGGCTGAATCGCCTGTGACCTATATAAGACGGATCGAATTAGAATTCTTAGATAGGTTTATTATAATATAGAGATACCAAAAAGACAAGAAAAAAAAGAAAAGAGAAGTTTAGTAACAACCTCTCCTTCCTCACATTATTAAAACAATAAATACGGATTATATAAAAGGAACTTTCCCGCCATAGCAAGCAATAAATACGCCATTGCCCGTCCTTTCACATATGTCTTTGGAAGACGTATTTCACCGGTAGAAACCACCAGTTCCAAATCATCAATCTCTACAGTCTCTGTTTTCAAATGCACACCGAAGATTTTAGTAAATATTTTCCAAACAAGATAGCCAACCAAGGTTCCGAGAATATTCGCAGTCAAATCATCAATATCCAAAGCACGGAAGTTAAAAAGCTGTGAAATCTCAATAAGCATAGAAAACATTGCTCCTACGAGCACCGTCTTTCCCACACTTCTACACTC
>UMIN01056504.1_pt1 | contig 23973 bp, 21 predicted proteins | sample 1965811 | NCBI WGS metagenome assembly UMIN01 (sample SAMEA4836123, study PRJEB28245) | human gut metagenome | biome: gut microbiome; material: fecal sample | place: Denmark | collected 2008
CCCAGTCGGTCATCACCAGACCCTGGAAGCCCCATTCCTCACGGAGCGCTGTCATGACAAGGTCCCGGCGCTGGGAGGTGTGCTCCCCGTTGAGCAGGTTGTAGGAGGTCATCAGGGCGTGGGGCTGTGCCTCCTCCACAGCGATCTGGAAGCCTTTCAGGTAAATGTCCCGCAAGGCCCGCTCGCTAACGATACTGTTGGAGAGCATCCGGTTGGTCTCCTGGTTGTTGCAGGCGTAATGCTTGATGGTGACGCCCCGGCCCGGATGGGCTTGGACTCCCTGAGTGATCGCAGCAGTGACCTTTCCGCTGATGAAGGGATCCTCGGAATAATACTCGAAGTTGCGGCCGCACAGAGGCAGACGGTGGATATTCAAAGCAGGAGCCAGCCACAGATGAACCCCAAAACGCTCCATTTCTTCACCAATCATGTCGCCACACTGGCGGCAGAGATCCAGATTCCAGCTCTGGGCCAAGGCCGTACCAATGGGCATGGCGGAACAGTACTGATGGAGCACCTCACCCTTTCGGTCGGGCTGCTGCTGTCCCATAGCTCCCAAACCAGCGGCCATGTCATCGTCCAAAAACTCGGCAAACCCGGCAGGCAGGGACATCTCCAAGGGATAGACCCCGTTCTCATCCTTGCCGTAATCCTTATTCAAGCGCAGTCCTGCAGGGCCGTCGGCCATGACCAGCACCGGCACTCCCTTATCCTCAAAGAGACTGGTGGTCTCGCCGGCAGCGCCTACTACCCGCATACCTGCATTGCCCACAAAGCTCTTGCTGCCCTCGTCCTGGAAACCGCCCAAACAGATGTAGGCCAGCTCCTCATCAGATAGGGAAACCACCAGGTCTTTTACCTGGGCGGGCACCTCCGGCAGAGTGGCAACGGGACGGGAAGTGTAATCTTCCACCTCGACGGTGTAGACAGGCGCAGCTGTCAGTTCCTGAGCCTCACCCTGGTAAGTAACATGCTTGGCCTCCGGTTTCCAGTCCTCAAAGTCGGGCTGACCGCCAATGTGGCTCAGCTGGCGCACCTGAATGGTATCCTGTAAACGTACCACTCCGCAAATGTGAGTATCTCGGCTGGAGGTACCCAGTCGCAGTACGTAGTCCCCTGCCTCCAGGATCTGGCAGGCAGTGTCGTTGTCAAAAGAAGAAATGTCCTCCAGAGAGAAGGTAAGGATCAGGGCCTCCTCCTGGCCGGGAGCCACCTCCCCGGTTTTGGCGAAGGCCGCCAGCACCTGATAAGGCTGGTCCAGCTTCCCTGCAGGCACAGACACGTACAGCTGAGCCACCTCTTTGCCCAGGGCGTTGCCAGTATTCTTCACCGGCACCTTGACGCTCACCTGGGTGCCGGACACTGTCACCTGGGGCTGACCCAAAGCGAAAGTGGTATACCCCAAGCCATACCCAAAGGGGAACAAGGGAGTCTTGTCCACCGAGTCGAAGTACCGGTAGCCCACGTAAATTCCTTCCTTATAGCGGGTGTCGTCCATCTGGGCAAAATCCCCCACCTTGCAGTAATCCTCCCACTTGGCCCAGGTGGAAGCCAGCTTACCGGAGGGATAGGCTTTGCCCAAGATCACGTCCGCCAGAGAATCTCCCAGAGTCATACCGGTCTGGGACAACAGCAAAATGTTCTCAACCTCCATTACCGGGGTCAAGTCCACCACGCCGCCTACGTTGAGCACCAACAGGAAGTTTTTGTACTTTTCCCGAGCCGCCAAAATGTCACGGATCTCGGACTGGGTCAGTTCAAAGTCTCCCGGAGCGGGAGCGCGGTCAGAACCCTCGCCGGAAATACGGCCCAGCACAAACACCGCTGTATCCCCTTCCCCATCCAAGGGCAGGTCGTACTCCGGCTCCGGCATAACGGCGCCCATGCCCAGCATAATGGCAGGCACCCCCATCTCCTTGGCCTTTGCCTTGATTCCAGCCACAAAACCTTTATAGGCTTCCTGACGAAGCTGGCTGTACCCTTCCAACCATGCCTTGGTGGTAACCGTAAATCCGGCGTTCTCCAAGCCTTCTTCCACTGTGGTGTAATGGCGCACATTCACGTCGCCGGAACCTGTGCCGCCTTTGATGGTCTCTCGAGCGCCGCTGCCGTAAAGAGCCACCTTTCCCGGCACCTTCAAGGGGAAAGTGCCGTCGCTTTTCAAAAGAACCATGCACTCCGGGGCAAGTCCCCGCAGTAACTGACCATGTTTTACCTCATACTCATAAAGTTCCATAGGTTCCTCCTTCTCGCCGCCTGAATGATCCGGCAAATTCTTTTTCTTTTATTATAACGGATTTCTTAGATTATTTCTACAATTACAGCATTCTATTTGCAAATAAACTAGACCTTTCACCATAAAGCAGTGTTATTATCTTGAGCAATCAGCAAAAAATATGGTATTCTATGCTTATAAGCCACGGTGAAAGGGGATAAAAGATATGGATATCACATTTCGCACAGAAAATGGAAAATTCAATTACCGGGTGTGCGCCGTGATGATCTCTCAAGGGAAGATTCTGGCTATGCATGACGAGCGGTCTCCTTATTACTACCTTCCCGGAGGAAGAGTGGAAATGGGCGAAACAGCAGAGCATGCCGTTGTTCGGGAGATTGAAGAGGAGCTGAGGATCACTCCGAAAATTGTTCGCCCTCTATGGCTGAATCAATCCTTTTTTGTGGAGGAGGTGGACCATCTCCCCTACCATGAACTGTGTGTCTATTTTCTGATGGACATCTCCCACACCTCCCTTTTAGAAAAAGGAGAAAAGTTTACGTTGACGGAGGGCCGCCATACTCATGATTTTGAATGGCTTTCCTTTGAACGCCTAAAGGACGAATACTTTTATCCCCAGTTCTTAAAGGAAGAGATTTTCCATCTGCCTGCCACCTTCACCTTGCGCACGGAAGTGGAATGATCCTTCTCGCGGCAATAAGTAGAAAAAACACCCTGCCTTTTCATGCAGGGTGTTTTTTTCGGTACATGACTCATTTAGAAAGCGCGAGCAAAAAAGAAACGCACTCCACAAAGTAAAGGTCTCGGCTGCAGCCTCGGTCAGCGCTAAACGGTATTCACCGGACACCAGCGCCGCGTCTTGGATGCAGCGTCACGCTGGTGGCTGTACTGAAAGGAACCTGCACTGAAAAACCGGGCAACAAAAATCGCGAACCCCACAAAAGTGGAATTCGCGACTTGGAAGCGGCATCTTGCCGCTGGTGGAGCGTCCGCAACCAATGATGAACACTTTTCGTGATAAGATACTGCACTTTCAAGGTAGTCCTCTATCTCATCCAGCAGGACATCATCCAGAGTAATAGGCTGTTCTCCACCGTTGAAAATCAGAGTCATCCGGTCATCGTAAAGGTAGACCGCCTGGAGAAAAATGTTGATGATCCCCCGTCGGGTGCTTTCATTATTTTGATCGCCTTTCTTGAGCGCATACAAAAACGCCCTGACCTGAGGCACAGTAAGGACGACTTGCTTGCCCATCTCCATAGCAAGCAGGCCTTGTAATTCGTCCTTTTCCTGCTTGCGTTTCTCGATTCGCTCGGTTATCATGTCCACTGCCTGCCCACGTTCCAAAGCCTTCCAAAGATTTTCGATGGCAGTATCAGCTTCCTGAATGGCCGATTTGATTCGTTTGATAGCGGAAGTGTCCTGCTCTGCTTTGCAGACATCCGCCACGGCGGAGGCGATCCGCTCAATGTTGCTGTCGGTCAGTAGCTTGCAGCACTCCAGTACGATCCGGTTTTCGATCTTCTCCTTGTTGACCACTTTCTTTTTGCATTTGCGGCGTTTGAAATTGTTGCAGGCGTAGTAGTGGTACGCCTTGCCGGATTTTCCCGTGCCTCCATAGCCGGTCATCATCTCCCGGCAGTAGCCGCAGAACAGCTTGGTGGTCAGTAGATATTCCTCCCTGCCCCTGGAACGGGCAGGGGCTTTTTTGTTGCGGTCTAAAATGTGCTGCACCCGCTCAAATAACTCGTCCTCGATAATGCGGGGCATACCGCCCGGCGTTTCGGTATCCTTGTAGATATAATAGCCGATATACCGCTTGTTTCGCAAAAGACGGTGCAGGCTGTTCTTGTTGAACTCTTTTCCTAACGAGGTCTTGACCTGCTTGGCGTTGAGGTACTTGGTAATTTCGGCCACGGTCTTTCCGCTGGCATACATCTCGAAAATCTCCCGGACAATGGTTGCTCCCTCTGGATCAATGTGAAAGCGGCGCTCCTCGTCCACATAGTAACCCAGACCAGGATTGCTCCCGTTGCTCAGGCACTTTTCTGCATTGATGTCCATACCCCGGCGAATTTTTTGGGAAAGTTCCGCCGAGTAGTATTCAGCCATACTTTCCAAAACCCCTTCAATCAAAATGCCGCTGGCGTCGTCGCTGATGTTCTCCCTGGCGGAGATGACCCTGACACCGTTCTTCTTCAGTTTGGCTTTGTTGATGGCGCTGTCATAACGGTTCCGGGCAAAGCGGTCTAGTTGATAGACAAGCACTCCTTCAAAGATGTGCTTGTCACTGTCGGCAATCATCCGTTGAAACTCGGCCCGGCTGTCCGTGGTGCCGCTCTGCGCCCGGTCGATGTACTCTCCAATCACGATATGTCCGTTGTGCTTGGCAAACTCATAACAGGTCTGGAGCTGTCCCTCAATGGACTGCTCCGTCTGGCTGTGACTGGAATAGCGGGCATAGATGACGATATTCATGGAAACACTGCCTTTCCTGATTCTAATTTGATTATACCAAACGGGATCTTATCAGCGAACTGACAAAGCGCCTAAACTTTGTTCCATGTGTTTAGCAACGACTTTCGATGGGAATCGCACGACTGCCACCTAAACTGGAAAATCCAGTCTTGGTTTTTCCAGTCTTGGGAAACCCTGAACAGGAAAATCCCGCACAATTAAATACTAATATAATAAAATAAAGATCTATTAAATACGGAAGAATCAAATCCTATCCTGTCCGCTACGGCGAAAGAAAGGATTGGATGGGGTGGGACGGGAATAGGTATGAGAGGAAAATTGCCTACATTTTGCCTTTTGTCAAGTACCGCTTTGAGCCTTTCCCGAAAATGTAGGAATTAGGGTGGAAAAAGGCTGAATAATTTGCTTGTAACAGCATTTTAGAGAGTGCCCTGTGGATTTCCCATGTGCGGACTTTGCTGCGGTTTTACAGGGAGAAAAAGACCATTTTCAACACTTTTCAAGAGAGCCTACTTTTATGGCTGACTCAACAAGATGCGTCTTTGCAGCTGCCATATCTGATTCAGCCTTTCCTGAATTTCCTCCATGTCGGCTTGGTAGGTAGGGCTTCCGGCGTTGACTCGCTTGGCGATCTGGTTGATATTCCGGCCAATAGCGGACAGGAGTTTGTTCATCTCCTTGATGTCACTGGTGTCCACATAGATGATATATCCGTCTATTGCCATCTTCCGCAGGTAGGCGCCGATCCGCTTTGTCTGGAGCTGTGTCATCTTTTGTACAATCAGTTCCTTTTCCTCGGCGGTCACATAGAATTTCACCTGGATATTCCGTTTCCTGTCTCCCATTGTAGTATCTTAACTCTTTTCGTATCAAGGTTTGGGATGTTCTCAAGGGTCAGTCCCAGCGGGCAAAGCCTGCTGAGGTACAAGCATTTTTCGGGTTTAGGGGGAGGGTTCCCTAAAGTCAAAAATCGCAAGCGGGTACCCGCTTGCTGTGCTTGCTGTCATCTCTCTGCCCCGTACCTTCTTCCGTTATTACTACACCTTCACCATCGTCAAATGGCCGTTTAGCGCCTTAGATACCGCCAGAATGTATCTTGACAGGGCGCACTATCATCCGTATAATAAATACATACTCAGAGAATGTTTTGGGAGGAGCACAGCGGATGGCACGGAACAAATACCCAGAAGTCACCGAGGAGCGGATTTTGGATGTAGCTCAGCGCCTCTTTTTGGAGAAGGGCTACGAGAACACCACCATCCAGGACATCGTGAACGAGTTGGGTGGCCTTACGAAAGGTGCGGTGTACCACCACTTCAAGTCCAAAGAGGAAATCATGGATGCGGTGAGTGACCGTATGTTTTTTGAAAATAACCCCTTCGAGGCAGTGAAAGGTCGTACCGATCTGAACGGGCTCCAAAAGCTGCGTGAAGTAGTCCGGCTGAATCAGGCAGACACAGCTCGTACCAATATGACAGCACAGTCCATTCCTATGAATCACAATCCCAGAGTATTGGTCGGAATGATCGATGCCAACCGCCGGATTCTCACCCCGTATTTTCTGGAACTCATTGAGGAGGGGAACCGGGACGGTTCCATCCACACAGAGTATGCCAAGGAGATTGCTGAGCTGCTGCCACTGCTCACCAGCCTGTGGTTGCTGCCATCTGTGTTTCCGGCCACCAAAGAGGAGATGCGGCGGAAATTCTCCTTTATCGGGGCGATGATGGAGAAGATGGGCGTGCCTCTGTTTGACGATACCATTCAGCGGCTGGTGGACGAGTTTTTTGAGCAAATCCCCGACCTGAAATAAAATTGCCTCGCGGCAATTTTATTTTGTATATATACATTCATTCGGAAGGTATTATAGTGTAAATACCGCAGTCAATCACTGCGGCAAATTTTTTACCAGAATACATACCGCTTGAAGGTATGAAAGAAGCATGACATGAACCAAATTGTAATCTCTGCAAGCAACCTGACAAAAACCTTTTTGGGCAAAGAAGTAATCCGGAACTGTACCTTTTCCGTGGAGCGGGGCAGCATTTACGGTTTCCTGGGGCGCAACGGAGCAGGAAAAACAACTGTGCTCAAACTGTTGCTGGGGTTGTTAAAACCATCTGCCGGAACCGCCAGTGTGCTGGGACTGGACAGTGTGCGGGATAACGAGGCAATCCTTCGACGCACCGGAAGTCTGATTGAAACGCCGATATTTTATGAGCATCTGTCGGCTGCGGATAATCTACACCTCCATTTGGCTTACATGGGAATCGAGGATACCGATGTGAAACCAACGCTCTGCCGTGTGGGACTGCCCGGTACAGGGAGCCAGCCGGTGTCTACCTTCTCCCTGGGTATGCGGCAGCGTTTGGCCATTGCGCGGGCCATCATCCATCGGCCCGAAGTGTTGATTCTGGATGAACCGGTCAACGGTCTGGACCCTGCGGGCATGAAGGAGATGCGTATTTTGTTTCGCCGTTTGGTGCAGGAGGAAGGAATGACCATTCTAATGTCCAGTCACCTTCTATCGGAGATCAAGCAGATCGCGGATCGTGTGGGTGCCATTGTGGACGGAACTATCGTGCGAGAAGCGGAAATGACGGACATCTGCAAACAACATCCTTCCGATATGGAGGACTATTTTATTTCACTGATCCAGGGAGGTGCTGACCCGTGCATAAACTGATTGCATTGGAATTAAAACGGAATCGTCTTCGCCTCTATCATATTGCAACCCTGATTTGTGGAGTGACTATGCTGGGTTTCCAGTACCTGATGGCCGCCATCCCCTATATGGACCCCACCGAGCCGGATGCGGAATTGTTCTCCCAGTATCCCTTCCTGATGGGGATAACCTGTTTGGTCTGTATGGCGATTTTTTCGATTCTGTCGGCAGTCATGGCCTCCCGATTTGTGGTGGAGGAATACAGCGGGAAACGCGCAATTCTGCTGTTGAGCTATCCAATCAGCCGGAAAAAAGTGCTGAGCGCAAAGCTGATGTTGGTGCTCCTCTATACCGTTGGTGCTATGCTCCTGTGCGGAGCGGTGATCCAAACTGTGTTCTTTCTAACGGAGTTACTTTTTCCGATCTGTTCTGACCATCTGACAATCAAAGTGATCCTGCAATCACTGGGCTTCCTGCTCTGTTGCTCCGTTCTGGCGGGACTGCTGGGTGTGGTTTCCCTGTGGTTTGGATTCCGTAAAAAGTCGGTTTCAGTGACCATAGTGGCATCGGTCATTCTGGTTACCCTGGTGTGCCAGATGATCAGCGCAGCAATTCAGTATTTTCCAATTCTATGGATTGTTACGGGCATTGCAACCATTTGTTCATTGATAGCGGTGCTGGACCTGTTTCGTCAGGTAGAAAGAATGGAGGTGTAAACAGATGAAAAAACAAAAGCTCTTTACCCGTAACTTCACCTTTCTGATTTTGGGGCAGGTTAGTTCCCTCATTGGCAACTATACCCTAAAGTTTGCCCTCTCCATGTATGTACTGGAGCAGACCGGCTCGGCGTCCATTTTTGCGACATTACTGGCAGTAGCCATGCTTCCTACCATCCTGTTGTCCCCCTTTGGCGGTATTCTGGCGGATCGAGCCAATCGGCGTAACATCATGGTAGGGCTGGACACCCTCTCCGGACTCACTGTGCTGGTCGCGGGATTGGTGTTGCCCTTTGGACATGATATTTGGGTCATCGGTGCATTGTTGGTGATCCTGTCTGTCCTAGCCGCCTTTGAGTCTCCCACGGTACAGGCCTGCATCCCCCAGATGCTCTCTGGAGACAATTTGATGAAAGGCAATGCGGCGGTAAATCAAGTACAGGCCATTGCCGGACTCATCACTCCGTTTCTGGGGAGTCTGGTTTACGCTGCTTTTGGACTTACTCCGGTCCTCTGGGGAACGGTGGCCTGCTTTTTCCTCACCGCTATTCTGGAGTGCTTCATTCGCCTGGACTATCAGAAGGCGGAAGTCACTATGAGCGTCCGGGAGATCATTAGAGAGGACTTCTCCGTCAGCATTCACTTCCTGCGCCGAGAGCAGCCGGGTATCCTCAAATTGCTCCTGCTTGCAGCCCTGGCCAGCTTGTTTGTAGCCGGTACGGTGGTGGTCGGCTTTCCTTACTTGGTGCGGACTGTTCTTGGACTCTCGGCAGAGCATTACGGAGCAGCAGAGAGCGTTATGGGTGTAGCCGCCGTGTTGGGCAGCCTCTTTGTGGGAATTACAGCGCAGAAATTCCGTTTGCGCTGGCTGGCCTTTGTCTTTATGGGACTTGGCCTTAGCCTCGTTCCAACGGGAATTGCTTTTCTCTTACCTATAGGGTCTCTCAGTATTTACATCATTCTCCTTGCCATGTTCAGCCTTGGGCAATTTGGATGCAGTCTGTTTTCCACCTATGCAATCTCCGTTATCCAGGCTCGAACTCCTGAACATTTGATGGGAAAGATCATGTCCTATGTATTTACTCTTGCCATGTGTACCCAGCCTGCAGGACAGATCATCTATGGGGCGCTGTTTGATTGGTTTTCAGATAGTCCCTATTGGGTGCTGATCCCCAGTGGATTACTGGTATGTGTGATTGGTCTGGCATCCTCAAGGTTTTTTGTAAACTTCGAAAAGAATTGATTCCTGGCGGCGCAAACCGCTGACGGAATGCGGCGGTTTTGAAAACAAGAAATCAAGACCGCTGTATTCTGTTTGAAAAAATGAGAATGCAGGGGGTGTATTAAAGTCGCCCTTTTTTAAGGATACGGCGGTATCGAGGAGGTATCGCTGTGTCCTTTTTCATTTGTAGCCAGTCAAAAAAAGCCTATTCCTGGCCTCGGATATTTGCGCCCATAACCATGAATACACAAATCATATAAGGGCTTTACACAGTTCCTCCTTGCCTGCCTGTGTTCTGCCGACAGGCATTTTTTGTCCTCACGCTTGTTGTCGTTCGCCTCCTATCCACTGCTGGGTTAGCGATCCAGTTCATGACAGAAAGGAGACTTCAAATGACTGACCAGAGAGAAAATACCTCGGTTTTAGAGAAGCATCTGCCAAATGCACCTTCTCTAAAACCAGTAGTAAGTGAAAGGGGTCAAAAGGAGCCGGTGAACAGGACACAAGGAGGTGAGAAAATGAATCCAGACCTGCGTCACCAGGAACACAAGCAACACACGTTTGACTGTTTCTGCAAACGGGCTCTGAAGTATGAGGCCTACAACATCTATCGGGAAATCCGGCGCAGACAGCAGCAAGAAGTCAATTTCAGTGAGCTGCCGGAGGAATCCATGGAGCAGCTTGCAGTCTACGACTATTACGCCTGTGAACGAGACACTTTCGTCATAGGAAATGAGGTGATCCACATTGAAAATGAAAAACTGGCGGAGGCGTTAAACGCTCTTCCGCCAGAAAGCCGGGATATTCTTCTGATGTATTTCTTTCTTGAGATGCCGGATCGAGAGATTGCCGATTGCCTTCACATGGCTCGACGGACTGTCAACACTCACAGGATAAAGGCATTTCAAGCGTTAAAAGATCGGATGGGATGTGATGGGAATGGATAGAAACCGATTCCGCCCAACACTAATTCCCTATTCCATCATTGAGGCAGCTGTGCGGGGAGAACCTGATGCAGTGCGCATGGTACTGCGTTGCTATTCCGGCTACATAGCAGCTCTTTCCAAACGAACAATCCGGGATAAAAGAGGATTCTCCCGAATTCAAATGGATATTGACTTATTCCGGCGCCTGGAGCGTAAATTACTGATCATTATACTTCAATTTTACCTAGATTAAACATATTACAGCGCATAGGCGCAGAAAGGATGGCGCAAACGGATTTGACTTGCACCTTGAAAACTGAATATCAGGAAACCCATATCGCAGTTGATAGCCAACCTCAGAAGAACAATTATAATATTGAACTCCCGCAGTCCATTGTAGAATCTTTCGCAAGATTTTTGGTGCCTGAGATACGGAGATATTTTGACATCAAATAGATGCAGGACAATTTTGTGAATAATGAACCTTAAGAAGCAAAGGGATGACCGAGAAAATAGAATCGGTCATCCCTTTGCTTCTTACAATAAACTCTGTGATTCTAAAAATGGATAATAACAATCAGCGTATGTAAACAGGTGACTTTTGATTTGAATCGTGATATTATATAATAGAATCAAAAAATGGATGGTTAGAATGAAATATGAAACAAAAGCCAACAGAGAAAAGTATGCCGTTTTCGGCGAGACATCCCAAATTAAATTTCTTGCTTGGACTACTCCTCTTGCTTTTTTTGGTTGCGATTTCAGGAGCTATAATATGCTGGTTTCTCCAAGCTGCAAAATCCTCAATAACTGTCGCGGCAGAGTGGCTAGCCTCACTTGCCTCCAAACTTGATGCAGTCATTATTGTTGCACTAATTACCGGTTGTGTTTCCATTGTTGGTGTCCTGATTAGTTCCATTATTGCAAAACGCATCGACTATAAACGGAGTCGTCAAGAATATCTGGCAAAGAAACGGGAAGAACCGTATGGCCAATTTGTTGACATGGTTTATAAAATCCAGCAGAACTCAAAAAAACCAAACAGTTATACAGAGGCACAAATGCTAGCAGACTTGTCAGTGTTTTCAAAGCAGATTACTTTATGGGGATCCTCAAAAGTAGTAAAGAAGTGGGTGCAGTTCCGTGAGAATAGCGCAAACCCAGAGTTGGCTCGAAAAAATCTTTTAGTATTAGAAGATATTATGAATGAAATGAGAAAGGATCTAGGATTAAAGCGTACAAAAAAAGGAAATCTTCTTGCTTTCTTTGTGAATGACATTAAACAGGCGATCAAGTCAATGAAATAATTCCTTTCTTCTAAGCATTTCTTGCCCGTTACTTAAAAATAGTGGCATATTACATACAAACAGATAAACGGAGCCTGCGGCATGGCCGCAAGCTCCGTTTATCTATTGTTGACATCACAGCCACACCCTTACGGCAAAGCCGCCTTTGAAAAAGTAGGTGTTCGTGTAATGTCCATCTGGTGGACCATCAGGGACTCGAACCCCGGACCGATCGGTTATGAGCCGACTGCTCTAACCAACTGAGCTAATGGTCCCTTTCCTTAACCAAAATATAATAGCATGGATCCTTTCATTTGGCAAGAGAATAGCGAACATTTCTTTCTCTAAAACAGTTTTACGCCTTCTGAGGTCGGCGCAGCTGAAAACGCTGCACCTGATCGATGAGGAACGAGGAAAGGGTTACGGTCACCACAGAAAAAGCAATGCGGCTGATGGGAATATAAGTCAGTGAAAGAGCCAGAACTGTCAAGTCTGTAAAAAGATACGCCATGGAAAGGCGCAGACGAGTCACTTTGGAGATCACCAGTGCCAAAGCGTCATCTCCACCACTGGATCCACCCTGGCGTACAATAAGCCCCACGCCGATGCCCACAAACAGACCTCCTAAAACGGCGGCAACCAAAGGATACGCGGACAGATCGGGCAGCATGGGAGGAAACTGCTCCCACAGTTTGTAGAACAGCGAAACACTCAGCGTGGAGATAATGGACGTGCGAATAAACATCCCGCCCAAGTATTTAAACGCCAGCAGATAACACAGGATATCCAGCACCGGCGTGATGTATGCCGGGGAGATCCCAAGCCAGTGCTCCAACAGCAGCATGGCCCCGATCACACCTCCCTCGGTGATGCCGGTCTGCTGATGGATGTTGTGGATGCCGAAGGAGCAAATAGCCGCTCCTAAGACGATCCACCAGATTTTCTGCCAGGAAAGCCCTTCCAGCAGCTTTCCCGGATGTAAGGTACGCAAAATAACGCCTCCTTGTAATTTTCCTTTCAATGACTATAATAAAGGATATAGTAACTATATTGTCAAGGTGCATCATGGAAAATTATTTTTCGATCGGAGAGCTCTCTAAATATCAGAACATCTCAAAGCAGACCCTCATCTTCTACGATAAGACCGGACTGTTCCGTCCCGCCTATGTAGATCCCAACAACGGTTACCGCTATTACAGTGCCAGTCAGTTGGACCAGTTGGACACCATCCTTATTTTGAAAAAGTGCGGCCTTTCCTTGCAGAGCATCAAGGAACTTTTACAGGACTACACCACCGGCAGCAGTTTAAAGGTACTTCGCCGCCAGGTGGAAGTCCTGGACTGGGAACTGGAAGAACTGCACCTAATCCGTAGCCGACTGTTCCAGCGCTGCGCTCAACTGGAAAAGGCTTCCCTTTCCAAGGAGGAAGCAGGAACACCCCGAGTTGAGGAGATCCCGGCGCAGTACCTGCTAACAAGACCCGTGGAGCCCCCTTACACCCTTCGGGAGATCAGCATCGCCACAAAGCAGTGCTTTGCCCAATCCTTCCAAGAGGGCCTTCCCATCTTTTTCCAAAGTGGGGTAATCGTACCATACCAGCGTATTTTGGCAAAGAATTACACCGCTGCTTCCTTCGTGTTCCTCCCCATTGAGGCTGCCGACACCACAGAGGATATCCACCGGCTCCCTGCCGGGAAATGCGCCACGGTATACCATCGAGGGGATTACCTTTCCATTGGGAGTTCGTATGAGAAGCTGCTAAAATTTTGTAAAGAAAACAACCTGGAGATTCTGTCAGATTCTTATGAGTTCTGCGTCAACGACTATATCACCACCGGCGACGAGAGCGAATATCTTACCAAGATCTTATTCTATGTTAAGTAACTGAACACAGCAGAAAACCGCGTCGACTAAACCGGCGCGGTTTTTCTGTTGCTTCCCTTTTTACTTGTCGAAAGAGGGATTGAACGCGTAGAAGTTTTTGGAGTCTAGTTTGTCGGTCATCAGGCGAAGCCCTTCGCCGAAACGAACAACTTAAGTAAAGCGCTGTACTCCTTGGGACTCATGGGATGCAGCGCTTTTTCAAACGTCCATGCATCTAACTCAAACAGGAATAAAACCACTACACAGCTGTAGCATTTCGATACCTGCTAAGACGTTCTTGCGCTGATCGTTCTTGAAATATGCCGAGATCTCACGCATATCCTTATATCGAATGAAGGCTGCCTAAACCCAACCTTCCCCCCACAGGAGGTATGCGATGGAGAAACTGCCCGAAGAGTATATAGATATCAAATCCGTCCGGCATCGTGTTGAGCATTTGACACTCCTGCCGGATGAACAACCACAACGTGAACGGATCTTGGAAGAGCTGACACTTGCATTAACAAAGCCTAAGAAAACTTCTGGCTGACTTATGATTCTAAATACAGAAGGAGGAGAGTATCAAATTTGCTTGCCCTTTATGCCCGCAAATCAGTGGAGCGAGAAAACAGCATCAGTTGCGAAACACAAATTGAATATTGCAAAATGATGATTAAACCTGAAGAACGTGGTGAAAAGACGGTAACCTTTATAGATAACGGATTCTCTGGGGGAAATGTCAACCGAGACGGATTCCAGAAAATGATGAAGTTGATCCGCAAAGGAAAAATCAGCAAGGTGATCGTTTACAAGCTGGATCGTATCAGCCGTTCGCTATCTGACTTCATGAACATCCTTCAGGAATTCAAAGAAAATAAAGTAGAGTTTGTTTCCTCCCAAGAGTCTTTTGACACTTCCTCGCCCTATGGGGACTTAATCGTCAAAATCTTAATGGTATTCGCAGAGTTTGAGCGGACTTCCATCATCAACCGGGTCTCTCAAGCCTACGCCCACCGCAGTGAAATGGGATTTTACATGGGCGGGCGTCAACCCTATGGATTCGAGTTGGTTCCTACTGTCCTCCACAATATCAAAACAAAAAAGCTGAATCCTCTTCCCTCTCAAGCTCAGCAGGTACAATACATTTTTGAAGTCTATGGACAAGAATTTATTTCCTTGCGCAAGTTGTTGGATCGTTTGGTAACAGAAGGAAAACAGCCATTAGACGGAAGCCATTGGACAACATCAAAGCTATCCACACTCCTCAAAAACCCCATTTATGTCAAAGCTGATTCCGCTGTGTACGACTATTTTGACCTTCATGGGACACAGATTATCAGTGACCCGTCTCTGTTCACGGGAAAATGTGGCGCACAGCTGTATGGCCGCACAAAACACAACATCGCTAATCCCGACTGGTCAGATATGAAGCTAGTAGTGCTATCTCATCCTGGAATCGTAGATTCTCATATCTGGCTTAAATGCCAGCGGAAACTGGAAACAAACCGAAAAATCACCAACAGCTACAATAACCCAACCAGCTGGCTGGCTGGTAAAGTAGTGTGTGAGAAATGCGGACACACCATGACCACAATAAAGGGAAAAGCAAACCATAGTGGTGAAATACGCCGTTACTTTAACTGTACAGGGAAATCTCACAAGAAGATCTGCACTGGGCCGAGAGTATCCATTTATGCGAAAGATTTGGAAAATATGGTCAACGACTGCATCGCAATGAAGCTGGCAGACCTAAAATTCACAAACCCACTCTTTAGCAAAGAAAATTGCGCAGAAATTAACGATCTGAATTTGAAAATCAAAGCAATCGAACAGTCTGAGAAGCAGTTGTTGGATACCATGTTAACAGGTGGATTTAACGAAGCACTATTGGCCATTGCCAACCAGAAATCCACTCAACTGAAACAAGACCGTTTAGCCCTACAAGAGCGTATAGAGACATTAAAAAGTCAGGATCAGGAATCGAAGTCCAATGTAAATCTGGTAAAACTCTGGAAAAACGCTGATTACGCCAAGAAAAAGGCAGTTGCTATGATCATGATCCACAAGATTGTGATCTTTGAAGACGGAAGTACGCAAATCGTGTGGAACATATAGAAACCAGCCAAGGCAGAATTGCCCTGGCTGGTTTTTTCTAAAACCTTTGGCAGGCTGTATCTCTCGCCCGTTAGGGTTGCGTCATTCTCATTCATCATCTAGAGAAAGACTTTTGCAACACTGCCAATGGTAGAATAGAAACTTTTTCATTGATCAAACTCAACAAATACGCAACCCAGAAAAGTGAGAGAAAACTTAGCGAACTTGTTCACTCCGCTTTCCCTCGTTCAATTCTGTTTCGTTTATAAGCTCAAAGCTGCCTTATACCCCTCTTCCATAGCAGTTAAGGCATTACCCGCCTTTACAGCGCCTCCAATCACCACAACGTTGCTGCAGAGGCCCTTGGCGGTTTCTTCCAGAGGATTGTATGCCCGATAACCAAATGCAGAGATCACCGTGGTAGCGGGAACTGTCACCTTTTCCCCGGACTCATTGGAATAAGTCACACCTTCTTCGCTGATAGTTTCTACTTTGGCGCGAGTCTGCACTTTCACATGAGCGTCCTTCAGATACTGTACCAAACACTTGCGAGTAAAAATCATCATATCGTTGAGAATGTCGTCCTGCATCTCCAGGATAGTCACATCGGGATGAGATTCGGCCACAAACTGAGCAACCTCACCGCCCACTTCTCCGCCACCGCAGACCACCACAGGACCCGGCTTCACTGTAGACTTACCCAAAAGAACATCCTCTGCAACCACAACGTTTTGGCCGTCAATTCCAGGAATTTTGGGAGTAACCGGCGTGGCACCTGTTGCCAAAATTACTGCGTCAGGCTTTTCTTTCTCCAAGAGCTCTTGGGTGACCTCCGTATTCAGATGAATCGAGACTTGCAGATCAACCAGACTTTGGCGCAAGGAAGAAACCACAGTGGACAACTCACCCTTGCCAATGGGATAGGCTGCGCTCTTAAACTGACCGCCTAAATCCCCATTTTTTTCGTACAAGGAAACCTTATGTCCTACTTTGGCTGCTGTTTCCGCTGCCATCAAACCACCGGGACCACCACCAATTACCATCACTTTTTTGGGTGACTGGGTAGAAGTCAGGTCACTTTCATATTCTCGACCAATACGGGGATTAACCAAACAACTAACACTTGTACCCTCAAAGAGTCGCTGCTCGCAACCCTGCAAGCATCCAATGCAATACCGAATCTCTCCAAACTGGCCGTTTTGTGCCTTAACCGGCAAGTAGGGATCTGCTAGAGAACCACGTCCCATACCGATAAAGTCAGCCTTACCCATTTTCAGAAGGGTATCTGCCATGCGAGGATCGTTAATACGATTTGTCAGAATCACAGGCACTGTGAGCAGCTCTTTTACCTGCTGAGCTCCCTGCATATTCAATGCATGTTCTGTAAACATAGGAGCAATAATCTGCTTCAAGACAGGGCTTGCATACATACCATTGGAGATGTGAACCGCATCAAATCCCAGTTCTTCACAATGTCGGGCAAGCACAAAACTTTCCGCCTCAGTTCGGCCACCCAAAAGATACTCGTTTACAGAAATGCGGACGATTACCGGGAAATCCGCTCCCACAGCTTGGCGCACCACCGCATAAATTTCATCCAGAAAGCGAACACGATTGTCAAAACAGCCGCCATATTCGTCCACCCGCTTATTGGTGTAGGTGGAAAGAAACTCTGCAATAAGATAGCCGTGGGCAGCATGGATCTCGATTCCATCAAATCCAGACTCCTTAGCACGGCGGGCACACTCTCCGAAATCTTTGACGATTTGGTGAATTTCCTCCACGGTAATCTCCCGGGGCATTTCCTGAAGCAAGGGATCCATAGTAGCAGAGGGAGCGATGGGCTGTACGCCACCGTTGACAAAGTGAGTAGACTGCCGACCGGGATGATATATCTGACAGAAGATCTTAGAACCGTACTGGTGTACAACCTGGGTCAGTTTCTTATTCCCCTCAATTTGACCGTCGTTATACAAGCCGGGAATAAAGCGATAGCCCTTTGCATTCTCGTTTACAGCGTAGTCCTCTGTGATAATCAGGCCCCAACCACCTTTAGCCTTTTCCTCAATATATTTGAGGAACCGGTCAGTCACCATACCATCTTCTGTACAGAAGTTGGTCACCATAGCAGGTACCACCAGCCGATTGGGGATTTGGCAGTTACCAATTTTTTTTGATGAAAATAGCGTGTCAAGCATAAATAGCATCCTCTCATAAAACAGCCCATTCGGACCTTTTTCTTTTACTATGATTCTAACGCTTGTAACGATGACAAGGTCAACAGAAAAACGAGCCTGTCATTTTTAGCAAAATGGCAAGCTCGTTTCCTTCATAAAAGGCACTGTATGAAGCCGTTACAGGAAGACAGCCGGATTATTCACGCATCATAGGTTACAACGATTACAAGGTTTTTTCCCGTAAAGGGATGTGCAGTTCCATTAAACGGATATCCCGGTCTTTCTCGACACCACGTCCTAACAGTGTAGCATCGATGGTTCCTGCCTGTTCAAAGCCAGAACGATGCAGATGTTCCAAAGCAGGTTTAGCATATTCTCCATTGAAATGTCCCACAGAACCAAGATCAAAAATAGCACACAAGCAAATTTGTTCTGGACGAAGTCGCATTCCTTCCAAGGAAGGTAATTGCAGAGCGTCAAAATAGCGTTTCTCCAATGTAAACCCCCAAAGCTGGTGGTTCCCCACCTCCTCAAAACAGGGATTCCAAAAGGGAGCTACTCGATCTGAAAAGAGGATAGCCGCAGCCTGTTCCCCAAGCTGCAACTCTCCATAGCTATCCCCATCCCCCTGGACTAGAGGAATAAAATAATGCTCTGGCACCACTTTCACCCAAAAGTTCTTAAGGTTTAAATGGGCAGTCTGGGAACGTGCCGCCACAAAACTGATCCGATCGGATAAAAGCGCCTTATAGGCTGCTTCCTCTTCCAACTCCCGCTGATACTCGGTTAGCTGAACACGGACTTTTTCCAAAAAGTCACCTTTTCGAAGCCGTCCCATGTCTTTTACAGGAATACCCCAACTTTTATACTGGATGGCGTCCAACAACATAAAAACATCCAGAACCGTATAACTGCGATAATTATTCTGCTCGTTTCGCTTAGGTGTCAACACGCCCCACTTTTCATAATATCGTATCATCTCTCTCGAAAGATTCAGAAATTCTGATACGTCCCGAATGCTGTAATCCATATATGAGCACCTCGCAAATACATTTCAATTCTTGTGACCGCCGTTGGCTCCACTTTAAGCATATTTCAGACTTCACAAGTTCTCTTCAAAAAGAAACCCTCAACGCGTCCTTCCCGCTCTTCATCTATTAATTAATCATAACATGCGCTTGTTTCGTTATCAATAGAACGCTTGGCACACACCTCAGCACTCTAATCTTTCCCAAACTCAAACGCAAGTCTATCCGGCAAAACATACTCTGTAGGGTTAGAACACGGTCCTGTTATTTCAAAACTGCTATTACACAAAATATTCTCCTGAGTAACTTTGCTATAGTAGAAAGTCAAGGGATATCCAGGTGGTGTCATTACACATGGCATACTTACTATCTTACATAATAGCAGAGAAAAACAATCGCACTCACTTGCTGTATTTTGGTTAGTCCCATTTATAGTCGTTACCCATTTGTGCACACAAAAATAGACAGAACCACTCCAAAAGGGTTGTTCTGTCTATTTTTAACTTAACGAAAATCTAAGGAAATAACTGGATTACATATCATTTATCGAGGCCATCGTTCCTCTTTTTCCGGTAAAGACGGAAAATCTGTCCATGGCTGAGTTTGATACCAATACGCTACTGTCGCAACATCATCTTGACGCTCAAAAAGCCCACGGTAACATACCCCGATCTGCTGTAATGTCACCCGAATCTCTTCTTCAAAATGAATGGGATCTGGAATATGCCATCGATAAAATCCACGCATAGGCGGACAATCATCATTATGATAATCATTATGGACACTTTCGTCGTGACGAGAGTAGAATGGATACCCTAAAAACGGAGTACAGTATGTTTGCTCTACTGTTTTTCCATTCTCCTGACGTGCAAAGCTCCATGCCCCTCCAAAATAGTCCTCAGTACCTGTTCCGCAAATGGTAGGGTAATCCCTGTCACCATCCAGATAGAATTTCATTTCTCCTTCGCCCCACCAATACCGTTCCAATGTAGTCAGCGCCAGGTAAGTCCCTATGTATTGACCCCTGCCGTGGACATTGTCTAACACCACATAGTCTTTCCCTTTTTCTGTAAGACGCTGGTGGCGCCACTGAGCATGAAAATACCCCGCATTTTCTGGTATAGACTGCAAGCAATAATCGATTTGAAAGAAAAACGCCGGAACGGGATTTTTGTGCTGATTTTCCACTGTAATTTTGGCCCGTTTTTTGAACGGCATAGGGAAATAGCAATTAAATCCCCTAGTGGGATTAACCACCATGGGTAATGAATTGACCAAACACGCTTGTCCAAATCCACAGCAAAAAAAGTCCCCCAATGGCGATTCTACGGAAGGACGCTCCTCACCATCCCAATAGATTCGAAACACCAGATCTCGCAATACAAAGCAATCAGCATCCGTTGTTTTATCCGTAACTGTAATCCAAATGTGTTGAATCACTCCAGGCCCCTCTATATCTCCCAGCACTGCCGTTTCTCCTGGTAAAATCTCCCCTAAACAAGGTGACCCTTTACGTGAAGGACCCAAAGCACTTGCTGCCATACCTCCTCTTCCCTTTTCACCCCGAGGATTTTCTCCATTGATTGCCCTGCTTTGTCCGCCAGTTACCAAAGGTACCGATGCCCATCCATCCCAAAACATAGGAATTCCTCCTTCATCAAGTTATTTATATTGTAGTTTGTTCCTCATAGGAATTCCAGAGCAAATTTGAATTTTTGGTTCTAACATGTAGTCTACTCGATGACTCAATCGACTAAAGCAATAAATTCATCTGCCAGCAACTTGTTGACCTCTTTCAAAGGTTGAACACTGGGAATACCACCATAATATTGAGTCGACAAACTGGCCGCACAGCAAGCAAATTTCGCAGCCTGACACAGATCGTTGTCACCAATGTGCGACAACGATTTTCCCGGCGCCAACAGTCTACTTAAGGCTGCACCAGTAAAAATATCTCCCGCCCCGGTAGTATCCACGGGATGGATCCCTGAAGGCGTCTTCACAGTACCATGGAAACCATTCCCACTATAATAACAGCCTTTTGGCCCCAAAGTAATGAATGCGATTTTCACCCCGAATTCCTCGTGCAATTTCTTAGATGCCTGCTCACAGGAACAACCCCATAAGAAATCGATCTCCTCATCGCTGACCTTTACAATATCCGCTTGATGGAATCCCCACAGCATCTGCCGCCTTGCCTCATCCAGGTTCTTCCATAAGGGTTTGCGTAGGTTGGGATCGAAACTGATCCATTTTCCTTCGTTTTTGGCATATGCAACCGCTTTCCGAGTGGCAGTACGCACTGGATCGTCTGTGAGACTCAAAGTACCAAAATGAAAATCTCGGCACCCCTTGATCAGCGCCATATTCAATTCTTCAAAGGTCAGTTGGGTGTCAGCCCCAGGTTTACGAGCAAAAGAAAAACTGCGATTTCCGGTAGAATCGATGGTCACAAAAGCCAGAGTGGTGAAAACTGAGGGATCTCTGACGATCCCCTCTGTTTCAACTCCCGCTTTTTTCAACGTAGTTATCAGTAGATTTCCAAAGGCATCCTCGCCTACCTTACCCAAAAAGGCAGTGGAGCAGCCGTACGCGCTCAAAGCCGCCAAAAAATTTCCAGGAGCTCCCCCAGGATTAGCTGCAAGCGTGGGGTACCCGTTCTCATCTGTGGATTTGTTGGCAAAATCAATCAGCAGTTCGCCAATTGCAGTAACATCGTACATTTTTCTATCCCTCCTATTTTCGGTTTGACAAGGAACCTTTTCTGGAAACCGAATTTCGGGTCTTTTGGTTTCCAAGGCCCTATTACAGGGAAAGATCCCCATTGATATCCTTCTGGATAGGATGGAATTCCACTTGGAACGGACCGTCCCCTTTGAATTGAATGCCCTCAGCGTTTGCGGGACTGTAAATCAAAGAGGTCATCACCTTTCGACCGCCGTCCACAAACACTTCTACGCTGTACTTATCTTTCAGCACCCGGATCTCCACGCGTTTACCAGGCTCTGGAAGCTCCATGGTACGGGTGGAAAGAAGGTCCATCGGCTTGCCCGAGTAAGTCCGATCCGTAACAAACAATCCCTCTTTCCCCTTATACTGAAGACTGGAGTAAAACCGTCCTTCCACCCCCACTCGAATCTCCAGATTACGACAAACTTCAGGATCCAGGGTAACGGTCATGTCAAACACTTGACCGCGAATTCCTTCCAGCTCCTGGAACTCTTCAGAGGTTTTCCCTGTTCGGATAATGTCGCCGGTGTAGTAGTTCTTAATCTCTTCCACCGGAGTCTGGCACAGACAGCCATTTTCAACTCGGAGCACCCTGGGAATGGTCATCATGCCAGACCATTGATAATCTGCCGGGGTCATGTAGTTCTCCCAATTCTGCATCCATGCCAACATGATCCGCCTGCCATCTGGCGCAAGCAAGGACTGTCCAGCGTAAAAATCCATGCCGTAATCGATGGCACAGATCTTTTCCCGGATAAAATCGTATGTTTCCGGATTAAAGGAACCCATCAGGCAGATATTTCCGTTGCCGTTGTGGAACTCTAGACCCTGGGCCTGCATTTCCTGAGGGAAAGTCAATCCCACCCAGACACCGTCCAGGAAAAAGAAATCCGGGCACTCCCACATTTTCCCGTATTCATTGCGACTTCTGTCCAAAATGGAGGCAAACTCCCAGTGGATCATATCCTGAGACTTGAACAGCGCCATCTGCCCACTGGTATCATCGCTTCGGCTGCCCACAACACAATAGAAAATGTCGCCATCTTTCCAGACCTTGGGGTCTCGGAAATCTTCCAAAGAACTCCCTGCAGGCAACATCTCCCCTGTCATTACCGGATTCTGGGGAAGCTTTTCATAGTTCAAACCGTCTCCCACGGCAACGGACTGAGTCTGACGAACTTTTCCCGTAGCGGGATCTTTGGAAACACTGGTATACATGAGATAATGTTGGCCCTCATGCTCCAATGCGCCTCCGGAAAAACAACCTTCCCCATCGTACTCCATGTCCGGAGCAATGGCACAGGGAACAGCCTCCCACCGAATCAGGTCTTTAGACTTATAATGACCCCAATGCATAGGGCCCCAATGGATGGAGTAAGGATGATACTGATAAAACAAGTGGTATTCCCCGTTGAACAGGGAAAAACCGTTGGGATCATTGGCCCATCCTACCAAGGACGACATGTGAAACGCGGGACGCTGGTCCCCGGGGATCTGTTGGAGCACTTCCTTTTCGTGCGCTCTGGCTTTCTTCAATTTATCACTCATACATTTTTTCCTTTCCAATTTATCTGGGAAAACTCCGCTTTTCCAAGAGAGAACAAACCTATCTTCCCGCCGTCATGGTCATACATCCTGAAACTGAGGGCGGCTTGATGGTTCACATAAGCCACGCCTACGGTACCTTCTGTAAGGATCTCCAACTGGTAAACTCCATTTTGTGGAACACGGATAGGACTTTCCAATTCCACATCATAAGGGAACGTTTTGCCCCCTTCCTCCCCCATGCGTAATCCTGAACGGTACACGATCCGACCCCGATCTGGCTCCACATAGAGGTAGTATCCTTCCTTCATCTCTTCTCCCACATGAAGGATCACACCTGCCTGATCCGCCCCGTCCACATGGATATCTACGGAAAAGTACATAGTCTCCGGCTGATCTCCCAAAAGCATCATTTGCTGGGAAGCCTGGGTATCAGCGGCGGCTGTGTCCTCCGCCAATTTCCAGCCGTCCGTCACCGGCGCGAAGGACCACTCCAGAGGACGTGAAAATGCCGCTTTTCTCTGCTGGGGCATAGCCACTGCCAGATCTCCATCGGGCAGCTGGATAAGCTGATGGATCACCATCGAACCGCCCCAATCCCACGTCTGGTAATCCTGGCCGTGAAATTTTCGAGGCCAGAATCCATAGTCGTCCGCTTCCTTCGTGGGGTTCCAGCCAAATAGGTAGCGCTCCATGCCGTTGCCGGCAGTTTTGGCGGCGTAGAAAGCCCGGGTGTCCAACCGATGGTTCTTAGGGATCTGCCACTGGGTCTCCCCCACCGGGCATTTCACATAGTAGTTGCCAAACAAGTTGGTGTAGGAGGAAAACACCAGATAATACCAGTCTCCCATACGGAACACATCGGGGCACTCGCAGGCGCCGTTGAAACGCTGGGGAAAGTAAACCGGTTCCCGATACTCCCAGTGTTTCAGATCCTTGGAGACACACAGTCCCACACAGCCCGTTTGACTGTGGGGCTTGTTGGCCCGGGCCGCTAAGAACATCCA
>UMIN01035104.1_pt1 | contig 23937 bp, 22 predicted proteins | sample 1965811 | NCBI WGS metagenome assembly UMIN01 (sample SAMEA4836123, study PRJEB28245) | human gut metagenome | biome: gut microbiome; material: fecal sample | place: Denmark | collected 2008
TGTCCTGGAGTGGATCCTCAAGCGCTGCGAGGGCAAGGTGGACGCTCAGGAGACCGCTATCGGCTATGTGCCCTATGCTGAGGACATCAACCTGGAAGGCATCTCCGACTTCTCCATCGACACCCTGAAGTCCATCCTGGAAGTGGACAAGGCTGCTTGGGCTAAGGAAGCCGAAGGCATCGAGGAGTTCTACAAGCAGTTCGGCGACAAGCTGCCTGAGGAACTGAAGAACCAGCTGGCTACTCTGAAGAAGAACTGCCAGTAATTCAGATCTTATTTCACCCTTAATTTCAACCTCTTCTCATAACAATAAAGGCGGCAGCCGGGTCGTTCCCGGTTGTCGCTTTTTTGTGTGGCTGGTGCTCAGCCGGACTATGGAAGAATTTTAGGGTAAAAGAAAAGGGCTGCCGAAAACTCGGCAGCCCTTTTGCTATTTATCAAAGCACTTTGGAGAGAAATTCTTTCAAACGGGGATTCTTGGGATTGGTGAAGAAGGCCTCAGGCTCGTTCTGCTCGGCGATGACGCCCTCGTCCATGAACAGCACCCGCGTGGCTACGGACCGAGCAAAGCCCATTTCGTGGGTGACCACCACCATGGTCATGCCTTCGTCCGCCAGCTCCTTCATGATCTCCAGCACTTCGCCTACCATTTCCGGATCCAGAGCGGAGGTGGGCTCGTCAAAGAGCATCACGTCAGGGTTCATAGCCAGTGCACGGGCAATGGCGATACGCTGCTGCTGGCCGCCGGAAAGCTGCTTGGGATAGGCGTTGGCCTTGTCAGGCAGACCTACCCGCTCCAGAAGTTCTAAAGCTTTTTTATCGGCTTCGGCCTTGGTCATCAGCTTCAGCTTCACAGGCGCCAAAGTGATGTTCTGCTTTACGGTCATGTGGGGGAACAGGTTGAACTGCTGGAACACCATGCCCATCCGGGCGCGAAGCTTGTTGATGTCGTTTTTGGGATCGGTGATATCCACGCCCTCAAAGGTAATGGTGCCGCCGGTGGGTTCTTCCAACAGGTTCAGGCAGCGCAGGAAGGTGGATTTACCAGAGCCGGAAGGCCCGATGACTGCCACCTTTTCTCCTTTGTAGATGTGCTCGTTGATACCTTTGAGCACCATGTGGCCGCCAAAAGATTTTTCCAGGTTTTTAACGTCGATCACTGGCGCGCAGCCTCCTTTCCAGAATACCCTGGAGCCAGGTGAACAGCAGCACCAGGATCAAATACATCACGGCGGTGATGAGATAGGGCCACATGGCTTCGTATGTACGGGATACGATGGCCTGGGCGAAGTAAACGATCTCCTTGCCTGCCACCACCGAGATCAAGGAGGTGTCCTTCAGCAGGGTGATGAACTCGTTGCCAAGAGCGGGCAGGATAGCTTTAAAGGCCTGGGGCACCACAATGTGGATCATAGTGGGCATGTAGCCCAGTCCCAGAGAGCGGCCGGCTTCCATCTGGCCGGGATCCAGGCTCATCAGACCGCCGCGGATGATCTCCGCCACATAGGCTCCGGAGTTGATGCCCAGGGCCAAGGCGCCCACCATCGTGGTGTTACGGCTGCTTTTGAAAATTACGAAGCCCATGATCAGCAGCTGGACCATCATAGGGGTGCCTCGGATCACAGTGACGTAGATCTTGCAGATCACATTGAGCACAGCCAGGATGGGGTTGTGCTTGCCTTTGCGCTGCTGGTCGTGGCCGGTGCGGATGACCGCCACCAAAACGCCCAGCACCACGCCGATGAGCAGGGCCAAAATGGTGACCAGCACGGTGACGCCAAGACCCTCAAAGTACTGCATCCAGCGGTCGCCCTCGAACCAGGACCGGTAGAAATTCATATAGGATTGCTGCCAGAACCCGGGGTCCTCTAGGGCGGAGAACTGTTCATACAACTGGGTTGGATTCATCTCCATTCTCCTCTCACAAATCTCACATAACTATCAGGATAGCGGAAAAGAGCGGCGCGGGGCCGCTCCTTCTCTCGATTTTAAAGCCTGGGATCTTTCGATCACTCAACGGAGATGTACTTGTTCATGATCTCCTCTACGGTGCCGTCTTCGATCAGCTCCTGGAGAGCGGTATCGATGGCGTTGAGCAGGGCGGTGTTGCCCTCATCCACAGCGGCGCAGTACTGCTCTTCCACCCAGTTGCCGGGGAGGGTGGTCAGGCCTTCGTTGGCAGCCACAAATTCCTCAGCGGGAGCCTGGTCGATGATGACAGCGTCAATCTGGCCGTTCACCAGAGCCTGCACAGCGGTAGCGCCGCTGTCGTAAGCCTGCACATGGTCCTCGCCGTAGCCGCCATTCTCAGGAGTGTCGGAAGCGTAGATGTAACCGGTGGTGCCGCGCTGGGTGCCGATCATCTTCTCGCCCAGGTTGTCCATGGTCACGTCGGAGTCTTCCTTCACGATGACCACCTGCACGCCGGTAGCGTAGCTGGTGGTGAAGTCCATGACCTCGTCACGCTCTTCGTTGTAGGTCAGACCAGCCAGCATTACGTCGGCGGTGTTGTTCTGCACAGCCAGCAGAGCGGAGTCGAACTCCATGTCGTCGATCTGGAGCTCCAGGCCCAGCTTCTCGGCGATAGCGGAGGCGATCTCCACGTCGATGCCCTCAAAGCCAGTGCCGTTGAAGCCTTCGCCGTCAGCAACCATCTCATAGGGAGGGAACTGAGCGTTGGTGGACATGATCAGCTTGCCTTCCTCGATGGTGGTGAACTCGCCATAGTCACCAGTCTCGGTGGTGGAAGCCTCCTCAGAGGTCTCGGAAGCCGCGGAGCTGTCCTCAGCCACAGAGGACTCGCTGGTGGTGGAAGAAGTTCCAGCAGCGGAAGAAGAGCCGGTGTCGGCGCTGCCGCAGCCGGCGAAAGCAGCGGTCATCACCATGAGAGCCGCCAAGAGTGTTGCGATTTTCTTCATGATCTTTCTCTCCTTAACGTTCGTTTGGATCCCCTTGCAGGGAATATACACATTATACAACTTTCTTGTCAGTTTGCAAGGGGCTTTAATAGGGAATAATCGCCCATATTCCTGATATTATTTGTATAAAAATACAACGGCGGTGACCTGGCGGGAAAAACACGTTGACAAACGGAAGGGTGGGGTTTAAACTTAAAGTATAGTTTAAAGCCGGGCACGCCGGCGGAAAGGAGAGGGCGTTGTGGAAGGATACAGCATTTCCAAGGCGGCGGAGCGTTTCGGCATAGAGCCCCACACTTTGCGGTTTTATGAAAAGGAAGGGATCATCCACCCGGAGCGCACCAAGAACGGGATCCGGGTCTATACCGAGGAGAACATGGGCCAGCTGGAAATGGCTCTGTGCCTGAAAAGCACCGGGATGCCGCTGAAAGACATCAAGCGGTATTTCGACCTGGTGGAACAGGGGGACGAGACGCTGGAGGAACGTCTGCGGATCTTCGAGGAGCATCGGGCCCACGTGCTGGAAGGCATCGCGGAGCTGCAAAAGCACCTGGAGAAGATCAATTATAAGATCGGGTACTTAAAAAGCCAGGAAAAGAAATAAAAAGAGGATGGCGGTTAGCCATCCTCTTTTTTTGTCTGTGCAGCAGATTCCGTCTGAGTGTCAGGGGACATCTCTCCGTTTCCGGCTTGTTCCTCCTGACGCTTGATCTGGTCATAGGCCAGCATCCCGTCCCGCACCGCAGCCTTTATGATGAAGTAGAGCACGCATGCCAGGATGAAAATGAACAAAACCATCCAAACGAGCCATTCCATAGAGGATCTCCTTTTCATAAATAGAGTAGCGCCCAGCTCTGGGACGGTTCTAGGTGCGGTGCCGCTCGCGGGCTATCGCGTGCGCCCGTCTCACTTATTTTTCGGTTGGGCCGGTTTTTAGGCTGCGAGGGCGGGGGCTGGTTTCCGGTGGGAGGCCGCTCGCGGAGCTACAGCCCTTCGGGCTGGTGCGCTCTGCTCGCTGCATTTCTTTTCCGGCTGCGCCGTTAAGGTCGTAGGGCTCTGCCCTACAACCCGCCAACTTTTTGAAAAAAGTTGGATCAAAAACTTTTACGCCACCCTGTGGGCGTTGTCTGACTGGAGCAGAGCTCCCGGCGCGGACGTGCTCTCACGGTTCACACCGGCGCGGCAAAGCCGCCGCCCCACAGCGCGACTTGTCCAATCCGACCACGGATTATACGTTGAAGCGGAACAGTACGATATCTCCGTCCTGCATCACATAATCTTTGCCTTCGGAACGAACTAAGCCCTTTTCCTTGGCGGCGGCCATGGTGCCGCACTCCATCAGCTCGTCAAAGCCGATGACTTCCGCGCGAATGAAGCCCCGCTCGAAGTCGGAGTGGATCTTGCCCGCAGCCTGGGGAGCCTTGGTGCCCTTGGTGATGGTCCAGGCCCGCACCTCAGGCTTGCCGGCGGTGAGGTAGGAGATCAGTCCCAGCAGGGAGTAGCAGGCTTGAATCAGACGGTCCAGACCGGACTCCTCCAGACCCATGTCGCTGAGGAACAGGGACTTTTCCTCCGGTTCCATGCCGGAGATCTCCGCCTCGATCTCAGCGCAGATGGGCAGCACGGCAGCGTGCTCAGACTTGGCGAATTCCTCCACCACCTGGAAGTATTTGTTGTTCTCCACACCGTCACGGAAATCGTCCTCGCTCATGTTGGCGGCGAAAATGATGGGCTTATTGGTGAGCAGGGACACAGTGGAAAGAATCTCAGCCTCTTCCTCGGTGCACTCCACGCTCCGGGCGGATTTGCCCGCTTCCAAAGCGTCGTGGACCCGCTCCAGGAATTCCAGTTCGGTCTGGTATTTCTTGTCCGCCTTCAGCATCTTTTTGGTCTTGTCGATGCGCCGGTCAAGCACTTCCAGATCGGAGAGGACCAGCTCCAGGTCGATAGTCTCAATATCACGCTTGGGGTCGATGCTGCCCTCTACGTGGACAATGTCGTCGTTCTCAAAGCAGCGCACCACATGAACGATGGCGTCCACTTCCCGGATGTTGGAAAGGAACTTGTTACCCAGACCTTCACCCTTGGAAGCGCCCTTCACCAGACCAGCGATGTCCACGAACTCGATGGTGGCGGGGGTGAATTTGTCCGGCTCGTACATTTCGGCCAGCTTGTCCAGACGCTTGTCCGGCACAGCCACCACACCCACGTTGGGTTCGATGGTGCAGAAGGGATAGTTGGCGGACTGAGCGCCGGCGTTTGTGATCGCGTTGAACAGTGTGCTCTTGCCCACATTGGGCAGGCCCACGATACCTAGTTTCATCTTACATCAGTACTCCTTATAAATCCTATATTTTTGGCTTCCAAAACGGCATCTACACCATTTTTACACCAGTTTCTTCAAATTGACGACCGCCGATGGCGTTGCATTGTCCGTTACATGGACATACTAATTTAAAATTATAGCACAACAACGGATCTTTTTCAATCAGATCCCAAAGAATTACCCTGTGGATCCCAGACGACACCTAAGGCACTGCAGTGTTTGAAACAAAGGAGGAATTCAAAAGAAAAAGGAAGCGGAGCAGAAAAACTGCCCCGTTTCCTTTTTTATTGGATATCTGAAGATTTAAAGATGAACAGAGAAGTCGAAACTGGCGTTCTCATCATACCAAAGACGGAAGTTGGTACCCCACCGGTTGTTGAAGAGCACATAGTACACCCCTTCGTCCAGGTCCCCATATTCCTCGTTCTCGTCATAGAGATGGACTCCGCCCACCGATACCAAAGGCGCGTGGCGGCTTTCCAACTGGATGTCTCCTTGGCGAATGGAGGGAGCTACGTGGAGCTTTCTGTTTCCACCTTCCCGTACGTTGAACGGATCTACGGGAAGTCCCAGTTTCATAAGCTGGAGCTGTTCTTCCTTGGAAAAACCAGGATTCATCCCAAAGAAAATGCCCTCGGGGATGCGGTTTGCGTCTTTTTCGAACCATTGCAGCTGGACTTTAATGGTATCACCGAAGGAATACGTGACCACTGCCTGTCGGGGAGCTCCGTATACCTCACCGGCTTGGGGGTCTGCTTTCAGCCACAGACGGAGAAGATCCCCTTTCTGTTCCACCTGTTCCACGGTGTAGGAAAAGCTGCGGTCAGTGAGCCCTTTCACTTGATCCAGCGCAGGTTTGGCGAAATCTCCTTCTGCCCAGAACCTGGTATGTTCCAGATCGCGATTGTACCGTTCCAAATTCTCGGTAACCGTTTTTGCGCTGTACACACGGTATTCCAAACGGCCCAGCCAGGCGTTGGAGGGAGCTTTCCCGTGGGGTGTCTGCTGAATCTGTAAACTGCCGTCCGGGACGATTTCCAGCTGATAGCCGTTGATCTGGAAGCGGCGTTCGGACGTGGGGGCCACACACTGGGGTGCCTGATCCGGGCGCAGGGAAAGCAGTTTTTCTTTGGCTTCTGCCCGGAGAGGTTCCGGGAGCTCCTCCAGCGCTGCTTTCACGTAGTCTCGCTGCTCCTCCCAGGAGCTTTCCAGTGTGGAGTAGCTGCACCGGCCGTTCTGGATCATATTTTGGGAAAGGATAAACTCTCTCAACGTTTTACCAACGGGAAGCAGAGCGTCTTCTGTGACAAGATCTCGCTTGCGGGCTTCCAGAAAATCATGTTTTTCCCAGTTGCGGTAGTCAGCAAACCAGCGTTTGGAATCCTTGCCCCAGGTGTGCTCACAGACCAGCATCAGGTTTCGGCACAGATCCTGCCACTGGGGAGTGTTCGGGGCGGAGGGCTGGGAAGCGGTCCATTGATCCCGGAATCCCAGCAGCTCCCTGTAAGCAGCCACTTTATAAGGATCGCTGGCAACGCCGTGGATCCAGGTATCGCCCAGTTCTTCCGTAACGATGGGAAGCTGTTCTTTGTTGGCGACCACGATGCGGGCAAAATCGTCAATGGTGCCGGAGACGATCTCGGCGCCGGGGTATTTCTCCTGCAGGCGGCGGATGGATTCCCAAACATCTTCCGGCTGAGGAGGTCCCATATTGTCTTGGGTGTGGGCGAATTCCATGGCGTATTCTCCGAAGACGCTGGAACCGCCGTAGGTGCCGATGTAATCCAGAATTACTTCAGAATCTCCATATCTCCAGCGGCACAGGGGAGGAATATGGGCCAGTTTCGAGGAACCGTTTACGCCCACGTGCAGATATTGGATTCCCGCTTCCGCCAGGAGGGGAATCATGGCATGGGTGTGGGCGGGGACGTCGGTCATTTTTGCTGCGATGGTGTGGCGGCCAAAACGCTCATCCAGACGCTTGCAGATTCCCAGGTCATAACGGAGCAGTTCCTGATCCATCAATTCCGTGTGAGTGGTCACAGCCAGACCATGCCAGGCGATATAGCCTTGCTGGATGGCTTCCAAAAGCTGCTGAGGGTCTTTGCCGTGATTCAAGTAATGCTCGATCAAAAAAGACCCCACTGTCCAAACGAAATTCTTCTTGCCGTCCTGATTGCAGATCTTGGCGGTTTGTATGGCTCCGGGGATGAAGGTGTCCATATAACGCTGCAAAACATGCTGCGCGGAGTCGGTAAACCCGATGTCCAAATGGGTTTTGTGGATGACGAACACCTTTTTTATGTGTTCCATGTGATTCACTCCTTTGCGGAATAGGAATAAAGATTTTTATATAGAAACGCTCTCCGAGTCGCCGGATAAAGGCGGATCACGGAGAGCGTTTGCATACGTGGAAGGATCAGCCCTTCACGAAGCCCACCATAATGCCTTTTAAAAATTATTTTTGAAAAAGGAATATGCCATTAACTAGGCAGCGTGGAGACGATGACCACGCGGTACTTGGTGAGCTGCATGTAGTGTGTCCGATCCTGCAGCGGGATGGAATTTGCGCTTTGAAGCGTTTTGCTTACAGATGATATCCAAAGGTCTCGTCCAGCCAAGTGAGGGCCAGATCCATCCAGCGGGCGTTGTAGTCGTCCTGGGAGCCGGTTTCCTGGGTGCAGACGGAAAGACCGTGGCCGCCGTGGGGGAAGAAGTGAGCTTCGGCGGGAATGCCGGCGTTGTGCAGGGCGGTGAGCATCTTGATGCTGTTTTCCACAGGCACCAATTCGTCCGCCATGGTGTGCCACAGGAAGGCAGGGCAGGTGTCCTTGGAAACGTGCTTGTCCAGGGAGAAATACCGGTAGCCCTCGGTACCCTCTTTGCAGCCGCTGACGTTTTCTATGGACATCACATGAGCGTGCTCGTCAGCGGTAATGACAGGATAACACAGAATCATGGCGTCAGGACGGTTCTTGCCGCCCTGGTTGTCATAGACCTTCAACAGTTCCGGATCATTCCACATGGTGCCCAGGGAAGCAGCCAGATGGCCGCCGGCGGAAAAGCCGCACACAGCGATTTTCTCCGGGTCTACGTGGTATTCCTCAGCGTGTTCCCGAATCAGCCGGAAAGTCTCGGAAAGTTCTTTGAGAGGGCGGAAATCCTTGGCGTACTCTCCCACGGAGTACAGCAGGGTGAACACCTGGTACCCCCGGGCGAAGAACCGCAGGGCTACAGGATCAGCTTCTCGCTGGGAGCAGCCGATGTAAGCGCCGCCGGGACAGAGGACCACTGTGGGGAAAGTTTCCCGACGGGTCTGCATTTCCGTAATGGGGGAATGAAGGTAACCAGTCACCTGACCGTCGGTATCGGAAATGGGTTTGAATTTCACAAGTTCCATAACAAGGCTCCCTTTCTGAAATCAAAACAGAAAATGTAACGTTTCTCCCTCCATTATCCCAGAAAAAACAGGTTTGTCAAGGCGGTAAATAGGAAGAAGTCTTGCGTTTTTGGAGAAGATAGGGTAGGATGAAGAAAACGGAAAAAGGGGGACTTGTTTATGGGACCTTATGAGTATGTTGTGGAGAGCATCGTGGGGGATTACGCTTACCTGCGGCGCACGGATATCTATGACAACGGCGAACCCATGATGATCGCCATGGCCCTGCTGCCCGACGGGGTGGATGTGGGCACCAAACTGCGCTGGGAGAATCTGGTGTATTCCGTGCTGGAATAACCCCTGACGCTTGTGGAAAGTGTCTTGATTTTCCTGCTGCTTTGTGGGAAAATAGGGATAAGAAACAACACTGGGTTTGTGGGGGTATCGAGTTATGGAATCACTGCGCGAATTATACCGGATCGGACGGGGGCCTTCCAGTTCCCATACCATGGGGCCGTCCCACGCGGCAACACTGTTCCGAGAGGAGTATCCCCAGGCGGACCGGTTCCAGGCAGTGCTGTACGGTTCTCTGGCGAAAACCGGCAAAGGCCACCTTACCGATGTGGCCATCCGGGACGCTTTTGCGCCCTTGCCCACGGAGATCCGCTTTGATATGGACGCCACAGAGGATTCCCTGCCTCATCCCAACACCATGACCCTGGAAGCCTTTTCGGGAGAGGAGTCTCTGGGCTTTTGGCGGGTGTTCAGTGTGGGCGGCGGGAAGATCCAGATCGAGGGCAAGCCCGCGGTGGCTCCCCAGGACGTGTACCCCATCAGCACTTTCCGGGAGATCAAGGAATATTGCGAGCGGGAAGGAAAATTCCTGTGGCAGTTCGTGGAGGAATTCGAGGGCCCGGAGATCTGGGACTACCTGCGTGACGTGTGGAAGCAGATGAAGTCCACCGTCTACAACGGCCTGAACACTGAAGGTGTGCTACACGGTGGCCTGGGCGTGCAGCGCAAGGCCAAATACCTGGTGCGCCAGCGCCACATGGACGAAAGCGCCGAGACCCGGGAAAACCGGAAGGTCTGTGCTTATGCCTTCGCTGTCAGCGAGGAGAACGCCGGAGGCGGCATGGTGGTTACTGCGCCTACCTGCGGGGCTTCGGGCGTGCTGCCGGCGGTGCTGCTGTTCAAGCAGGAGCAGCAGGGCTTTTCCGATACGGACGTGCTCCACGCTCTGGCGGCTGCCGGGGTGATCGGGAACATCATCAAGACCAACGCCTCTATTTCCGGCGCTGAGTGCGGCTGTCAGGCGGAAGTGGGAAGTGCCTGCTCCATGGCAGCGGCTGGCTTGGCGGAGTTGTACCATATGGAGCTGGATCAGATCGAATACGCGGCGGAGGTGGCCATGGAGCATCATCTGGGCCTGACTTGTGACCCCATTGGCGGTCTGGTGCAGATCCCCTGCATCGAGCGAAACGCTGTGGCGGCCATGCGGGCCATCAACGCTCTGAGCTTGGCCAATTTCCTCACCCATACCCGGAAGATCTCCTTTGACATGGTGGTCAAGACCATGTACGAGACGGGCCGAGATCTGTTTTCCAAGTACCGGGAGACCAGCGAAGGCGGGTTGGCCAAAGTTTACGTGGAGTAACCCGTTGACAGGGACGGTATTCATCCAGTATAATAAACGAAACGTCTCCCCCTTTTGGGGGAGCTTTCATCGAGGTGTTGCGCAGTTGGTAGCGCGCGTGGTTTGGGACCACGAGGCCGCAGGTTCGAGTCCTGTCACCTCGACCACGTCGCGGCAAGCCCTTGTGGCTTGCCGCATTTTTTGTAAAAAATGCGGCTTCGCCTTACGGGCTGCCGCTCCTCCCCGCAAAAAGTCACGCTGCGCTTTCGCTTGCTACCAACTTTTTGCGGATAAGGGCGTTTTCCTTGGAATATCCATTTTGTTTACCTAATCCAGGGGCTGCGCCCCAGGCAAGTTTGTGGTCCTAACTTAGCGGCATATCCTTCCTGTCCACCGTGGAGGCTTGCCGCTGTTTTTCTTTCACCTTCGGCGTATCTCTTGCCCTATTCTGCGCAGTCTTGTATAATGCCAGTTAGCAGGAATGGAGAGGAAACCACAAAACAAGCAGGAGGAAAACCAGCATGGAAGAATGTTTGATCTGCAAGGCGCCGTTGGAATACCTGGTGGAAGATCAGGTGATGGAGTGCGCCATCTGTCATAAACAGGAACTCAGTAAGACCCGCTGTGTAAACGGTCACTACGTGTGCAACGACTGCCATACCCAAGGCATGGACAGCATTTTTGGTCTTTGCCTGGCGGAAACTTCCGACGATCCGGTGGCCATTGTCCGGCGGATGATGGACATGCCCTTCTGTCACATGCACGGCCCGGAACACCATGTGATGGTGGGCGCCGCTCTGCTTACAGCCTACAAAAACGCCGGAGGCAACCTGGACTTGGAGAAGGCTCTCCGGGAAATGTACCATAGAGGCAGAGAGGTTCCCGGTGGGGCCTGTGGTTTTTGGGGTGCCTGCGGGGCTGGGATCAGCGCGGGGCAGTTTTTGGCCATTGTCACGGAGTCTACCCCCTTGGCAGGGGAACCTTGGGGGCTGAGCAATCAGTTGACCGCCCGGGCTCTGGATCAAATTGGCAAGGCGGGAGGCCCCCGGTGCTGCAAGCGGGACTCCTTTTTGTCCATTCTGGCCGCGGTAGACTTTGTGCGGGAGCGTTTGGGTGTGGAAATGAAGCCCACTGTTCCTGTCTGTTCTTACAGCAGTCAGAACAACCAGTGCATTGGCAAGCGTTGTCCCTTCTCCGCGGCTAATCACAAAAAGCCCAAAGTAGCTTTCCTCTGCGTTCACAATTCTTGCCGCAGTCAGATCGCCGAGGCTTTAGGCAAAAAGCTGGCAGGGGACGTGTTTGAAAGCTATTCCGCCGGGACCCAGCCAGGCGCCCAGATCAACCCTGACGCGGTACGCCTGATGAAACAAGTCTACGGCATTGATATGGAACAGACTCAGTACAATAAATCTCTTTCTCAACTGCCGGCAGTGGATATTGTAGTCACCATGGGGTGCAATGTCCAATGCCCCACTTTGCCTTGCTCCCATCGGGAGGATTGGGGACTGGATGACCCCAGCGGTAAAGAGGACAGAGTGTTTCTGGACGTTATGGATCAGATCGAGAAAAAAGTGCTGGACTTGAAACGCCGTGTCCAGGATCCTTCCTTCTTGGGCAAGGGTCCCAGAGGAGCAAACTAAGGTGGAACTAAGTTAAGAGTGATATACTGTGACCACGAGGAGGTGGAATACGGTGAAACTTTTATATGCTGAGGACGAGATGGCCATGTCCGAGGCGGTGGTGGATATTCTCACCTACCACAAGTACATCGTGGACGCGGTTTATGACGGGGAGGAGGCGCTGGCTTACGCTCAGGCGGAGCAGTATGACGGCATCATTCTGGACATCATGATGCCTAAGATGAGCGGTCTGGAGGTGCTTCGCTCTCTGCGGGGTTCCGGTTGTACCACACCGGTGCTGCTGCTCACCGCTAAGGGGGAGGTGGAAGACCAGATCCAGGGGTTGGATCTTGGAGCGGACGATTACCTGCCCAAGCCATTTTCCATGGAGCTGCTTCTGGCACGGGTTCGGGCGCTGCTTCGCCGCCGGGAAACGTATACTCCCACCGTTCTGAAGCGGGGGAACATTTCTCTGGATCAGCAGAGTTACGAGCTTTCCGGAAACGGAAGGTCCTTTGTGTTGCCACGGTTGGAGTACCAGCTCATGGAATTGCTGATGCTGAACAAAGGCGTGTATCTCTCCACCGAGGATTTGCTGGTGAAGGTGTGGGGTTATGACACGGAAGCGGAAGTAGGGACGGTATGGGTGTACATTTCCTATCTGCGCAAGCGGCTTTCCGCTCTGGACGCCAACGTGACCATCGCGGCCAAACGAAACGTGGGCTACCGGCTGGAGGTGGTGGAATGATCCGTGCTTTGCAGCGGAAATTTGTTTTAACAGCCATGGCGGCCATCACCGTGCTGATCCTGCTCCTACTGGGAGGGATCAACGTGGCCAACCTAGTGATCGTGAGGGAACAGGTCCAGCACACTTTGGAGATGCTTTCCAATATGAATCGGGAAGGGGAAAATCCGTTCCCACCCTCGGACCCTCCCAAAGACAGGCCCATGGACGGACCCAAAAACGCCTACGATACCTTTTTGTCCTCCAATTTCTTTTTGGTGCGTTTCGATCAGGAGGGGAACGTCACCTATGTGGATGTGACCCGCACCTCCTCCGTGACGGAAGAGGAAGCGGAATCCATGGGGCAAACAGCCTATGAAAAGGGCACGGAACAAGGCTCTTCCGGGAAATTCCGCTACCTGCTCCGGGAGAATTTGGATGGCCGAGGAGCGTCGGCTGTCTTTTTGGATACTTCGGACGAGTGGTTTTCCTATCTGCGGGTGGTGTTATTGTCCGGAGCGGCAGGGTTGGTCTGCTGGGGACTGATGCTGGGGCTGGTCATTGTTCTTTCCCGCCGGGCAATCCGTCCCATTGTGGAGAACATCCAGCGGCAGAAACAATTTGTCACCAACGCCGGACACGAGCTGAAAACCCCCCTGGCCATCATCCAGTCCAATGCCGAGGCTTTGGAGCTGTATACCGGGGAGACCAAATGGAGTCGGAACATCAAAGACCAGGCACAGCGACTGGGCGGTCTGATGAATGACCTGCTGACTCTGGCCCGCATGGATGAGAGCTCTGTCACGGGGCTGGCAGTGGAGGTTTCTCTCAGTGAGCTGGCGGAAAAAGCGGCGGAGGCTTTCGCTCAGCCCATGGAGGCAAAAGGTCTTGCCTTGGAGCAGGAGATTCAGCCTGGAGTGGTGGTGAAGGCGGATCCCGCCCAGATGGAGCAGCTGTTTTCCATCCTGCTGGACAACGCCGTCAAGTACAGTGTTGAGGGGGGTACCATCAGGTTTTCTCTGGTCAAAGAGGACCGGCGAGCCCGTCTAACGGTAGAGAACACCTGCGAGTCTCTGCCCCAGGTGCCGCCGGAAAAGCTGTTCGACCGGTTTTACCGGGGAGACGCCGCCCGCACTCAGAAAAGCGGCGGGTACGGCATCGGTTTGGCAGTGGCAGCATCCATCGCGGCGGCCAACAAGGGGTCCTTGCAGGCACGGTATCTTCCGGAGAACAGAATCTCTTTCACCGCCTATTTATAAAGTTTCTTGAAAGGCATCGCTTGAGAGTGGTGCCTTTTTTGTGTCTTTAAGTCTAAGTTTCTACTAAGGTTGGAGGGCTATACTGTGGCAAGAAATTAGAAAGGAGGTCCTGTATGGACTTTCGTCACGAATGGAAACATCAGATCCGCTACGGGGACCTGCTGGCGCTGCGTTCTCGACTGGAAGCGGTGATGGCCCGAGACGTACACACCCAACAGGGTGTGTACCGTATCCGAAGCCTGTATTTTGACAATCTGGCGGACAAAGCCCTCCGGGAGAAGTTGGACGGGGTAAACGGCCGGGAGAAGTTCCGGATCCGATACTATAACGGGGATACCTCCCTGATCCTGCTGGAAAAAAAGAGCAAGCTCAACGGGCTTTGCAGCAAAGAGCAGGCTCAGCTGACTCCCTGGGAGGTGGAGGCTGTTGCCCGGGAGGAATTCCTTCCCCTGGCGGACAGCCAGAGCCCCCTGATTCGGGAACTGTACCGGAAAATCCGTTCTCAGGGACTGGCGCCCAAGACCATTGTGGATTATACCCGGGAGCCTTTTGTGTTCGCTCCGGGAAATGTGCGGGTCACCCTGGACTACCATATCCGCACCGGCCTTTGCTCTACGGATTTCTTAGACCCGGACTGCGTTACGGTCCCCGTGGAGGGAAACCCCATCATCCTGGAGGTGAAATGGGACGCGTTTCTGCCATCGGTGATCCGGGACATCGTCCAGGTGCCCACCACTCACACCTCTGCTTTTTCCAAATACGCCGTCTGCCGTGTGTACGATTGAGAGACGGCATTTCCAAATCTGAATCTAAAGGAGACAACCACTCATGACCTTTCAAGACATCTTCAAATCCAGCTTTTTAGAGAACATCGTCAGCGTTTCCATTTTGGACATGGTTATCGCCATGGTGCTGGCCTTCGCCATCGGCATGTTCATTTTCCTCATCTACAAAAAGACCTTTGGCGGCGTGATGTATTCCTCCAGCTTCGGAGTCACCCTGGTGGCCCTCACCATGATTTCCACTTTGGTGATTCTGGCGGTCACCTCCAACGTGGTGCTGTCCCTGGGCATGGTGGGCGCCCTGTCCATCGTCCGGTTCCGCACCGCCATCAAGGAGCCCTTGGACATCGCTTTTCTATTTTGGTCCATCGCTGTGGGCATCGTCCTGGCAGCCGGGATGATCCCTCTGGCAGTGTTCGGCAGCCTGGTCATCGGGGCGTTCCTGCTGGTGTTCGTCAATCGGAAGCCCCATGTGAACCCCTATATCGTGGTGCTCCGCTGCGCCGGCCATGACAGCGAAGTGACCGCTACGGAATTCCTGAAAAAACAGGTCCAGCGCATGGTGGTCAAGAGTAAGACCGTGCAGCAGGGATCTGTGGAGCTGAACGTGGAGGTGCGCATGAAGGACGAGAACACCGATTTCGTCAACATTCTTTCGGAGATGGAAGGCGTCTCCAGAGCCGTGTTGGTCAGCTACAACGGCGACTACATGGGATGAGCGCCTATGTCTACCCATAAGAATATCGACAGGATTTGCTGCGTGGTCATGGTTCTGGCCCTGGTGCTCACAGTGCTGTTTATGAACGGGGAGAGCTTTGGGGTCCAGGCAGCCTCCTCCGACCCCGGCTATGAGACCCGCCTGTTCGATACCAGCACCGTCCATACCATCGATATCGTCATGGACGACTGGGAAGGATTCCTGGAGACTTGCACCAACGAAGAATACACCCTGTGCAGCGTGGTCATCGACAAGGAAGCCTACAAAAATGTGGCCATCCGGGCCAAGGGCAATACTTCACTGACCCAGGTGGCTCAGTACGGAAATGACCGGTACAGCTTCAAGATTGAGTTCGACCACTACGACAGCACCAAGAGTTATTACGGCCTGGATAAACTGAGCTTGAACAACATCATCCAGGACAACACCTACATGAAGGACTACCTCACCTATCAGATGATGGGATATTTGGGGGTGGACGCTCCTCTGTGCAGCTATGTGTATATCACCGTCAATGGGGAGGACTGGGGCCTGTACCTGGCGGTGGAGGGCGTGGAGGAAGCCTTCTTGGAACGCAACTACGGCAGCGACTACGGAGAGCTTTACAAACCGGACAGTCAAAGCATGGGCGGCGGCCGTGGCAACGGCGGTGCCTTTGATATGGAGGACTGGATGGAGGAGAGATCCCAGGAAGAGGACACCCAAAGCGCCACCCAGGAGGAAGTTTCCAGCGACGTTCAAGAGGATGCTCAGGACGGCAGCTCCTCTTTTGCGCCAGATGACGGAGAACTTCCAGAGGACCTGCCAGAGCGGGGAATTGGCGGCCGTGGCGGATTTCAGATGGATGGTCAGCTGCCGGAGGGAGACGTTCCCGAAGGGGAATTCTCTGAGGGGGTCATCCCCGAAGGAGAGGTCCCCAGCGGCGATTTTGGTGGCAAAGGTGGGATGGGCGGCGGTATGGGAGGCGCTATGGGCAGCGACGACGTGTCCCTGATCTACACCGACGACGACTACGACAGCTACCAGAACATTTTCGACAACGCCAAGACCGACATCACCGACAGTGATAAAGATCGGCTCATTGAATCCTTGCAGCAGCTGAACGACCAGGAAAACCTGGAAGAAGTGGTGGATGTGGACGAGGTGATCCGGTACTTTGTGGTTCACAACTTCGTGTGTAACTTTGACAGCTACACCGGCTCCATGATCCACAATTACTATCTGTACGAGGAAGACGGTCAGCTGTCTATGATCCCCTGGGACTACAACCTGGCATTCGGCGGCTTCCAGGGAGCCCAGGACGCCACCTCGCTGGTGAATTACCCCATCGATACGCCTGTGTCTGGGGGTACGGTGGATTCCCGGCCCATGCTGTCCTGGATTTTCTCCGACGAGACTTACACCCAACTGTATCACCAGTATTTTCAGGAGTTTCTCACCCAGTATTTCGACAGCGGTTACTTTGCTGAGGAGATGGATCGGGTGACAGCGCTCATCGCCCCCTATGTGGAGCAGGATCCCACCAAGTTCTGCACCTATGAGGAATTCCAGACCGGTGTGGAGACTTTAAGGGAATTCTGCCTGCTGCGGGCAGAGAGCATTCAGGGGCAGCTGGACGGGACCATTCCCTCTACTTCTGATGGCCAGTCGGAAGACAGCAGCGCACTTATTGACGCATCCAGCCTGAATATTTCCGACATGGGTTCCATGAACGGCAACATGGGAGGAGGTATGGGAGGCATGGAACGACCTGAAGATATGGAGCTTCCCAATGGCATGGAGCCTCCCGCAGGGTCAGAAGAAGAGCCATCCCAGAGCCAGGAGGACAACAGCAATTCGGAAGAAGATGGGGAAGAGGAAAGTTCCCAAGCTGCTCAGGGAGAGGCTCCTCAGGAGGAGCCACCCAGCGGAGCAATGCCTGAGGGCGGCCAGGCTTTTCCCCAGGATGGTTCCCCTCCTGGTGGCGTGACGGAGGGAGAATTTGACGGCGGGACCATTCAGGTCTTTGCGGAAAAATCACAAAATACTCCTTGACAAACTAAAATGATAGTGATATAGTTACAACAATCAATCAACTGGAAACCGACGACCGGGACGAGTACTTTTCCAAAACCGTTTCCAAAGCGAGCCGTGGAGGGTGAAAGCATGGCGGGATGGGGGAAAAGGAATGGACCCGTGAGGGCGAACCGAGCGCAGGCGATTTGATGGGCCGGCGTTAGGCGAGACGGAGGCTGACCGTTACAGCAGCTAGCGTATCCTGTGTACGCGATGAGCGCGCCCTGATGGGGCGAATTTAGGTGGCACCGCAGATGCGAAACTTCGCGCACCTGTCCTAAGTGTTTTAGGACAGGTGCGTTTTTGTTTTCATGTTGGTTGAGCTGAAATCCCATAATTTGAAAGGATGGTACATCATGGCACAGATCCCTTACAAAATCTATTTGGATGAAAGCGAACTGCCCAAGGCATGGTACAACCTGCGGGCCGACATGAAAAACAAACCTGCCCCCCTGCTGAACCCCGCCACTCTCAAGCCCATGACTTTCGAAGAGCTGCGGCCCGTGTTCTGCGACGAGCTGGTGCGCCAGGAGTTGGACGACACCACTCCCTATTTTGAGATTCCCAAAGAGATTCTGGATTTCTATAAAATGTATCGGCCCTCTCCGCTGATCCATGCGGAATTTTTGGAGAAGGCCCTGGACACTCCCGCGAAGATCTACTACAAGTTTGAGGGCAATAACACTTCCGGCTCTCACAAGCTGAATTCCGCCATCGCCCAGGCCTACTACGCTAAGCAGCAGGGCCTCAAGGGCGTCACCACTGAGACCGGCGCCGGTCAGTGGGGCACTGCTCTTTCCATGGCCTGCTCCTTCTTTGGTCTGGACTGCAAGGTGTTCATGGTGAAGGTCTCTTACGAACAGAAGCCCTTCCGCCGGGAAGTGATGCGCACCTACGGCGCTTCCGTCACGCCTTCTCCCTCCGAGACCACCAACATCGGTAAGAAGATCCTGGAAGCCCATCCCGGCACCAGCGGCAGCTTGGGCTGCGCCATCAGCGAGGCCGTGGAAGTGGCCACCGGTCTGGAAGGCTACCGGTATGTGCTGGGTTCTGTCTTGAACCAGGTGCTGCTCCATCAGTCCGTCATTGGCCTGGAGACCAAAGCCGCTCTGGATAAGTACGGTATCAAGCCCGACATCATCATCGGTTGTGCTGGCGGCGGTTCCAACCTGGGTGGCCTGATCTCTCCCTTCATGGGCGAGAAGATCCGGGGCGAAGCGGATTACCGGTTCATCGCCGTGGAGCCCGCCTCCTGCCCCTCCTTCACACGGGGCAAGTACGCCTACGATTTCTGCGATACCGGCATGGTCTGCCCCTTGCAGAAAATGTATACTCTGGGATCCAACTTCATCCCCTCCGCCAACCACGCCGGCGGCCTGCGGTATCACGGCATGAGCAGTGTTCTGTCCCAGCTGTACGCCGACGGCCTGATGGAGGCCCGGGCCGTGGAGCAGACCTCGGTCTTTGAGGCGGCGGAACTGTTCGCACGTGTGGAGGGCACTCTGCCGGCTCCCGAGTCCAGCCATGCTATCCGCGCGGCTATCGACGAGGCTCTCAAGTGCAAGGAGACCGGAGAGGAAAAGACCATCGTCTTTGGCCTGACCGGCACTGGTTATTTCGACATGACCGCCTACCAGAAGTTCAACGACGGCGCTATGACCGATTACGTTCCCACCGACGAGGAACTGGAGGAAAGCTTCAAACAGCTTCCCCAGATCGACCTGTAAAGAATATGGGGTGAAAAAAGGGCGAGCCCTCCTGGGCTTGCCCTTTTTGTGTGGAAAATCCTTTGCAAGTTGCCTCTGGAAAAGATCCCGTAAATGTGGAACGCCTGCTGGGAGTCCGGTCCCCAGCAGGCGTTCACTGTGTAAGGTGAGGGTGAAATCAGTTCTATATATCGTGAAAGGAACGGTGTAATCAAAGAGGAAGTAGCATGAGAAAACAACCCCCTAAAACCCAGCTGCATAGATTCGCAGCAGTGGCAAAGCCAGCGGCTCGCCGTCTGAGGTGCTCTTTCAAAAGCAGGGCAAAGGCCAGCATCTCGACAAGCAGCACTGCGATTTCCAAGGGAGTGTAGAACAGCATTCCAAAAACCATTGCGCGGTAGGTGTCCACTGTCGCTGGAAACAGGAAGTGGACGCACACATTTACGGCTCCCTGGGTGACTAGATTCACCACCAGGAACACCATCCAACTGCGTTTCTGCCGGTAGCCGAACGAGTAAAAGACAGCCCCCTCCAACAGTAAGGTTAGTCCCACCCGCAGGAGGATGAGCACCGGCTGACGCCACCAAGGCTGACCATAGATCAGCTTGCGGCCCAGCAGGTCCAGGGTGATGAGATTGTCATAGGTGGTAAAGCCTTCCGGATCGACCGGTAGGGAAAAAGTCTCTTTTCCCGTGTCAACCAAAAGCCGGGCACCTTCCAAATTTTGGGGGCCATAGTCGCGCACGCCCCAGAGGTCGTAGTAGTTGAACCGGTAATAGGTCTCCCAACCCTTTCCCTCCCGTCTCAGCATCAGGGGCTCCAGGGAGGTGCCGCTGTCGAATTCCAGGGTGAGGGTCAGTCCCCAGGCGGGGTGGGGCACCAGCACCGTCAGACAGGGTGACTCCAAACCGTTGGCCGCAGCTGTCACGGGAAGTCCCAGGCAGAGGATCAGGGCAAGAAAAAGCCCGAGGCACTTCTTTTTCATGGGAACGCCCCCTTCCTCAAAGAGGCAGGTAGGTCAGCATCGCGCCACCCAGCAGCCAGCTGAACAGGTTGGCCACGATGGCGTACACAGTGGCGTCCAGCTTTCTCTTTTCCCGAAGCAGCCTGCGGAAAGCCACGATTTCCACTGCCATCACCGCCAATTCCATGGGCACGTATACAAGCAAAAAGACCAGGCCCGAAGCGTGGAGGTTGCCAAAAGGTCCCACTCCCCACAGCAGCATAGCGTTCACGGCCCCCTGAGTGACCAGGTTCACTACCAGGAACACCAGCCAGCTGCGGCGCTGCCGGTAGCCGAACAGCAGGAACACCAGACCTTCCAAGAGAAGGGTCAGTCCTACCCGCAGGAGGATAAGCACCGGCTGACGCCACCAGGGTGCCCCAGGAGTCAGTGTCTGGGCGGAAAGATCCAGCACGCAGAGGTTGTTGTAATAGGAACCGGTACCGGTGGTCAAGGTTTGGTTATCCACCGGGATGGAAAAGCTCTCCTCAGCCGTTTCCGCCTTCAATAGGATGGTCATATCCTGGGGGGAATCCTCCCAGTCCCAAAAGCTGGGGAAGGAAGCCGGCCGGAACAGGTAATAGCCTTCCCAGGCCAGACGGGTGCCTTCCGCCTGCACAGATTCCTCCTGGTCCTGGCTGGTAAAAACCAGGGACAGGCGAAGGTCCTCCGGCGGGTTTAAAACGATCACCGAAAGCCGGGGCGGTTCCGCCGCGTTAGCGGAGGCGGGCAGGGGCAGAAGCAAACAGAGTAGCAGCGAGAGACACAAAACCAATGCTTTCTTTTTCACAGGGGATCTCCTCCTTCCCCAGGGACAAAAAAGTTTGCGTTTTTCCCAAAAATAGTATACCATAAAGGGAAGAATTTGTCCCGTGACAGTGTTGTAACAACGGATGACAATCTTGCAATGATTGGAGGCTGTGACCCATGAAATTGGAAAAACTCTCGCCGGCTTTTCAGGGGTACCTTTGGGGAGGTACCAAGCTGCGGGACGTATACGGCAAACAGTGCGATCTCCCAAAAGTGGCGGAGAGCTGGGAGCTTTCCACCCATCCTGCCGGGGAGAGCCGGATCGACGGCGGGGAATTTGACGGTCTGACCTTGGGGGAATATGTGAAAAAGGCGGGAGACAAGGTCCTGGGAAAAAATACGCTGGCCTTTGAGCGGTTCCCGGTGCTCATCAAGCTGATCGACGCCAAGGACCCTCTTTCCATTCAGGTCCACCCCAGCGACGAATACGCTCTGAAAGTGGAACATGAATATGGCAAAACCGAAATGTGGTACGTGATGGACTGCGACCCCGGAGCCTTCCTCTACTTCGGCGTCAACCGCCCGGTGACCAAGGAAGAATTCCGCCAGCGCATTGAGAACAACACGGTGTTGGAGGTTCTCAACAAGGTGGAGGTTCATCCCGGGGACGTGTTCTTTATCCAGTCCGGGACCATCCATGCCATAGGGGCGGGGATCCTGATCTGCGAGATCCAGCAGAATTCCAACTGCACCTACCGGGTCTACGATTACGATCGCCGGGGCGCTGACGGTAAGCCTCGGGAGCTTCACGTGGAAAAGGCGCTGGAAGTGTCCAGCTTCCAGCCTTCGGATACCTCCTCTCATGTGGGAGCGCCCCAGACCATTCCCGGCGGGACGGCTCAGAAGCTGGGCTCCTGCAAGTATTTTGCCGTGGACAGGCTCCAGGTGGACAGCGCCACGGAGCTGGAGGTGGGGGAGGATTCCTTCGTCTCTCTGATGGTGACTCAGGGCAGCGGCCTTCTGGAAGGGCCGGAAAATACTTTGGAATTTCGTCCTGGTGACAGCTTGTTCCTTCCCGCGGGAGCGGGGAAGGTGCGGGTGTCAGGACCTTGCACCCTGGTGCGGACTGTGATCCCTGCCAGTGAAGGGTGAACCGGTGATAGTATAGATCAGAAAGTGATTTTTTCTTTTAAGGAGGGGCATACTTATGAAGATTATTTTGATGGGAGAGCCCATGGGCCTGTTCATGGCCAACGAGACCGGGGCTCTCAGTGAAGTGAATAGTTTCAGCGTTTCCATCGCGGGAGCGGAGTACAACGTGGCAGTGGGTCTGGCCCGGCTGGGCCACACGCCCGCGTACTGCACCCGGTTGGGCTTCGATCCCTTGGGGGAGCGGATCCTTCGGGGCATGCGGCAGAACCACATCGCCACTGACCTGGTGATGCAGACCGAGTCCGCTCAGACCGGTTTTATGATGAAGAGCTCTACCAGCCAGGGAGACCCGGACATTGCCTACTACCGGAAGGGGTCCGCCGCCTCCCAGATCTCTACCCACGACATTGACGGCCTGGATTTGTACGGCTGTGAGCGGCTCCATGTGACGGGCATTTTCCCTGCTGTGTCGGAAAGCGCCCTGGCCGCCACCAAGAGGCTGATCAGCCGGGCCAAGGCACTGGACCTGCCCATCACCTTCGATCCCAACCTGCGGCCTCAGCTGTGGGAGAGCGAGAAGAAAATGGTCACCACCCTCAACTCCCTGGCAGAAGGGGTGGAGACTGTCCTGCCTGGCCTGGGCGAAGGGAAGATCCTTACCGGCCGTGACACTCCCGAGGGCGTGGCGGAGTTCTACCACGGCTTGGGAGCCAAATACGTGGTGGTGAAGCTGGGCAAGGAGGGTGCCTACTTCTCTGAAAAGGGAGGTAAATGCGGCATTTCCCCCGCCTTCCCCGCCTCCAAAAAGGTGGATACTGTGGGAGCTGGAGACGGTTTTGCCGCCGGCGTCATCAGCGCTCTGGCGGAAGGGGAGACTCTGGAGGAGGCCACCTTCCGGGGCAATGTGATCGGCGCTATCCAGATCACCCATCGCAGTGACAACGAGGGCCTTCCCACCCGGGAGGAGCTTTCCAAGATCATTTTGGCGGGCACCGCCTGAAAGGAGACTCTTATGGAGTGGAAAGAGATCCTTTCCCACGTGGACCATACCCTTTTAAAACAGGAGGCCCGGTGGGAGGACATCCAGAAGATCGTAGAAGAGGGCATCCATTACGGGTGCGCTTCCGTGTGCATTCCGCCCTCCTATGTGAAGCAGGCGGCGGAGTACGCCCAGGGAAAGGTGAAGGTGTGCACCGTTATCGGGTTCCCCAACGGCTATAACACCACCGCCGTCAAGTGCTTTGAGGCTTCCGACGCTGTGGAAAACGGCGCCGATGAGATCGACATGGTGGTGAACCTGGGCTGGGTGAAAGATGGCCTGTATGACCAGGTGCTTTCTGAGATTCGAGCGGTAAAGGAAGCCTGCCACGGCAGGACTTTAAAAGTAATCATCGAGACCTGTCTGCTCACCCAGGAGGAAAAACAACAGCTGTGCCAGGTGGTGTCGGAGTCCGGAGCGGATTATATCAAGACCTCTACAGGCTTTTCCACGGGAGGAGCAACCGCCCAGGACGTGGCTCTTCTCCGGGAGCATAGCGCCCCTGAATTGAAGGTGAAAGCCGCGGGAGGCATTTCCAGCAAGGAGGACGCCCAGGAGTTTTTGGCCCTGGGCGCAGATCGTTTGGGCACCAGCCGTCTGGTGAAGCTGGCCCAAAAGGAGGGCTTGTGATGGAACAGAAGGAAGCATTGCGTCTGGCGCTGGTCCAGCGGGCCAAGGAAGCCCGGCAGAACGCCTACACTCCCTATTCCGGTTTTGCCGTGGGAGCGGCCCTGCTGTGCGCCGATGGCACCGTGTACGCTGGGTGTAATATTGAGAATGCCGGCTTCACCGCTACCTGTTGCGCCGAGCGCACTGCCTTTTTCCGGGCGGTGAACGACGGCAAGCGGCGGGTTTCTGCTATTGCCATCGC
>UMIN01053975.1_pt1 | contig 23587 bp, 57 predicted proteins | sample 1965811 | NCBI WGS metagenome assembly UMIN01 (sample SAMEA4836123, study PRJEB28245) | human gut metagenome | biome: gut microbiome; material: fecal sample | place: Denmark | collected 2008
CCATCCTGAATCTGCTCTGGCACACCCAGGGTATCTGGACGGACTACTGGTGCTGCTTTGAGGGAGAGTTCGAAGGTTACGTCTACACCATGGACTGGAAAGACCGGGAAGGATTTGAGCGGGAACAGGAGAAAGAACGGAAGCGGCTTGAGGATTGGTGGCTGCGCTACCACCTGGCTGATGCGGAGACCCGGCGGCTGATGGCCTGCGGAGAGATCGAGTAGGAGGAAGCCTTGTGATTGTACTGAGAAGCGGGACCCATGTAGATGCCGTCACTGTCATCAAAGAGGCTGGGTTCATGGATATTACCCCGGACGTAAGCACGGTGACCCACAAGTTTTTCGAGAAAGACGGAAAACTGTTCATGTTCAATGGCTGGCACCGTCTGGATGAGAAGAAGAACTGGCAGGATGTTGAGATGGTGCAGGTGAGACCTGTTCCGGCGGACTCGGCGGATCTGGAGCGGTGGAGGGGACGATGGGGATGATGACAGCGTGACCGGCTATGAACAGGCCATGCGCCACACCAGGAACCACCGGAAAGACCGATTCCTCCAGCAATGCAGCGGTTACTTCGGAGATGGGGAGCCAGACGGCTTCCAGATGTCGGAAGATGTGTTTGCAGATCTCTCCGCAAAAAGCATGGAGAAGATCCTGAAGGCCGTGAAGGAGTTCCCAATCTACCTGCACCAACAGAAGACGGGGGAGTGGGAGCTGGTGCCGAAGAATCACCTGTTTGGTCAGGAGATTGGCTCCCCGGAAGAACTTGCTCGTTTTGCATCCGACTACGCTTGAATGAAAAGATAAACGATTCCGAATATTTTTGAAAACTTTTGTCCAGTCTATTGACTTAGGCGGTAGGTGTCGTAAAGTAAAGATATAGTTAGATTACCATTTGGTATCAGAAGGGAGCGTTTCGGAAATGCTGTTCGATTTGATAATGGAGCTGCTGACCGCCGGGGACCGGGCGGAGAAAGAACGGGCCTACCGCCGGTTTGAGCGGGTGGGCATTGACCGGATGTGCGCCGATAATATGGCCGCAGAATTCTACAAACCCGAAGGAGGTGAGGTTCATGCCGAAGTTAATGGATGCGCTCATTGATGCCGCTGAACTTCTGGACTGGTCGGTACATATCAGCGACGACGACATCGAGTTTGAAAAGTACAGTCCGGCCGGGGAGGACTTCTTTTTCACCATTACGGGAAACGATGAAGCCCGTGTGGTAGAGCAGGTCCGGGGATACGCATACGATTTCGACCCAGACGAGCACGCTGAGATGTGGGTGGAAATCAGAGGGAAAAGGGGAGTGCCGGATAGTATCCGCACCCTCATTGATGATGCGGATGCCATCAAGGAAATGGTGTTCGAGCTGGCCGCCGAACTGCGAAAGGCAGAGGAGGAATACCAGAAGGAGGTAGCAGGATGATCCTGGAGGCGGTTATCTGACCAGACTGCGGGGAGATCTCCATCCGGGACATTCAGATCGACGAGTTGGGTGTCCCGTTCTGGCCCTGCAAAAAGTGCGGAGCAGTCCATGAAGACCGGAGCTGGTATCGGAATATCAGCCAGGAGGAGGCAAAGGCCATCATCAATACCCGGGAGCCGAGGGGACTGTTTCTGCTGGACACCGGCATTGAAGTCATCGGGATCAACAACGAAACCGGGGATGCCTGAACGGAGGAGTTCCCTGACAGGACGGAATGTATGGAGTGGCTTATCGGAGATAGGGAGGCGAGCCAATGAACGAAGATAAGAAGCGGAAGTTCGAGGTGTATCTGCTCGACGTGTTCCTGGATGAAAGCGGCTGGCAGGAAAATGAGCGGTTCTACCTGGGGACGCTGGAGGTCGAGCCTGCCGTGGGTGCGGATCTCGACGATGTAGATATTCTGGCGGCCATGAAGAACTTCAGATACCGGGATTACACCGGGCGCCAGATCAGCGCCCTGGTCACCACGGACCGCCGGACGGTCTACGCTGAGAACTATTACGGAGACGGGTCCTGGTGGGAGATCGGAGCCGTGAAGAACCGGGTCCCCGTGTATGGCCTGAAATTGAGAGGTGATGCGGCATGACAAAAGCGGAACTGCGGGACCATTTGAAGGCCGGCTATTTCATGGATGATGCCTTCGACTTTAGCCCCGGTCAGGATTGCGATATTTTTAAGGCGGATCAGTTCCAGGCCGGAGATGAAATCATATATATCCCGGACGTGTATCTGAATATGATCCCGCGCAGCACCTGTATCACCGATGATGAAACTATCGAAGAGGTGGTCGGGAACTGCTACACCGGCAACGACTTCATCGAGGAATGCGGCGGGAACCTTGAATTGGCCGAGCGCCTGTTCTGGTACTGCGACTGGCAGCACCCGTCGTCAGCGGTAGATGAGATTGTGGATGAGGAGGATGAGGAATGAACAAAGAGTACACGGCCACCGAATGGTGTCCACATTGCGAAAGCGAGATCGAGATGACCTGGAACGTCGAGGACAGGGGTTACAAGGCGTTTTGCCCGGTCTGCGGTAAGCGGCTCATGCTCTGTGATGAGTGCCAACACGCAGATGATGCGCTGCCCTGTGACTATGACCGGGAGACTGATAGTTGCCGCTTCAATCAGAAGAGAAAGAGAGCGTGATGAAATTGGTAGCCAGGATTGAGGTCAACATCCGAAAGGAAGATATGGATTCCATCCTGTTCAGTGCATTCAACGCCGGCGGGATTTCGCTCTGGGCAGATAAGATTTGGGCCAGCGGCAGGAAACTCGGGGAAAGAGTGTGCGAGCAGGTCGGTCTTGGCGGGAGGGTTCTGATTCACGACCGGGTCGGCGGCGAAACGTACAGCCTTACGCCGGAGAAATTTGAAAAGGGAGTTCGGCTCTATCTGGAGGAGGGCTTCCATGTCCGGGTAGAGGACGGGCATCTGGCCCCAGAGGATGTCACCATGATTGATGCGGACTGCATCGTTCAGTTTGCTCTATTTGGGGAAGTCCGGTATTCCTGATGACTGGGGCCGGACCAGATAGGAGCGTTTCCAGCGGCCCGCAGCAACCTACCACCCATTTGAAATTCGTCAAAAAGCATAGGCGGCCCACTCATTTAGAAAAATAAACGAAAACGTGTATTTCTCTATTGACCACGGCGATAGGCATTGTAAGATAAGATTGTAGATCAAAACACCACCATAGAAGATAGATAGGAGGTCAACACAGTGAAGAAGGCGGTATGGATGCGCCTGGGTGTTACCGTAATGTTATCTGAAAGAGAGATTACGGAAATCGAGAAGGGCGGCCCGGTTGGGAAAGGCTTGATTCAGGACCTATTCAACATCGGGAAATTCAGTCTGGACGGGGAGACCTACATTCCGAGCCGGCCAGGTTCAGACAGAGAATGGCCGGTCAAGGACGACGTTGAGTATTCGTACTGAGGAGGTGCAGCACTATGGACGAGAAGGTTTTCACCGTGAAAGCGGAGATCAACGTAAAGCTGACCAAGCAGGACATCGACGACATCATGGTAGCGGCCCTGGAAGGCGGGATCGACTACTGGTGCTTCAAGGCAGAGGTCGTCGGCGACTACTTGGGTGAATATGCCAGTGAGCAGATCAGCCGAGGCGGGATGTTGAAGCTCTACGATATTGAGAGCGGAGACAAGTATTGGCTGGACCTGGAGAAGTTCCTGAATGGCTTCAAGCTCTGGGTCGAGAACGGCGGTGACCAGTACGGGGCCGTCCAGGGCCATGAGGTAGACTGCTGCAACATCGACGCCGGGTGCGCCGATGAAATCGTCCAGTATGCGCTGTTTGGGGAGGTAATTTACGGATGAGCTGTTTCTATGTGGCCTTCTACGAAGGGGCAGACACCGAAAATGAATATGAAAAGTTTTCATCAGACGAAGAGGCTATTGCCGGTTTTCTTGCTGATGGATGCGGAACTGTGTTGGAAATCTATGAGTGCAATGATGACGAAACATTGAGCCCCAAAAGGAGAGTCTACCCGTCTCTGACAGGGAGGAGTAAGCCGTGAATGATGTAAAGCATGAAGCGATTAAGGTCCTGAATGAGCTCCACAGCACCATCCCATACAGTGACTACTGCACGATCATGGACGGACTCTACGACATTGAGACCTTGCTGGATCGGGATGAAGTACTGGAAGAGCTGTGGGAGCAGTTTGGAGACATTCCGATGAACCCGGAAACCGAGCGCATCGAAGAGAAATTCATGGGCTGGGGACCTGGCATCCACCGGGAGGAGATCTGGCACTGGTTTGATGAGAGGCACAGCAAGGGCGTTGCCTACCTGCTGTACGGTGATGGCTTTGATCGCACCCCGGAGCCTGCGAAACTTCTATACCTGAAACAGCTCTGCTTTGAGTGTGAATCGTCCTCCTGCCAGTTCAACCACAGCGGGGAGTGCCGGTTCGCTCTGATACATGAGCGGAAGCCTCGCATCAACGACATCGACGGCTGTATTGACTATGACTACCAGGAGGGCGACTGAATGGGCTACATAGGAGGCGGCCCGTACTACGCAGAGACCTGCCCGCTGTGCGGGGAGACGATGTGGAATGGCCGGTGTGAGAACCCGGACTGCCACTACCATTGGTATCCGAAGGAGGACGATGAAGATGGAGAATAAACCGAAAATACCGTTTTCGCTGAGAATGACTCTTGCGATGCTTTCTGGGAATCGTCAAGCGGTTGACCGAGTTGCGGCTGAGTGCATTGGAGAGATGGTGACAAAATTCCTGGACGTGGCACATGGGTATGACTACACAGACTTGCCGTTTGTAGTAGCCGCCATGAGGACCGCAGCAAATTCGATTTACATGGTCTTGGACGACCATGGGAAGAGCCTTGCTGACACTATCCACAATCGAACGCATTGCATCGGCATCAACATGGATGAGCTGAGAAAGCAGATGAAGGAGGAAGGGAATGAAAAAGTGGACGATTAAGGAACTGGCTGAGGCCAGTAACCTGAAGTTTGCGGCCTGTATTCTGAGCGAGCGGCGGGCGCCGCTTAATCCATACTCGCCCCTGGCGCAGAAGTTGGATGAATCCAAGAATATGCTGCTGCGGATGGATGGATACCTAGCCGGGTGGGGAACCGGATCCTCGCTCCCGCCGCAGAAGGTTGTCGAGATTCTGTACCGGGACGGGTATCACTCGGCGGCTCGACTGATTGAGGATCTGACCGCTGACCTTGGAGCGACAGACCGGGAGCACGAGCTGCTGAACGCCTGCTTCACCTATCTCACCAATGCACTGCCGAAGCCGACGCTGTGCCGTGCTTTACGCAAGGAAATCGGCCTTACAGAGCAGGAAATCAAAAAATACCAGATGGAGTGGGTGCTGGAGGACCATTACGATGGGGAAGCAGAAGTTTAAGCCGGGAGGCCAAATCGTATCCCTCGATGAGGTGGCCCGCCAGGAGCACATCTACTTCTACGGAAAGATATACCACTGCGGATGGTTTGGATCTTGGAGATTTTGGTGGGTAGCACAACAGATTCAGAGAGGGGCTTTCAGATACGCAATTAGGGAGGGTGAGCAGAATGAAAAGGTCTGATGCAGTAAAAATCATCCATGAGATCCTGGAAAAAGATACATACGGTTTCCGTGACAGCATGACCGATGAGCAGATTGAGGCGATCTGGATGGCCCTGGGCGCCCTGGATTCACCGGAGTGCATGATTTGTGGCAGTTGTCAGCGTTTTGTTGACGAGGATACAGAGGGTGATGGCTGGTGCGAGGAGCACGACCGGCCGGCCAACTGCAAGGATTCGGTGTGCGGGTATTATGAGTGAGGTGATTTAATGGGCGACAAGCGATTATCCTTCACAGTAACTGGAGCATTTGTGACCAAGACCGCAAGGGAATGGTTTTGGGACGAGCACAAGCCCTGGGAGAAGATCGAAGAATTCCTTTTGGCCTGTATGTGCGGAACAGATAAGAGCCGGGAAGAGCTTGTCACGCTCGCCCGGGATGTAGTGCTTGGAAGGGCGAAATTCACCGGGGACACCGCCGACGGGAGCTACTGTATGGTAGAGGATGACGGGGAGTATGCAATCGTGGCGGCCGAAAACCTGATGAAGAGGCTGGAGGTCGAGAAGGCGGAGAGACGGGACCTGGAGACCCGAATGGAGAACCTGATGGACCGGATCATTGACGAAGACTGTGAATGGCTCCTTGAAGAAAGGCGCGTGACAGAAGCTGATATGAACCCGCTGCTCAGGAGCTTCTTAGACCAGGCAGAAATCGAAAGGGAGCACCGAGACAATTATGGATGGTTGGAACCGAATGGCACATTTCATCCAGTAGAATTTGCGGAACATCAAGGATGGGCACACCGGTACATCACAGAGAGCCGCCCAGATTGGGCTGAGGATTTCCGTTCCTGGAGCAAGACTGTTCCATTTGACGGCGCTGGGGACTTCTTGGCAAGCAAGGGGTGGGTGCTTCTGCATAACCCGGGCATGGGCGTGGCCTTCATAACCCCGGAGGAGGGCGTGAGGCTCACGAAGGCGCAGAAGGAGTTCCTGTTTGGCTATTTCACCGACCGGGGCAAGGATGACCTCGCCCGAAAGTATTTGGAGGACGACTGATATGCCGATGGTAAAGGGCGCAATGCGTGACCGATGCGTTAGACCTGAAGGGCGGCCAGGATGATGAAGAAATGCGCTAAAAAAGTAAGTAGTCTCATTTCTGCATACATTGAGTTGGCCCAGCAGAATTTCTATGATGACGTTGAGATTATCAGCGATTTGACGGGCATCTTCACCCGAAAAGATCTGGAGAATCTTGGATATGGCGACTTCATCAAGGATTACTTCGACGAAGGTGAGGGATAAGCATGAAGAACAGAATCACCGTGCGCCATGGGATGCTCAGGGATCTGAAAGCATACCTGACGCAGAGCGGTTGGATACTGGAAACGCCGATAGGGCAGTATGAGGTGCTGCGGGCACGCCGGAAGGGCTATCCCCGGCCCCTCATCATATATGACCGGACATCTGGAGGATGTGGGTACAGCATTGATGAGAGAGACATGAAGGTTTACCAGGGGTGGCAAAGAAGCCGCCGGCGCCGGGGCCTTGACCCTAATTGGCCGAGCGGTGAAGAGGAACTTGAAGAGCGAAGCGCAATCTGGAGAGGGGAGCGGATAGAATGAGCGATCTGCGGATCGAGAGGGGTGACATCTTCTATGTCGGTTTGACCACGTTCGTTACGGGCCGGGAGCAGTGGGCTGGGCGGCCTGGCATCATCGTATCGAACGACCAGAACAACCTTCATAGCGAGACCGTGGAGGTCGTGTACTGCACCACTCGGTATAAGCCGAACCTGCCGACCCATACGACTGTGTTGAGCACACCGTATGAGAGCACGGTCCTCTGCGAGCAGGTGACCACCGTGGACATCAGCCGCCTCGGGAACTATATTGGGCGCTGCACGGAAAAGGAAATGTGTGAAATCGACCGCTGCATCCGGGTATCTCTCGGTCTTCAGGAGGATAAAACCGCGAAGCCGAATCCGGCCTATGTTCCTCCCATGGGCAACAGGCAAAAGGAAAATGAAGAAATGATAGCTCTCCGGGTGGAGAGGGATACATACCGAAAAATGTACGAAATAGTCGTAGAAAAGCTCGCAGATGCAGCGATAATTGCGGGTGGGGGGCGTTAAAAACGGAGAATGAATATGACATTTACTGCCCGTTCGACGCCGAGAAGCATAAAGCCAAGTACATCAACTACCTGGAGGTTCTGATTCTGGAGGATGGGACGGTTGTATATGCCGTTCCGTCACACCAGGAGAAGGCCATCGCCTTGGCCTGCGAGAAGCAGGGCTTATCCCGGGATGAGCTTGTGGCGATGTGCCCGAGAGAGTATTACTTCGATTACATGGTCTGGCTACTGAAGATGTCCGACGCCATTGCGGTATGGACCGGAGGATGCGAGGCCCCGGCGGTGACGGCGAGACAGATCGCCACCCTGAAAAAGCTCAAGATAATGGGCTTATACAAAGGCACGATTCCGAAGATTGCAGGAAACGGGGGAGAGGAATAAACGGATGGGCAATGTCGAGGAAATTGTTGATTTTATTTCCGTTTCGGTGTATGATACAGAAAATGCAGCATCGAACGGAGGTGTATCAATGACATCAAAGGAAGCCATCATCGCCGGATTGAAGGCGACGGGGACCACGCAGGTCGAAGCGGCCACTAGGCTCGGCTGGTCGGCGCAGCAACTGAGCGGTCGTCTTATACGGAACTCCATGAGGGCCGATGAATTCCTCGACTTTATGGACGCCATCGGGATCGACGTAGCCTTTACCGTGAGAGAGAGCGGGGAGGCCCTGAAGACCCATATCGCCGGTGCGGGCCGCCGTGTTCGTGCCATGGTGGATAAGGTGAAGTACGACACTGAGGCCGCCAGTGCCCTTGCGAACAACTTCTACGCCGACGGTATGAACGAATACACCGACGGGAAGGCTATGGAGCTGTATGTAGACGATGAAGGCCGTTACTTCTTCGCCGAATACACGAATTGGGAAGGCGTGAAGGATCGGATCACGCCAGTATCCGCCAGGGATGCGGCCGTTTTCATCGACAAGTACGGAACCGATCTACACCGTGGCCCGAAGGCTACCGAAGAAAGCAGCCAGAACTGAATATGATCTGCTGAACTCCCTCTTGGCTACGGCCGAGAGGGAGATTTGCTTTTTCTATAAGCTCTATATTCTGCACAAAAATGGGAAGCCCGCCTCTACAAAATGTTCCCACGGGCATTTTAGAAACTCCAGATATACTTATACCACCGGACGGAAAACCCGCCACAACTGATTTAACAGTCTTCTACGGCATACTATAAACGAATACGAATATTTTGAAAAATTTTTGAAAATATCACGATTTTATATTGACTTTACCAGATGGTAATGTATAGTTAAGTTACGGTAAATCAATACCGGCCGGGAGGTAGCCGGAGCAACAGTTCTGGAAAGCCCCCGGCCATAAGAAAAGGAGTAACAGATATGGTAACGAAGGAACAGGAGCGGAAGGCCCTGGAGCAGATCAAGAAGATCGTGGACAGCCTTGGAGCTGACAGCTATATCGCCACCGCCTTTGACGGGTGCTTCGAGGATGCCCGGGAGAACATTGAGAACGACTTCGCCCTCTGCATGAAAGACCGATACGAGACCGAGAGAAAAAGAGCCAAAGACCTCCAGGAAGAGGTCGATAGGCTGAAGGCCGATCTCCGGAAGGAAAAGGAAGTCGGTGAGGAACTTGGTAAGGCAATCAAGAAGACCCAGGAGCAGGAGAACGCGACCATTCAGATGATTGAATCTGAGCGAGATGCGCTCAAATGTCAGGTGGCCGACCTACTGGATAGGGAGAGCGAACTGGTCAGTCTAAGAGATGATGCTGAGTGTAGGGCCGAGGTAGCTGAGGCCGAGATAATTCGGCTCAAGGCAAAGCTGTATGACTTGATAGTCGGGAAGGAGGGGTGACCATGAGCGTCATCATCCCGAAGGATGGGCTTCCAAACCGGGAAGCCCTCCAGGAGTTCCTGAAGCAGCATAAGTACAGCTCCACATCGGCTTATAAGGCAGAACAGGCCGGGAAGAAGCTGGTGTATCTCTTCTACGACCAGGAAGCCTATGGCGACCGCACCTACTACTACTGCGAGGAAGACGATACAGTCTACTCGAACTACTTCAGCATCGGAGATTGAGGAGGAGCGGTGGACAATGTTTGAAGGAAGCATGAGGAGCACCGGCTGGGGCTGTGTTGGCTCCCAGAAATCCGGCTTCGAGTGGAGGTTTACCCCAGACAGCAACGATCCTGCTTACTGCGTAGATCCGTTTACCGGTCAGCTCTATTCATTCTGCTTCTGCCAGAGCGGCGATATCTTCCAGACCGAGAAGGAAGCCGTCAAGGATGGGAAGCGGTGGATGAAAAAAGCTGGGCGCTCCGGCTCCATAACGGCGGTTAAGCCAACACCAAGGCATTTTGAATATTGATGGAGGCGCAAGCGGCATGAATTGGGATGAAATGAAAATCAAGTACCCAAGCGACCTTTATCGGGACGAAATGACCGAAGATCAGGAGAAGGAGTTTGTTGGCGACTGCTTCGAGTGCTATGAAGGTGAAGGGTTCGCTAAGAGATTCTGGAGCATTGGGGACGACTATGCGGAAAGGCGCGGGAAACCCTTCAGGGTGATCGGGAGAGTCCCTGTTTACGACGAGCTGCACCCGAACGGTGGAGACCTGGAGTGCCTTCCAATGTGGATCATCCAATTTGAGGACGGATTCGAGCTGGAAGCCTATCCAGAAGAGATCGTTCCGAGAGAAATGATTGACAATGGATGCCCGGAGTCGTTCTTTTTGGAAGAATTACAGGCTGGTTGCCAGTGAACACCAAAGCTGTAAAGGCAACACCCAGACACTTTGAGTATTGAGGAGGTAGTGCAGACATGAAAATCCTCGCGGCCTGTCCTGCGTGTGGGGAAACGGAGTGGAAAAAGTTGCCGGATTGCCACTTCAAATGCCTTAGCTGCGGATGTGAGTGCTATCTAGAGGAACTGGAGCTGAAAACCGATAGTGATGCCCATGAGGAGGAGCGGTGATGAAGGCCCTGAAAAATAGGGTACTGGAGAATTCCAGATGCACCGGATACGGGGCGTTTTTGAAGGATTTTGAACGGCTCGAAACGGCGGCCTCAATGTGCGGCCTCTGCCAGATACGGGCCGAAGCCTGGTTGGAAAAGCTGGGGGAGCTTTCCGACGACGAGCTTTCCGCATACATCGAACGGTATCAGGCTGGGTGGCTCGACCCGTTTGTGGGGTACGGCCTATGAAGTGCCCGAAGTGCCGCCACTTCTACCGGCGGATGGTTGACCAGAGCGGGCACGGATACAATCCGCTTCCGTGTTGCTGGCTCTTTGAAGATACCGGCAGACAGCCGAACGTGCTGACCCAGGAGTGCTTTGAAATGAAAAGGAAGGTGGAAGTCAGAAATGCTAAAGGTTGAAAGGGCGATTGCCTTTACATTGCCGTACGGCTCCTATATCAAAGTCGAGACGACCGGAACTGGGAGAGAAGGGGCTGAGGCAGGGCCGGATGACTGGAGCGCACTTGATGTAACGCTCGTTAGGAAGGACGAAAGTGAATCTCTTCTGTGCAGCGTTGAGTATGACGATCCGAAGGGCCTGAGAACTCTCGTCTATAACGATGACAGCGAAAAGCCCATCTTTATTCATGTGAATGGATATGATGGAAAGCTTCCGTATGATGAGGAGGAAGATGAGAACGACAACTGCCAGGCCGGCACCTATGATTGTGAAACCTGCTGCCTTAACGGACGCTGCATCCGGCAGGAAGGAGATGATGAAGCATGAGCGAACAGAAGCCGATCCTGACTATTTCCGAGGATGGGGAATGGATAACCGTGGAAGGCCCGCTCCATGGAGTAACTCATACCTTTGAACTGGTGGATCATGTACCGCTCGGATACTCGATCTGGAACATCGGGAAGAACATGGCCGACGGCTATCTGCCACTTTGCAGGCTTGCGGCGGTGCAACCATTCCCAGGTTGGCGTAACATAGAGGTTGATACTCTGAAAGCAATCAAGTGTGAGGGAGCACAGGTGATTTTGGAGGCCGCCGGATGGGGACCAGAAACGCCCGAGCAGATAGAACGGTACATCAAGAAGAACGAAAAGAATCCGCGCAAGCAGTTTGAAGTAAAACGGATGAAAAAGGCCCTGCCGTTTATGCGAAAATTGAAATGGAATTGAGGAGGTATCGAGAATGAATTGGAGCCAGAAGGCACCGACAGACTGGCGTTACAACCTTCAGCAGCGGACATTGGACGAGATCGCTTCCAGGCTCGGAGTGGTGGCATATCGGCCAGATTACCACCGGAAGGATAGGGACAAGAACACGGTGCTATTCTATCTTCCAGATGATGCCGAGCATAACCGTAAGGTGGATCGGGAGCCTACCCACTACACCAGATCCGAAGCGCATGACCGAAAGAAGTACAGCCAGGTCGAGATCCCGGATCGGTACATCTGGCGCGACCCGTTCTGGAGCTTCGAGAACAGCGACGTGAACGGTATACTGGATTACAGCTTCGCCAACTATGGGAAGCTGGATCTGCGCACGAACCGCTGGGTGGATGTGCTGGAGGGCCATGTACGCCTCGCACTTGCCAAGAAGCTCCAGTACCTCCATATATCCGGCAGCGGAGGATACCTGGCCCTGAGAGAAGCGGACACGGTCAACAACGACCTGAACCGAGAAGAGATTGCTGCTGTAAAGCAGATCTACGGCACGGCCTATCTGGTGGAGGTCAACTACTTCGACCAAAAGAGGGAGCGGATCTTGGCGGGGGAAGAAAGTATTTTTGAGGAGGTCACCGATGCGCCGATATACAACTTCGACGGGTCCTTCTGTGTTCCGGTAAAGGACCCCGAGCTTGAGCGGATGATCCTGACCTGGAACGGCGACAACAGGCTCCCGAAGCGCGGCACCGATATAGATAAGATACAGAACCGGGTGGCTACCATTGGAGGCATCAACCTGGTCTGGTACTAAGGAGGCGGAGAAGAGATGGATAACATCAGAACTGTGGTGTTCATGGCCGACCAGAGAGGCGTTGGAGAAGACCTATACCGTTGCAAGGAAACCGGAAAAGTATATATCCGTCAGGAGTGTGACGAGGAATATGTGCGCTGGTTCACCTCCGAAAAGTGGAGGGGAGGATATGAAGCCAGTTGCCCCATGCGGGAGGGGCTGGAACTCCGCATTGTAGGAAAGGATGGCTGGCCGCTGTTCCGGGAATCCATCGTAAAAGCCCCGGGATACTCTGACACCGTAGCGGAAAAGATTGCTCCGTTCAGTTGGGAGATCATCAGGGCACTGGCAGCCGAACAGGCCCAAAAGCTCGGCTTGCGCAGTTACGATGAGTGGAAGGATTGGCTCCTGAAATCCGCCGAAGAGATCGGGTTCGACGGTGAGAAGGATACCTGGCTCTACGCCAAGGTGGAACGAGGACCAGTCGAGAAAATTACCAAATTGAGCTATCTGGGAAAGACGGTATGGCTTACAGCTCAGAATGAGACACACACTGTCTGCGGGAAACGGTGGACCAGTTACGAGATATGCTCGGCAGACTTGATGACGGTCGAGGAACTGTGCGGATTCACCTTCTAAAATCAATGAAACCGAATATATCTGAAATTATTTGCCGGGACCATTGACTTAGGCGGTAGGTATTGTATCGTAAAGTTACGCTAAAATTACCATTTGGAATTAGAATGTGAGGTTTCGGAAATGGGTGTTTTGAAAACTGGAGACAGATTTACCGCAAAGTCGAAACTGGGAGATGAATACGAATATGAGTTCGTTGGCATTGACCTGGGGGACGCTGGTGTCGGCTCCGGCGGAACCGGCTGCCACTACATCGTCCTGCGGAATATCACCGACGGGACAATGACCTGCGTGGAGCGGGCCTGGTTCGCTGAGGAGCTAACCGGAAGAAAGATCAGGAGATTGGAGAGGTGAAGATGGAACGCGAATGGAGACTTGGTAAAGACCTGTACCCGGAGGACAACCTTCTTGACGGGATAACCTTCGACGATCTGATTTTGGCCGTGCATCAATGCAGATCCGTGAGCCGCACAACAGTTCATGCAGAATTGAATCAGATCCTGGCCCAGCGCCGGCAGGATATGATGTTCCTGCTGGAGAACAACATGGATGTCATCATTCAGAAGGCCCTGGAGGGGAGGCAACAGGAGTGAATTTCGACCAGCTCTGCAAAGACTTCGACAAGCGGCATCCAAGAGGAGAAGTGATCGGCCGGATTTCCTTCTTCAAAGCTGAATGGAACGACGAGCGGAAATCCATAAATGACCTGCTGCGGAGTTTTCTTCGGGAGCACAGCTACGAGTACATCAACACCTTTGGCGGAACCGTTTGGTTTCTGTTTCAGGGCCGATGGCGATGCTGCCAGTATGAAGTAAGCGGTGATACCGTGCAGTTCTATCTGTGCGAGTTCATCGACAACTGATAGGGGGATTGGGATGGAAGACCTTGCAAAGAAATTCAAGAATTACACGGCGTTTTCGTGTCACTTCCAACCGGTGACGATTCTGAAGACGGGGAAGAACCATTACACCGCATATTACGGAGGGACGGAGCCGGAGAATCAGATCCAGCACGGAAGTCGAGAGTATATCGAAGGTTGGCTCTATGGCGCAGTCCAAGTGGCTTGCGGGCAGATCAGGAAAAGGAGTGCAGAAGAAAATGATGGATGCGTATAAGAGGTTCAAGCTGGAGTGGATGTTGGCGCACGGATATACGCTGGAGGAGCTGATGCAGGAATTGCAGGGGATTCAGTACGAAGACCCAGAGGATTCAGACACGATATCCAGGCCGATTACCGAACTGTTTGAGGAATGGGAGCAAGAGGTCGGATTCGGCTCCGAAATTTGGCCGTGCTATGCAGAATACCTTGACTGCGAAGCAAAAGAGGTGAAGGATTCTGAAAGCTGCACGGCGCAGGAAAAAGAGCTCGCCTATATCATCGGGTTCGCAGTAGAGAGCAGCTTCGACAATGAGCTTGCCTGCCAGCAGCTTCGTAGTCTCTGGACTGCGTATTGCTTCCATTGGGGGCTGGATGTGGATACTGCGAGCTACGATGCTGATCTGGCGGCCGTCTGGAGGGAGATCGCCCAACTGGAGGAAGATACGGCCTACTGGAGCGACTTCGACAGTTTCGACAGCTTCATGTGTGCGGAACTGGTCTGAGAGGGGAGGGAGATTTGTGAAGCTGACAGCAGAAGACAAGCAACACCTCATCGAATGGGGATATTCCGAAAGAGACTTGCCCCAGATCGAGGAAGCTATACAAAAAAATAAGACGATATACAAGATGGGAGGAACTCGCATCTCCAGAGAGGAGGCAATCGCCATCTTAGGAAGGCTGGATTACCTGTCGGGAATAGCTCGAAGCGCATTCCATTTCTCTGCTGCGCGAACCGGAAATGATGGCCGGGTGGTCATTTTTGATTCATCACGACTGTTCGGAAAGGGGTGACGAAGTGTATTTAATGGGCAAAGATGCTTACGTCTGTGACTGCTGCGGCGTGGAGATACCGTGGGATGGCGCAGACGACCGGCACGGAGATATGTGGGAGTGTGAAATATGCGGGATGAACTTCTGCACAAAATGCTTTGTTGACCGCCTCGGGAGATCTGGCTTCGATGAAATGATGCGAGGCAGAGACAAGGTCCTGTGCTGTAAATGCTTCGGGAAGGAGGAGAGATGAAAATGAAAATTCTGGTTGAACACGAGGTCCCGTGCGAGAAGGGCATGGAGCAGAAGTGCCTGTACCCGGGAGACTTCTGGGGCAACGGCGTCTGCAAGTACCACACTCACCGGGACCGGACCCACGGCCGGAAGGCACCGGTCGAACGCAGTGTCCCGAAATGCACCCTGTTCGATGAATGGCTCCCTGGGGAGTATCAGAAATGCGAGAAGTGTTTGGAGGCGACAAAGAAATGAAAGTGGTAAGAAATCTGCTGGAAATCATTGCGGCCGCCGGCTGCCAGGGCGTGGCTCTGAACGATACGGAGGCGCTGATCCTGCTCGGATACCTGGAAGGGCACGACTACTGCCTGATGATGGATGACCACCGGAGGATGTGGCTCCACGACAATCAGGACGGAGAGAAGGATGAAAATGACACCCTATACACCATTCGGGATGTCATTGAGCTTTGCCAAGAGTTGAACGGGGAGATCCTGTTGGAAGAGGAGTCCAGGGAGACAACGAAGCCGGAGTACGTCATGGAGCTTCATAAAGATGAAATGCTACTGGAGCGCATGATGGAGAAAGCCTCGGCGGCCATTCCGCCGGAGCCCCGGGAATACAAGGTCGTGATCGTTGAGCACCTGCGAAGGGTCATACCCGTAAATGCGGAGAATTGGGCAGACGCCGAGCTGAAGGTGCGAGAAGCGTATGACAGGCAAGAGATCGTCCTTGACGCCGACGATTTCGCTGGAGTCTCGTTCTCACTTGGAGGTTGACCGATGATGAAACCGGAAGATGCGGCCAAAAAGCTCTCATTCCACCTGATGCAGTGTGGGGCGTTGATGCCCATGGATTGGATTAGGGAGAATGGGGAGGGGAGTGAGCTTCAGCAGGCGTTCAGAATGGCTCTTGATGCCTTGCGAGATGGCGAAAGGCTACGGACCGAGCTGGAGCAGGTGAAGCGGGAAAGGGATGCGGCGGTGGAGTTTCTGGAAAGTGCCATCCGGTACAGCACCAACCCTTGTGAGGGATGCAAAGCCGACTGCATCGATGCAGGGAGTGATGCGGCAGATCGTGTTGATCAGTGTGGGGCGTTTGATTGGCGCGGCAAGAAGGAGGACTAACATGGAGCGGTTGACTTACTGGAACGAGGAATATGGTTGCTGGTCATATCATGGGCCAAGCGGTGAAGCCGCAAAACGCCTCGCCGCCTACGAGGACACTGGTCTGGAGCCGGAGGAAATCGAACAGCTCAAGGGTGAGGGTTTCGGCCTAAGATTGGACAAGCAAGAGTTAGAGCAATATCGTGCTCTCGGCCCCATTGACCGCCTCCGCGAACTTAAGCAGGCCGACGATGAGGGGCGGTGCGTGGTGCTCAAATGTAAGCCAAACGCCACAGTTTGGTTTATAAAGTCGGCGTTTTCTACAGCACATTTCCCAATTGAGGGGAATCATGTATCTATTAAAGGGGTCGCTTGTGATGGCGATATATATTGCTCGGCTATTACGGCTTACAATAAAATTAGCAGAAGTTTTTATATGTCAGATATAGGCAAAACTGTTTTTCTGACCCGCGAGGAAGCCGAGGCCGCACTACGGAGGGAGCAGGAAGATGAGTGAGTTTAGAGTGAGTGGCGATATGTTCGGCCGGTATGTGACAATCCCGACAGGATTTGATAAGCAGCAGCACGTCTACAAGGTGGTCGGCATGATCGAGAGCAATGGATATTGCGATGTTCCGATCACGGGTTGGACAGAAAAAATCCACCACGACGAGATCGTGCCGGTTCTGCTGGTCATTCACTGCGGCATCTGTGAAGAGAAAGTGATACGGGTGGCGCTGAAAGACTGCACACTTCTGGAGGCCCAAGAAACGCCGAAGTCTCCATGCTTTCTGTGTGATAACGCCAGGGTCAACGACGATCTGACTGATAAGAACGACCTGCATTACCGAACCGTGGGGGATAGCGATGACGGCTTCCGGGTAATGGTCGGAGCTGGGTGGGGCAAGCCGCTACGGATTTTGTTCGAGCAGCGGAGGAGGGGGCACCCGAGCCGGAGCGGGGAATCCTGGGTGACTGTCGGCATCTATGAGCCGAGGTTCTGCCCGAACTGTGGCCGGGAACTGTGGGAATATGGAGGAGGTCAGAAATGAGTGAGTTGCCAGAGAAAATTGTTCGCTTCGATGCTGTCAGGATAGAGTATGGCAAGCGGAAAATGTGCCAGTGCTATTCCCCACATTATGAAATCGACTACCAGAACAAGCTGGTCTACTGCCTCGACTGTGGAGCCATTGTGGACCCGCTGGAAGCTCTCATGCGGATCGCCAAGAACACCAAGCGGTGGGACGATTACACGCAGGAGTTGTTGGAGCAGCGCCGGCAGATTATGAGCTACCAGCCCAGGCGGGTAGTCATCAAGAATCTGGAGAAGCGATATGTGAAAGAAGACCGCCGCAATCTGGAGCCGACTTGTCCCAGATGTGGTCGGCCATTTGAGCTTGAAGAACTTCTGAAAACCCCGTGGGTAAACCGGGAGTTTGCAAAGATGAAAGAGGCAGAGCATGAAGGAGAAAACCCGCGGGAAGAAACCTAAATGCTATGAGGCGTACCGGCCAGGTGTCTGCCTCGGGACGATGACCAGGAAAGGGACGCCCGGGTGCCGCTGCATCAAATGCAGGTGGTTTGAAGACAACGCCAAAAAGAGATAGAAGGGAGGCGGTGTAAATGGCGAGGGGTAGACAGCAGAAATGGATCTGCAAGGACTGTAAGAGTGAGTTCAGCGTCCAGGGGAAAGCGCCGAAGTTCTGCTGCGCCTGCGGATCCGAGAACATCGGAAGGGCACCGAGCTTTGAATTGCTCTCAAACTTTGAAGAGAAACGGAAGGCCCTCGATGATGTTTGCCGGGAGCTGAACCCCGTTTTCGCCAAGTATGTTGCTCTGAAAGAGCAGTACGACAGGATAATGAACTACTGGAAGCAGCAGCGGAAGCGTGGGTATATCTCGTTGGAGGAGTATCGGGAGCTGGCAGAGGCGTTCGACGGTGCAAAGCCGGAAGCACCGGAATCCAGCGATTCCAGCGGATCGTAGCAATACTTACTCCACTCGGGCAATTTCCAGCGGTTTTAGGAGGCATTACAGGAAATGAGAAGAAAGGCTCTGGGTGGCGCGAAGCTCGTCGTCACTGTACTAGGGAACAAGCGAACTGGAGAGATAAAGACGGTCTCTGTTTTCGACAACAGGACGCAGGTGTATTGGCCGGAGGACAGGATAAAGGAGCGGAATATTGAACGGTTCCTCGACCTGAACGACATGAAAGAAACGTTGAACTGGAATTTGAATGGCGACGCATCAAAGTACCAGTTCCGGTGGGGTCAGACGAGGAAAAGAGGCTCCGAGGGCATAGCCTATATTTTTCAGTAGTGAAGAAGGTGAACTCCGTTGGACGAACTGAAAATAGCCAGCGAAATTGAAGATTGTGATGACTGCCCGCTTTATGGGAACGACTGCCCGGGAGGGTGGACTGGTGGCCCGAACGGCCCCATTGAGCCGCCGTGCTGCCTCTGGAATGGAGACGAGGAGATTTCCGAAGGTATGTACTCAAATATCACCTATTTACCGCAGGAGCTTAAATGGAGGCAAGAGGCGCATGAGCAGAAAGAAGCGGAAAAGAGGGCGGCCAAACATAAAGAAGAAATTGAGAATCTGGAATTGAGGGTTTGGAACTTGACCGGGGATAGATACCGACATATTGAACGCAAATATGCCGGAGAGCTGTCCGATAGATGGCGATGCCCATATTGCCATGGGTGGACACGAGTAACGTGGGCGTCCGGCCGAGCTGGGATTGATGAAGCGTGGTGCGGCAGATGTGGGAGGAGAATGGTTTACTGCCAGGAACTTGAAGATGAACTAGAAGGGCAGGACAATAGATGATAATTAAGAAAACAAGCACGAAAATCTACGATATTTACGATTGTGCAAAATGGGGCATGACCGTAAGAGATACCATCTCGGCACGAGAGCGGAAAGGACTTAAAAATAGCGGGCTGGACAGATGCTTTGTTTGCGGAAAGAAATTTGATGATGACTATTTCCCAAACTTGGCACTAATCAAAGGGGCGAAAAATCAATTTATTTGTGATGACTGCGCCGAAGCAGTACAAAAAGAGGGAGAGCAAATATGAAGATTGAGAGAGAAGACGATTTCGGAGGCGCTGTTCTGAACTGCGCCGTTCGGTACGCCCTTGGCCGTATGTCCTATATGCCCGGCCTAGTCATGGACGTGATCCGGCCCATGCTGAAAAATTGCAGCGACAAGACCCTGTGGTGCTTCGACCGGGACATCTCGGAATGGCTTGAAAGGGGAGAACATGGGCTTGCTGACTACGGCGAGGAATGGGTCAGGTTCCAGGATGATGTTCGAGCGGTAATGGACGGGCGGAAGGCAAGCAAAGAAAAGGCAGGCACCTGCCTGCGCGACAAGATGAGCCGGCTCATTGACGTATACATCAAGCTCGGTTTGGAGGATTGCCATAACGACGCCGACATCATTGATGCCCTGGCGGAGATCTTCACCTACGAAGAGCTGAAGGACTTTGGCGCCGGAGATTTCGTCCGGGACTACTTCGAGGATGGGGATGAGTGACCGCAAGGATTACCTTGATTTCAACTGGCCTGGGATCGGCAGCCTTGAAATTTGCTTTGGAGGCCCGAGAACGGCCACGCTGAGATTCGCCCCAGAGTTACCCCAGGAAAGCCGCTCAGAGGCCGCACAAGAGCCCAGAACGATAGACCATCCAAATAACACCAGGAGAGACGGAAACCCGTTCCTCCAAGCGGCCATGCGATTTAACAAAGGCTTGCGAAAGCGAGGACAACTGATATAATGAAACGCAGGTGATGATATGATAGAACTGAACGGAAAGTACAATACAGCAAAGGTGTTCACGGATGTTGTAGACCAGTCTGCCATATCCCAGGTGATAGAACTGCTGAATCAGGAGTTCACCGCCGGGAGCCGAATCAGGATGATGCCTGACATCCACGCCGGCGCCGGATGTACCATCGGAACCACCATGACGATCACCGACAAGGTCGTTCCGAACCTTGTCGGCGTTGACATCGGGTGCGGAATGGAAACTGTGCGGGTCCGGGAGGACCACATGGAAATGCAGAAGCTGGACAAGGTGATCCATGAGCGGATACCGTCCGGCTTTGAAATCAGGAAAGATGCCCACCGGTATGCCGACCGGATTGATCTGGGGGAACTGCGGTGCGCCAAATATGTTGACCTGCTGCGGGCGGAGAAGAGCGTCGGGACCCTGGGAGGCGGCAATCATTTCATCGAGGTTGACCAGGATGACCAGGGGCGGCTTTATATCGTGGTACATTCCGGCAGCCGCCACCTCGGCCTGGAGGTGGCGAAGTATTACCAAGAGGCCGGGTACAAGGCCCTCAACAAGACTGACGACGCCTCTATCGACCGATTCATTGCGGAGATGAGAGCAGCAGGCCGCCAGAAGGAGATCCAGAAAGAGCTGAAACGCCTGAAGGCGACTGTGCGAACTACTGTTCCCCGGGCACTCGCCTATGTCGAGGGCAACCTGTTTGATGACTATATCCACGACATGAATCTGGTCCAGAAGTTCGCCGAGCTGAATCGGCAAGCAATGATGGATGAGATCCTGAAAGCCATGAAGCTCCACTCAGAGGAGCAGTTCACGACCATCCACAACTACATTGATACAGATGCCATGATCCTGCGGAAAGGCGCCGTATCCGCCGAGGCGGGAGAGAAGCTGCTTATCCCGATCAACATGAGAGATGGCAGCCTCGTCTGTATAGGGAAGGGAAATGATGATTGGAACCGGTCCGCTCCGCACGGCGCTGGCCGGCTGATGAGCCGGGCACAGGCGAAGGAATCCTTCACGGTCTCTGAATTCAAGAAGCAGATGGACGGCATCTATACCACGTCGGTCAGCAAGGCCACCTTGGATGAGTGCCCGATGGCCTACAAGGGCATGGCTGATATTCTGGAGAACATCGGTCCGACAGCGGATGTTGAGAGCATCATCAAGCCAGTATATAACTTCAAAGCTGGAGATGAAGATTAGAAGAGGGGAGCAGTCATGGATGGGAAGGGGAGCACCAGAGATTTTGCAGAACTGTCCAAGGCAAGTGCGAGGCATTTGCGGGCGGGATTGATGGCCGAATATATGCTGGATCTCCGGCAGATGTCCAAGATTCTGGATCTGGAAGGCCGCCATGTCGATGAACTGAAGGTTCTTCTCTTGGAGTTCTATGTCATGCTGAATTGCGGGGAAACAATTCCAGCCATTGACCAGGAACTTGTATTCTCCATCCAAAAGGCCGAAGCGGCCGCCGGTGCCTCAAAGTATGATGTAGAAGAATTACTGCTCACGACGATCCATGATGATACAGCCCCTCTCAGGAACTTCACCCCCAGAGACAGCCTATACGTTCTGGAGCTGTGCATGAGCGGAGATTGGGTTGGGGCGGAGTCAATCATTAGGAAATCCAGAATGAAGGTGTCACGCCTTTAACGACATGAAAAAAAGTTGTAAGATGTAGGTACGGGAAGCAAAAGGGCAGATGCCCGGATGCCCACACGGGACCGTAAAGCTCCCCACCCTTCATCGCCAGTTTTATGAAGCCTTTTACTCCGGTGTATGGGTGTCCAATACATCGAAAGGAAGTAAAAGGCCATGAACAAACATCTTGACAAGGCGATCTTCAACATCGGGAAGGTGGATGCGCTGATGCACTCCATCGAACAGCTTTATCTCGATTTTGAAGCCATGCCAGAGGAACAGGAAAAGTTGGATAGAGGAGCTTATGCGTTCTATGCACTGTGGGACGAGATCCGAGCGGTGGCCGATGAGCTGGAGCTGCTTTCCGGGGATTGCCGGGTCGTTGATGCCATCTACGCTGTCAATGATATTCGGCAGAGATGCACCTTGAAAAACGAAGAGTGAGCTAAAAAGAGAGAGCCGGGGGCGTTACCCTCGGCTCTTTTCTGCGTGACGCTTGAATAGACACGACTGGTTTTAAAAAATAATAAGACCGGTTCTATTGACAAAATAGCACCAGTATTATAAGATAAAAATAAAGAAACTACTCGATATCCAATGCATTGAAAGGAGAACGGATATGACGCAGATTTCCCTGTCCGACCTGAAAGTGAACCCTGGAAAGTACGTCAGCATGGCGCAGGAGCAGGACATTATGATTACGCGAAACGGGAAAATCGTCGCCAAAATCGTGCCGGCGAAACCTGATAAAAAGACAGCTTGGGAGCAAATCAAAAGCATCTTCGGAGAACCGGAGATGCAGATGAGCGACGACGAAATTGAAGTGGCGAGAGAGGAGCGCATCCTAGGGTGAAAAAGGTAGTATTTGATACGAACGTCATCCTTAACGCCGCTATGGGCCGCGATGGATCTGAGATGGCGCAGCAGCTCATCCAGTCCGTTGTGGATGGAGAGATTGCCGGCACGGTAACGGCGAACAGCATTACGGATATCCACTACATCGTGAAGAAACGGGCCGGGGACGAAAAGGCAAGGATGGTTGTCTACAACGTGCTTGCTTTGTTCGATATCGCTCCGGTTGATGGGGATGCCTGCTCAATGGCGCTGAATACGGACATGAGCGACTACGAGGATGCCGTCCTTGCGGTATGCGCCGCTAGGGAGGGGGCAGATTACATTGCCACAAATGACGAGGGGCTTATCAAGGCGAAAGGCAGCCCCGTTACGGCCCTCCGTCCGGGCGATGTGATGAAGGCCATTGTGGACCGGTGAAGATGAATAATATGAGAAGAAGGCTGGATATCCCATATACCGTAAGCATCGGTGATGCGATGTTCATCGGCTGAGTCAGAACGAAAAAGAGAAACCGGGGTTCCCACAAGTTGTGGGAACCCCGGTTTTTGTATGGGTCAGATAAGGCCCTCTTCCACCAGGAAGTCATGGGCGACATCGGCGGCGTTTCTGCCCTCGAGGTCTACCTCGGCGTTCATGGCGGCCATTGCCTCATTGGAGATGCGGCCGTCCAGCAGGGCGAGCACCTCCTCCAGCTCGGGATACTTGTCCAGACACTCCTGACGGATAAAGTTGACCGCGTAGTAGGGCGGGAAGAAGCTGGCGTCATCCTCCAGCTGAACCAGGTCAAACTTGGAGAGGAGGGCGTCGGTGGCGAAGGCGTCGATAACATCCACCTGGCCGCTGTCGATGGCGGTATAGCG
>UMIN01039724.1_pt1 | contig 23332 bp, 20 predicted proteins | sample 1965811 | NCBI WGS metagenome assembly UMIN01 (sample SAMEA4836123, study PRJEB28245) | human gut metagenome | biome: gut microbiome; material: fecal sample | place: Denmark | collected 2008
GGACAGACCTTATGACCAGACAAAAACAATCACTTGCCACCTGGGCAACGGCGGTTCCGTATGTGCAGTAAGAAACGGCAAATCCATCGACACAACCATGGGCTTCACACCTCTGGAAGGTCTGGTAATGGGTACAAGAGCTGGTGATGTTGACGCAGCTGTTATCACATTCCTGATGGAAAAAGAAAACCTGACACCTCAGGAAATGGACAACATCCTGAACAAAAAATCCGGCGTACTGGGTATCTCTGGTGTATCCAGCGACTTCCGTGACGTTGAAGACGCAAGCGAACATGGTAACGAAAGAGCAGGTATGGCTCTGGACGTATTCGCTTACAAAGTAGCTAAGAGAATCGGCGCTTACGCTGCTGCTATGAACGGTGTAGACGCAATCGTATTTACAGCAGGTCTGGGTGAAAACTCCGCTTCCACAAGAAGACTGATCTGTGACTACCTGGGTTACCTGGGCGTACACATCGATTCTTACAACAACTCTTTGAGAGGCAAAGCAATCGAAATCTCTGCTCCCGACTCCAGAGTAAGAGTGTTTGTAATCCCTACAAACGAAGAACTGGTTATTGCAAGAGATACAAAGGAATTGCTTGACAAATAAGAAACCTTTCTGTATAATATTTTAGGTACGACTATGGGGTGATACGAATGATATTGCAAATGGCTCATTTATATGGTAAGAACGGTGCTTCTATGGAAGTGCATATGTCTGAGCAAATACAAGAGATTGCGGCATACCCCAATGTTGTGGGTTTTATGGAGCCTGTAAAAATAGAAGGAACTCTCAGAAACGAAAATGAGATTTTCGTTTTGGAAGCAAAGGGCGAAACAAAGGTTAGCATTGCGTGTGACCGTTGCCTTGCGCCGGTTACAACAGAGATTCACTTCAATATTGAGGAGCGTTTTTCCCATACAGGCAGAGATGACGAAGAGACAGAAACTTTTTCGGGAGATCAGATCGATCTTGCGGACTATGTCAGAAGCGGGATCATGGAGGCCATGCCTATGAAGACTCTTTGTAGGGATGACTGCAAAGGACTCTGTCCTGTCTGCGGCAAGGATCTGAACACAGGTGCGTGCGGATGCGACACCACAGAGATAGATCCGAGATTTGAAAGTTTGAGGGCTCTTTTCAATGTTGATGAGGAGGTGTAGAAATGGCTGTACCTAAGGGTCGAGTATCTAAATCCAAAAGAGATAAAAGAAAAGCACAGAGCTGGAAGATCGCAACACCCAACCTGGTAAAATGCAGCAAATGTGGCGAACTGATGGCGCCTCACCAGGTATGCAAAGCTTGTGGTGCTTATAACAAGAAAACAATCATCAAAGTTGACTAATTTTGGATGAGCAAATCAAAGGCAGCAGAAATGCTGCCTTTTTTGCGTTGGGTAAAAAATCATTTTTCCCTTGATTGCTGTCTGAAGGGAATTGTTATAGTTCTATGAAAGAAAATAAATAGGGAAAAAGGAAAAGCTGGAACCATTTGTTTTAAGGATTCCAGCTTTTTTTGCTTTTGATAAAGTTTATGTAATTGTTAGTCCAGAACGGGTGCCATGAGTACTCTGCCAGTTCCACGGAATACGTTTACCAGACCTTCGCCGGAAGCTGCGGAACCAATGAGTGTTTTGCCGGAGCGTTCTACGGTAAAGTTCAGGCTGCCGCTCCATGCGATTGCCATATTGCCGTCGATTTTCAGTACATCATCCTGGAGGTTGATTTCAATCAGTTCTTCTCTGGGGCAGGGGCATTCCAGCGCTACAACGCCTTTACCGCTTAAACCAAGGTTGAATAAGCCTTCTCCGCCAGCAACAGCAGAGGACAGATTAGACCGCATAACGGCCTTGTGTGTCAAATTGGAGTCGCAGGCAAGGAACAGACCATCTTCCAGAATCAGAGAACCATTCCAGTCTGCTACATCTTCCAGCAGAATATATTTGTAAGTGGGTTCCAGAACCAAAGTGCCATCGCCGGTGTATTCGGGTTTGATGGCAGATTCACCAGTTGCTTTCCCACGGATGGCTTTCCCGAAAAGGTCGCCAACACCTTTGATGCCTGTGGTGGCATTGACGTTGCCCACCATCCACTGCATAGCGCCTGCCTGCAATGTGATATTGGCTTTTTTCAAATCACAGATGACCTGACGTCTGCGCACATTCATTTCAGAAGCAAAATAAGCTGTTGCCGCATTGGCGGGGGAAACACTCAAATCCCGCAGGTATTCAATGACGGTAAAAGGCCCCAATTCTGTCAAAACACGAATGTCGTCATTTTCCAAAAGATTTTTGATCTGGTACATATACAATGCCTCCTTTGCATTCATAAAAGGTTTTATGATTGATACAATGTTACTTTACCATATTTTGTTAAATACGGCAATGACTTCGTTATGTGGAAAAAAGTATTGGGGTGCGGGATTGTAATTTTATGGGGAATTGTTTATACTAAAAGCATGTAATTTGAAAGAAAGGATCATGGTGAGTTTATGGATCAGAAAATAATCGTTGCACTGGATGCCATGGGTGGTGATCTGGCTCCTGTGGAAACCGTAAAAGGTGCTGTGGACGCAGTCAAAGAAATGAACGTGCTGGTAAAGCTGGTAGGCAGAGAAGAAGATGTCAATCGGGAACTGGCAAAATATACATATCCAAAAGAAAAAATCGAAGTGGTCAATGCGGAAGAAGTCATCAGTACTGATGAAGTGCCTACCATGGCAATTCGCAAAAAGAAAAATTCTTCTATGGTTGTGGGTATGCAGCTGGTGAAAAATGGAGAGGCTGACGCCTTTGTTTCCGCCGGTAGTACTGGTGCTCTGCTGACAGGCTCTCTGCTTATTGTAGGCCGTCTGCCGGGCGTAGAACGTCCCGTATTGGGTACTTGTCTGCCTACAAAAAATGGTTTCACATTCTTGGTAGACAGTGGCGCAAATGTGGACTGTAAAGCAAAATACCTGGAACAGTTTGGCAAAATGGGTTCCGTTTATGTAGAAAACGTATTTGGCAAGAAAAATCCTTCCGTTGCGCTGGTAAATATCGGTGCTGAAAAGGAAAAGGGCGACAGCTTGACAAAAGAGGCCTATGAGCTTCTGGAAGTGTCTGATTTGAATTTTGTGGGCAATATCGAGCCCAGAAACATTCCCTTTGGGGAAGCGGATGTCATTGTCTGCGACGGCTTTGTAGGCAATACTATTTTGAAATTCGCGGAAGGCTTGAGCAAAACATTGGTGGACATCATCAAGTCCGAAATTACCAAAGGCGCTTACAAAATCGCTGCGGCCATGTTGGTAAAACCTTTCCGCAATGTAAAAAAATATTTCGATGCAGACGAAGTAGGCGGTGCGCCTTTCATCGGGCTGAAATCCCTTGTGGTAAAGGCTCATGGCAGCTCTAACGCCAAGGCATTCAAAAATGCCATCAGACAGTGTGTACTGTTTAAAGAGGCTGATATTGTAGGAAAAATTCAGGATAAACTGTAAGCAGTTCAATCTTGTGTACAAAATGGGAAAAAACTTCTGTTTTTCCAGGATTTCTGCTGACAAAATGTCGGAAATAGAGTATAGTATTGACAGAAAAGAAAAGAGGAGGTTGAAAATATGGACGAAACTGTTGTAATGCAGATCATTGCGGATCAGCTGCATATTTCTGCTGATAGTTTACGGGAGGAAACTTCCTTTGCAGATATCGGTGCAGATTCTCTGGATGTGTTCCAGATCATTTCTGCATTGGAGGAAGCCTATGACATCGAATTTGAAAATGATGAAGCGGAGAATATGAAAACCATTGGGGATGCGTTGGATTATATCAGAAGAGTAGTGGAGAAGTAATATGAATTATTTGAATTTGGAAGAATTTGAAAAGAAACTGGGATATCATTTTGCGGATAAGCATTTGCTGCTGTTGGCATTGACCCATAGTTCCTATGCCAATGAAAATAAAAAAGGCAGTCACGAAAACAACGAAAGATTGGAATTTTTGGGTGATGCCGTGCTGGACATGGTGGTAAGTGAATATATGTACCGCAAATTCCCGGAAATGCCGGAAGGAGAATTGACCAAACTGCGGGCGGCAGTGGTTTGTGAAGGCTCTCTGGCAGGTCTGTCCAGAAAATTGGGCGTAGGCAGAAATCTGTTTTTAGGCAAAGGGGAAGAAAGCACTGGTGGCAGAAACAGAGATTCCATCCTTGCGGATGCCTTTGAGGCCATCATTGGTGCAGTATGTATGGATGGCGGCATTGAAGCTGCTTCTACATATGTTATGCGGTTTATGGAAGACCAGATTGCCCAGACAAAAACCAATTTCCGCAATCTGGACTGCAAGACCCATTTGCAGGAAATCATCCAGAAAATCAGCAAAGTTCCTGTACACTATGCCATCGTAGATGAAAAGGGCCCCGACCACAACAAAGTCTTTGTTGCAGAAGTAACACACGAAGGCAAGGTGCTTGGACAGGGCAGTGGCAAGAGTAAAAAAGAAGCAGAACAGAATGCAGCCAATGCAGCATTGGAAAAAATGAATGCGTAAATAAGAAAACAGGTGATGAAAGCAAATTCCTATTAAGAAAACATTGGTTTTTCTTTTCCTTGATTTCTTAAGGGGAATTGCGACGGCTGTTTTCAGAAGAAAACATATCAAATAAAATCTTATAAAATAAGCAAGCTGGAAACCTCTATATCATAAGGATTTCAGCTTGCTTTGTTTTCTTATGAAGATGCCCCTAAAAAATCACCTGCTTTTTCATGAAAAAAGAGCCGGACACTCTTGAGAAAGAGCCGGCTCTTTTATTTTGCAGAAGATGTTTATACTTCTACCAGATCGTATTTTCTGGAACCAAAGCCCAAAGCGGCAGCGGCTTCGATGGTATGAACACCATTGCGGCTTTCAATACGTTCGATGAGGTGGTCACGACCGGGATCATCAGCGGCATAAACCAAGTCCAGACAAGCCTGGTCAATGGCAATGGGGTCTAAGGATACCAGTATGCCAATGTCCTTCATGCAGGGGTCTTCAGCCACCGCACAGCAGTCACAGTCCACAGACATGTTTTTCATAACATTGACGTAGATTACATTGCCTTTGAAGTATTCCACAACGGAAGATGCTGCGTCTGCCATGGATTCCAGAAATGCGTCATGGTCTGCTGTCCAGATCTTTTCCGGTTCCCCTGCGCCGTGGATATAGGCTTTGCCGAAGGAAGATGCCACACCGATGGAAAGCTGCTTCAATGCGCCGCCGTAGCCGCCCATGGGATGACCTTTGAAGTGGGAGAGTACCAGCATGGAGTCATAGACCGCAAGATGCTTGCCTACATAATTTTTCTGAATCTGTTTGCCCTTGGGGATTTCCAGTACCATATCCGGGCCTTCTGCGTCCATGAGGTCTACTTTGAAATAGGCATCCCATCCGTGACGAGTCAGCAGCGCTTTGTGCTTTTCGGTGGTGTTTCGCTGGCCTTCATAAGCGGTATTGCATTCCACAACAGTACCGCCAACGAAGTCGATGACAGGTTTCCAGAAATCCGGTTTCAGGAAATTCTGGTTGCCTTCTTCACCAGAGTGAAGCTTGATGGCAACATTGCCAGTGAGTTCTTTGCCAGCCATTTTATATAATTCCAGGACTTTTTCCGGTGTGATTTCACGGGAAAAGTATACTTTTGCAGCCATAGAAAAACCTCCTTCATGACAATTGTATTTTATTTTATGGTAACAAAGTAGAAAGAAAATAACAAGGGATTGGGAAAAAAACAGAAAAAAACTGCCGCAGGAGATTTCCTGCGACAGTATGAAATATCAGCCTTTGCCGTTCCAGCAATAGGTGCAGACTTTGTCACGGTCAATGCCGATGGCATCCAGCAGACCATCCAGGGACTGGTAACCCAGGGAGTCAAAGCCCAGTTTTTCACAGATGGAACGGAGCATGCATTTGCCTCGTTCTGTGGAAGCGTCTGCATATTCGTCCAGATGTTTATGGCCTTCGTCGCCTTCCAGTTCCTGTACGACGCGGCGTGCCAGCAGATCCATATCGGAGCCATTGCTGGAGAAATTCAGATATTTGCAGCTATACATGATGGGAGGACATGCAGAACGCATATGTACCTCTGCTGCGTGAGAACGATAAAGGAATTCAACAGTTTCTCTCAGCTGTGTACCACGAACGATGGAGTCATCCACAAACAGCAGCTTTTTCCCTTCGATCAGTTCGGGAACGGGAATCTGTTTCATTTTTGCTACCTGATTACGCACTTTCTGGTTGGCAGGCATGAAAGAACGAGGCCAGGTAGGTGTATATTTTACAAAAGGACGGGCAAAGGACTTGCCGCTTTCTTTGGAATAACCAATGGCATGGGGGATACCGGAGTCAGGCACGCCTGCAACATAGTCTACATCAGGCAGTGTGCCGTTTTTCTTTTCGTTTGCTGCCATGATTTCCCCGTTTTTGTAACGCATCACTTCTACGTTGATGCCTTCATAGTTGGAGTTAGGGTAGCCATAGTAGCTGAACAGGAATGCACAGATCTTCATGTCCTTACCGGCGGGATTCAGTGTTTCGAAGCCGTCAGGTGTGATCTTAACGATTTCACGGGGGCCAAGTTCATATACGTTTTCATAGCCCAGTTTGGTATAAGCAAAGGATTCGAAGGAAACGCAATAGCCTTCGTGGTCTTTACCAATGAGGACAGGCAGTCTGCCCACTTTATCTCTGGCAGCGATGATGGAATCATCTTCTGTCAGGATCAGAATGGTTGCGGAACCGTCAATTTGTTCCTGTGCGTGGAGAATACCGGAAACCAGATCGTCTTTCTGGTTGATCAGTGCGGCGATGAGTTCTGTGGCATTGACTTTGCCGGAGCTCATTGCCATAAACTGGTGTCCATGGTCAGAGAAGTAGTTTTTGATGAGCTCATCAGCGTTGTTGATGACACCGACTATTGTGATGGCATATAAGCCCAGGTGAGAACGTACCAGAAGGGGCTGGGGATCGGAGTCGCTGATGCAGCCGATGCCGGAATGACCCTGAAAATCGATCAGATCTTTTTCAAATTTGGTACGAAAAGGTGTGTTTTCGATGTTGTGAATCTGGCGTTGGAAGCCTTTTTCCTTGCTGTGGATGACCATACCGCCTCTGCGTGTGCCCAGATGAGAATGATAGTCCACCCCGAAAAAGATATCAAGTACGCAATCCTGCTTGGAAGTTACGCCAAAAAAACCGCCCATGATGGTTCCTCCTTATGATTCTAAAAAACTTATGATTCTAAAAAACTTATGATTCTAAAAAATGATGGTATCTCTTGCTGTTCCAAAATTGATAAGGCATGCTGTGCATGTTATCATTTCTATTTTATACGAAAAATCGATGGAATACAACAAAAACAGCAATGGGAGATTTCACATAAAAAACGATTTCCATTGAAAATTTGCGGTGAAAGAAAGTCCAAAAGAAATAATGTTCGGGTAAAATGACGACGATTTGAAGAGGTGGGCGACATCTTGACCAAAAACAAACCATGAAAAAAGCCGGAAATGAAAAATCATTGGAGAGTATCTATAAAAAATGGAAAAAACTGTTTTCCAAAAAGAAGATGGAACAATGTCTTTTCTACATATACCGTTGTGTACAGCCGTTGGGACAAGATTCCGTCTGGAAGCAGGAAAAACAGAAAGGCAAGTGGCCTGTTCATTTGATTGGAAAGACACTTGCCTGTTCTGTATACTGCTTATGCAGCTTCCCGGCATGAAAGCTAACGGAAACGGAGCATCAGAAAGAGGTATGATGCCCGATGTAGCAGGCGATGCCAGCATCCAGATAAAGGCTCTGCAATGCAGTCATGGCTTCGTCTGTCATTTCGCCGCCAGTAGCATAATCGTATATTTTGCCCAGCTGTTCCCATTTGGTCTGACCCAAACGATGGAATTTCAGCAGGTTAATTTCAAAGAGATCATTTTCCTTCATAAAGGAAATGAGTTTTTTCGCGTTTTCTTCGCTGTCATTGTAGCCGCAGATGGTAGGCTGACGCAGCACCAGACGACCTTTCCAGCCACTTTGTTTCAGGGCGCGGATGTTGTCCAGAATCTGTTCATTGCCCACATTTGTTCCGGATTTGTGTGCCTCGCTGTCCATGTTTTTTACATCAATAAAGGCAAAGTCGATGTACTGCATGACATCCAGAAATTTTTCTCTGGGGAAATGCGCGCTGGTTTCAATGGCAGTATGGATCCCCAGCTTATGGCAGCCCTTCAGGACTTCTATGAGGAAATCATGCTGGGTGATAGGGTCGCCGCCGCTGAATGTGACGCCGCCGTTGCTGCCCCAGCTGCTGAAATCCCTGCGGAGGATTTGCAGGAGTTCCTCGCTGGTGTATTCCCGCACACACTGTTTCAGCGCCCGGTTGGGGCAGATGGATGTGCAAGGGAAGTCATGACAGTCCTTACACTTGTTCCAGTCAACCTGAGGGGGCTGTCCCGGTTCCATAGTGATGGCGCCTGTGGGACAGACGGAAAGACATACGGAAAGACATACGTCACAGCCTTTGTCCCATTTGCAGGATGCCTGGGCGAACATCAGATGTTTGCCGTAAATCCAGCTTTCGAGGTTTGCACACCAACGGCACTGCAAAGGACAGCCTGTCATAAATACCGTGGTACGGCAGCCGGGCCCGTCATGGACAGAAAAGGGCTGGATATCGAAAATATGTCCCATTTTATCCATAGGCTTACCCCCGTGTGGCTTTGTAGCGCTCGCAGCAGAAAGCACCACATTTTGCATATGTCCAGTTTTCTTTTTCAAAGCCTTTGCATGTACCGATGCCGTGTTTATCTGCATCTGCGAAGCATGCGCAGTTGCCGCATACGGGTGCTGCCTGGAAATGACCGCAGGCGTCGCTGCCGTTGCCGTCAATGGAAACGATCTGTTTGGAAAGGGCGCACATGCCTTTCTCACAGTCTAAGTTGATATAGTTAATGCATTCTACATGTTTTATGGTTTCACGCCTCCACTTAAACTTCTTCATATTCGGTACGATAGATAACCTCATCCTGGATGGGTTTGCCGATTTCGCACCAGTACTGTGTAAAGCCAGCTACACGAACCATCAGGTCACGATACTGGTCAGGTGTTTTGTGCGCTTCTTTCAATGTGTCGGAGCTTACCACGTTGAACTGTACGTGGAAACCGCCTTTACGCATATAGGTACGAACCAGTTCCAGCAGTTTTCTGGTGCCCTGTACGCCCTGAACAGAAGAAGGATGCAGTTTCAGGTTCATCTGTGCATTCTGGTTCTGAGAATGATCATAAACGGTTGCAGATTCAAAGAGGGCATATACGCCGTTTTTGTCTGTGCCTGGAGCGGCAGATACGGAACCGTCGGAGTATGTGGTGCCTGCTAAGCGGCCATCTGCTGTTGCCAGCGTGATGAAGCCCTGAGGCCCATGGGTGGAAACGGAAATCTGGCAGAGGTATTCCGGTTTGCCAAAGAAGGACTCCAGTGTAGGCAGATAATGCAGCAGATATGTATGGTAATCCCGCAGCAGCTGGTCTGCATAAGGATCTGCGTTGCCGTATTTCGGTGCGTTGATGCAGTCTGCAAAGATTGCAGCGTATTTCTGAGCGTCGTCTGTGCTTTCGCGATAATCAGGAGAGAATACGCCGGTGTCGTAAGCGGTGCGGAAACCGAAGTTATGCAGCCTGGCATCGGTCATTTCTTCCAATGTATATTTCTTGGTGTCATATACGTTTTTCTTCAAAGACGCCAGAGAGTTGATGAATGTGATGGTACCGCAGGATTCAAAGTTGATGCGGGCGTTATAACGAGCGCCGCAGTTGCCGATGTGCTGACCTTTCTTGAAGCAGTCCGGTTTCAGCAGGGAGTTTACGGCAGGCATGTTGTATTTGCGCCATACGTCCATCTGAATGTTGTTGACTTTGTTTACAATGCGGTTGCTGATGTCCAGATATTCTTTCCACTGATCCAGCAGTTCATCAAATGTTTCCAGTTTTTTGTTATGAGGAGGGAATACCTGTTTTCCGGTACGTTTGTCTACGCCGTTTGTCAGTACCAGTTCCAGAACCTTCGGCAGACCTGTGAAGTGGATACCGGTGCCGCAAGTAGGGGAAGCGGCGCCGGGGATCATAGTCACTTTGCCGTTGTATTCCAGAGGCAGGAAGCAGCCGGGCGCGGATTCCAGATAGCCGCCCAGACACCATGCACGGGCATCATACAGATCCATACCTTCGGGGCCGTACTGACGGAGCATGAGGTTCATACCTACCTGGTTGCTCATCCATGCGGGATAGCCCATGCCCAGTTTGGTACAAGCGGCAGCTTTCATGAGGAAGTCCTCAGGCAGCTTTTCATCGTAGAGGATGGAAAGGGGAGGCTGAGGTGTCTGCGCACGCATACCAGCTTCGATGATGAGGTATTCCAAAGGTGTAACAGCAGACAGACCGTCGTAGTTCTGACCGCCCAAAGACAGGTTGTTGAATGTGTTGCCGGAAAGAACGCCGCCGGATACGCCAGCAGAAGCAAAACATTCGATACATGTGATCTTGATGCGGTACAGTTCCAGCAGTTCCACAACTTCTTCTTCTGTTGTGGTACCGTCAGCAATGTCTTTTTCATAGAAGGGCTGCAATACCTGACCCAGACGACCGATGGACTGACCGGACTGAGGGTCTTCGTTTACAACGCCCAGATGCAGACACAGTGTCATCTGCAATGCTTCCCGGAATGTGGACGGACGTTTGTGAGCGATGTTGTGCATTACCTGTGCGATTTCCAGATAATTCTTTTTGTACGCTTCGTCGGGTTCACGAGAAGCCAGATCTTCTGCTTTGCGTGCGTAGTTTTCACACCACTGGCTCAGACCTTTGACGATTTCTTTCATGGCAGCGTAGTAGTAACCACGGCTCATGCCCAGAACGCCATCACCGCCAGCTTCACCCATGGTTTCTGCGATTTTTTCGTCGCACAGTTCCAAGATGCCGTCAAAGCCGTACTGCAAAGGCATGTAATAGTTCATAACTTCACGGCCCTGAGGGATTGCGAAGGAGTCGAACATAACCAGAACGCTGTCCATGATGTTCTGGAACTGTTCAAAGCCGGGAAGTGTTTTTGCATATTTTGTGGAAATATCTTCTACGGAAATGCCGTCCCAGTATTTGGATACTTTTACCAGAACAGGAATGTCTTCTTTCCGCATACCAAATTTTTTCGCAATGGAGATGACTTCGCCATAGCTTTCTGTAACGTTGCCGCCGCCGGCGCCAACAACAGAAACGGAGTCAGCTTCGTTTTCAGCAGGCGCTTCTGCTTCTTCCATGAGGGATTCCGCAAGGGAATTGAAGAAGCTTGCACAAACCCAAGGGAAAGGGAAGGCACCACGCAGATGTTTTGTCTTGTTCATGACAAGTTTTTCATAAGGCAAAATGGTAGGTGTGCTGTGTGCCAGAGATGCAGCAACGGCTTTTGCACGGCGTACTTCCAACAGATCGCCGTCATTTTCCCACCATACACGGTTGTACCAGTAGGCACTTTCCATATCAGCTGTTACTTTCAGCAGATAATAGATGTCCATGATACGCTGGAAGCTCTCAGCGGCAGCGGGAATATCCTGCTCCTGCACTTCCTTTAACTGTTCATCAGTGATACCTCTTGCTTTGAGGATTTCTTGTAATTTCAGTTCATTACTTTCCAAACTTTTTCAACCTGCCTTTCTGTGAATGATGATGATTTTATTATGGCAGGCGAAATTTCTTTCGTTAAGTGCAAATTGCACCATTTCAAAAAATATGATAAACTATTCACAAAATCAAAAACATGAGAAAGGAAGAATTTGTATATGTATGAGAGAATCTGGGCGAATTGGCAGGATTTTGTGGAAAAATTGGACATTTACCCAATGATTCGACCGTATCTGGAAACAAGTCAGATCACCATTCATGAAGTTCCTGCCAAGACATGTATTTCCAATGCAGCCGATGAGGGATACCGCATTGTTTATATTTTGCAAGGGTCTGTGAAAGTTGTCAGCCTGACCTATCGTGGCATACGCATTTTGCTGGATGAAATTGGCGTGGGCAGTTTTTCCGGTCATATCAGCCGTATGCGTGGTTATAGCTTCGATGCCAATATCATTGCGGAAACCCCCTGTGTTTATCTGGAATTTCCAGACCAGCTTTTTTGTCATTTGATGGAAAATCCGGCTTTTGCCCTGGAATTTTATCGCAGCACCAGCAGCCGTACCTATCAGATGTATCGGAAAGTCCTTAGTTTGACGCTCTTTACCGCTGAGGAAAATACGGCGATGTATTATCTGATGCATCCTGCCAGACTCAAAAGTTATACGCTGGATGAGATATGCGAAGAAATCGGAATCAGTCGACGCAGCCTTTGTTATGTGCTGAAAAAATGGCGAAAAGAGGGTATATTAAAAGGTAAGGAAAAGAGAGATCGGATTGCTGACCATGAGCAGTTGATGCAGATAGCAGAGCATATCCGGCAGTTTTATGATATTCCATAATAAAAAAAATAGAACAAATGTTTGTATATTTTCGCTGTTCCCCTATACTTTAGTATTTAACTGTGATATACTTTTTGGTAGTCAATGAGCACATAGAAACAAAATGGATGTTTTATCCGAATGATATTGTGCTTTGCAGTCAGATGTTTGAATGCATGAGAATGATTGTGTAAACGGAGGTGTGTCATGGACAAACCATTTAAAATACATTCCAAATTTCAGCCCACTGGCGACCAGCCTCAGGCAATTGAGAAAATAGCCGATGGATTTCAAAATGGCTTGAAATTTCAGACTTTGGTGGGGGTAACGGGTTCCGGGAAAACCTTTACCATGGCAAATGTCATTGAAAAAATACAGAAACCCACACTGGTCATTGCCCATAATAAAACATTGGCAGCCCAGCTTTATAATGAATTGAAAGAATTTTTCCCGGAAAATGCTGTGGAATACTTTGTTTCTTACTATGATTATTATCAGCCGGAGGCCTATGTGCCCAGCACCGATACCTATATCGAGAAAGATTCCGCGGTCAATGAAGAAATCGACAAACTCCGCCACTCGGCCACAGCGGCCTTGGTAGAGCGGCAGGATGTTATTGTTGTTGCCAGCGTATCCTGTATCTATGGCTTGGGTGACCCGGAAGAATACTATGGTATGATGCTTTCCCTTCGTCCTGGTATGGAAAAAGACAGGGATGAAGTGCTGCACAGCCTCATTGAAATGCAGTATGACAGAAATGATATGAATTTTGAACGCGGTACCTTTCGTGTCCGTGGGGATGTAGTGGAAATTTTCCCTGTGGCATCCTCTAAATATGCTGTCCGTGTGGAATTTTTCGGTGATGAAATTGACCGTATCACAGAAATCGATGTGGTGACAGGGGAGATCATTGGTACCAGAAACCACATTTCCATTTATCCTGCCTCTCATTATGTAACTTCGCCGGAAAAAATGCAGATGGCCATTGCCCGTATCGAAGCGGAACTGGAAGAACGTCTGGCAGAGCTGAAGAGGGAGGACAAGCTGCTGGAAGCCCAGCGCTTGGCCCAGCGCACCAATTATGACATTGAAATGTTGAAAGAAATGGGATTCTGTACGGGCATTGAGAACTATTCCCGTCATTTGTCCTTGAGAGAAGCAGGCAGCACGCCTTTTACACTCATTGACTTCTTCCCTGATGATTTTCTCATTATCGCTGACGAGTCCCATGTTTCCATTCCCCAGATTCGTGCCATGTACGAAGGGGACAGATCCAGAAAAACCACACTGGTGGACTTTGGGTTCCGTCTGCCTTCCGCTTTGGACAACCGTCCTTTGAAATTCGCAGAATTTGAAAGCAAAATCAATCAGCTGCTGTTTGTTTCTGCCACACCTTCTGTGTATGAAAAGGAACATTCCCAGCAGACAGTGGAACAGATCATCCGTCCCACAGGGCTGTTAGACCCGGAAATTTCTGTGCGACCCATTGCGGGGCAGATTGATGACCTCCTTTCCGAAGTCCAGAAAACCACAGAAAAAGGACAGAAAGTGCTGGTAACTACATTGACTAAGAAAATGGCAGAACGTCTGACAGATTATCTCAGAGAAGCCGGCGTCAGAGTGCGTTACCTGCATTCCGATATTGATACGCTGGAACGATTGGAAATCATCCGTGATTTGCGTATGGATGTGTTTGATGTGCTGGTAGGCATCAACTTGCTGCGAGAAGGTCTGGATATTCCCGAAGTCAGTCTGGTTGCCATTCTGGATGCGGACAAAGAAGGCTTCCTTCGTTCGGAAACATCCCTCATCCAGACCATTGGCCGTGCCGCCAGAAACGCGGAAGGTCGTGTCATCATGTATGCCGATGTGATGACGGAAAGCATGCAGAAAGCCATCGACGAAACCAACCGTCGTCGTGGTATTCAGCAGGCTTACAACGAAGCCCATGGCATCACGCCTCAGACCATTGTGAAAAAAGTCCATGACGTCATCCAGATTACCAAAGCAGCAACGGAAAAACAGAAATTCGGTCTGGAAAAAGACCCAGAATCTATGAGTGAAAAAGAACTGAAAAAACTTATCCAGACTTTGGATAAAGAAATGAAGCATGCTACCATGGAACTGCAGTTTGAGCGGGCAGCGGAACTGCGTGACAAAATTCTGGAACTGAAAAAACTCGTGTAAGATGCGAAAGGGGGAACCCTATGAATTATCGAGTATTGCATCTGGCAGATCTGGAACGTTTTCTGGAACTGCGTATGGAATTTCTGCTGTCGTATCAAGATGTACCCGAAGATTTTCAGAATATAACAGAAAATTATTTGCGTAATCGTATGGAAACAGAAGATTTGCTTCTGTCAGCTGCGGAGGAGGAAGGCAGTCTGGTGGCTGCCTGCATGGTTTGTTTTTATGAAACATGCCCCATGGTGGATAACCCCTCCGGCAAATATGGAGAATTGCGCAATGTTTATACAAAGCCAGCCTATCGCAGGAAAGGTATTTCCGAAAAGCTGGTATGTATGGCACTGGAAAAAGCCAAAGAGAGAGGCGTGACGAAATTGCGTCTGCATTACACAGACGATGGTCTGCCTTTGTATCAGAAACTTGGTTTTGTACCAGAAGAAAGATATATGGAAAAAGATTTATGATAGATTTTCTATCATAAGGAAAAAGGAGAGAATATGAAAAACGAAATTGTTATCATGGGTGCCAGAGAACACAACCTGAAAAATATAGATTTGACCATTCCCAGAGATAAACTGGTGGTCTTTACAGGGGTCAGTGGCTCCGGAAAAAGCTCCCTTGCCTTTGACACCCTTTATGCGGAAGGACAGCGCAGATATGTGGAATCCTTGTCCTCTTATGCCAGACAGTTTTTGGGTCAGATGGAAAAGCCCGATGTAGACCAGATTGATGGGCTTTCTCCCGCTATTTCCATCGACCAGAAAACAACCAGCCATAACCCTCGCTCCACTGTGGGTACCGTGACGGAGATTTATGACTATCTGCGTTTGCTGTATGCCAGAATTGGTGTGCCTCATTGTCCAAAATGCGGCAAGGAAATCAAAAAGCAGACCATTGACCAGATTGTAGACCGTGTTCTGGAACTGCCGGAACGGACAAAAATTCAGCTTCTTGCCCCTGTTGTCCGTGGGAGAAAAGGAGAGCATGTAAAGCTGCTGGAGGATGCCAAAAAAAGCGGCTATGTTCGTGTCCGTGTAGATGGCATCATTTACGATTTGTCTGAAGAAATCAAACTGGAAAAGAATAAGAAACATACCATCGAAATCATTGTAGACCGTCTGGTGGTGAAAGAAGGCATCCAGAAACGTCTGACAGAATCCATCGAAACTGTCACAGCACTGACAGGGGGACTGTTGGTGGTGGACGTAAATCAGGGAGAGGATGAACTGGTATTCAGCCAGAATTTCTCCTGTCCGGACTGCGGTATCGACCTGATGGAAATTGAGCCCAGACTCTTTTCCTTCAACAATCCCAGTGGTGCATGCCCTACCTGTACAGGTCTTGGCATGCAGATGAAGTTTGATGAACAGCTGATCGTGCCAAACGACAGCCTTTCCATTGCTGGTGGCGCCATTGTGGCACCGGGATATAACTCCATTTCTACAAAAGATACTATGACACGCGTTCTTTTTGACGCATTGGCAGAAGAATATGGATTTTCGCTGGATACGCCTTTCCGGGAATTGCCGGAAGAAATCAAAAAGATCATTTTCTATGGCACTGGCGGCAAAAAACTACGGATTACCTACACCAATTACCGCGGCACAGGTTCCTATGATTATGCCTTTGAAGGCATCATTCCCAACTTGCAGCGGCGTTACAGTGAAACTTCTGAAACCATGCGTGGAGAATATGAGGAATATATGACGAATATCGAATGCCCTTCCTGCCATGGTATGCGTCTGCGTCCGGAAGTTCTTGCCATTACGGTGGGCGGAAAAAATATTTCTCAGGTCACAGAAATGTCTGTGGCAGATATTCAGAAATTTTTCCAGAACCTTCAGCTCAGCGGCAGAGATGAAATGATTGCGGAGCGAATTTTGAAGGAAATCCATGCGCGTATTGGTTTTCTGGTGGATGTTGGTCTGGACTATCTCACATTATCCCGTGCGGCAGGAACCCTTTCCGGCGGGGAAGCACAGAGAATCCGTCTTGCTACGCAGATTGGTTCCGGGTTGGTAGGTGTTGTGTATATTCTGGATGAACCTAGTATTGGTCTCCATCAGCGGGATAATGACAAACTGCTGAAAACATTACAGCACCTGCGGGACATCGGGAATTCCCTCATTGTGGTGGAACATGATGAAGATACCATGTATGCGGCAGACTTCATCGTGGATGTAGGCCCGGGTGCTGGTAAAGACGGCGGCAATATTATTTGCACAGGCGATGTGGAAGAAATCAAGGCATGTACCGAATCTTTGACTGGCGATTATCTCAGCGGCAGAAAGAAAATCGAAGTGCCGGAAAAACGTCGTTCTGTCAATCCGGAAGCCATGCTCCATGTTGTGGGAGCGGCAGAAAATAACCTAAAACAGATCAATGTGGATATTCCCCTTGGGATTTTCACCTGTGTGACAGGGGTCAGCGGTTCCGGCAAAAGTTCCTTGGTCAATGAAATTCTCTATAAACGATTGGCAAGAGACTTGAATCGTGCAAAACTCCGTCCTGGTAATCATGAAGATATGAACGGGCAGGACAAGCTGGATAAAGTCATCAATATTGACCAGTCTCCTATCGGTCGTACCCCTCGCAGCAATCCCGCAACTTATACAGGACTTTTTGATATGATCCGTGATGTGTTTGCCCAGACTACGGAAGCAAAAATGCGTGGGTATCAGAAGGGCAGATTCAGTTTTAACGTGAAGGGCGGCAGATGTGAAGCCTGTGCTGGGGATGGGATCATCAAGATTGAAATGCATTTCCTGCCGGATATTTATGTGCCTTGTGAAGTCTGCCACGGCAAGCGGTACAACCGGGAAACACTGGAAGTAAAATATAAAGGCAAGACCATTTCCGATGTACTGGAAATGACGGTGGAAGAAGCTTTGGAATTCTTTGAAAACATTCCCAGAATCAAAGCAAAACTGCAAACACTGTACGATGTGGGTCTTTCTTATGTGCAGCTGGGACAGTCTTCCACAACTCTTTCCGGCGGGGAAGCCCAGCGCGTGAAACTGGCAACGGAATTGAGTAAGAAAAGCACAGGACGCACCATGTATATTCTGGATGAACCTACCACAGGGCTTCATATGGCAGATGTCCATAAACTGGTGCATATCCTCCAGCGGCTGGCGGAAGGCGGCAATACGGTGGTTGTGATCGAGCATAATCTGGATGTGATCAAAACAGCGGATTATATCATCGACCTTGGCCCGGAAGGCGGTACAGGAGGCGGCACCATCGTTGCCTGCGGTACACCGGAGGAAGTATGTGCTGTGCCGGAATCATACACTGGAAAGTATTTGAAACCTATATTGGAACGGAAATGAAAAAAAGAAAATCCGATATATTCGCGTTCATCGGATTTTCTTTTGAGCAAAAAATTTTTTTGGGCGAAAACAACGGTTTTTTGTTGGAAAATCAATATTTTTTCATTTTATGAAACCATCAAAAAATGCGGTTGTTATTGACAAATCCGTCGGTTATCAGTACCATAGAAACAGATAGCTTTAGTAAAATTGCGGAGGAAGAACATGGCAAGAAAAGAACCTGTTTTGGATTTTGAACAGTCCAGAAAGAGGGTGGCTGATTATTTCGGCTGCGACGGAGATTTTTTTTTGAAACCTCTTTTGGATCTGGAATGGGCGATTAAAGGAGAAGAAGATTTTCACTTTCTTTCTTATTGGACGGCAGAAGGAAAAAAGATAGATGCCGTAATCGTGAGAAAAGGCGGCGAACCGATGATATATGAAACAAAAGACTACACCATGGTGGTGGCGATCGACTGTGTGAAGATCGGTTTTATTTTCCGTAACGGAAAACATATCACCGGTGGAGAAGGCTGAGAAAAGAAAAGGTCGTTTTATCCAAAACGATAGCATGAGTTAGGAACAAGATGTTTTTCTGTTTCAACTTCTAAAGGCTTTTGTTCAAGCATAAAGTAAGTTACAGAAGAACAAATGCCGGAGCGTGTGCAGTTGCTGCGGCACAGAAAAGGGGAGAAAATGCAAATGAACAGTTTGCCTGAAAACAATTCCGTTGTCATTACGGGTGTTGTAGTGGAAGATGGCGTATTCAGCCATGAAGTTTATGGCGAAGGCTTTTATACATTCAAGATTTCTTCGGAACGACTCAGTGAAAATGCAGATATTCTGCCGATCACTGTGTCAGAGAGATTATTGATGAATCAGAATATTGTGTGCGGTAAGCATGTAAAGATCAAAGGTCAGCTGAGAAGCTACAATAATTATGCAGGAAATCGCAGTCGGCTGGTACTGACAATTTTTGTCAGAGATATTCAGGTGCTGGATGAAGAGCAGATGCACAATGAAAATGAAATCATTCTCAATGGTTTTATCTGCAAAGCGCCTATTTACCGGAAAACGCCATTCGGCAGAGAAATTTCGGATGTATTGATTGCGGTAAACCGTGCATACAATAAGTCAGACTATATTCCCTGTATTACCTGGGGACGAAACGCAAGATATATTTCCTCTCTGGAAGTGGGTACAGCCGTGAAAGTATGGGGCCGTATCCAAAGCCGTGTATATCAGAAGAAAAACGGCGATCAGGTGGAAGAACGGATTGCTTATGAAGTATCCGTATCCAAAATATCTTTGCATACAGAAGAAAATCCGCCGCAGATAAATGCGACAGAGGAAACACAGACTGATTTGGCAAAATAACAGGAGTGAACAATGGTGAAAACAGGACAAATTGCAATTTATTATGGTGCAGGTAAAGGAAAAACAAGTGTATCCCTTGGCAAAGGCATTCGTGCCCTTGGAGAAAACCTGCGGGTGGTTATGATCCAGTTTATGGATTATCATAACAATCAGGAAATTGCATTGCTGGAAAAACTGGAACCGGATTTTCGTATTTTTCATTTTGAGAAAGATCGGGAAGGTACGGAAATGACAGAGGAAATTCGTAAAGAAATCGCTTCGGAAATCCGCAACGCTTTTAACTTTACGAAAAAAATTCTGGATACTGGTGAATGTGACATGCTGATGTTAGATGGTATTCTGGAATGTGTGGAAGAAGGATATTTGTCAGAAGAAGAAGTGGTGGAGATGATGGAAAAACGTCCCAATACCATGGATATGATTTTGACAGGTACCAGTCTGCCTCAATCCATTGCCCAGAAAGCAGATCATATTTATCAGATCATTACAGAAAAATAAATCCCATTTTCAATAAAAAAAGACTGTGCTTTAGGAGTATCTTCACAAGAAAACAAAGAAAGCTGAAATCTTTATCATACAAAGGATTCCAGCTTTCTTATTTTTACTGAGATTTTATGCGGTATGTTTTCTTCTGAAGACAGCTGTTGCAATTCCCCTTAAGAAATCAAAGGGAAACCAATGTTATCTTAAGGGGAAGTTGCTTTGCACAGTCTTTTTTATGTTTATGCCAGAACTTCTTTCATGGAATACAGACCAGCAGGCTGTTCAGCCAGGAATTTTGCAGCTTTTACAGCGCCAACAGCAAATACTTCTCTGCTGGAAGCATGATGGCTGAGGGTGATGACTTCGTCACGCCCTGCGAAGATGACATCATGTTCCCCAACGATATTGCCGCCGCGGATAGCATGAATGCCGATTTCTGTGCGTTCCCGTTTTTCACGTTTCTGGGAACGATCGTATACATAGTGGAATTTTTCGTCCATTGCAGTATTGATGGCGTCAGCCAGTGCCATAGCAGTGCCGCTGGGAGCGTCAATTTTCTGGTTATGATGTTTTTCTACTACTTCAATATCGAAGTTTGCATCGTAAAGGATCTGTGCTGCACGCTGAACCAGATCCAGCAGCAGGTTTACGCCGATGGACATGTTCGCAGATTTCAATACAGCAACGCTTTTTGCGGTTTCCTCCAGTTTTGCCTGTGTTTCATCAGAAAGGGCTGTTGTGCAGACAACAACGGGAATGTGTTTTTCTTTCGCGAAGTCCAGCAGAGCGGGAACAGCTGTTGCTGTGGAGAAGTCAATGATGACATCTGCATCAACAGTACATTCCGCAGGGGAAGCAAATACAGGGAAATCCAGAGCGGGAACAGCGGGATCAATACCTGCAACAATCTGACAATCAGGGTCGTTTTTCACCAGGTCTGCTACGACATGACCCATTTTGCCGCCGCAGCCGTGCATGATGATATTTACCATAAATCAAAAACCTCCTTAAAATAAGTGAAAACAGCAGTATTCAAAAAGAAAGAGCCGGAACCTTTTAGGGGTGTTCCGGCTCTGATGCATTTCGGTACGGATGCCCTTACTGGATGCATATATTTTGCTGTTTCAACAGAAATGAATGTGTCTTATTTCAGCAAACCGTAATTTTTCAGTGCTGTTCTCAGTGTTTCCAGGTTCTTTTCTTCCATGTCGCACAGAGGCAGACGGCAGGGGCCTACTTCATAACCCATCAGGTTCAGCGCTGCTTTTACAGGGATGGGGTTTACCTCGCAGAACAGAGCCTTGATCAGTTCAATGGCATCCAACTGCAGTTTTGCAGCACCTGCTACATCGCCAGCCATGAATTTTGCAACCATGTCATGGGTATTTCTAGGAGCAACGTTGGACAGTACAGAGATAACGCCTTTTGCACCCAGTGCCAGCATAGGAACGATCTGATCGTCATTGCCGCTGTAAATATCGAAGTCGGGGCCACACAGTGCAGCGACTTCTGCAATCTGAGAGAAGTTGCCGCTTGCTTCTTTGATAGCTACGATATTTTTTACTTTGGACAGTTCGTAAACAGTCTTAGGTGCAATGTTGCAGCCGGTACGACCGGGTACATTGTACAGAATTACAGGAATGGAAATGCTGTTTGCAACTGCTGTGTAGTGCAGGATCAGACCTTTTTGTGTTGCTTTGTTGTAGTAAGGTGTTACCAACAGAACAGCGTCAGCACCTGCTTTTTCGCAGCCCTGTGCCAGTGCGATGCAGTGAGCGGTATCGTTGCTGCCAGCGCCTGCAATAACAGGAACACGGCCGTTCGCAACTTCTTTGGAGAAACGTACACATTCGATCTGTACTTCGTCAGACAGTGTGGATGCTTCGCCTGTTGTGCCGCAGATGATCAGTGCATCTGTTTCGTTTGCAATCTGGAATTCAATGAGTTCTTTCAGTTTATCAAAATTTACGCTGCCGTCAGCGTAGGTAGGGGTAACCAGTGCCACCCCAGCGCCTGTGAAAATAGACATAAGAATGACCTCCTTCGATGTTCAACAATTACTGCATGTTTTTGATGATTTCTTCTGCAATCTGTACAGCGTTTGTTGCAGCGCCTTTTCTGATGTTGTCAGCTACAACCCAGATGTTTACACCGCTTTCTACGCTTTCGTCACGGCGAACACGGCCGATGAATACTTCATCATGACCTGCTGCGTCTACTGCCAGAGGATATTCATTGGCTGCGGAATTGTTCTGCAGTACAACGCCGGGTGCGTTTTTCAGTGTTTCCAGAAGTTCATCCATTTCGAAAGGTTTTTCAAATTCGATGTTGATGGATTCGCTGTGGCAGTCGAATACAGGTACACGAACGGTTGTTGCAGTTACGCGCATTTCGTCGTTATGCAGGATTTTTCTTGTTTCGTTTACCATTTTCATTTCTTCTTTTGTATAGCCGTTGTCCAGGAAGACATCGATGTGAGGCAGGCAGTTGTTTGCGATGGGGTGAGGGAATTTCTTAGGAGCTTCACCTTTCAGACCGTTTTCCAGATCTTTCCAACCAGCAAGACCTGCGCCGGATACTGCCTGATATGTGGAGTAAACCACACGTTTGATTTTGTATTTGTCATCCAGGGGTTTCAGAGCAACCATAGCCTGGATTGTGGAGCAGTTGGGGTTTGCGATGATGTTTTTGTGCCAAGCGATGTCCTCGGGGTTTACTTCAGGAACTACCAGAGGAACTTCGGGGTCCATACGCCACTGAGAGCTGTTGTCGATAACGATACAGCCGTGTGCTGCTGCGATGGGAGCGAATTTTTCGCTGGTGCCGCCGCCTGCGGAGAACAGGGCGATGTCGATGGGTTTATCAAAAGAATGTTCTGTCAGTTCTTCTACTGTATATTCTTTGCCGTTGAAAGTCAGTTTGGAGCCAGCGGAACGGCTGGATGCCATTACATAGAAGTTGTCGATAGGCAGCTGTCTTTCTTCCAGAACTTTCAGGAATGTTCTGCCTACCATACCGGTTGCGCCTACAACAGCAAGATTAATTTTTTTCATAATGATTGATACCTTCCTTCCCAGAAATACGTTTGTGCGAGAGATGATTTTTGGTAACAAAAAAGCCGGCCAGCGCCGACTGCAAAAAACCATAGAAAATAAACAATAGCAATAAACTATGGTAATTATCCAGTAGCGCTCCATTGGGAAACCCAATGACAGTCATACGGCTCTTAACCGCAAAACCAGAAAAAAACAGATAAGGCCGTCTTTTTCTTCGGCATTTTCCCCTTTCGACGAGCCTCCTGTATCCCTTATGATATTGGCTCGGTTACTCTTGAAAAACGCACCTCTACTTCGTATTTTTATGTACTTATGAAGTTAGTCTAACATCCAAATTGGATTCTGTCAAACCTTTCCTGCATAATTTTCAAAATTATTTAAATCATTTAATAGATTTCTAATTATCTCTTTAGATGTTC
>UMIN01029082.1_pt1 | contig 23242 bp, 44 predicted proteins | sample 1965811 | NCBI WGS metagenome assembly UMIN01 (sample SAMEA4836123, study PRJEB28245) | human gut metagenome | biome: gut microbiome; material: fecal sample | place: Denmark | collected 2008
CCGGTTTGATGGCAGGCATATGCACTATATGGGAAAGCATAGCAATGCGGCGTAGAGGAGGCACTAAAAAATGAACCTTAGATACATAGATCTCGACGAGAACCTTTTGACGCGAGGTTCTGACGGTACATATTACAGGCTGCCCTACCGGCCGGACGGGGAGAAAAGGAGAAATAAAATGTATTCTAAAGAAATTCGTCCTCTGAATCTTTCTAAGTGTTGGGAACTAGTGAACCGTTGTGACACGCACGAGAAAATCCGCTGCGCTGAAAAATGGCTAGAAAAAGCTAACATTACTGTTTCTGAGTATGATGAATTAATGGAAGCTCTTTCATATATTTCTCGTGAACTCTATAACCTGCGTTGGAACTAACCATAATCCGCCCTGGGGTCACGAGGGTAGAAATGGCAGCAACTATCAGTTATCTAATACATGAGAAATTAAATATGAGTTTACAAATAAGATCTTCAAAATGGATTCTTACTGATGATGACTGTGCACAATATGTGCGTAATCTTGACGAATTCAAAGGAAATGTTTTTGAGCTGTGGCAGGTGTGTGGGGTTCTTGATATGTTTGCAGTTGCCCACGCATTCATCAACATTAACGATTACTCGGAAGATGAAATTGAAGATATCCTTCATTATTATAGCTACGAAAATCTGGACGACTTTGTTCAGGAGATTTCACCGGCAACTATTGAGCGTAAAGCGGATGGCACGTTGGACAGAGAATCCCCAAACCATATCGTGGAGTGGCAGCTTATTGCTGAGATGTTGTTTGAAACAGAAGCTCTTTACAGACATCTCGTACCGGGAAAGATGTGGAATGAGTACGAAATGGCTGCAGCATATATCCGCATAACCATTGGACAGGAAGAAGAAAACGAGGAGGATTAAAGATACAGTATGAAATTTGAAAAAGCATGCTATAGCAGAAAAGCATTGTATGAGTGCGTTGACAAAGTTAAAGCATTGCCGAGGGCCGCGCGTGTACGGGCAGATCATTCTGCGTTGTGCTATGGTGTGTTGGCACAAACATTTGATTTTTGTCTGGAGAAAACAAGTTGTTGTTTGTTTGAACGTGATTTTTCGCCATGGGAAGATTACGCAAAAGCGGTAAAGAATAAGTTCCCGAAAAAGGAAATGGACAAGCTGTATGCAGGCTGCGTCCGTTTTTTGAAAAATCAATTAATTGAAATTCATAAAATGATGGAAACTGGAGAAGTCAATAGTATAGATTAACATTTGAAAATGAGGTGTTCGTATGCCGTATACGGTAAATGGTATTGAATACGATTTTGATTCCAGCGTAAATCACCGGATAAAACAAGATTTTGTAAACCGTGAAGTTATGTGTTGTATGACTTCAGAAGTCGAATACATATTGAGATTGGCGAATGAATTAAGCGGTTACGATGCTCCGTTCACCGAAGGAGATGTAAGTAACTATTTTGTGAAAGAATGTGATAAATGCGGTAGCCAGTATGGGTTTGATGAGTTTTATCCCGATGACGAAAAAATTGAAATAGAGAAAGATGAAGATGGAACATATATGTGCCCTGTGTGCGGATTGGATTATGATACTGAGGCAGAAGCACGGGAATGTTGTTCTACTGAAAAATTGTATAAGTGCCAAAGCTGCGGTCACGTGTATACAGAAGAAGAGTACGAATATCTGGATGAAAAACCTCAAGAAGTATATGAATGGTGGGCGGTAACAAACTGGCTTGGCGATAAACTGAAAGAACGTGGCGAAGTAGTGATCGAAGGATGGGGCCATTGGTATTGGGGCAGAGGCAATACAGGACAGGGGATTGCACTTGATGGTGTGATTTCAAGTATCTGCTATGGCATGGAGATATTGGAGGGCCAGAAGTGTAATTGGGAGAATAGAACGTGAAAAGTGGACTCGGATATAAATGTATAGGAGACGATACGAATGACACTACAGGAATTTAAGCGCGTACAGTGCCCACCAGTTTTAGAGCCATTCTGGATCGGGCAGGGATACGGATACAAAAATATGAGTCCGCTGCTTCGTACGGAATCATGGAGCGGGGTACCGGATGACGAAATCATATATATCCCAGAATCAGCATATGACAATGGATTTTTAGATCCATTCGGAGTTTATACAAAACATGATTTTATCGAGCTGGCAGGCAACCGAGCCCGTGAGCTGTTTGATTATTGCGATTGGCAGTCGCCGGAAGCCGCCTGGAACGAAATTGAGAGTGAAGGATAAGGGTATTATGAAGATTGAAAATATTGTTGATGTGGCAGAAGAACTGGGTTGGCGCATTGATATTGATGTGAATGGCTATAAAACAGAGCTTTATCTTAGTCAGGAAAGTCCTGCGGGTGAGGATTTTGGATTTTACGCAACGGGTAATACTTCGGAAGAAATCGCAAGAAAAATTCGCGAATATTATTATGGATTTGATCAGGATGAACACATTGATTTATGGGTTCACGCAAAGGAGTCTGGAACATCGGGTGTGCCATCGTATCGTGTTCTGGTAAATGATGCTGCAGAAATCGAAAAGATGCTTGAAGCACTTTCAAATGCGATGGGAAGCCTTTTGCAAGCTAATTGGTATGAGCGTAGTGTGGGCGAAAAAAAGAAAAAGTTTTGTGTAACGATTGTGAGAACAGGCTTTTTGTATGTAGCAGCCTCGTCGGAAACAGAGGCAATGGATATTGCAGATCATCAAGGTACGGATACTGTTTTGTGGTCTGAAGATTGGACGCCATCTGAGGCGGTCGAAGATGATTCGATCAGCGCAGATGAGTGCATCAGTGAGAAAGCTTTTGAATGAATGGGGAGCGGAAAATCAAATGGATTATTGTCTAATGATGGAGCTAAAAAGGAAGGCAACTGCGGCAAGAACACGTAACAGCACTTATGATAGAAGTGCGGATGAGCTTGAGAAAGTATTTCAAAATACAAGTACTGCACTTAAAGCAGAATTTGAAGAAGGGTATAGCGCTGGTTATGCTGACGCCTGGCAGGAAATTAAAAAAATTGTATCTAATGCGGCGTTTGATGCGGAAATGGGCGCAGCCTACGGTGAGGTTGTATGACAGTACATCAGTTGTCAAGAGAACAGTTAAACGAACTGAAAGAAACGTACATGTTCGAAACTGTATGCAGTGGTCCCAGTTATAGTGATTTGGCAGAAGCGTGTAACATTCCTGACGAATTGATTTTTGAGCATTATGACGAATACGATTTTGTGAATGATGATTTTTTTCTGTTCTGGTGGGATGTAACTTGGCGGTTGGAATTTGTCTGGACTGATGAAGTCTTTCTATAAAACTATAAAAAAGCAGGACATTTCTGTCCTGCTACATATTAATACTCGTTTGTTTATTATTCGGTTACTGATATTAGCAGCGAATCATCAATAACGATATCCGCAGACGGTTTGAGCAATTCAGTCAGATCATGCTGAAGGCCGACATTGGTAACATCGATTTTATTGACACAGATGCCAATCCATGAGAACTGCTGACTCAACTCATCCATTAAGTCGTAAATATCTGCGGTAGTCAATTTGTCGTCGGAAATATATCCGGAACCCTGTCGGTGTGAGAATCGGTGTTTTTGGAAAAAACGCCGTAAGTCATCATAGGCGTGCCGATAATTAGCTCCGGGATAATTCTTTTGAAGCTGGTGTGTATCTAAATCGAAATTCAAAGCTTTAAAGTACTTTCGTTCCACAATTTATATCCTCATGGATTGCTTTTTTCTATAGTGGGTCAGCAAATCTTCTTCGTTAAACTCATCGGGGCTGTCTGAGTCATCGCTGTCATACAGTCGCCAAGCAGCCACATTGTCCATAAACCAGGTCTGTTTTTTTAATGTATTGACAACTTTGCCAAACAAGCTGAAATCTGCTGGACGTCCACAGTCTCGATACACCAGAGCGCCAGAATTGTCGTCAATGCGGTGAAAGCCCATAGAGCTGAATGTATTATTAATGGTGCTATATATACCACCTAAATGATATTTTTTTTCGGCCGTTATCTTGTCTTCGTCCATACGGATCAACATTTTTAACATATGAAAGCAACCCCTCTCTGTATATATTATATCATTAGAAGTGCATTTCTACAATTGAAATTTGGGATATGTTAGGTCGCACGCAAACAAGATGAAAACCGAACAAATAGAAAGAACAATTTCCGACCTTCAACCAGGCGCAGAACTGGTAACTCTGTGCCATAACTGTGTTGGCCTGAGATAAGGCCGCATGGTAAACTCCTTTCGCCAGCCGTCCAAGCAAATAGGTTTGGGCGTCTGGTTGAAGGCCGGAGATACATAGGACGGTGAATATAATGGCAAATATTAATTGGTATGTTGGGAATAATTGGATTCCATTTTATATTGAGTGCTATGACAGGATGCTGTTTGTAGAAATAATTGAGGGGGATATTGAAGTGGCAAAGCAGATCCTTGCAGACCGGTACGAAGAGTGGGTCGATGGAGGTCCCTGTGAAGTGTATGACATATGCTGCGAGGAATATATGCTTGAAGGTCTGAGAGATGGAAAATTTGAATATTCAGCAGAATATGGGGGTGAAACACAATGAGCACATATGCGGTTTTTGTAAGGCGCGAAGGTGTAGCATATATCCAAGCAGAAAATGATGATGAAGCCTATGCATTAGCAGAGGATATGGAATTCGAAGACATCTCGTGGGACGATTATTATACACTTGAAAATGTGCAGGAGGAATGGTGATGACTGTAAATTTTGAGGGAATGTGCACAAACCCATATATTAGTTTGTTTTTCCATGATGGTCGAGTTGATGTACTAGATAGCGACGAAGAGTATGTGGATTATATTTGCTATCAAGAAGATTTTGAAACGGATGATGAGTTGATTCGGGAGGTTGCAGAATTTGCTGGCTGTGCGAACAAATGTAAAACAGATGCCGAAACAGCGGAGTTTTTGAAATATCAATTTGGTGTAATTCCTATACAGAATGCGGATATTCCTGCTTTGAGCAGTGAATATGGAAGAGAGTTCGTGTGCCGCATTGGCACAGCAGCGGTTATCGTGAAGGAGTAGGGTGGAATATGACAGTTCGACAGTTATTTAATGAGGTGGATGATATTCAAGGGGATATAATCATCCAGCAGTATGATTATGAGAAAAACGATTATGCATTCAGAATTTACCAGTATGAATTGCAGTCAAAGTCTGACGAGTATAATAGAATCATGGATAGTCGTGTTAAATATATGTTTGCAGATACGGAAAAAACCAATAGTGTGTTCGGAACAAGAGAACCTGTGCTTATTATTGAAGTGGAGGCCGAAGAATGACTGGCGATATTTTGGTCCGCAATATTGATTTCGAGTTGTTGTACGAACAAAGAAAGGCTGTTCTTTCCTGGTATTTTAGCAATACATCAATTCCCACAGATATAATTGAAGGCTTGATTAGATTATTGAATTCAATGTTGGATGCAGCCGAAGAAGAAGGATATTTTAAATTCCCGGAGGATGAAGAATGATGTTGTATGATGTAGGCGTAGCAAGAAAGCTTTGCGGACATGTTTTGATTGAAGCATGCAGTGCAGAAGAGGCGGAGAAAATTGCATATGCCAGATATGTAAAATGTGGGATGGAACTTCCGGATATGGACGAATGTGATGAGTTAGAATTCCATGCTGAAGATGCGAGCGTTAATATTATCAGGTTGTCCGTATTGGAATTTGCAAACATGTTATCGCTCGGGCATGAAGGCGCATTTAAACCTCGTGGCATGTTTTATGTTAAAGATGGAGATAAAGTTATAGCTATCGACAATCAGAACGGATGTGCATTTACTGAAGAGTTTAATACTTTAGAAGATGCAGTAAAGTGGTTGTTAGAGTGATTTTCCCATTGCTTGCAAATTTCGCTTCGGTGGTAGCAAAGAAATAGGTGACTTTATTGGACATATAATGTGATAGCCTTTTAGATAGGAGGCGATCAACATGCTGAAACGGTTAATGTATTGGCTGCGCGGTAATAAAAAGTGTAAAAGTTGCTGTTTACTATGTAAATATTATGATCAGTGCCGGGAGGATATGGCTGGAATATAAAATATGAAGAGGTGTTGCGATGAATGTTGCGGAGTTTTTTGTGTTTATCCTAATGCTGCTGTATGTCCGCAATAAGGTCATACAGAATTCAAATTAAATTGGAGGAGTGCTATGGAGGTTAACTACGTGAAATTAGCTGCGGCAAATCAACAGCTTGAACTTTATGCCAATACCGGAAAGCCACTTAATAAGGCGGCAGCTTTATACATCGTATCATACATAAACTGCGTCCTTAAATCAACGGTCAGAACAGACCCGGAAAGTTTTTCGGTACAGGGGGGATCCACTTAGTGCCGTTTGGACCTTTAGGTCTGCTGACGCTTTTAGGGCTTGGGGCATATACCGTCAGCGACAACATAAAGGCAAAAGCAGTACGTGACAAACGGGACGCAGAATACGCAGCTTTAACAAGAGGCTGTACACAGAGATCACGCCAGAAGCAATTTGAGCTTATGGCAAAATACGATGTATTTAATGAAGACGGTGTACCCCACCGTCTTACCGCGCATGAAAATGGTACGAATGTATTTTTAGAAGCACGAAAGTGCATCCGCCGGTTGATGGCGAAAGAAGGCTTGCCAGTAGACGAATATGATTTGCTTATAAAATTTCCTGGTAAAGATTTTTAGTGGTTATGAAAACAGTATACATTGAAAGAGCAATGAATGGAGGCTCGAATATTGAATAAAGTAAGACGTACACAGATTCAGAGGGTGTCTGATTCGATTTCAAACATCATAGCAGAAATTGAAACGATTCGTGATGAGGAAGACGAAGCTCGTGAAAGTATGCCTGAAAATTTGGTTGGCAGTGAACGGTACGAGACAAGTGAAGTTGCTTCGGATACGCTGCAGGATACCATTGATTTGCTGGAAGAGTCTGTTGAAAGGTTGAGTGAAATATCATAAAGGCTTATTATAAATTTCATGAAGGAGCTGTTCAGATGTTTTCCAGACATCAGACCGTCCGGTCAGCCAGTCGAGCGAAACCCCCATACAGTCGGCAACGGCGATCATGGCGTCATATGACGGCGGCGTACCGCCTGTCTCCCATCCACGAATCGCATTTTCAGAAAAATAAATCATTTCAGATAATTCTCGCCGCGTCAGTTCGTTTTCATCGCGCCATTTGCGTAGCTTGGCTCCGAATGTTGTCAATGCCATTTAGATGGCACCTCCATGTATTGCAAACTATTTGAAGAGGGAGTATCATTAAAACACCAAATAAACAACTAATAGTTGTTAAATGCTTAAATAACAACTTATGGTTGTAAAAGGAATTATACAATATAATATGTCCGATATCAAGGACAATTTGGAAGGGTGTGAAATTTGCTTGAGACATGTAGACGTGGATACGCTGGTATCAATGCTGGATAGAAAGAAGTTTAACATTGTAGCTGGAGGTATTGCGGATGGAGATTGCGGCTGGGAGGTCAAGTTGGAATGTAAATACGCGATGCTCACTCAAAAACCGGACAGGCTGCTGTTGCTGTCACCTAAGCGGCTTTACTATTGGGTGGACATGAGCAGCAAAAGCGCCGTGTCCATCCGTGAAAGTGAAATCAAATGCATCACCGTCGATGACCAGTGGATTCATGTAAAGACAACGACATTTGAGTTTCATATTTGTATGGTTCGTATGGGGGGATAGTCGATGAAAGAAACAGCTGTGTGCAGGCAGGAAAAGGCGAATTGTATCAGTTCAGATATTTTGGCTGATATGCTTGATGGTACGGATTTTTCTGTTTGGTCAGGCCGTGATCCGAAGAAGTATGTTTGGGAAGCGACACTGAAGTGCAAATATGCGCGGCTCACACAGAATCCGAATAGAACTCTGTTGTTATCGCCCGGCGGGAGTAAGAGAATGGCGAATCGAAGTACAGTTTCCATCAATGAGAGATCCATTGTGAGCATCGAAGAACTTGAGGACGACTGGATTCGAATTGTTACCACTTCGGAGGATATATATATCCACAAAGGAAAATAGCAAAAAACTCCCAAATAAGTATTGACAAAACAATAGATTGCGATTATACTATAGTCATAGGGGCGAGCGGCTACATACTAAAAAGAAAGAAGGCAATTGATGCAAAGCAAAAACGCCGCTCCTCGCTGGGGAGAGCTTTGGTATTGTGATCTTGGAAGTGAAGATGCCTGTACAGGGTCTACAATATATTGTGGAGTACGGCCGGTGCTTGTTACATCAAATAACAAATACTCAGCGTATTCATCGCAGTATCAGGTATATCCACTTACAACAAAGCGTACAAACAGGCGGTCCCCATCCCACGTAAATGTAGAACCGAATGATTTAAATGGTTTGTCACGGGAATCAACGATCATTGTGGAAAATCCGATGATCGTGGCAAAAGAGCAGATGTTATCCTATATCGGAGAGCTTGAACCGTGCTTGCTGCAGCAGGTTGCGATAGCAAAGGTAATGCAGGAACCATTACTTGCACTGGCCATAGGAACTGGTATTGAAGAGAGTAGTGAGTATCTCGCCGTAGCAAACTATTGAAAAGCCAATGCAAAAATCGTACAATGTACATATTGAGATGAGGAGGCCAGTATGGATATTTACGATGAGATCCTTGGCGAGTACGAAGGAGATACGACGAAATCGCCGATAGCGACGATATTAAATGACATCCGTGAGGCGGAGAAAAGAAACCAGGTGCCGCTTGAGCGGTTTACAAAAGAGCAGTATATCCAGTTGGTAAACGCTCGTATTTTCTCACGCTCCAGCATAGCGACGCGGTTGAGCAAGATCAAGCAAATTACGGAAAAGAAGTGTTCACGCTGCGGCATCTCGCAAACGGATGTTCTATTTGATTTCCCCACGCCGAAAGAGGCGATCGAATATGCAATTGAGCAATATGTAAAAATCCTGTTTTCATCTTTTGGCGAATTCAACGAAGCACTAAAAAACAGATTTGATTTAAAGACGCATATAGGGCTGCGTTCCTATGTGTTCTGGGGACTGCTCTGGTGTGGGATACCGCATCAGAAAGTTGCCGGCATTCGAATGGAAGAAATTGATTTCCAGCACCAGAAAATTGGAGTTCACTATATACGGTATGAGATCATGAGTGCCGTAAAGAAATATTCAGAGATCAATAACTTCGATGTGGGCAGAAATGAATTCATTGAGATAGCAAACCGCGAGTATTTGTTTCCTGCGCTTAAGTATACTGGTGCGGAGCATCAAACGACCCTTTCGATACGCAATGCGTCTTATTTGCTTTTGGATAAGGCGGTCGGACACGATGGTTTGGAGATGAAGATACAAAATATGTCGTTTGACACTGTGCAGAAATCATCGCTGTTTGAACAGAAATTTGACATTGAGTCAAGTAAGGACTCCGATAAGGAAGAACGTTTCCTTACAAATTTGTTCCCGCAGTATATGGTAAAAGCCAAAAGAACGCATATCGCTCACGAATATCTTGCTTGGAAGAAAATGTACAGATGACAGGCTAGGAAAAGGCGCGAAAGTGCCTTTTCTACAACACAATCTAATTATCGGTTAATACTTACGCGTTCAAACTTTATGCTTGAACGCCTCATGTGCCCTTAGCTCAATTGGTTAGAGCGCTGGCCTCATAAGCCATGAGTGACGAGTTCGACTCTCGTAGGGCGCACCATCCCCTTGTGGCGGTGCACAAGGTTACATTTGCGGTGCGGTGGATTTGGAACATCTGCTGTACGGACACACCGATATTGTCCTAGAAGATGCGAACGTGGCATCTGAAATGGGGGAAGTACCCAAGAGGCATGTCCTCGGTCAAACTTGCAGCCTGGAAGTTCAAGCTTCTGGTGTTTACATCGGATGCCTATTTACACAGGGCACTTGAGCGAACCTTGCATAGTGAAATCACTGCGCTACTTGCAGAACGAAAGTATCTATGCAATTATATTTTGCCATATAGTGGCAGGTCGGCTTTGTATTTCGTCCTCTGCTGACCAATCATACATTTGAACCTGCTGGTCATGAACAGTAGGCTCATGCAAGCGTAGCTCAGTTGGTAGAGCACCGCACCAGGAGGTATGTAGTAGGTTCAAATCCTACCGCTTGCACAATTTTTATGCCGTAATTAAATCTACGGTAACATGCTCGGTTATCCACAGCGGCCTGTGGAGCTGATTTGAAAGCAGATTACATCTATTGATATGTGAGGATCAACACCTCATCTGAGTGGCAAAAATGTTTTGAGGAGAAGGAAGCATAATGGACGATTTGATAAGCCGAAAGGCGCTGCTGGAAGCGGCAGAGCACAATGTGGAATTTCAAGAGGGAATAGTAGATGTATATATTTTAGAAAGTATTTTGGCAGGTATGCCCGCAGTTGATGCCGCTCCGGCGGTGCATGGTGAGTGGATAGAACTCCATGAAGAAAACGGGCATGAGGTGGGTACTTGCTCTCATTGCCGCCATGTGAGAATTGTTGATAATTACTGTCCCAACTGTGGCGCACTTATGGACGGAGGGAATGACGATGAAAATTTTAGTAGCCTGCGAAGAAAGCCAGGCAGTAACGATTGAACTGCGGAGGCTAGGTCATGAAGCTTACAGCTGCGACATTGAGCCATGCAGCGGAGGTCACCCTGAGTGGCATTTGCAGGTGGACGCCCTGGAACTTTTGAAAATGAAATGGGATATGATTCTTGCGTTTCCTCCTTGTACCCATTTGGCTGTGAGTGGTGCAAGGTATTTTGAGCAAAAGCGCAAAGACGGACGGCAGCAGGCGGCAATTGATTTTTTTATGCGGTTTGCAAACGCAGATTGCCCAAAAATAGCGATAGAAAATCCGGTTGGAATCATGTCAACGGTTTGGAAAAAACCAGACCAGATTATTCAGCCGTGGCAGTTTGGGCATGGCGAAACAAAGAAAACGTGCCTTTGGCTGAAAGGGTTGCCGCCGCTCATACCGACAGAAATTGTTGAAGGACGGGAGCAGAGGATATGGAAAATGCCGCCGAGCGAAGACAGAGCAAAAAACCGGGCAAAGACATTCCCGGGAATAGCCCGTGCCATGGCAGAGCAGTGGGCTGGAGACATACGGGAGGGTTCACAATGCGAGAAATAGAAGTACATGAGTTTAAAAAAGTGCCGCGGAATTGCTCCACATGCCTGTATGGCGGAGGCATTGGCTGCGGGAATGCGAATGTAGGAAAAGATTATCTGGCGTATTTGTACGGATTCAGAGAATGCCCGCATTATTGGCTCGACCAGCATCGATTTGAACCTGTTGATGGTCGCAGATGGTAGGAGGATTGACATGAAGAGATATACATACTTTGACGGTGGGAAATGGCGGCTTAAAATTGGCGATACAGAATACAGTGGAGACTGGGTTGACCGCCTCGCCGCCTACGAGGAAACGGGGCTGGATCCGGAGGAGCTGGCGCAGGCGAAGAAAGATGGGCAGCTGGTATTTATAACCGAAAAAATGGCTCTTGCCATGATTGCAGGTGCCAGAGCAATTGAAAAAAACAAGAGATTGCAAGGGGTAATTTACAACTACGACATTTTTGGAGAGCTTGGCGCGCCAAAAGAAATCAGTTATTTTGAGGCTGCAAAAGTTTTACGCGAAGCCGCCGAGGCCGCGCTGAAGGAAAGGGAGATGGATGAATGAAAGTATGCTGGTTGAGCGCCGGAGTATCGTCTTTCATAGCTGGGTATCTAGTGCGTGATACTGTTGATAGATTCATATATATCGACATTGATGATCAGCACCCGGATAGCATAAGATTCATAAAAGACTGTGAAAAAGCGCTGGGAAAGCAAGTTGAGATTATAAAGAGCAACTATGGAAGTGTAGAAAACGTGTGCCGCCAATTCAGGTTTATCGCGTCTGCATATGGCGCTAAATGCACGGAAGTTTTGAAAAAGCGTGTGCGAAAAGAATGGGAATACGAGCATAGAGATTGTGATATCACATATGTATGGGGATTTGATTGCACAGAAAAGTATCGAGCTAATAGGTTATCCGATACCATGATCGAATTTTCACACGAATACCCGTTGATAGAGAGACAGCTTACAAAACAGGATTGCCATGCCATGCTGAAAAACCTGGGAATTAAAAGGCCAATCATGTATGATCTGGGATACCAAAACAACAATTGTCTTGGATGTGTCAAAGGCGGAATGGGATATTGGAATAAAATCCGAAAAGATTTCCCGGAGGTTTTTGAACGACGTGCAAAACTTGAAAGAGAAATCGGACACTCATGCCTGAAAAATTGTTTTTTGGATGAACTTGACCCTAGTCGAGGGCGTATAGAAGATGAAATATCACAAGAGTGTGGAGTAATGTGTTACCTAGCAACAATGGAGGCCGACCATGACAGATAAAGAGCTTGTGGAGCGATTAAACGCATACTCCGCTCAATACCAAAATCATGGAGGCATTACAGCTGAAGCCGCAGACCGCATTGAACAATTGTGCGCAGAACTCTACTTTGAAAAAATCGACAACACGAAGCTCAAAGGCGAACTTGCCACGGTGGCCGCAGAGCGCGACCGATACAAGGCGGAACGCGAGAACCCGCAGCCGCTGACCTTGGAGGAATTACGTCGGATGGACGGGGAGGTAGTCTATATACCAGAATCAGAAGAATATTTTGGTGGAATGGGCATAGTTTCCGTATCACAAGAAAGGGTCGTGGGTGTCGGAGATCCTAAATTTGGGTATTGGCCGTTTCGTGAATATGGCGAAGGTTGGAGAGCCTACCGCTCAAAGCCAAAGGAGGGAAACAGGTGAAAGGCTGTAAGAACTGCCCGGCGTTTGCGAAATGCACCGTGACGTATCGTGGTTCGGGTTGTGCTGCTTTAAGAAGTACATACGGTGTTGAAACCGACCCGGAGATTATCACCAACGCCGACCGCATCCGTAAAATGAGCGATGATGAGCTTGCGAAGTTTCTTGCGACAAAACTTAATGATGATTTTTATGGATGTCCGGATTTGATATTGCAATGGCTCCAGCAGCCAGCAGAGGAGGCAGACCATGAAAGCAATTCCGAACCATAGGGCGAACGGTATTTGCCGGTACTGCAAGCGGCGCGCATGCGGCCGCCTCAAACGCTGGTGGCATCGGTGGTTCGTTTGCGAGGAATGGACATATTTTAGAGACTATTATGAATTTAGGAGATAAAGAAATGACGAACGTTGTACTTGTACGGCATGAAGGTGACTTTAGTTGCAGTGGATATCTTTTTGAAACACCTGTGGATTTGAAAAAGGGGCAGCGCGTGCGTGTGAAAACGCGCCGGGGCGAAGTGGATGCTATTGTCATTCATGATAGCGCCGAAGTTGATGATAGTGTGCTTGCCATGATGGCGACTGTCTGTCATGCAAAGATTCCGCTTGCGCCTGTGGTTGGTGTGTATTCGCTCATTCTGGTAGGAAAGGCCGAAAATGTGTGTGTGGAGGAAAATCGGTGAAAGCATAGCTGTTTGACAAAAGAAAAAAACGGCCGGCAAAGCCGACCGTAAAATACTAGTTTTTAGCCTTTGAGGAATTCCAAGATTTCCTCTGTAGATTTTCCGCTTTCTTCGAGGGCTTTAATAAGGTTCTCTCTTTTTTCCTTTTCAGCTTCTTTGGCGGCGCGTTTTTCCTCCTTGAGCTGTTCTTTATAGGCTGCTTTTAACTCTTCTTTTGCTGCCTTTAAATCGGCTTCGAGCTTCAGGATTTTTTCATTGATCTTTGCAGCCTTTCCGGTATAAGTGACTTCTTTTTTGACTCCACGAGGCATAATTTACACTCCTTTTAAATCTGTGGTTGTTTTAAAAACAGTATACCACAGTTAATTATAAAAATAAACAAGAATTTACACGATCAGAGGGAAGAAGATGGCTATTAAAGTAATTTGTAATCGTTGTGGAAAGGAGATTGATGCAAACACATATAGTTTTTCTTATCACCAACAGTTGGGATATGGCAGTGTGCATGATGGCGATGAATTAAGTGTAGATCTTTGTCCGGAATGTACCGATGAGCTAATTACATATCTTACGGAAGAATGTACAATTCCTCCGCTTGCAGAAGGTGATGCCGTCTAGCAGTTTTATATGTCATAGAAGTAATATTAACAGTAAATCAAAATACATAACAGAGGAGAATCGTTTAATGAAATTTGAAATGAAGAAGCCGATTTTTGAGTGTCCGTATTGCCATGAGAAAATTGAGGGTGACTATGCAGCGTACCAAGAACATGTTCAGGTATGCTATGAGAAAGACATGGCACGACAGAAGTTGAAGAATGAAAAAGAGATTCGTTTGAAGAAACTTAATGAAGATGCAAAAAAGTTTGAAGAGGATTATCATTGTCAACTTGTATATTCCAGCGATGTCTATGATCCGTTTCGTGTGTTTCGACAGATTATGGCATAGTGTTTAAATGTGAGAAATGCGGATTCGAATTTGATGAACCAGCCGTATTTATAGACGGTCACGGCCTCGATTCACCGCCATATGAAGTCTGGAATCTGTGTCCTTCATGCAAAAGCGAATGGATTACTACGATTTGTTTGGAACAAGAGGAGGACGAAGAGTGACAAGGTGGTTTTGGATATTGCTACATATTTTCAATAATGTTTGCTGGAAGCACGCTAAGTGGAATGGAGACAATTTGATTTGCGAAAAATGTGGAAAGCTGATTGGGTTTAAAGTTCCTGTGAATCGAGGCGGAAAAACGTTTTACTTTTATCCGACGACACAAGAAGGTCTTATGCATCAAACTGAAATTTGTGATAGGTATAAGCTGTTGAACATGACCAGCATCAATTTCGATGCCGATTATGATTGACATAAAATAATTAATTTATTAAAGGAGATTCAACTTGGCAGAAAAGAAAAAAACTCGTTTGATTGATTTGGTACAGACTCGTGGTTCGTTTAGTGTTTCTGGTCTTGTGACTGGGACCGACAAGGATAGTTTCTATGAGGATAAGCTTACACAGAGCACCAAGAAACCATTCCGATCAGTTAATTTTGGAGTGAAAATCGACAAAGATGGCAGCTCTGTATATACATACCTTAATGGTATGGAACGTAAGTCCGTGTATTATTCTCGCCGGGAAGACAAGGCAAAAGGGATTACAAAGGACACACAGGAAGTGGCATGGAAAGATCGGTATACTTTCGATAAAGAAGGCTATCGAATGATTGGCGTAAACGTTGGTGTCAAGAAAATTGTTGATAAGAAGGGAAATGAAGTCAACGACAAAAAAGTTCTTACCGAATTCGATGCATGTGAAGAGATTGGCACGAACTTGAAAGATGACGCAAGCGTTTTTGTAAAGGGAAATCTTGAGTTTAGTACATACAATGATAAGCATAATGTTCGTTTGGTACCCACCCAGGTAAGTTTGTGCAGACCGATTGACATGGAGGCAGAAGACTACACTCCAAATGCACAGTTTACTCAGGTGATCGTTTTTACCGGGATCGAACCAAACGAAGATAAAACGAAATTTACGGTATCTGCAAAGATTGTCAATTATGAGTCGATTGAAGATGCAGAGTTTGTCATCTATGATTCGAAATTGGCTACTGCATTCCGCAAGAATATTAAGCCTTATTCGTCCATCAAAGTTTGGGGCGATATTATTGTAGAACGCGATATTGAAGAGGTTGAGGAAGCCAGTGTTTGGGGCACTGCAAACAAAATGGAACGCGTAAATTCGCCTACGCAACGCTTGTTTGTGATTACTGGTGCGGATCCTCAGACAATTGATACTGAAGAATATTCGGAAGATAAAATTGACAAGGCAATTGCTAAAATTGCAGCATCAAAAAAAGCTGAAGACGATTACGGTAGTTCTAATTCGAATGGTGGCAACTGGGGCAAGAGTTTTGAAAGCAACGATGAATTGGATGATGATGAGCCGTGGTGAGCCAATAAATGATAGATAAAGTAATCTAAAAAGGTAGGTGCAATATGAAGAAAAGTTCAAAAAAATGTGATTATTTGGACCGTGAGAGTTTGATTGAATTTCTAAACGAGGATATGAAAAGAGCTGATTTTTGGGCTACTGTTTCGTTAATTGCGGCAGGATGTTCAGTCTTTTTCGCTGTTGCTAATATTATGAGACTTATATTGTGGAGTTAACACATGTAAATCCGCTCCCACAAATTCCATTTTTGGAATATGGGATGCAAGTTTTGATGTTGCGCCAGCTGTAACTTTTTGCGCTTCGGTTATTGCGATTTCTTGTATTTTAGACTCGTCATTTGTGATGTAGTTATTTTGAATTTGGCCTTGTTGCAAATGTGCATTATCATGTAGACGTAAAGTTTCATTGTAAATTAGATTTTTGGCTATGCTTGCATACTTGTGCGCCCTAACGGCAGAAATGACTGCAACAATAGCGGAAACGACTGCGGCAATACTTTCCACGCCAGTGAGAATGGTATTAATGTTGTTTAAGTCCATAACAAAACGTCCTTCGCGGTTATTTCTTTTGCTTAGCGCTACTTATATCCCATATTATAACACAAAAATTTATTGGAGGAACTAATTTGGCAAGATTTAGAAGTGGAAATGCAATTCAGAGTAAGATTCAGATGATTCTATTTGGCAATCCGTTCACGGGAAAGTCAACAATGGCGCTGCAATCTGCATACCTAAAGAACCCGGACGGCTCTCCGTTCAAAGTGCTGTACCTTGACCCGGAGAGCGGTAGCGTAGATGATTATCTTCCTACACTTGCAGAGAACGGTGTTGATATGCGGAATATCCTTATTGCATATACGCAGTCAATTACAGAAGTTTTGGAGTTTATTGAACGGGCCAAGAATGGTGAGGATTTTTACATTCCAGACGATGATGGAAATGAAACAGACGAAGTATATCTCGACAGTGACGGGAAGCCCTTCCGACCGGATATGATTGTGGTTGACGGCGCAAGCGTTTTGAATCTTACCACAAAAACAAGTATTGTTGAGTTTTCAAAAAAGAGAGCAAAGGTAAAAGCTGCTGCTGCTGGCCTTACTGGAGACGAAAAATTCGTCAAAATTGAAGGCGCGGGCATGGAACTTAAGGATTACCAGACGGTCAATTTTAAAGGACAGGAATTGATTCTTGATTTGATGGGTTCCGGCAAACACTACATCGTTACTGCGCGAGAAACGGACGAAAAGATCACAAAGGAAATCAATGGTAAGGAAGTCACTGTTGCTACTGGACGTAAAATTCCTGATGGCTTTAAGAATATGGATTACAATGCGAAAACCTGTATTCGTATGTATCGTGACGAAGATGATTATACGACGGTTCGCGCTTTCGTTGTGAAAGATCGTACCGGCATTCATAAGGCTGGAGATGATATCGAAGATCCGTCTTTGCTCGATTATCAGGATTTGATTGATAAAACCTCTGGAAATAGAGAATTTGTCATTAAGAACACTATTCACGAGGCAATCAAAACAGAGGAGCGTAAATATGCAGAGGAAATTGGTGTAGAACAGAGCGAAAATGAAAATGAGCCTGAGGAAAACACCAATGAAGCAGAGGTGCTGAGAGACAAAATTACAGGTATGATCAATTCGTTGTCCCCGGTACTGAAGCAAAAAGCCAAAAAAGCCGTTGCTGACGCAGGTTTGCCCACGGCAATGCGTACGGTTTCTGATGTAAAGGTTCTTCATCAAATCCTTAAAGTCGTTCAGGATATTGGGTGATTGTCGTGAAGATTACGCGTAAATGCGGAATCTGCGGGGAAGAAATAAATCTTGTGTTAGACATTCTGGACCTCGTTTACGATGAGAAAACAAAACGATTTTTACATGCCAAATGTGAAAAAGAAAGACTTCTCAGCCGAAAACGAGGCAGAATGCCTTCGGATGAGGTGGATTCGCTTGTTGAGAAGATGTCCGTTGATGCTCGTGAAGCAATCGCAAAGTGTGTAACGCAAAAACGAAGATCGACAGGAAGCAGAAATAGGGAGAAAAATACTTCAGATAACCCCAAAAGATTGCTTACAGACTATTTGTTGTATACGTATGATTTGTCATGTATGCCTAAATACATATATGTAAAATTGGCCAGTGTGTACAGCGGAAAATATGAGGGATTAAAAAAACCATGCCCTCCTGAAGATTTGCTCGATATGTGGCAGCGTAAGCAAGCTTACCTTAATCGCGTGTATGAATACAACAAGCAAAAAGGCAATTGTATGGATTCAATACAACGCATTAGTTATGATTTGGCGATACTATTGAGCAGATATGATGGTTACTTGGAATGGAAAGAAAAGCAATCCCTTCTGGGAGAACAACAGCAAGAGTCCGCGAATGTTATATACGAAAACATTATACCACGTGCAAACAAACCCAATCGCCACAAAGGCGACGTATCAATTGCTGATGTACTCGACGAAATTTGAATTTCGGGGGGGGGTGAGAAAATAGAAGAAACGGTATCGAATATTACCAATGAAATTATGGTTGTTGGTTCAATTTATCGTAACCCTGATCTTATCGTTGAATATAGTCAGTATATCAAAAGCAAATATGATTTTTTCGATGAAGCCACACGTTTCTTTTATGAGTGCGCAGTTACAATATTCGAGACACGCTCTCAGGCTTTGAATAAAACAGTTGTAGTAACATTCATGAGCGAAAATCAGGAGCGTCTTGCGCAGTATAAACTTTTGCGTGGTTGGAAAACAATCGCGGACTGGATGCAGCTTGCTGTTATAGATGATTTTAAAAATTATTTTGAAGTACTGAAAAAGTATTCCTTGCTTCGAGAATACCAGCGAAATGGTTTTAATATTGAGAAGATCATGTCGCACAAGTTGTTCGAAAAGTTTACTGCGTCCGATATTTACCGTATGATTCGCTCTAAAGCTGATCGGATTAATACTGTGATTTTGACGAATGACAGTGCGGAAATACTAAACAGCAATATAAAGGATACGCTGCATCATTGCATGGAAGCTCCCGATATGGGGTTGCCAATTCCGTTCCCAATTATGAATGATGTTTTTCGTGGCCTGAAAAAGAAGTCAGTTATGGCGGTTGGTATGCTCAGCAATGCGGGCAAAAGCAGATATATGGCAAAACTCATTGCATATATCACGCTTGTGCGTAAGGAAAAGGTTCTGGTTATGCTCAATGAGATGACTGTAGAAGAAATGCGATATGCACTTATCACAACAGTGATAAACAATCCCGAATTTCAGCAGTTGCATGGTATCAATCTGAATAAACAGGAAAGAGAAATCACTTTAGGTCTTTACAAGGACAAAAACGGAGAATTCATTTATCCTGAAAAAGATGATTGGGGTGATGTCACAGAGCCGATTGAGCATTACATCGAGCGCGTATCAAAGCTGTCATCTGAATATAACGATATCATGCATATCGCTGAATGGATTGAAGACCAAACACAGGGGCTGATTTTTACCAAGGATGTTTCAATGGCTTATGATGATAAAACTCTTGAATTTGAAATACGAAAAGCAAGTATGACGCAAGGCATTGAGTACGTTTTCTATGATACCATGAAAAACGATATCGCGACAGTTGGAGATTGGGCGGCAATGATGGTAAGCGTTACTAAGATCACGGAAATCTGCAAGCAGCTGAATATGTTTGGCTATTTGTCCATTCAGCTTACTGACGATGCCAATTATATTGAACCGGATGAACTTGTCTCCAATCAAATCGCGAACTGCAAGGGATTGAAGCGTGTGCTGCATACATTGTTGTTATGTAAGGAGATACCGCCAAATAAGTTTTCGAAATATGGGTATGTTGCTTCTGAGACGGATTGGGGAGAACCGGCAAGACATGATTTAAATCCCAATAAAAGGTATTATGCCTTCAATGTTGATAAAAATAGGTTTGGCACAAAGCCACATCTTTTGTTTGAAGTCGATTTAAACTTGAACACATGGATCGAGGTCGGAGAGCTTGTAAGAAAGTGAAGGTGAGCTTTTATTGAAGTTCAAGACCTGAAGAATTATATTCTTGAGAACAATCAAATTGAAACAGTTTTAGAAGAGCTTGGGTGCCACCACATAACGCACAAAGGAGGATACTATTCCTGCGGGAATCCGGACGGAGATAATAAATCAGCAATTACGGTATATGAAAACGAATTTATCTCAGTCGTAGATTACACGAGGGATATACCAAAGGTGGGCAACGGCTCAGACTTGTTTTCTCTTGTGCAATTTTTTAAAGATGAATCCTTCTTTCAATCAATAAAAATGGTATGCGAGTGGATTGGAATCGATTATTACCATGATTTTGACGCCGATCTTCCTGCCAGTATACGAATTGCACAGGAGATTATTGAACTTAGTGGTGATATTGAAAAGGATTATGACAGTAAACCATTGCGTCCAATCAGTGAGAATGTTCTTTCGTATTACATGCCATATGTAAATGATTTGTTTTTCAAGGACAATATTGATTATGGCACGCAGGCTAAATTTGAGGTTGGATATGATGAACAGACAAACCGGATAACAATCCCAATCCGGGATGAAATCGGTACACTGGTTGGCGTGAAAGGCCGGATGTTTGGGAAGGCTCAAAAGGATGGAGAACTGAAGTATTTATATATTGAGCCAACCAATCGATCAAAAGTGTTATATGGTCTCAATCATACATACGATGCAATTCAAAGGGCGCATAAAGTTTATGTAGGGGAAGCAGAAAAAAGCGTTATGCAGCTTTGGAGCATGGGCATGTGCAATGCAGTCGCTACTGGCGGAAAAAGGGTGTCTCGACAGCAAATTGATATGCTCACACGTTTGTGTGTAGATGTCGTGTTCCTTTTTGATAAAGATGTGTCGCGAGAAGAGCTTGATACATTGGCGGGGCGATTTATTGATGAGATACACGTGTATGCTGTTATTGACACCGTAGGTATCTTGGAAGAAAAAGAAAGTCCAACCGACGATCCGAAAAAATTTAAAAGGCTTATTTCAGAGTGCATAAAAAGAATAAAGTAGGTGACATGGAGCTGGATTACGAGCTTATTCCTGGAAGCAGAAATGATGTTACAAATATCGAATTTACAATATTAAAGAATAGAGGCATAGAAAACCCAAAAGAGTACCTTTCTTTGAAAAGTGACTGCCTGATTCCATATCAAGATCTTGAAAACATAGACGTGGCTGTTAGTTGTCTGCTTGGTCATTTGGACGATGAAATTCATGTTGTCGTAGATTGCGATGTTGATGGTTATACATCTGCTGCGATGCTGATTTCATATTTAAAAGATCAGAAGAAAGATATAAATATTACATATCACCTGCATAGCGGAAAACAACATGGCCTTCAAAGTGATATTGAAATACCAAAGTCTGCCCGATTGGTGATTGTCCCTGACGCTGGTACGAATGATATTGAACCATGTAAGGCATTAAATAAAGCAGGGATAGATGTAATAATTCTTGATCACCATATTGCTGAAACTGAAAATCCATATGCAATTGTTGTAAACAATCAGACATGCGGATACACCAATAAAGAATTTAGCGGCGCGGGAATTACATACAAATTTTTGCAGGCGATTGATGAAGAATTGTGGACGTCATTTGCAGATAAATATATTGACCTTGCGGCCATTGGGAATATCGCTGATGTGATGGATATGCGTTCCTATGAAACAAAGTATATCGCGGACAAAGGTATAGCATTGATTTCAAATCCTCTTATAAAGCAGTTGTGTGAGCAAAACAGTTTTAAAATCAAATCGGATCCTACAATACATGACATTCAATTCTACATTGTGCCGGCTATTAACGCGGTGATCCGGGCAGGAAATTCGGCGGAAAAGGAACTTATGTTCAGAGCTTTGCTCGGAGAGTATGAAACCTTTAAATATAAGAAACGCGGTGAAAAAGAAGCAACGGAGGAAAGCATTTGTGAAAGAGTTGTTCGTCTTGCTACTAACATAAGAAACCGCCAAAGCAAGGCGTGTAAGCACGGCCAAGATGCCATTCGTGATTTTATAGAGCGGTACAACCAGCGTGAAAATAAGATTCTTTTTGTCAATGTGACCGGGCTTCTTGACGAAGTATACACTGGTCTGACGGCAACACGAATCGCTGAAGAGTATACGCGGCCATGTCTGCTCCTTCGTAAGCGGAATGAAGATGAGAACTTGTATGGTGGCTCTGGGCGAAATATCAACAACGGTTCAATCGATAATTTGAAATTGTTTTTGGAATCAACGGGATGCTTTGAGAGCATTATGGGACACGAAAATGCCTTTGGGGTTGAAATCAAAAAAGAAAACATTCCCAAAGCAATTCAATCGTGTAATGAGAGATTGAAAGACAGCCCAATCTTGAAGTCGTATAAGTGTGACTTTGTCATTGGCAATCAGGAGCTTACTTTCCCTTTTATCAAGAAAATTGATGGAATGTCCAGATGTTGGGGACAAATGGTTGAGGAGCCGTACATTGCGGTTGAAGGTGTTCATCTTGACAAAAAACAGGTTTCACTTATAGGAAAGCAAAGCAATACTCTGAAGTGGAAAGACGAGGAAACCGGAGTTGAGTTTGTCAAATTCTCGTGCAATGAAACAGATCCAATCTATCAGGCACTCAACGATCCATATGATTCAACGGCAAGCTTTGATATTAATATCGTTGGCCGCGCGTCGATCAACGTTTATAAGAGCATGGCGACTCCTCAGTTTATCATTATAGAATATGAGGTGTTGTGATGTACAGCTCTCTTCACAATCATTCTGAATTTTCTGTACTTGACGGATACGGACATCCGCAAGAATATCTCGAACGAGCAAAGTCGGTAGGACTTAATGCATTTGCAATAACCGAACACGGCAATGCATATAGCTGGATTTATTTTGATGAACTAAAAAAGAATTATCCTGAAATCAAGATGATTTATGGTGTTGAGCTGTATGAATGTTTTGACATGTCAGTGAAAGACAGCAATAGTAAATACTTTCATCTTGTGGCTCTTGCTAAAAATGAGCGCGGTAGAGTGGCTCTCAATGAAATTGTCACACAAAGCAACTTTGAAGGATTCTATTTTAAACCGCGAATCGATTTAGCGCATTTAAGACCATATGCGGATGATCTTATTATTTTGTCTGCGTGTTTGGCATCAAAACTCGCCAGAGAATCAGACTATGG
>UMIN01032796.1_pt1 | contig 22776 bp, 18 predicted proteins | sample 1965811 | NCBI WGS metagenome assembly UMIN01 (sample SAMEA4836123, study PRJEB28245) | human gut metagenome | biome: gut microbiome; material: fecal sample | place: Denmark | collected 2008
AGGTAACGTGTTGGAAAGCAATGTGGAAGGAAAGAAGCTGGAGACTCTGAGAGAATTTTTTCTGCAGGCTCCTGACGATGTCCATGTTTCGCGTCGCACCTACGCGGACGGGAGTACCGTTATTATTCAATGGTATTTCAGGTCGGAATTTGTAAATCCGATCCTTCGCAATCTGCTTCCTCCTTTTGAATACCTGTGGCTGGCCGCGCTTGGCGCGGGGTGGGTGTTCTGCCTGATTTTTAATACCCTGCGGCTCCGCCGGCGCCTTGCCGCCAGGCTCAGGCTGTTCGGTGAAGTGAGTGATAGGGTAGGCGCACAGGAGCTGGATTTTACAGTCCCTCATGCGGGCATACGGGAATATGATCAGGCACTGGACGCCATGGAACATATGCGGGAAGCATTATATAGCTCCCTGTCCTCCCAATGGGCGGCCCAACAGGAACGTGAGGCGGAAATAGCCGCACTCGCGCACGATCTGAAAACTCCGCTCACACTGATAGGGGGAAACGCGGAGCTTCTGCTGGATGAAAATTTGCCTGAGAACTGCCAGAGAATGTTAAATACCATCGTATTAAACAGCGACCGTGCAAAACGTTATGTTGCCAGTCTTCTGGAAACCTCATCCGGTACGGACGAAACGTTTGAAAATACCGCCCTGCCCGCCATGTTTGACGAGCTTTGCCTGAGCACAAATGCCCTTGCACAAGCCAGCGGGATTTTTCTGCACAGCCAAAACAGCCTGGAGGGTTCCGCCCGAATACAAAAAGACCATTTGCTTCGCGCTCTCGGCAATGTGGTGCAGAATGCCATCGAGCATACGCCGGAAGGCGGCAGCGTATATCTGGAAGGATGCATGCTGGCAAACGGCTGGCAAATTACCGTGCGTGACGAAGGTCCTGGCTTCAGCAGGGCCGCGCTGCACCATGCGACAGAACGCCTGTGGTGTGATGATACGGCGCGGAGTTCTGACGGACACAATGGACTCGGGCTTTGGTTCGCAGCGCAGGTGGTTACAACGCACAGTGGACAGCTGGAACTGAAAAACTGCGAATCCGGCGGCATGGCTGTCATTAAGTTCCGCAGGAATTTATAAAAATCCAATACCCCGCAACATCAACATCGTTCCCCCTCCTCATAATGTACGCCAAAATTAATCCTAGCACTCTATATATACCGCCTTACCCTTTTCATATACTGCCTGTAGGCATCCCCGAATCTGCCAATGCACCACCGTTCCTCTGAAAGAATAATCCAGTGGGAAGACAGCTGGAATATGATATCGATTCCGCCAAGCAGCACAGAATGCGTGAGCAGGGCACAGCCCATAAACAGTATAAAATATGATAAATACATGGGATTACGTGAGAACCGGTAAAGTCCGTTTTGGTTCAGGCCTTCACCGGATGGGGCTGCAAAATCTATCACTGATGCAGTGCACAGAACCAATCCCAAAAGATAGAACAACGTCCCCGACCAAAATTGCCAGGAAAAATCAATTGGCACTTTAAGAAAAAACAGAACGATAAAAATTGCGGCATTGGAAAGCTGGTATATCCAATATGCCGCAATTTCCTTTCCGGCCATCGGCGCAAAAAAAGCCGCGCGTTTTACCGCAGCCCTGTCCAAATGTGAAAGGACGCCAAACCTTATCAGTAAAAAAGGGATTAGCAGTAAAAATCCATTCATAAATATTTCCTCCCCTATTATCTGGGTAACTTCACAGTTCGGGATAAGACCTTTGGTTCAATGGAAACACCGTTCCATGTCCTGCCTATTTCCGCATCTTCCGGGGTAATTGTGTGATAATGGCCATCCATTCCCGTTATACGCGCCTCTTTATCACTTATTTCAACGAACGCATGCAGCGGCTCCTGATATAAAATCATATTCTTGAGAGAAGGGTATTTTTCATGCGTCTTTGCATCGTAGGCGTACAGTTCCTTCATACCGTGCCAGATATAGGACATGGAGTTGAGTGTAATATATGGAATTCCATTTATTATAGTGCAGCCATCCCCATGATCATGGCCGTTCATGCAGAAAAGAACCTTTCGTTTTTCAAGCAGCGCCCTGACTGCTTCTCTGTTTGCGATTCCCCTGTCTCTAAAATCATTTGCCAGGCTGTGGTGGGAAAACACAACATAATAGCAGTCTTCCGATTCCAGTTCCTGCAAAAGCCAGTCCGCTTCCACCTGCGGAAGCCAGGGATAAGCCTGTTTTGTCTTATCATAATTACGCTTCAGGAAGGGAACGCATTTTTGCCCATCCCGGATATAGCAGGTATTGAGGACGATAAATTTAACGTCGTCAATAAGGAAGGAATAATAGGATGACTCTATTTTCAGAAAATCCATCACTTCTTCAAGCGAATACTGATCCGTATCATGATTGCCGATTGTATGATACACCGGTACGCCGGATTGTTCCAGGGCGTCAATAACTTTTCTGTTTTCAGCGGCCGGATAACACAAATCACCCAGCGACATGATAAAATCAGGATTTTTCAGCCTGACTGTTTCCAGAAACTCCTTTATTCTTCTGTCTCCGTCCGGAATGTGGTCATAGTGCAGGTCCGTAAAAACAGCAAATCGAATCATTTTCCTTCCTCCTGGGATTCAAAAACAAAATTGCGGCAAACGGTATTTTTCATGTATCCTATATTATTTTATCCGCTGACCGACTGAAAAGCCACTCAAAATATGGTATGAAAGTCAGTATCCCTGCCGGTTTGGTTTTTTCTCAGCTTCAGGTATACAGCTCTCTTTTTTGTGCAGGAATTGAGAGGATTGACACAGTAAAGGTCATTAAACTGATAGCAGTACCCACAGCATCCCATACCAAAAAGGAGTATTCAAAATGGCCGATAATCAATTTCCCGCATTCCTTGAAACCATAGATGACAACAGCAAACCTCTCGCTTCCGAAATCAACGATTTTCTTCTGGCGCAGGGCTGCAAATGTGAAATCAAAACAGCAAAAAGCGGCTTTACTGTTTCCTATATCCTGCCGCAGACAAAGAAAACTCTGGCTACCTTCGTATGCCGCAAAACAGGCGTAAAAATGAGGATTTTTCCCCAGGGCTTAAATGTATATGAGAATTTTCTGGAAACTCTCCCGGAAAAGATGAAAAAAGATATCAGAAAAGCATCTCCCTGCAAGCGTCTCATAAATCCGGACGACTGCAACCCGAAATGTATGATGGGCTATGATTTCCATATGGAGGATACCCATTACCAGAAATGCCGGTTTATGGCGTTTATGCCTTCATTAAATGAGGAAAACTATCCTTTTATCAAAGAGTTTCTGGAGAATGAAATCAAGGTTCAAAACCGGGCCCAGGACTAAAGATTTTTTCTCCCACTATCCCCTGCTGACTATCCCTGGCAGCTCCGCGATATCTGTAATATGCCAGTCCGCCTCCTTCATAAGCTCCCACCGCCGCTCCTCCGGTTTGCGTTCCAGATATTCAGTAAAAACCGTTTTCATCCCTGCATTTTCAGCCCCTCGCAATTCATCGGAACCGCCGTCACCGATGAAAATGCTCTGTTCCGGGGTACAACTCATATATTGCATTGCCCTTTGATAGATTCTGACATCCGGCTTCAAAAGCCTTTCGCGGCAGGAAAAAAGCGCCTTATCAAAACAGGAAAACAGCGGGGATTCTTTCCAGTACATACAATCTATCACATCTGCATTGCTGATAAGACAAAGCTTCCAGCCTGACAGCTTCAGCCGCTCCAGCATTTCCAGGATTCTTCCGTCCACATTCATAAGCGCATGCCGCATTCTCGCTTTCCTCTGACGCAGCAGCTCTTTTTTCTGAAAAGGATTAACCCGCATGGGGAGAAGCATTGTAATATCTTCTATGATTTTGCTTTCCTCCGTGACAAATCCGCCGGCCCGTTCAAGGTACAGCGCTTTATCCTCTGCATAGGATTCCCATTCCTCAATGCTCAAACCCAGCACCTCGTTCTCACTCATATCAGGACAGTATTCCGGTTTAATTAATGTAAAGAATAAGTCAAAAAAACAGCAGCCTGCAGTTTCCATACAATTCTCCTGTAGTAATACTCACTTTTTTTACCGTTCTTCCAGAAAAGGCAGAATCAGCTTCAGCCATTCCTCCGGCAGATATACGGATAAATATCCGTGATTATATCCTTTTGCTTCATATATCCTGCAGTGGGGCACCAACTCCCCAAACATCCGGGCCGATTCCCGGACACATTTCATTTCCTTTTCTCCGTACAGGTACATTACCTCCGCATTTGTGCTGCGGACGCTTTCCTTCAGCGTATACTGCATCATATATGTACGGTATACCGCATACAGCGTTTCTTTACGAAGACGCGGCATGTCACGCAGATAATATTCTGCTATTTCCTCCGGATAACGCATGGATGAGGGGAAAAAACGATTCATCACCGCCAGTTGGAAACGGCACGCGTTTTTCCCGAACATCAGCCTCCCGCATAAGCGGACCGTCGCTATGCAGTAACGTGCCATAGCAGGCTGTGGATAACAGATACTACCGTCAATCACCGCCTTTTGGACTAAATTCTTTTTCCGGGACAACAGCTCCATTACGATCTGTCCTCCCAAAGACACTCCTCCCAGCGCAAAAAGATGGCCGCCGCACTTCTTTTCTATATATTCCATCAGCTTATCCGCCGTATCCTCCGTAGAAATATATTCGGTCAGATACTCTTCCCCATGCCCGTCCAGCGTCGGCAGAATGACGTGGTATTTCTCAGACAGGACACGGGCCTGCCTTAAATAATTCCACCAGGAATTTCCGCCTCCATGAATCAGCATGATGTGCGGATTCCCGCAGTCTCCGAACTCATGAAATTTCATTTTTGCTCCAATCTGTGTGTTACAGGCGCTTCCCCATGCAGCGAGAACCTATGCGGCCCATAATTCTTTTTTCCCAGACACACCATCGATCCTATATGTTTTTCCGGTAATATTATAACTCTGCGTTACTCTGAAATATTGCAGGCATTCCATTAATGCGCCTTATAATAAATCCTTCTCCACTGCTTTATAAGTCTCAGAAAATCCTTTTCTATTTCCTCCGCATCAACATCCTGCATGCGGTATCTCCGGCACAGATAACCTTCCGTCGTCCACAAAATTTCCTGATACATCAGCTCCAAATCCACATCCTTCCGAAATACAGAAAGGTCTATCCGTTCAAAAATATGTTTTTCCCCCATCCGTTTTAACTGGGAAAATTCCGGCTGAATACATTTTCTGATTTCTTCCTCCTGCTCATAATAGGCGTTTAAACAAAACGCACCAATATAGGGATACACTCTCGTCAATGAACATTTTACCCGCAGGTTTTTCTCCAGTATTTCAAAAAAATCTGTCGTATCCATGACTCCGAATTCCCGGACAGCATTTCCGGTCAGCTCTTCTGCCTGCTTCCACAGGAAAAGATACAGTTCCTTTTTATTTTCAAAATAGTGAAACAGCAGCGCTTTGGATATGCCGCATTCGTCAGCAATTTCAGACATCGGCGCCTTCTTATAGGAATTCCCGGCAAATACCTTGTAGGCGGCGTTGATAATATGCTGTTGTTTTTCTTCAGGTAACTGAAAGAATTTGGGATTCATTGAATATCCTTTCCTTATATGCCGTCATTCCGGCCTTGTGGACGTCGTTCCGTTTGCAACCTGTAAACAGCTTATACAACTATCTACAGAAACTATGCCGCTGTTAAATGTGTGGAATCCATTAACCGATCTGGTTAATGCGATTATATAGTCGTTGACCGTTTTTGAGAAGACCTTTTCCATAATTTGTTTAATAGAAAAACCAGATCAATTAAAAATTCATACAAGCATCTATGTAATTCGTTGCAATATTCTTTAACAGCATGGATACGGCCCTGAAAGTATAGTATAATTATTTGATTGAAACAAGAAAAGAACATGCGGCCGGATTCATAGCTTTTATGAGGTAAATATGAAAACAATATCCATTGGGATACATAATCCCTGCGTTCCCTGTTCCTGTGCCTGTAAGTATTGTCTTTTACAATCCTGTAAAGAAGCCGAAGGTATTGACTATTACAGGGGAAAAAAATTAGCTGAAAGATTTATTGTCTGGGCAAAAAATAAAAACATAACCCCATTGCCGTTCTATTGCATTTCATACTGTGCCGAGTATCCTCAATTATCGGATAATATCTCTTTTAACAAAGAAAACGGGTTCTTAGGCGCAAATTTTCTTCAGTGCAATGGATTAAAAATCAGAACTCTTTCCGAAACAGATCAATTTATTAAAAATATAAAGTCTGCCGGTATAGAGAATATTGATACCACTTTTTTTGGTAACCCCAAATATCATGATTCTTTTGCAGCAAGAGAAGGTGATTATGATTTCATGCTCCTGCTTGCCAAACGCGCCGCCGCCCTGGATCTAAACTGTTCCCCTACGGTGATTGTAAGCAGGGAAAGCTTAAGCATGTTGGATGAATTATTTGATACTCTGGAAAGTATACCGGGCATAGGCCGGATATATTCCTTCCTGCCGGATTACCGCGGACGGGGTTACCTGATGGAAAAGGCCCGTATTACAGTTCAGGATTATGAAAAATTATCGGATAAAATTAAGAAGACGTTCAACATCAGCCGCTATAAAACGCAAAAGGACTGGCTGTCATCAGGGGTTTTGCCTGAATATACGCAAAGAGCGCTCACCGTCACCTTGCGTAAAGATAACATCGATCAATTTGAAAACATGAGCTGTGACGAGATTATTGCATATGTTGAAAAACTAGATGATGATTACTATAAGGCAATTCCCTCTATCAATGAATTGGCAGAAATATATGGCAATAAGGAAAATGAACAATTATACCGTCTGCGGGATTTGTTCTGGATGTGGCAAAAGAGATATATCCATGAGAATCATATCAGCATATATGATATAACTGACGAAAGATATTGCAATACAATCAGGAGCTAAGCTTAAATATTGCGAATATAAAACCAAAATTCAAAACAGAAGCATTTCCTTATTACAGCAACCTGATATCCGGAATCATACATTATATATCTATTTAAGCGATGATATTATATTTATCCCAAGTACAGAAACAGCGGCACGTCAGACTCTCCCGACATACCGCTGTTATCTTATTATTTTTATTTTACCTCCGGCCGTTTTCCGCCTCAGTTTTCCACCGCCTTTTTCAGCCCTCTGCTCTCCGCCAGTTCTTCCCGGAACTGCTGTACTGCAGCCTTTCCTTCCTCCGTAACCGGCTTAACCCATTTACCGGTCCTGGTATAATAAACCTCAAATACCAGCCGGATCAATTCATCCGTATACAGGAAAGCGAACACTGCCAGGAAAGGCAGATGCAGCACCATGCCGGCAATCCATGTCGCAGGCACACTGATGGTAAAAAGACATACGATTTCCAGCACGGTTCCGAAAATGGATTCCCCGCCCGCGCGGTAGCAGCTGTTCATAATATAATTGCAGGTACGGATGGTTCCCGCCGCCAGATAAATCATAATCATGTATTTTCCATAAAACATGGCTTCCGCCCCCAGGCCGAAAAGACGAAGCAGGGGCGCATTAAAGGTCAGGCCGATGGCACAGATACAGAAGGTAATGGCCGGGCAGAGAAGCGCAAAGCCCTTAACATACTGATAGCCTTTCATATGATGCCCTGCGCCGACCTCCTTGCCCACCACCACGGAGCTGGCATCCGCCAGGCCTCCGAAAAAGGCAAATACAAAGCCCTCCAGCACACGGAAGGCCGCCATGGCGGCAATGGCCGATTCATTCTGTCTTCCGATAACAACATTTATCAGCATCTGTCCGATTCCGTAGAAAAGCTCATTGCAAATGATCGGAAAGCATTTATTCAGATATATTTTCAGGAATCCGTCTCCCCATGCAAACATCTCTCTGAGCTTAAGAACCAACGTATTCTTATCCCGCAGCAGGAAGGTGAGCAGTACAATCAGATTCACGATTCCGGAAACAAGAGTTCCCACCGCTGCACCGGCCGCTCCCATCTTCGGCATGCCGAAACGGCCGTAAATGAGGATCCAGTTCAAAATAAAGTTGGTGATAAGCGCCAGAATGGAGCTGATTAAAGGGGCTTTTACCCTTTCCGTGGAACGCATCAGGAAGCTTATCAGAACCGCAAATACCTGCAGCGGATAAGCAAAACCAACGATCCTTATGTAAGGAATCCCCACCTGGATAATATTCTGCTTATCCGTATAAATCCCCAGCAAAAAACCGGGGCTTGTAGTCGCCGTCACCGCGAAGATAAGCGCCACCGCCAGCATGCAGGTCATGGAAATTCCAAAGGTCTTATTAATCCCTTTATGATTCCCCGCGCCCCAATATTGAGAAAAAAACAGCAGAGAACCGCCCGCAAATCCGAAATAACAGGAGAAAAACAGTGAGGAAATCTGAGAACAGATTCCCACCGCCGCCACCGACAGCTCTCCCTGACTGCCTATCATAATCGTATCTACCATACTTGCCGTTGTAGACAGGAAATTCTGCAGAGCAATGGGCAGGGCAATCGTCACCACCGCCTTGAAAAAAACGCTCCAGTCAACCTGATTCTTTTTTAATGCTTTTCCCCTCATTCTTACAATACCTCTCAATCCAAATTACCAAGTATTTTCCATTATATCGCTCTTTTGCCATATTACAATAGGGGAAATGAAAAAAACAGGTTACATATCTACAGGATTTTACAATTTAAAATCCTGGTAGAATCTTATAAAAATTTCAGTCCGTTCCGGCTTCAAAGTGGAGGCGCATCCCTTGTCACTGCAGAGATGGGACGAATTACGCTCCAGAGTGGCATTATGGCCAATGGGAAGCCATTCCGCGCAATTCCTATTACCTACCTCTGGAACAAACGTGGAAAAGGAAAACGAATATGTGGCTGCATCTGCAACAAAAGATATTGCAGGGAAAAAGAAAGAAAAGGCGTCTGCTGCTCATGGGATCAGATATTTTTGATCCCGAAGCAGATCTTACCAATTGGGAAAACCATGTTTACAGACGGTATCAATAGCGGATTTCAGAATATATGTGGTATAATTCATCTATCGAACACGATACCAATATTTAAACAGGAGGAAAAATATATGCTTCACATTGCAAGCAACCCCAGCCTGAAAGGACTCTCCGTCCTCTCTCCCAAAATCGTCTATTCCACCCATACCGGCAAGGACATCACGCTGGATCTGCTCATGCCGCAGATACCGGAGGATGCGTGCGAAAAACGGTATCCCCTGATTGTCTTCATTCAGGGAAGCGCCTGGCATTTCCCGGATACCAACTATGAAATCCCGCAGCTGGCCCGCTTTGCCGATGATGGTTTTGTGGTCGCATCCGTTACCCACCGGAACATAGAAGAAGGCCATCCGGCGCCGGCATTTCTCCAGGATGTAAAGACAGCGATCCGTTTTCTGCGTGCCAATGCAGAGCAGTATCATATCGATCCGGATAAGGTTCTTGCCTTCGGCACCTCCTCCGGAGGAAATACCTCTCTCCTTCTCGGCCTGACAGGGGATATGCCGGAATTTAAAACCGATGAATATCCGGAATTTTCAGACAGCGTATGCGCTGTGATTGACTGCTTCGGCCCCACGGATCTGACCGCTTTTCTTGAATCCCCCCAGCCTGAGGTACGTTCGGAGGCCGCCGCTTTGTTCACACTCTTCTGCGGAGGCACTCTCGATAAAGAGTTATTGAAAAAAATGAGCCCCATAAACTATGTGCAGGAGGGGAAAAGCTATGTGCCTTTTATGATCGCCCACGGAAGCGCCGATCCCACTGTCAGCTTTTCCCAAAGCGAGCAGCTGGTGAAGCGTCTGGAGGAATGCGGAGCCCAGGTCAGCTTTATCTGTGTGGACGGCGCAGTCCATGAGGGGAATTTCTGGAGCCGGGAGCTTTGGGATATTTTCAGAGGCTTTATGAAAACGCAGGCAGGCTTGTAAGGTCCGTAAATAAGACAACGTTTTGCCAACCTTTAACCAGAATAAAAAGAACCAAAAGACAGGTTTATTATCAGTCTTTTGGTTCTTTCTTCCTATAACATATAGATTATTTTTCCAGACCTTCAAGGTAAGCGGTAAACTGGGAAATAAATTCTTCCTTCAGCTTTTCGGCTCCCGCAGTCTCGCATTTACTGTTCAGCTCCGCCAGAGTTCCTTCCACATCATCCACAAGGCCAAGCTCCAACAGCGGTACATATTGTGAGCAGACCTCATTCATTGCAGCAAGCTCACTCTTTACGGAAGAGTCGTCAAAGATAAAACCGCTTGTTACTTCAGATATGGCATCTCCCATTAATTCCTGACGAATTTCGCTCTGGGTGGTGCCGGCCTCTCCCTGTATTCTTTCCAGAACATCGTTTTTCAGTCCCCAGGAAACCGGTGCATTTCCTACCGCATAATTTGCCTGCTCATCTCCAAGTGTATATGTGGTATCACTGGTTGCATTAAAGGTTGAACCTTCTATTCCATATCTGCAGATATCGTAGCATTCCTTGTCAAATTTCAGGACATCCAGAACCATCAGCGCACGCTCCTGATTTTCTGAAACCGCAGGGATTGCAAAACCGTCTCCCGTATATACGCCTTTAACATGTACGACACCAGGGGTTACATTTACAAGCTCTGCCTTCCATTCAGGATGTTCTGAATCTACAACATTTTTAGCTGATTCACAGGTATCAAGATTCCAGAAAAGGGCGGCACTTGTTCCATTCTGGAATGCATCCAAAGGCGAAGTGGTATTGGAAACGGCATTTTTTGACCAGAATCCTTTATCTGCCCAGCTCTTCATCAGTTTACAGTACTCTAAATATTCATCAGTTCCATACTGCCAGACAACATCCTCCGCAGCGGGATCTTTTCCCTGATAGAAATAGCCGAAATATTTTCCGCTTCCGCAGCTCATAGGCACCAGATTATTTCTGCTCTGGAACAGGTTCATTGACATTTCAACAGCATCTCCGGCTGCCGCATAAGGATAAATTCCTTCCTCATTCTCCGCAACTGCCGTAAAGTACTCTTCCAGCTTTTCCACGCTGTCAATTTTATCTATCCCATATTTTTCACGTAAATCACCTCTGATAAGAACGGGCATCGCATTGTTAACGTAGGGACTGTTTTTAGGAATCATATAGCATTTTCCATTAATTTTGGCCTGTTCAAATGCCATACTGTCTTCCCCTGCTGCCGTCTGCGGCATATATTTCTGCAGCAGCTCGTCTGTAATTTCTGCAAACGCGCCTTTCGTTGCCTCTTCATTATAAAAAGCCCAGGTTGATGTATAAATTATATCAATATTTTCTCCGCTCGCCAGCAGCAGTGAGTACTTCTGCGTATAATCACTAAGCGCTATATAATTGATATCAACCGTACAGTTAAGCTTATCTTCCAGTTTTGCATTCAGGGCCTCTTCCACCTCGTCAGCCGCTACCGGTTCATCCCCAATCACATACATGACAAGTTCCTTATGTTCTGAAATATCGTTTCCGCCATATTCCAACGTAGCTTCACTACCTGCCTGCACTGTCCCGGCGGCTGTTTCTGTTGACTCGGCCGTATCCGCCGCCTGGCTGCCTGAAGCAGGAGCTTCACTTCCGCCCTCTCCGCAGCCTGTAATAACACAGGTCCCCAACATCATAATACTCAGCAGTACTCCCAAAGCTTTCCTTTTCATTCTGTTTCCTCCTTGTTTTGCGGAGTAAAATGCAATTTCTTTAGAAATTTATCCTCTGATGGGCAGAGGAATTTACTCCCTTAATTGATTTTATGAAATCTGCACTAACCTTTTACAGATCCCAATGTTAACCCTTTTACAAAATATTTCTGTACAAATGGATAAACCAGTATAATCGGTCCGGTAGCTACAATCGTAAGGGCCATTTTGGTGGACTCGATCGGCATGGAGCTTACGGAAACCGTTGTCTGACTTGCAATTTCCCGCAGGGCCTTAATGCTCCCCATCAGCTGATACAGTAAATACTGCAAATCAAATAATTCTTTTTTATCAATAAAAAGCATGCACATATACCAGTCATTCCAGTATGCCAATGCTGTAAACAGGCCGATTGTCGCTATTACGGGTTTGGAAAGCGGCAATATCAGCTTTACGAAAATACGAAAATCCCCCGCTCCGTCAATTTTAGCGGATTCCGTTATTTCACCGGGTATACCACCCATAAATCCTTTGACTAAAATGATATTCCATACGGATACCATGGTCGGTATGATCAATACCCAGATTGTATTTTTCAGGTGCAGGGTTTTTACACATAAGATATACCAGGGAACCAGCCCGCCTGAAAAAAGTGTGGTAAAAAAGAAATAAAAAGAAAAAATATTTCTCCATTTAAAATCCTTCCGCTGTAATACATAACCGGTCATGGCATTGATAAAAACACTCAATGCGGTGCCTGTAATGGTAACAAAGGCAGTTACCCCATATGCCCGAAGAATTTTTGCCGGATTTTTAAAAATCAGTTCATAGGCTGTCAGTGAAAATTCCTTTGGCCAAAGTACATATCCATTTTTAATAATGTAGCTCTCGCTGGTAAATGACGATGCAATAATCAGAAAAAACGGTATAATACAAATCAATGCAAACAGACATAACAGCGGATAGCCGATTGCTTTAAAGCACAAAGTATCTGCATGTCCGTTTTTCTGCGTTTTCTTCCGCATATCTTTCACCCCCTTTTCTAAAATAATGCATAATCGCTCTGCACCCGTTTAACAATTCCATTTACCAGCATAATCGTTGCAAAACACAAAATCGACTGGTAAAATCCGGCAGATGCCGCCATGCCTATATCCGAAGTTTCAAGCAGGGAACGGAATACAAAGGTGTCAATTACATCCGTGGAATCATACAGAGCGCCGTTTTTTCCCACCAGCTGATAAAACAAATCCAGGTTTCCCCGGAATATCTTGCTCACATCAAGCAGCACCATGGTAACCACTGTAGGCAGGATTGCCGGAAACGTGACATGCCGCACCCTCTGGAAGATATTGGCTCCATCAATCTTTGCTGATTCGTGAAGCTGCATATCCACTCCCGTAACAGCCGCCAGATAAACCACCATGCTGTACCCCACGCTTTTCCATGCATTAAATATAACAATAATGATTCTCCATGCCGGGCCGTTTGCGTAGATATTTACCGGCTCCATCCCAAGCATTCCCAGGATTCCGTTTATAACGCCATTCTCATAGTTGAGAAGATTGTAGGCAATCGTCCCCACGATAACCCAGGAAACAAAGTAAGGAAGAAAAATCGCTGATTGTGTCAGCTTTTTGAAATGCTTGTTTCCCGCTTCGCTTAGGATAATAGCAAACAACACTGCCAAAAATGTGTTTACTGCGATGAATGAGAGGTTATACAAAAAAGTATTTGCGGTGACGCTGAAGGCCTTTCCTGACAGAAAGAAAAATTTAAAATTATCAAACAGTCCTTCCGTCCACGGACTCCCCCATATTCCATCCTTATAATTGAAATTCTTAAAAGCAAGTATCATACCGCCCATGGGAAGATAGGCAAATATGAAAATGGTCACTACTGCAGGCAGGAGCATAAGTAAAAGTATTCTGCTCTTTTTCAGCTCATGGAAAAATGATTTTCCTCTGCCTTTGCCGGAAGCTGCCATACACATTCCTCCTTATTTTATTTTTACGATTCGTTTGACACCCTTATCCTAACATCTGCTTTGGGCAAATAAAATCAGACTATTTTTTTATACATAGCACAATCTTTAACTCTGCCTTTATGTGCCATTGCGTCTCATTTTTATTGGTGATATTATTTGTACAACAGATCAGGACTAAAAATAAGCAATACGAATTACCGGCGCACCCTGGTGCGCAGATGGGAGCATAATATGAAGCTGCTTCTCGTTGATGACGAACAGTTTACCCGGGAAGGGATTCTTTCCATTACCCCATGGCATGATTTGGGGATCGATGAAGTGATAACCGCAGAGGACGGAGAGGACGGTTTGGAAAAAGCACTGCTTTATTCGCCTGAAATCATATTGACAGATGTAAAAATGCCTCGTATGGATGGTGTGGATATGTCTTTCAGAATCCGTGAAAAATTGCCGGAATGCAGCATTATTTTCATGAGCGGTTATGCGGATAAGGAATATCTTAAGTCAGCTATCCGCCTGTCTGCGGTAAACTATATTGAGAAACCTTTTCATCCCGACGAACTGAATTCCACCTTGCAAATTGCGGTCAGAAAAAGCAATGACCAGGCAGCCTCCCTCCATTCGGCAAGCGAATTAACCCACAAGCTGAACCTGAGTCTCCCTGCAATAAAAAATAAAATTGCAACTGCGCTTCTTCATCCGTTATCCTCTCAGAATGAGCTGGATGAGTATATCAGAATCGCTTATCCCGGCTTTCAGAAAGAAGGCGCCTGGATCACCTTCCTAATCATGCTTCTGCCAAACATGGAGGAAGCAAATACGGGTGCTGTTTCCATACAGGATGCGATCTGTGATCTGCTTGACAGCCGTCTTGCCCTGTCCGAGTTTTCCCGGGCAATTATCGGCCAGAAAAGTGATCAGGTTATTGTTGTACATATGAACCTGGTAAGCCGGAATGGCGCTCCGGTGCCTGACTCTGAGATCGGAAATATCTGCTATATGCTGTGCGATATTCTGAAAAGCACCTGCCGTTTTCTTCTCGCTACGGGCCATCCCGCAGCCGGATTTGAGCAGATATTTGAGTCTTACCAGACAGCCTCCATCTGCCTGCAAAGAGGTTTTTTCCATAAAGAAAATGCTGTCCTGTTTTATGAGGAAAAGCATAATCATCTTATTTACCAGTTTTCCGATGATACACTAGTGCCTTTTGAAAAAGCGCTTCAGCAGCATGATGAACAGTCTGCCTGTGAGTTTATTTCCGCCCTTGTGGAAAAGCTGAGACGTTTTGACGGTACATTGGTCAGCAGTGTTAAAAACTTTTTTATCCGGGTTTACCGCTGCCTTTATGAGGCATCAAAACTTTATGGCAGTTCCGCCTTCAGTGCGGAGGAAACCCCTGAGGCCCTGGATGATATTATTTGGAAATTGTCCTTTCTGACAGATATTGAAAAAGAAATCACAGATCGGCTTCATATATTTTTCTCATCCACCGATGACAGATATGCCCAGTATCCGCTGGCATACCAGCTTCGCCTGTATATCGATGAAAATTTTGAAAAAGAGGATCTTTCTCTTCAGGAAATTGCTGAATATTTCTCCGTCAGTGAATCCTATTTATGCGTCCTGTTTAAAAGGGCATTTAACAATACCATCAATCAGTACATAATAGACTGCCGGATAGAAAAGGCACGGGATTATCTGAAGAACACAAATAAGAAGATCAAGGAAATCTCAGAACTGGTAGGATATCGGGACTGCAACTATTTCATCCGGATTTTTAAGAAAACCACCGGGACAACTCCGGCAGACTACCGTTCCTCCTAGTATAATTCCCTGATCAAACTAAAGAAAAGGACAATATTATGATATATAATCGTCTGAAAAACCTCCGGTTTTTCCGTACTCTGCTCACACTTTTTAATAACATCAGCCTGCATAGAAAAATAGTGCTCACCTACTTCTTTTTTATCTTTATGTTGGTGGGGATCCTGGCTGCATCCATCTATACCTTTACCGCCTCCACAATACGTACGCAGAGTACCTTCAGCCTTCAGCAGAGTTTTAATCAGGCGAGTTCCTATCTGACCTATAAGCTGAATGGAATCAGCTCCTCCAGTGATATGGTAATCTATAATGTCTCTCTGAATGACATCCTCAATAAAGACAAAAACAGCTATTCCGTTATGGAGCAGGTTGCCGATTCCAAAACAATCCTTCACCTGATGAAAAGCCTCCAGGAAAGTGAAGACATTAAACGTGCCCGCATTTATGTCCCTGATCAGCTCATCTACTCCGGAAACGGCGTTAATATCTGTCCTCTGTCACAGGCTGCCTCTTCACTATGGTGGGATAATCTTTTCCGTAAAAAGGGACTGCACCTTTTTGTGGGAAATGATGAACTGGAAGATATTCCTTACCGGAACCAGAAATGTATTGCATTAATAAGAGCCATGTACAGACAAAATGACTATTCAGAGCTATCCTTTATTCTTCGCCTGGATATTCCCCGGAGTACCGTGGAATCCATTTTAAATTCTGCTAATTATACCAACGACAGCTGCACCCTGCTGCTGGATTCCAGAGGAAAAATAATTGCAGGTTCAAATACCACCGATTCCATTCCTCTTTCCGAAGAGAATCCTGATTATCTGACACTCCCCGCCTTTACTGCAGATTCGGCGGTTAAAATACAACTGTCCGGCCAAAGCTATATGGCCATGCAGACTCTCATTCCCGGAACCGAATGGAATATGGTTACGCTGGTACCCTATTCCTCCTTTACCTTGGCGCTTACCTCACTCGTCAAGATTATTATCGGTGTTTCCTTTTTGATCCTGCTTCTGGCCTGGTTTCTCTCCAAACCTATTGCCCATACCATCACCAGACGTATTGATCTGCTCTGCCGTTATATGCAGCGGACCAAAGACGGGATACTGCAGGAAGCCCCGGATGTTATATACAGGGACGAAATTGGTACGCTTTATGAGAATTATAACTTTATGATTTCCAGAATCCACACCCTCCTCAGGGAAAATTATCAAATGGGAAGGGAACTGAAAAGTGCGGAGTATAAAGCTCTGCAGTCGCAGATAAATCCCCATTTTCTGTATAACACCCTGGATATGATAAGCTGGCTGTCTTATCAGAACAAATCCGCTCAAATCGGCGATATTGTTTATTCCCTGGCCAATTTTTATAAGCTGTCCCTGAATAAAGGAAAATATATAGTTCCAATCAGTGATGAAATCAGTCATGTGTCCTACTACATGAAAATACAGGATTTACGATTTTCTGGAAATATTCATTTTATCACCGACATAGCCCCTGTCATCCAGCAATATTCCATTCCAAAGATCACCCTGCAGCCTATTGTGGAAAACGCTCTGTTTCATGGAATTCTTGAAAAAAAGTCAAAAACCGGCCAGATTAAAATCACCGGGAAATTAGAGCAGGATAAGGTCTGTCTGTGTGTTGAGGACGATGGGATAGGAATTCCTCCCGGACAGTTAAATACTCTCCTGGAGCCCTGCGGGGAAAAAGAACGCCAGGAAGAAACCGGCAGCCATTACGGCCTGCGCAATATACATAAACGGATTCAGCTACAGTATGGGGAATACTACGGACTTTTCTTTGAAAGTGCCCCCGGTAAAGGAACCAGGGTTACGATTTTACTCCCTGCACTGCATGTGGACGAGTTATCATAGCTGCCTTTCATTCCAGATTTGGGAACCTGCAAGACAATGAATATTTATTTTAATATTTTATTATGTGTACTTTTATTTGACAGTGAAAAACTGTAATGCTATAATCTCACCCAAGACGGGTATCTGCAGCAGGATGAAAGGGAAGTTCCTTCTGCTCAGTTATCTCATTACGATTCGTTTGACATCCATCTTAAAAAGGAAAGGATGTCAAATATGGCAAAAGGCTACAAAGCAACAGACTATTGTTTAACCCCTACCGGTGTGGAATTTACCTGCGAGTCCGACTGGCTGAAGGATCTGTTTGACCGCTGCGAAATGTACTGCAGAAATAATCTGGCGGTTTTCACGGATAAACTCGTTCTGCGGGAAGGCTCTGACTATGATGGGGTATGGCTGGAAACACAGCCGATGGGCGGCGAAATGTATGCTAAGCGCAACATGGAGGCCGCTCTGGGCAATCAGCTGATTTTCATGGAAAATCAGAGAAAAAGCGGGCGTCTGCCCGGCATGATTAAATTTCAGGAACCATTTCTGCTGCAGGTTTCTTATGACTGGCTGCAGGGTTTCTGTTTTCCTGTGCCCGCTTTTAAAATGTATTACCTGATTGGCAAAGACCGGGCTTATCTTTCGAAACTCTACGATACTCTCAAATCCTATGACAATTATTTATGGACCTACCGTGACAGCGACGGCGACGGCTGTCTGGAAAGCTGGTGCACCTGGGATACCGGGGAGGATAATTCCCTCCGGTTTACAAAGTACGGTGTAAAAGATGGAGGGTTCGGCGGTGAAGACGCGCCTGTAGGACATGGCAGACTTCCCTATGAATCCATGGACATCTGTTCCTACTCTTGCCATGCAAGAGCGGTTCTCGCAGATATTTCCGATATTCTGGAGAATGGCGAGGGTGACTTCTGGCGCCGGAAGGCTCAGGAGGTCCGCTCCAAAATACGGGATTACCTGTGGATTGAAGAGAAAAATGCCTGTTATGACCGCGACTGTGATAACCGGTTTATGGATGTGCTCACCCACAATAATCTCAGATGTATGTATTATGGTTCCTTTGATCAGGATATGGCCGACCGTTTTATCCGCTTCCATCTGCTTAATCCTGATGAATTCTGGACCAATGTTCCGCTCCCCTCCATCGCAGCCAATGATCCATGCTTTACCAACATCAACTTCAACAACTGGGGCGGACAGCCTCAGGGGCTTACCTACCAGAGGGCCATTCAGGCACTGGAGCAATATGGCCATGTTTCGGAAATACGCATGCTGGGGAAAAAATGGCTGTATCTTTTACGTGATCAGAAGAAGCTGGTACAGCAATACGATCCTTTTGACGGTACTCCCTGTGTGACACGTTCTGAAGGACTTGCACCCGCAGGCGATGAAACAGCAAGATATGAGGGAGTTGCCACACTGGGGCCTGAAGGCTATGGACCCACGATTCTCGCTGCCCTGGAATACATTTCCCTGCTCTGTGGTGTGAACATTGCCTTTGAAAAGGCTGCCTGGAGCGCAGTCAGAAACTGGCCGGCCGGTACCTACAAACAAATGATGTACGGCCATACCTACACTCTCACTCAGGATGGTCAGAACATGCAGGCTTTTCTGGATGAAACTCCTGTTTTTACCTGTTCCTGTGGGGTCCAGGTGGTAACCTCCTTAAGCGGAGAAATTATCTCATTATCCGGCATTGAAGAAACGGAAACTCCTGTTTCCCTATACTTTGGAGGCACCTCTTACCATGGCACCATCTCCCCTAATCAGCAGGTACTGCCGGAAAACGGTTCCTTTCGGCAAATCCGGCAGATTGCATTTGATTATCCATATAAACAGGAATAAAAATTTACAGGCATGTTTCAGCACACATACTGGAAATTTTTTCCCGTTTCTTTCTAACTACTTAACAATTCAGTATTGCAGGCAAGCCTGCGATATGCAGGAGGTATATATGAAAATATTATTAATTGGCGGAACGGGCATAATCAGTACCGCAGTATCCAAAGCGCTTCTGGCTGCGGGACATGAACTGTGGCTTATCAACAGAGGCACCCATAATCATATACTGCCTGAAGGCGCAAATTATATAACTGGTGACATCAATGATACAAACGCCATGGAAAAAGCGTTGTCGGGACAGAGCTTCGATTGTATTGCCGACTTTATAGTATTAAAACCAGAGCAAATTGAGCGGGATTATCATCTCTTTCACGGAAGGACAAAACAATATATCTTTATCAGCTCCGCTTCCGCATATCAAAAGCCCCTCAGCCATTATGAAATCACGGAAAGCACACCGCTGAGCAATCCCTACTGGGACTATGCCGCAAACAAGATATTGTGCGAAAACAAGCTGATGGATTTTTACCGTAAAACAGGTTTCCCGGCTACGATTATCCGTCCCAGCCATACCTATGATGAATATAATATTCCACTTTGTATAACCGGATGGCATGGATGCTACAGTGTCATAAAAAGAATGCAGGAGGGCCGGCCGGTTATCATTCCAGGCGACGGCACCTCCCTGTGGACGCTTACCCACAATAGTGACTTTGCCCGGGCATTTCTTGGAATCGCAGGAAATCCCCATGCGCTGGGAGAAGCAGTGAATGTAACCTCCGACGAGGTCATGACCTGGAATCAAATTTATGAAACAATTGCAGATGCCCTTCATGTACCGCTTCACCCTTTTTATGTTTCTTCCCTTTTTCTGCATCAGGCCGGCCCTTTTGATTTTAAGAGCTGTCTGCTTGGAGAGCGCGTACAGACCGCGGTATTCCGTAATGACAAACTCAAACGCCTGGTTCCCGGCTATCAGGCGGCTGTCCCTTTCCGTACCGGAGTACAGACCGCTCTTCATAATCTTCTTACAGATCCTGCCCTCCAGGCTGAAGACCCTGTTTTTGATGCCTGGTGCGACAGCGTAATTGATGCTCTTACACTGACCGCCGCTGCACTGAAAGCAAAGTTCCCCGTATGTGAATAATTGTTTGAACGCCTGATAAAACAGGCAGAAAGGAATAATAATGAAAAGCTTTGATTTTAAAGATGTAACTCTCAATGACGGAATGTTGAAAAAGGTACTTGATGATACCATGGAATTTTACCTGAAAATCCCCAATGATAATATCCTGAAATATATGCGGGAAAGCGCAGGCCGAAAAGCGCCCGGAGTTTATTACACCGGATGGTATCCGAAATCAAGAGGACTTGCCTTAATAGGGCAGTGGCTCTCTGCCTTCAGCCGTATGTATGCAATCTCCGGCAACGAAGCCTTCCGCAAAAAAGCAGTCTTCCTCGCCGATGAATTCTGGAGCTGCTATGATGCCGCAGCTTCTTCGGAGCCTTTTCTTACAAGCCGTTCTCATTATGATCTGGAAAAGCTGCTGCGGGCACACTGTGATCTCCACCTGTACTGCGCTTATCCGCAGGCCCGTAAACGGGGAGAATTTCTGGTTGATTTTGCATACTGTAATCTTACCTGTGATAACCTGTTCGGAGATAACTCCACAGAATGGTATACCTTAACGGAATCCTTCTGGGATGCCTATGACATCCTTGGCATTCCGGATGCGATAAAATTGGCGGAACGTTTTGCGTACAGAGAATTCTGGGATCTTTTTTATATAGATGCCGATCCTTTTTCCAGACGTCCCGAAGCTGGACTTTATTCGGAATACTGCCATGCCTACAGCCATGTCAATTCCTTTAACAGCTGTGCAAGAAGCTATGAAATGACCAGGGACCCTTATTACCTGAAAGCACTGCGCTCCTTTTACCGGTTCATGCAAAACGAAGAAATTATGGCAACCGGCGGATATGGCCCGAACTATGAACATCTGATGCCAAAATACCGGATTATCGACGCCCTGCGTACCGGTCATGACAGCTTTGAGACTCAATGTGATACCTATGCGGCTTTCCGCCTCTGCAAATACCTTACCCGTTTTACCGGAGAGCCTGAATATGGCGGATGGATTGAAGCACTTTTATTCAATGCCGTCGCAGCTACAATTCCCATGACTGAGGAAGGAAATATCATCTATTATTCAGATTATAATATGTATGGCGGGCAAAAAAAGAACCGTCAGGACGGCTGGACCTGCTGTACCGGTACAAGGCCTCTTCTTGTTACCGAAATGCAGCGTCTCATCTATTTTGAAGAAAATGCGGATCTTTTTGTAAGCCAGTATACACCATCCACGCTTCACTGGAACAGGGAAGGCGTTAAAATTGAAGTACGGCAGGATACCTCCTTTCCGCTGGAAGACAGCACTGCTTTAACACTTTCCCTTTCCTCTCCTGCGGCTTTTTCAATACACCTGCGTATGCCGCAATGGCTGGCCGGTACTATGGAAATAAAATGCAACGGTGTTGTCATGCCGGCCCTGGTTGACAAAAACGGTTGGTTAACCTTTTCTTCTGAGTGGCATGACGGAGACAGTCTCACCATAACGCTTCCACAGGACGTATGGATGCATTCCTTTGATCCTGTAAAAAAAGGACCAAATGCATTTCTGCATGGCCCGGTCGTGCTGGCAGCCGAATACACCGGCGTCCAGACGCCGAATGACTGGATGGATGTTCAATCCCTTACCGGAAAAATGCGCTCTGTCCCGGGCCGGCCGCTTCATTACACGGTGGATGGAATTGATACAATTACATTCCGGCCTTTTTATGAATACAGGGAAAACGAACGCTATTTCATATATCATGATACTACTGCGCATGCGACAAAATTTCACAAGGGGTGATTCCAAAAGAAAAATGGAAACGGTATTATTGCCTTAGCTCCTTTCCATGCACGGTCATCACATAGTCAAAAGAAGCGAAACCGGTATAGGCTTGGACAGACATAGAAATTCCATCGCCGGTCAGCCCATCGGTCACTGCCGCAGCCACGGCAATGACCGACAGGCTGATCCGCTATATTTTACGCAGGCGGCAACACAAACCGTATTACAACGCCGTCACCTAATCCACATCATACTCATACAGAAAAAACTGCATTTCATTATCCACAGCAAGCGGGACCTTATAACTTTTCTGTCCGCAACGCCGCATTCCCTGATGTTCATAGAAGCCATAATTGCAGCTGTTGTCCGTATACAGATAAAAACGGGAAATTTTCTGTTGTTCCATATAATCCAGCAAAGCCCGGAACAGCTTCTTCCCGATTCCCAGGCCGCGGTATCTTACGTCCAGTGCAAAGAAGGAAAGCTCTCCCGGATATTCCTTTTCACTCTCCTTCAGCAGTTCTTTGTCCACCTGGTTAATCCCCGAAAAAGCCCGGGCAACTTCCCTTCCCTCCTTTCCTGACAGCAGCGCCAGCGCTGCCGCCGTCTGCCGCAGCAGGCCGGTTACGGAAGGGTTCCA